>Ga0247765_1000897_pt1 | contig 18495 bp, 16 predicted proteins | sample UWRJL106311C6_FD_179949 | JGI IMG/M metagenome (GOLD analysis project Ga0247765, IMG submission 179949) | Plant litter microbial communities from Arlington Agricultural Research Station in Wisconsin, United States - UWRJ-L106-311C-6 | ecosystem: Environmental > Terrestrial > Plant litter >... | reverse complement strand
AAGTAGACGCGATGGGGGACGCCGACACGGACGACGCCCTCCTCTGGGGGTGTCAGTCGGCACCAGACCAACGAGGTACAATACCATTGACATTCTCTGGAGTTGCCTCACCACGACCTTTTTGTGCAGCTAGTCCTGCGTGTGCCTCAACCTGCCACCCCCCTGACTCCACGCCCCACAGAAGGACTGACTGGATGCAGCGCGTTCGCTGGCAGCTATTCACAATCTCCTTCCCCGAGGTTTCACCGTCAGCCTGGCTGCTGAGCATTGGGAATCTGCCAACCAGGGCGTCAAGAAGTTCCGCAGCCTTGGCTAGGTACGACGATACCTTCTTCATCCCACAAGCACGCCTTCTTCGTCGACATGGGTGGCATCATGCTCCCAAAGCCCCTGCATTTCCCGCCTTCCCTACCTATCGACTCCAGGAGCTCGCGTACCTAGGTAGTCGAGAATGGCTACCTACCTACCTATGGATGCCCACCATCGCGGATGACGACATAGTCGAACTTCTTTCCGCCCATTTGTGATGGAGTTGTGTTGAGTTCTATGGTACTGGTAGTTTTAGTGTCGGCTATATTGGCCTACAGACGAATCATTATGAGCTCCACGGCGCAAAATACGAACTAGGCTGCTGGGGTCGGACGGTGGGCTTATTAACCGGCGGCAGATACTAGACCCCCCTGCCTATAGAAAACGCGGCCACGACAACAACAATAACACTACGCCGCACAATGGGCAATCTCCCCACAACAGTCTCAAAGGGGCTGCTCCGTTTGATGCATCACAACCGCGCTTTTGCTGGGAGCCAACCTTACCCATGTCACAACTAATTCACTCGCCTTTGACACGGAATCACTTTCCCTCCTGTCGTTGTTTTCATTCCAAACAACCCGAATGCACACCACCGCAGCGGCTCCAGCTTGGAGCCCCACCATAGCACTCGGTCCCGGACTTGCAATCATCTCATCTTTCACCTACGCGCTCTACACCCTCGCCTGCCCCTTAGAACGATACAACCCCCGAAACTTCGCCATCATCGTCCTCCTCGTCGCCATCTACTTCCACCGATTCGATCACCTCTCCCCAGACCACCAACTCAATATCATCTTTGCACACGCCCTTCTCCTCTGGCTCCTCCACCTAATCCACATCCTCTTTATCCGCCGCGACGACGGCATCATCCCGTCGGATCTCCCCTCTTCTTACCGACGCGCCTACAAAACCATCTTCAACCCCCGCGGCATCAACACCTCCTGGGCCGTCATCACCACCACCACCACCACCTCTCCACCACCCCCTGAACCTAAGAAGCCCTTGCACCCTATAACTTTCAACCCGTCCGCGCCGCCCTCTCCGCGCGTAGCATTCCTCTTCGCGCAGTCACTAATTGTTCTCTGTCGATACCTCTCCCTCTCCTTTTTCCACCAAGCATCCAGTGCCCTGCTGCTGCTGCTCGCCGCCCCTTCCTCGCCGCCGCCCGACAGCAGCAGCACATCATCCCTCCTCCCCTGGAGCACACGCACCCACCTAACCCTCAGCTTCTTCCTCCACAACTACCTTCTTCTCTCCTCCCTGCACGAGATCTGTTCCCTCGTCTTTGTCTCCCTCCTCGACCTAGACGAACCGCACGAGTGGCCCCCGCTGTACGGATCTATCCAGTCGGCATACACCATCCGTCGCTTCTGGAGCGAGTTTTGGCATAGGGGGGGATATGCCTCGTTGAAGGGAATCGGCGGCGGCGTTGGGGGTTGGATTTGGGACGTACTATACCCATCATACTCGGGTAGTAGGAACCAGAACCAGAGAGGAGATGATGACCAAAAGGGAGAACTGGGGCGGCGGGCTGGGGACCAAGCAAAAAGGAGGGGCGACAGGGACGGAAAGGGGAAGAAGAGCACGGAGAAAGAAAAGGAGAAGGGGAAGCTGTCGGCAAGGAAGGCAGTGGAAATCAGCGTGGCGTTTGCGGTATCAGGGTTGATCCAGGTGGTCATGGGCTGGAAAGGAGGGAGGTGCAACGCGTGGGCATCGGGTGAGTTTTACTTTGTGCAGCCTGTGGGGGTCGTGGTGGAGGAAGTTGTGATGGGAGTTTGGGGGAGGATAATAAGAGGGAGAGCTGCGGCGAAATTTGGGACGAAGTTGGGGAGGATGGAGAGAGCAGTTGGGTATCTGTGGGTATGGGGGTGGTTCTGGTGGTGGTATCCGAGGAGGACGGCGCTGGAGATTGAATGCCTGAGGAAGGCGTTGTCGGTTTAAGCAAAGTGCTTGGCTGGGGATAGCATTGTTTACAGATGAATGGAATCACCGATGTTGCGAAAGAGTGACCAACACAACATTGGGTAGGTAATTGTAAGGCCATCGGAAGGGGTAGGGCTACCAACTCTGCGATCCTCTCTCTAGGTATCTCACACCTCCCACCGCATACACATAGTTGAAAGCAGACTTAGAATTCCGACTAAGGAGATGAGTAGATAGATAGCAGTTAATGCGGTTCACATGACATGAAATGATTTGCTGTTCCCACGTAAAAATGGCATCCAAGACACCTGCGGCCGGGCAGAGAGCATCTTTAGTCGCTCACAGCACGAACACCCATGCACTCCCTACTGGTGGTGATACTTGTGGGTATACCCTCCTCCTGCTGCTGCCGCGTGTGGACAAAAACGTGGGCGTTAAAGCCCAACGGCCAGTCGTAGCCGTCGTAATCCCGATCATTGTGGCAATAGCGGAAATGTAAGTTTTTTTAGCCTTGCCGGCGCACTTTGTAATTTAATCGAGGAAGTGACCTAGAGGCAATTTGTTCCTAGTATGCTATCTAACCCATATCGGGGTTTGCTTACCTAGAGAACAGCTATACGTATGTTGCTTACATCGTAATCTCTTACTCTCAGCAACTTTCCGACCAGTTGCCCTCGGCACACCTCCAGGCCTTCAAGTGGGCCAAGTTCCATTTTGATGCGCCACGGGCTGACTTTGGCGTTGGGCAGGATCGGCATCGGCCCCCGGCGATCTCAGCGTCCTGGTAGATGGTCTTGATGCCGAAGACATCGGCCTGGGACGGCCACTGGCCTTGGGTCAACCTCTCGCCGTCGTTGCGGAGGTAGATGGGTTGACCGGTCGCCGAGAAAGCCTTTGAGCCGTACAGCATGATGGACTGAGCGTCCAGCTGGGCGAGACCGGCCGGCTGGCCGAACGGATGCGACGAATGGACGTTAGATTTAATGAGTAAGATATTGCTGGCAGCATTGAAGTCAAACTAGAGTGTGCTGAAGCGCGGCTCGCAGATAGCCGTGAGTGCCAAGTCCTGGCCCAGACTGCGGTTCTTGATTTGTTACCAACTCCCTAATTTCCACGTTCTCACACTTCCGGTCGACGTGAGTGTCGCTATTATTGTCGGTCTAGGACGCGAAGGTATTCTCGCTACCCAGGTGAGATAACCGCCGTCCAGATGCCGACCCTGCCTCCGGGGCGATGGCGGTGGCCGGCGAAGAGTAGACGGATACGACAAGAACCCCTCAGTAGCTGTGCATCATCACCGGCTACTTTGACGGGTCGTAGGGAGACTGATATCTTCTGCCTTTTGCCAGGCGCATTCAGCAAGCTAGACGCAGACGTTGTGGTATCTGGGGCGGACCGCCTATGAGCTTGCTGGCGGGGAATGAGGGACTGTAATTCAGCCCGTCCGGGGGGCAGAGAATCCAAAGCGCGCTCCATTTCCTCGGCCCTGGGGCGGAACGCGCGCACGATGTGTTGGATATGCTCGATTCGATCGAACTCGAGCTCCAACTCGTCGATCTCTCATATGATATCGTGGCATTTCGCAATCTCCGCATCGGCGGCATCGATCAAGTTGCCCTGCGGATTATCAATATCCGTAAATGGGGTGTTGGATTGTTGCGTGAGGTGGGTGATCTGCTTTTCTATGTTTTGCAAGATGGTGTCAAAGTGTCGTCCGAGCGCGCGGAGGCTAGATGTGTCGAGGAGGAGCGATCCATCACGAGCCGTGTTCATGTTGGTAGCCACCGGCTTTGATTCCGATGGTGGAGCAATGGCCCGCTGGCCGGCGCGCAGAGTTTCGAGCTCCTCGGCGGTGGGCCCGAGTTGAGTCTCTGGCACCGTTGCCGGCGAACCCTCTTCGAGCGTGTCAGGCATAGTGCGGGGGTATATCTCTGAACGGAGGGTTTCGACTAGTCAGAGGGAGATTGCCCTGAAGATAAGGTGTCTCGTGTTGGAGCATCCGGTGCGAAGTAAACGGCGTTGGAGCAGACGCACTGGCTGGGTTTGACCCTTCCGTTTTGGATCTCGAGTAGATAGACCTCTTGCCATCCCAACGCTCCCCATAGGTGGTGCCTTCCAAGTCCCTCGTCATACTTTGGAAAGAACCATCGTCCCAATGGCTCCCGCCACCAAGCTTGGTTGTCTTTGGATGGAAGGTACGAGTGGGGAACATGGTTTCCGTACAGAACCATTGGATGAACACAAAAAGGAGAAAGTCCCTCAGACCGGCAACAGGGGGGCACGCTCCATATACTGAGCCGAATGGTACGTATCGTCTTGGTCGACGTGGAGCAGCACCCACCCCGGCCTTGTTTGCATGCAGGGGTATTCGGCAGCCATCCTCTCGTAGCCTATCGGAAAAGGATTCTGCCCGTCGTCCCGCAGGTGCCTGTCCTGGTCACCGGGCCTGACCACCGTCCAACAGCCTGACACGACACATATACCCCTGGACTCAAAGATATTCTCGAATGCGTTCCTCGCTGCCGGGTTGCTGAGGTACCCGTCGCTCAGGATGCGCAGGGACTCGGGCCTCCCCCCGGCTGAGACCCACCGGTTGATGATGAGGGTTCGCCTGTTGACCGGCAGCGTTCTTGGTTCCCGGTCGAAAGTCTCCGTCGTGAAGACTCTCTCCGTGTGGTGTATCCCGAGCGAGACATTGACGTTGTTCTGGAGGATTTCGGAATCGTTGTACTTCGGCTTGTGTTTCTCGTCGGGTTCCACGGAGCCGACCATCCATTTTTCCACATCGTTCTCCGGCGGGAAGACGGCTAGGATCTCTTGGCCTGGCGCCGCGCTGTTTTCCAGCTGGAATGCCGCCGGGAGCACAAAGCCCTGCTCCCTCTCCCATTTGCCGTTCATCCCCCACCGCTGAAGCTCGACGTTGGCGGCGTCTACCGTGTTCGCCTGCGAACGCAGCTTCAGGGGGCGGCTGTGACCGGCACCAGTACCAGTGCCTGTAGCCCCACCCGTGCCCGTGCCCATGCCCGAACCGCCTGGACCCTCGTTTCCACTATCGCCTGTGATCTTGAGCGCCCCCGTAGAAGCGGCAGAAAGGGGGACGCCATCTTCAAAGAGACCGACCTCACAGCCCAGATCAGGAGACATGTCAACCGTGCGGCTGAAGACGGCGGGCATGTGTCGGGGTTGTGGGCGAAGAGTTGAGGGCAATGACAAACACCAGAAGAGCTATGCTGTTGGCCTTCATGGTTTCGACTGGCGCGGGAGGGGGCAGCGAACTTGAATGGTACCTGATATGCCAATATCAGATCAGGTTGTGGCAGGTGGGTAAGTGAGCGACACCAAACGTATAAGAACAGAGAATAAATTGTAGCTGACGACAAAGTTGAGGTTGGGCTGGACTGGTTGTGTTTATTGGAGGTCTAAATACCTAACTTTTGTACTTAAGCCGATGCTCGGCAAGGAGGATTAGGTTTATCACCTCGGTCTGCACCCGTAGCAGAAAAGAATAGGAAAAGGGTAGGCTAGTTACGAGCATCTACACCATACTCTCACGAGGAAGCTTATTCCAACTCGCAGCGAGAAAACTCAGTTGATCAGAGTTCGTCAAGTGCTACTTCACACACGTACTAAAATCTCACTGGAAGTAATATGGAGAGAAAAACTTTATAACATGGAGAACATGGAGAACATCTCGACGACCCTGTGCCGAACGTCTAAATCCCCCACACGCCATGACGCTATGCACCATAGGTACTGAAGTCGGCTGAGGCAAAATCTATCGCCACAAATGTAAATATTGTACAAACTGTGATAAGACCCGCCAGGTGCCATCCACGACAAGCAACACCATCACCATCATGCGGTGTGACAGAGACGGCCGTAGGAATAGTAGATCAGGATTGCCTTAAGAGTGATAGTGCCACTGTCACAGTTACTGCTAGTAGCTCGAATTTGAGTCTCATGCCGGTCCCGTAGGTTCAAACTGCTGGCTGGCTGGCACCTTGGCAAAGAAAGCTGACATCAGACCGCGACATAAACCATCTCTTCGCTTTCTCTAAGATGGAGGTGTGCTTCTTGATGAAATGGCGTCATGGAAACCACCTGCTCCCAGTGCCTGTCTCTCAAGCGGCATGGAAAGCAGGGCTCCAACCGACGGCCGTGGTTACGCAACCTTCTTCCCGACCTGCGAGAGATTTTGGTCCAGACAAACTTTTGAGCTAAATGCTTACTTTTAGTACTATTCTGGAGAATAAACAAATGGACTGACTGGGTGTGGAAACCCAGTGGCGTCTCGCTGGCACTACGCCCCACCCACATGCTCAGGAACAGGAATGGAGTGATTAAGAATATGTACGCGAGGTAGGTAGGTACGCAGGCTTTTTCACATATGACTCACAACTTAGGTATATAAGAGGGTAGCGAAAGAGCCCACCAAAGGAAGAGGAAAGTACCTTACAAAAACCACCACCACCGTCAGAGCCCATCATATAAAGTGAATTTCCTCGAAATCCCGACCAAACAGCACCACAACCTTCTCACCGCGCCGCTGGTAGACAGTCGCACAATGCTTGGGTACCCCTGGAGCCGGATCCCAGTCAAACGGGTTGGGGTCGATGATGGTACGTGCCCGCTGCTCAATCTGCCAGCGGACCCGCGGCTCAACGTTGCCGTCCCATACAAGTTGGTTGTTTCCGTAGATGATGCTCGTGATTCGTGATTGTAAGCTCCAGTCCGTCGGTGTTGGTCAGTTCACAACACCTCTTGTCAAGCAGACTCGGCGAGCTTCTGCCATTTCATGACCTCGAGGCGGTGCTCCTCACAGGTCGCCTTTCTGCCACTAACCCCATAGAAGGGAGCGCCCTGCTTTTGGAAAAGTAATGGCAGAGGGCTAACGCGATACCTACCTCCGAGTGGCACTGGAAGGCGCGATGATGGCGTTGGCCATTCGTCTGTTAGGTTTTCCGCCCATCCACAAACCACTGCGCACCTCTATACCGGCTCTGTAGAGTCTTCGATATGCAATGTTGTCGTACGAGGCTCTCCTGCTAAGCAATACAGAGATCCTCCCATTTGGTATTCGCATCTATTGCCTCTCCGTGCATAATGCCATGGACGTATGACCCTCCCACCAGCTCCACACAGTTGGGGATGGTTGGATGGGGCCCGAAAACGAGAGGCTGTGGACAAGTTGAGACAATCCAAATCTCATCCCCGACTTTTGTTGACAGGGGTGCCGCCCCGAAATAACCACTTCCTGTAGCGAACAGCCGGCGGCTTCCTGCTGCCTTGGTTGCTGCAGCTGCGTACTCCTCCATTGCTGCCTCCAGGTCTTTCAAGTTCCTTACAGCCGTACGGAACTCTTCCGAGTCCTCGGGCCACTCCTCGTCTGGGGCCAGGAGCAGGCCCAGACCTTCGGCACACCGCTTGATATCATCAAGTGAGGGGATCGTGCCCGTTGCATCTGACCGGGCGAGTTCATCCAGGCTTGTGAGGCGTTGAATACGGACATGGCGCCGTTCTCTGGCCCCAGCCCCCTTGATGCGAGAGATAGGGGCAATAATTTGATTGACGACCCACTGATGGAAGGCTTTGCCGAGGCTGTCCGGGGCGGGATGGCTCCTGGTTGTCCTGTCATGCACGATGGTGCGCCAGAGAACCTCGACTCGATCTTGGCGGGTGAACTTATACACCTGGTTGCAGCTCAACAACACCAGGGCTGCAACACTTTCGAAACTGGCCTGCCCGGCATCGCCGCCTCGGATGTCTTCCGCAATGTCATTGCTGACTCCAACAACTTCCCCCACTCTGTAAGCTCTGGCATGCAGCTTTGGGCCATCCACGCGAAAACCCATTTTTCCGACCTCTCGATATTTGGATGCATCCCATGCCGGTGACCTGCTAGTGTTGGCGCCTGTGAACCCGTGGAAGACGTCAACGCCGCGTTCGTGCCTAAGATCACGGACCCATGATGGGATTTCACGATCCCTCGCGACATCTGTGCTCATTCTCTTTCCCGCAAGGGCGAGGTAGCCGAGATGTTGACAGTCCTCGAGTATCCGGACAAAGGCCAGAGTAGATACGCTGGCACTTGTACTCCCCGCGTGGTAGCTCGGCTGGATGGCGATCTCGGGCAGTCCTTTCAGCTCAGGGGTGGCTTTGAGTATCCCGAGAAGAGCAAAAACCTTGTCTCTTGGGTCGGAGCACTCAAAGCTTCGGAATTTCCAGAGGAGAAGCAGCAGGAAGTGCGCGGCAGTCCTCGTACGGGAGGTGTAGCCGGAGAAGTACTCCATAAACCGTCTCTCGTGCTTAGCGGTGTCAAAATGCTCAAACCAACCATTGCTGAGTGCTGCTGCCAGATCAATGCGGCTTACTTCCCACCCGATGATATCATCCGCAAGGATGCCGCGCGAAGAAGAAGAAGAAGAAGAAGAAGAAGAAGAAGAAGAAGAAGAAGAAGAAGAAGAAGAAGAAGAAGAAGAAGAAGAAGAAGAATCCCCTCGTTGCGCCGTGGCCAAACTGCGGTTGAGCTCGGTCAATTCGAGAAATACGCCGCACCGAAGAATCCGGCCCCATGGAAATGTCTGGGAGCCGTAGATGACTAGAGACTCCCTCGCCAGCGCGCTCTCTTGGACAATCCACATTCGTCGGAACCACGATGCCTGGAAAACGCGAATAAACTCGCCCCAGTTCTTTTCTGACACGGGTGGCAGGTCGTAGTACTCCAAGGCCCCGTGGTCTTTAGGGTCGTTGAGCTTCACAGGCCGGGTGCGATGATGAACCCCCCCGCTTTCCATCAGACGCTGTTCCTTCGCTGTGTCCAAGGATGATCCATCAAGCTGCTGCCGGACAACGGTGGACTGCGCTTTGGATATTCTCTGCATCAAAGGGTCGAGCTTCTTGCTCCTCCCGTTGTGATCTCCAAGCCAAATATCCACCTGAGTCGCAGCTTGGTATATTTGATCCATGATGGAAACCTGACTGCCGCGCTCCGCGAGGTCTTGCTGATTGATGCATATGAAGTCGATCCAGTAATATTCGGCCAGGCCCAAGTCTTTCAATCGGATCAGGGCGTTGAAAAGATTTGGCAGGACGCGGAACACTTTTTTGTCGATCAGTATGGTACGCAGATCGCCATCCCCGTATGGCGGGCTCGTCCTATCTGGGGGCCCCCAGCTGTATGATAAGGCGTGAAACGGCGGAGCGGTGCTGAGGGGGTGGTGCTGCACTTCGAGTGCTATCGTTTGGAGAAGCCGCGATGCGCGGAGGATGCGGACTAAGCGAATTGTGGAGGTGTCGAGAGGGGTGGCGGCATACCGGAATTCCGATCTCCTGCCGAGGTTCAGGAGGTTAAGCGGCTGGAAAAGGTTCATGTTTGGATAGGTACTGTGACGCGACTCGAGCAAAGTGGGATTGGGTGAGGATGATTGAAGAATTCACTTATCGTTTTCGCCCGTGGTGGCAGCTGATTTTGATAGTACTCTCCCCCGCAGGGCCTGCCAGGCAGGCTGCAGTTGACCCACACATATCGAAAGCTCTTGACTGGTGGTTCAGGGTCTGCACTGCCCCGTCCAATTGTCCAGTGCGGTTCGCCGTGTTTTTCGGAATTCCTCCTGCACAACGCGCGATCAACTTAAATTCACCCAAAATCCACCTGATCACCTCCATCACGATGGATTCACGTACAGTGCCATCTGGTACGGCAAAACATTGTTCAGTTTCTTGAAGTCGCGAGTCGTCTCGTCTTTTCACTACAGCCCATCACCACTCTTCCTCACCACCACTCTCGGCTTCCGACCACCTCAATGGCCCGTGTGAACGTGCAGGCTACCTCCTTACACCCTCGGAGCCTCCAAAAACAACTCCCAATACCCATCCCCCGACCCCCTCAGCGTATCCGACGTCTCCGCAACCCCATACGGCAGTCCCCCCCTGGAACGACGGCGTCCCCGGCGCCGGAAGCGCCTTGCTCGCCGTATCTTTGATCAGCGCCGCCTGGATCCTCGCCGCACTACGCAGAAACCGCTTCACAATGTCCGGGTACTTATTTACTACCAACTTGAAATCCCTCTTCTTCCACTTCCCATCCACAATCACATGCTCGATATCCCTTACGCTCGCATGTAGTAGTACCGCCGCGACGGGGTTGTTTTATCCCAGTAGCGCGGGCGAGTGCCCGTTCCATACGACGACGTCCGCTTTCGCGCCTACGGAGATGATGCCGAGATCCTGCCGCCGCAGCGCTAAGCCCCTGTGGCGCGTCGCGAGTAGGAAGGCCTGCGCGGCGGATTGCGGGCTGTTGGCGGGGACGTGGCGGGTTTTGAGTACGGCTGACGTGGCCAGGCGGCGGATGGATTGCAGCCAGAGGCGCGCCTGCGTGAGGATGTCGCTGGAGAAGGTGAAGTGGGTGTTGACGCCGAGGGCGGCTTGGTCCTGCGCGCGGTGCTTGACGGGGCGGGCGTACCCGTTGGTGGCTTCGGATTCGGGTGTGATGGAGATGTATTGGACGTGCTGGCGGAGGAGGGCGGCGCCCTCGTCGGTGAGCGCCGAGGCGTGCGAAAAGACGATGGGGATGGAGAGGTTGAGGAGGCCGAAGGCGGCGAGGGTTTCCGGGCTGTTGTTGCGCCCGCCGGCGTGCGTGGTGATGACGCTGGCGTTGGTTTCGAGGGCGAGGGAGATGATGGCGGCTACTTCGGCGGCGTGGGCGGGGTCGAACGTGTCGTAGGCGATGCCCATCTCGGTGGGGGATGATCCCGCCAAGGGACGGCGGCGCAGGGCGAGCTCGCGGTAGAAGGCGAGCTGCTCGGGGACGTGGTAGTTGGTTTCCGGGATGGGGTGGAAGGTGTAGGCCCAGAAGATGCGCGCGCCCGAGTCGATCGAGGCCTGTAGGCCGGCCTCGCTGGTCGCGTTGGACCACGTGTGGTGCGCGTGGTCGAGGATGGTGGTGACGCCGCTGTGCAGGGCCTCGTAGATGCCGGTGATTTGGCCGATGTAGACGTCCTCGGCTGTGTAGTTGAGCTTGACGGCGCCAAACTCGCCGTACCGGTTGAAGTCTGATAGTACATGTACCGAGAGTTAGTACTATATCTTTTTTCTACCAGGTAAGGTAACTGAGACCTACACTCAGCCAGTGACGTGTTGCTGCCCAGCGTCTTGAAGGCCGTCTGCCATCCGTGCTTGTGCGTGTCGATGAAGCCCGGCGTGATGATCTTGCCTGTGACATCCACCGTCTCAATGCCCTCAGGAATCATCCGGGCTGAGGGGGGGCTGTCTCCCTTTGGGAAGATGCCAGCGATGTGGTCGTCGGTGATCAACAGGGATCCTTCGCGAATCACCTCCAGCCCCTCGGTTTCGTGGTTGAAGGCGACGATGGTTCCGCCCGACAAGAGAATTGAAGAGGCGGCAGCTAGGCTTGGCGCTAGGAGGAGCTGCGCCGAGAGGCGAGAAGGGAACATCTTTCAATGTGAGTCTCAGGGTTGGGAAAAAGAAGACAGTGGTTGAGGTTTGCTGACTTGGTTGGAGTGGAAGCGGTGATGTAATTTAATGGGAGCCGGGGGATGCGGCTATTATGCCCGAGTCCGGCTTCACTGCCGCGGTCCTCCGAGCCGTCTCCCCAAACTACTGCTTGGCGGCCATGCTAGGTAGGTATCGTACTGAGCACTGCTTGGCAGAGGGTGGGACTTGCTTAGTACATTTTGCGGAATTTGCTGGTCAATGGGTGCATATAGATATTAGCCGAAGCTGCGCCGGTGCTGATCGGGACTCGTCAAATGTGACGAAGAGTCACCTGGTTAGGTACGAAGCATGGTGGTTGTCGATTTTGGGGTGGAGAAACATTTGGTCATTGTCTTTTTGCTCGACTACCTATGCTGCCTGGCTCCTTTAACTTCATCTCTCCGGGCCATACATGTGGAAGGACGCCCGCTATAGAGTTCTAAAACTTTGTTACCTAGACCACAACGGAACTCTCACATCCATAAGTGGGCAGAAACTGGCCACAAGTCCAGGCTGGGTTGCCGCAGCCTCTTCAAAGCGAACACGTGGGAGTTTTAATACCACCATCGACAACAACATCAGGGCATGTACCTTACTGGTATATTCTAAGACATACCATCATGTACTGGTATACCTACTGTAGGATATCTCCCATCTGTGCTGTGCCACCGAAGCCGAAGAAGATTCGTCCCACGAAACAGCTAGTGCAGCCAGCCAACGATGATGACCTTATGTATGTATGTCCAAAAGCGTCGAAAGGATATGCACCTATGCAACCATAAATGCCTCTGTCTATCTCCATTCTAAAGTCGCCTGCACGCTTGACAAAGATCCCCGACGCTTTGAATTCAAAGCATATCCCCAAGATGCATCACAAATGTATTTTGTGACCGATCACATGGCTTATCACATGGCTTCCAGGTCGACCTCGAAAAACTGGTCCAGGCCTGCAATGACCATCTCCTCATCTTCAGCAAGGGCAACGGTCCCGGCTTGCTCCGTTCGATCCTCCTCATCCTCGTCCTCGCTCTCGCTACCGGTCTCACTGTCATCCTTGTTCTCACGCCCGCCACCTCCAAGAGCTGCATGCCTGTTGCTCGCCACGACAGTGTCTCCAATGGCAGGCACCTTTGGTCCGGCGCCCAGAAATCCCTGGCCCTCCAATTTGATTTCCATGTAGGAGACGGCGAAAATCTCTTCTCCGGACGCAATCCATTCGCTCTCCCTGCCAACACTGTTGCTCACTCTCGCATCAGCAACGATTTCCAAGCCAGCCGCAGCCGCAGCCCCTTGGAGGATCGTGGGAGTAGCCGCAGTCGCTCCGGCACCCGCTGCAGTCCCGGCCGCCGCGGTTTTCGACCAAGTCGCGTTGGTGGTAGTCATAAAACCAATGACAAGGTACGCCCGGCGAGACCGCTTCCTGTAGAGCAGGTGTCGCACCTCAGATGCATACCGTGAGTCCTGCATCAACTTCTGGAACTTGAGGTCTGCGTTTCCCAGGCTGTAGCGCTTGACCTGTTCGCTCTCGACCGCGGTTTGGTCCTCCTGTTTGCGCTCAACCTCAAGATGGAACAACTTGGAGAGCTTTACGCGTGCGCCGGCATCTTTGATGTTTGCAAGACAATCTTTGCGATTGGTGGTGATGTTGGGCTTGGGTAGGAGATTGGGCAGGAGCTCATTGACGAGGGGTCCATCGGGCGCGTACGAGGCTTTGGGGTCATACTTGTCGCCCACAACCCTGAGCAGAAGGTTGGGAATATGGTCATCCCCGAGCGTGTAGTCGAGGATGAAGAACTTCTTGCGGGCCATGGCGGCGTGTTTTCTGGAGGGGATCGTGAAGTGTGTGCGCGTCCTCGCTCGTGTGCGGGGCAGTTGGCGGGTGGGATGGCGGTTCCTAAAATGGCATCGGCTGAAAAAAGCACGGAATCCTTAGCGCCAACGGCAAGGAGGGAGTCGTTAATGCGGTACATATCATAGAGATGCGGCTCCAAAGCGTTGCGAAGTCAAAATCGCCGAAAAATTGCGTATGATGTTCTAGATGATGGTGGAGGAAGACTCTGGTTGATCTGGAAGCACCATTGCAGTTGGTACACATTCTGTGCCAACACTTGGGGTGCGGGCCGCCAGTACCCTCCAAAGTTCCCCCTTACTGTCGATGTTTTAGGGGTCCGACAGGGATCATTGCCTGCCTGCATGCATGCATGCATGCTGCTGCGGGCAATCGGGGAAGTCGCGTCTGAAATCGTGGCTTCAATCTTCTGCTCCTTCCATCGATGTGGTTAGCAAAGATGGAACGGCTTGCAATTCGCGTCATCCCAAAGCGCTACCCCGAACACGACGAAAGCGCAACCCCGGGCACGCTTGCTTGGGACGTCGACGTTCACGTTGGCCCTGACAAATACACCCGAACCATCTCCGACCCCTTCAGTGAAAAAGATCACGCAGAATGTCGTTGGTATCTCGAACATCATGTCCCCGTCGACCCTTTTGACCAAGGGCGATCTGATAGGGCTGCTTCCGCGCTTCGACGCTACGCGAAAAGTCTCGCCCAGCAACTTAACCTCACCGTTATCAACTGCAACCCCATTGACTTTGACATTTACGAGGATCTGTCTAATGCACAAGACACCAGATTCAGTATATTCCGGCTGCATTGGGAGCTTCTCGAGGATGCACGCGCTTGGGGTTTGGAACCCTTGAACCTGCGCATTCGCAGACATCTACCTCCGCGCATCAGTCTTGGTTCACTCTCGGTTTACAAACGGCCATTGGGACCCATACCTCCACCGCATGTTTCACGAACCATCAACATCCTACACGTCGTGGCCAGGAGCCGGGGTGCCACAATCAGCGAGCCGACAGACATCAGCCCATACCTGGCCCTGAGGGTCCTTACGCAACTGTCAGAGCATCTGAGGAAGCACCGATGTCCGCTGAGACTTAAGATTACCACGATCCGCCCCGGGACCTTCGAAGCACTCGCCGAACATGTCGTTCAGCTGGCAAATGGGGGCAAGGGTGAAAGTTACCACTTGGTGCACCTTGACGTTCACGGCCAGGCGGACCAAGATGGGGCGAAGTTGTTCTTCGAGTCATCCAAGGCAACCGAGGGCCATAACTCGACCGACGTATCCAACGCGCTTATGAAGCTCGGTGTTGAGTTTATCGTCTTGAACGCGTGTCGCTCGGCACGAGCTGATCTCGGCCACGACGCAAATACAGCTTCAATTTTCACACAAAGCGGTTGCGGAGACAACGTTCTTGCCATGGCATTCGAGACGCTCTCTGGAGCGGCAGAGATTTTCCTCCGCTCGTTCTACACCGAATTTCTCATGCGTGGCGCTTCATTCGGCGCAGCAGCTCAACGAGGACGGATGGCCCTCCGAAGCGACAATGTCCGCAAGGGAAGACTGAATCAGACGTTGCCTCTCGCGGATTGGTTCAGCCCCGTTACGTACACCTCGGTTTCGGACCTTGCCGTCGCCGCTCCAGTCTACACCGTCAGCACGAACATCACTTGGGAGCGAGGTTTGGTGGGAAGAGACTATGATGTTGCTGAGCTGGAGAAGATACTGCTCAAGCGTCGCAAGGCTTTCCTTTATGGCCATGCGTGGATTGGGAAGACAGCGTTCCTTCAATACGCTCACAGGATTTGGGCCGAGACATCGTTTGCTGACGAAATCATGCATGTTGATCTCGCGTCTAGCTCCGTAAAAGACGTGCCATCTCTAGTCCAAGCTCTCCGTCCCAGGCGCCCCACCACCAGCGAGGGAAATGCCGAAGTTGACGTCGACTCCATACTGCAACATGTCAAAAGCAGATCCAAGGTCTTGGCCATCATTGATGGAGTTGATGCTATCTCTACCGCGTCTCCTGTTGGCCTTGGGAAGCACAAGATGGAAAGGAAAGATGCTCTACAGATTGGAGATTTCCTGAAACTACTTTACGAGTCTTGCAAAGCTGGACAGACAGGCTCCATGATTCTCTTTGCTGGGCGCTTAGCCCCTTCGAGATTGGAGGCCGGAGCCGGTCACGCGGGACCGCTTGCTCGGACGAATGCCTGGCTTTTCACAGCTTTCAAATCGTCCCGTTCGACAATGGAGCTCCAAGGACTGTCACTTGTCGACTCACTCGAGATTTGCGAGGAAACAGCCCGCCAGGCCGGCCAACCGGTCCCCCAGATGACTGAGCCGGGCACTCGTAACAATCTGGAGTTGCTCATGCGCTTGCTTTTGGGCATACCAGGGGCGATTTCTCCATTCATTCTCGCCGCGCGTAGGAATGGGGTACCTTGGCTGTCCCTGCGCACACATTTACTTTCCGGACACTCGAGAACGTATCGATCGCTGCTATCCAGCCCAGAAACGGCCTCGGTCTTTGAGGAATTAAAGTGTCTCGCCCTCTCCCTGTCGCCAGAGGAGTACTCGGCGATGCTGCTAATCGGATTGTTCTGGCATCAAGGCCCATATGATGTCCGGTTCGCCGAGGCCATGGTCGACTTTGGAGTGTGTGCTGACCGAAAGACTGTTGACAATGCCCTCAATCTTGCCTCTGAACGCGGTTATATCCGATTTGTACCTGTCGAGGGCGTCAAACGGATTAGCTTTGTACACCCTGTGTTTACGATTTACTGTCGAGCAATTCTCGAGGACCTATGCCGCCAAATACTCTCTCGAGGAGAGGGAACACAGCCTGTTGCCGACCAGAACGGCTCTCTGTCCGACGAGAATGCCCACCTCTGCATCGCTGCCAAGCTTTACGCAGCAGTCGAGTACAGAAAGCGAAAAATACCTGGTGGAAGCATCGATTTCCAATTCGTGCAATGGTTCATTGAGAATGTCGATTACCAACTGATGTTCCAACTCGCCTTGCCAGACGAAGCGACCAATGCGCGGACACCATTCAAAGTACAGCAAGACCCCAACGCATTCCACTTCCTCAACGGGCTTACATGCTTCGGTCTCTGCACAGATCGGGACAGAAACTTCGCGCCCGAGGACTGGCCGCTGGATTACTTTGTCAGGTTTCCTTCCATGGTGATGTCTGCCGGTACAGCAGCTGAGGCAGCACTCTTTTCGGAGCAGCTGGAAAACCTCCTCTGTCGTCATCTTGAGCTCAAGGGTGCCGATCTGGGTGGAGTGGAGATTCACCGGTCCTGCTTCATTTTATCGGCTGTCAGCCTTGTCATGCTTCGTAAATGGCATGCAAACGACCCTGGTGTCCGATGGAAGGAGCTTGCTGCGGCTGCAAATAGCCTTTGTGAATCCTCGGTAGAGAAGAGTGGGCTGGAACGCTGGGCGAGTCTCGTCTTTCAGCTTCCCGGCATTGCAGTTAGCAATACTCGTTCCACAGACTTTGCCGCGGATTTCGAAAAGATCCTCGACGGTATGCCCAAGACCGGCGAGAAGCAAAACGACCGGCTGGCGGCATCCATGGCACGCGGGCTCGCGAGAAGTGCCGAGGAGGCCAGAGCTGCGCGGGTTCATATCACGGGGTACCCGCTCGCTGGTCACGACGACAACACAAGCAAGCAAATTGCCCGAGACACCCTGCTTGAGCTGGTGAGACGGGGCCTATCCGATCAGACAGGTTCCAGTGATGAGGCAGGAATGGCTGAGATTTTCAGCAAGGTCATGACAATGCTTGCAAGCCAAGTTGGAGATCGCCCCCGAGCCGGCGCGTTGATGTTCATGCCAAGATCTCAATCATCGGTGATTGAGAAGCATCGGGGCAACGGCTCTAGCATACGGACTCTTGGCGAAATTTTCGACTCGCCAAGTGGACGCCTAGACCGGATCGAGGCAGCCATGAACTCTGGTGACTGGGCCACTTTCCTCAGTTCCAATACGTCGCTCCTCGTTCAGCACTTGCAAAACGGTGATAGCCGCCAGGCATTCAAATACTTGGAGACCGTCCTTCCTGCACTCAGACAAAATCCTGCCGCTGCCAGTCTCGTTGAAACGATGGAACGGGAGATGAAGCTGCAAGAGCTTAGCGACATTGCGTTGGGCATCAGCGCTGCAGATACAGACACACCACACGACCGAACTGCGGCCATGGCTGCGGTAGATGAGATGGAACGCATCCTCAGCCAGAGTCCAGCCATTAGCGAGACCCAACGAGAAGTGGAGCGAAATCGAATACAGTCGCTCCGGGCTGCTGCGGAACAGGCAGCCGGGCACAGCGCGGAGGACTTTGCTCGGATTAGAGAAGACTTCAAAGCAATGAATTTGCGGCTGACTGGAGAAGACGCCGAGCCTGAGGCAATCCTCAAGAGAATGCAGATCTCTAACCAGGCCTCGCAACTGATGAAGGAGATTGGAGAAGCAATTAATGGCGAGCGGGATCTGCGAGAGGGCTTTGCCAAGATGGATCAATTGGAAGAGCTATGCCGGCAGCAACCGATTGCCATGTTTGTGATTGCAGGCGAGGAAGGCATAGCCAAATGGCGCGGCATGTTGAAGGAGAAAGAGATGATGATTCAGGGGATGAAGCTCGAGATGCAGGGTCGAGAGATGCACCGACAGGCTATTAGGACGCTGGCCGAGGTAGGTGTCCCGTTGACGATTGCTGCCCTGGGGTGGTTGTATACGTGGGTCAAGGGCAAAATATGGGGGGGATGAACGCGACAGGCCTCTCTCTGTCCAATGATATTATATTTTGTGAATGATCTAACTGTAATAAATACCCTTTCCAGCGCCAGCAATGAGTTGTGCATCCGTGTCCCGCCCAAAACGCCCAATATGAAAGAGAGGAAGGGAAAAAAAA
>Ga0247765_1000896_pt1 | contig 18504 bp, 13 predicted proteins | sample UWRJL106311C6_FD_179949 | JGI IMG/M metagenome (GOLD analysis project Ga0247765, IMG submission 179949) | Plant litter microbial communities from Arlington Agricultural Research Station in Wisconsin, United States - UWRJ-L106-311C-6 | ecosystem: Environmental > Terrestrial > Plant litter >... | reverse complement strand
TGAAGAGGGGCCCACCGGGTCTCCCCCCCTTCCCCCCCCCCCCCTCTCCTCACAGCTCGGCCATCCTTGCACCCCTCGAGTGATGAAAATTCCACCTAAAGGAGCAGCGATATTAGCCATGGGCCACTCAACTGACCGGATCCAACGCGTCGCAGATACCCCAGCTGACACTGCCGTCATTCAATGTTGATGTGTGATTCCTGATTGTGGGGAACCCGGCACCATTGGCACCCAACTCCATGCGGCTGATGGGGCCACCGACTGCCGGAAAACCATGGAGGGGCGACCTCCGACATTTTAGTCTTGTTCAATCCGAGCAAGGAACCAGACATGCCACTCGAGCAATTATGGGCATTCAATCCATCACAAGGCCACAACCGCCACCTAATGAGCCCGGAGAGACGCTAGCAGGTTGTTGGATAATGCAAAAACCAGGGAGATCCTGGAGTCCTGCTGGTGCCAAGGTTCACAACAAGTGGTGGAATCAGCGAGGGCAGAGGCGCTAAGGTGATGAACGGAGATGGTTTCACTCTAGAATGAATTACCAAGGTACCTCGGGGAGGAGAATATATCAGCTGTTCATCCTCCTTCGTCTACTAAAGTGGCCTGTTGCCCATTCCTGAAGCCCCCCAGGATTGATGTAGCCCAGCCTCCGTCTACGACCAAATCGAATTCCTGGAGCAACAAGCCTACACTGCGTCACCATGAGACTCAACATCACTGCCGTGCTCATCGCCACTGCGCAGGCACACAGCACGATGCAGGTGAGCTTCCCCAGACCAGACCCCATAGATGCATTCCTCAGTCCGAGTCTTCGGCGTCAAATTAACAAACATACCTGCCTTACGACAGAAAATCTCGGTCAATGGCGTCGACCAAGGACAGCTTGTCGGCCTTCGTACTCCAAACAACCCGAATCCAGTCGTCAACGTGAACGATCCCAACATGGCCTGCGGCCAGCCTGGCTACCGCTCGGACGTCGTCATCAACGTCAAGGCCGGCGACAAGATTGGCGCCTTTTGGGGCCATGCCCTCGGTGGTGCGCAGTGGCCCGGCGACCCGGCCCAATACATTGACAAATCCCACAAGGGCCCCATCATGAACTACATGGCCAAGGTCGACAACGCCGCCACCTCCTCCGCGGCTGGACTCAAGTGGTTCAAAATCTCGGAGGAATCCTTCGACGCCGGGCAGAGAAGGTGGGCCGTCGACAGCATGATCGCGAACAAGGGGTGGTCGTACACCACCATCCCTACCTGCATAGCGCCAGGCCAGTATTTGCTGAGAACCGAGCTGCTGGCCCTGCACTCGGCCTATGGCAACATGGGTGCCCAGTTCTACCAGTCGTGCGCCCAAATCAACGTGTCGAGTTCGGGCACCCTGGTGCCGACCCAGACGGTCTCCATCCCTGGTCTCTACCAGCAGAACGATCCGAGCATCCTGATCCAGATCTGGGTCAACGGCAAAGATGACAACGGCGGCAGGCCTTACAAGGCCCCGGGCCCCGCGCCTATGAAGTGTTAGGCCTGTACGACGTTTTTTTCCTGGCAGACTTTTCTGAAGTGACTGGTGGCATTTGATTGTGGCGGTACGAAAAACTGACCCGCGGCCGCGTTCAGCATTGGCCTCAACTGTTTCCTATTTTCTTCCAACAGTAGAAGTCTGACAAGAAAGCACAAAGTTCCACAGATTTCTCCAGTAATTAGCACCTTTGCTTAACTCAATTAGTTAGCACAAAGGGCGCCTTGAAGTCTTTAACCGAGAATATGTAGTTGCTCCCACATGTACTTGGTGAAATTGTTCCCGTTTCCGCCCATTACATCCAGCTTTCAATTCATCATCCTTGGACCACAAATTCTCTCATTGTAGTGTACTTTTTGAGTCTAAGAGGTAAAAGCACTTGCAGCACAAGTTACTGTGTCTCAATTCCTCGCAGTGAAGGCCCAGCGTGGAAATCTGAGAGCTCCACTCCTGCTCATCATGACTGCAAGGCGCCCACGCTCCATCTGCTAGGTAACCAAGTCTACCGTTGAGTGGCCAGAACGGTCTCCAAGTGTAATTGGCCTGCAAACTAATAATGTCCGGCTGGAGAAGTGGCAGTCGTCGCATCATGAGACCTGGAAACCCTCGGAAGTCGCGCCTCCGAAGAGACGGTCTATCCACGCAGAATCACCGCACGAATTGACCGCTCACTTACAGCCGCAGAGCTTGGTTTTTGTTTCGACATGTTTGCGTCTGGATTCTCGGCAATTGTAAGGACATCAAGGCAAACTGTTGGCGATGTCATTCCGGTCACGCAGCTTTGGAGAGGTCAGCTTTCGGATATTACACTTGCCTGAAAAGGGCACGGCAGCCGCTCCTCCGCTGAGCCTCCTCAGAGTGGACATCCGACGAACCAATCAGAATCGCGGTCAATATAACCCTGTTGCCTGCGTCGGGCTCTTAGATGAAAGGCCCTTCATAAAATGTTTTTCGGTGTCTTCACCACCAACAAATACACATCAGCCTACCAAGGTACATGTAGCAAACAGCCCCGCATCAGCACCCACCAATCTCAAGTGGCGGAGACTGGATCAAACCCAGAACAGCCATATTCACAAGATTGCGTGAATCGACCATGAAGGGTCGCGGAGGCCCTTACTCCATGCCCCTCTGACTGATCCGCTGGCGGCCCTGAAACCTCCGAAACCAAAGCGCCGAAGTTAGGGGAGCTTCAATGTCCCCTAGCGTCTGCTCAATGACGGCAGAGATTATTTGCACTTACACATAAACATCACTACGATCAAGCTGAACCATAAGTGTTAATCATTCTCATTTACCATCATACCTACCTACCTACCTACCTACATACGTATCTACCCACTTGCAATATTCACGAAATGGCATCCCCGACTCTCGCCACCATTGTTGCGCTGACTGAGCCTGTTCGTTGCGTTCAACCATGTTGTTGCAGTTCCACCGTCTCCACGTTGTGGCCAGAACCAAGTTTCCGGCACCGTATCATCTACGACAACTATAAATGGAGAACGACGTTCGTACATCATCAACGTCCCATCCAACTACAACAGCTCAAACCCCTACCGACTGATCTTTATGTTTCACGGTTTGGGAAGTATGTCATCCCGCCACCTCTACAGGAATGAAACAATCCAGACTAATGATTGTTGGATTAGACAGTACATCTACCGTAGTCCACGGCCAGCAAGGCTTCCTGCTCCTTCATGGGGATTCCTCCTCTCGCCCACGGAGACTCCATCGGTACCATATACGTCAATTGCTCCTGAGAGGCTGAACAGCGGACGGGCGAACTCCGGCGGCGAGACAGCGCATTCGTCGATCAGATGATCAAAGATATCGAGTCCAAGTTCTGCATCGACCAAGACCTCCCGCTTCTCGACTGGCTTTAGCTTCGGTGCTTCGATGAGCTACGCGATCGCGTGCGCCCGTGAGAAGCAATTCCGCGCGGGAGCAATCCATCTCGGGAGCAAGATTGTCTGGATGCGATGACGGAAGGGATCCGGTTGCGTTTTACCGTCAACATGGGTCGAGTGATGTGATGCTCCCAATTGCAATTGAGTGGGACGCAGCTGCGGGATTGGTGCGTCTGTGGCCAACAACGGCTGCACCAAGCAAACAGCTGTGGATGCGGATGCTGGCTCGGGGGCTTTAGTCAAGACGCAGTATTTCACAGTTGTGGGAAAAGTTTCCGGTTACCTAGACTTCCTTTGATGGAGGACATACTTCGACTACGACGACTAGGGGAGCAACGAAGTCTTTTAGCCCCTGACGAGACCTGAGAGTTTTTTAAGCAGTTCACGTAGGCAGTAGGTAGAGGGGAGAGGTTGTCAATTAAGTGCAAGTTGCACCTACCTCATTTGACATTGAAGTCCGGTATCGCATTTCAGAAACAAAGTGGATACATATGTAGACATTCCAGTATTTGCTGTGCTTGACCGGCGTAGGTCAAGATTGGACATCGCATCTTCTTTGAAACCGCCGCCCCAAATGCGGAGAGAAGTGCTGGGTGACGATGCTGCCGTTCCCATGGTGTGCCACGTAGGAACACCTATAACTGAGAGCGTTAACACCTGACAATGCGGTAGCTAGCATGCGGAACTATCCGGTCTTACACCAGCGTGAATATATTAATTTCTCCGCCAGCTGGCAATTTATTGCTCTGAGCTAGTGCTTGAGGATGCCAGCTACCCCGCCGGCTCCCCTCCGCTGAACGATGCCTTTCGGGGAAGATACTAGTACAGCCATGATCCTCAACAGAGTCCGAGCCGTCATAGGTGAGACCGCAGCCCGTCCGGGGGAAGCTGCTTATTAACTTGTTAGTGGCGCCGACTGCTTGGAGTTTGCACCAGAGAAAAGTTGACAACACCCCCTTCCTTTCCTCATCCACTAAACAAACCTGTGGAAGGCCCATATTGGGCTTCCAAACCTTGGTAGACCACCACCATAGATTTCGTCGCATTTCGGCGTGCAGGGAAGGTTACCCTTCTTTCCAACAACCACAACACCAAGATATTGAGATAACTACTCTTTCTGCTCCTCATCCGGTAGTTTGTGAGTCTCTTACCATCGCCCTACGTTAATTAGCCTCAAAAAGACAACCAGGAAAGACGCATTCTAGGGCCGGAATTCAGAATTCCTACGAACTAGGGGGTCGTTCTGGGTTAATCTGGAAGCGTTGTAAGTAAGGGCGGGCGGGTGGGTGGGGAGACTCCGCGGCCACGATTGAAGTAGCAGCCAGCACGTGCGGCTATGTTATCCCACAAAGTCAAGGCTCACCGGCTACTCGGCGGTCTATTGAGACTCAGTGGTGGATTATATTTAAACGGAACCATACAGCCCGATGACTGCGGAGCAATCCAGCCCGCCCTGTTTTTGTGACAATCAGAACAAGGCAGGCGATTAGTACCTGGAACTGGAACAAGCCAAAGGGAGAACGAAGAGCAATGCTAGGTTTGAGACTACTGCACGTGTGGGGTTCGTGCGAAGATTGCTGGTGTAGTTCCAAAAGGCCTTAAGGTGGAGCTTCCCCGCACGGGGGCGGGCGGGGAAGCTCCGAGGCATTTACCGTTGATCGTCGTCCGGCGCGGCTCTCTGGCCACCGTGAAGTTGTGACGGAGCACCGTATAGTGTGAAACCAGCGGCAATAAACGCCTAACAACTTTTAGATCCCCGCAAAGCAACTTTGGAAACAATAAAAAAATTGAAATAATTCCTAGAACGTTAGGATATTCGTGGCACGGCGCCAACGGGAAGAATTATTCCGTAGTTTCAGTGGCCTCTCATCAGATGGCTTCGCATTGACTTTAGAGCACTCGCGAGGTTTTAGAAACGCCCACGCATTTGTAAAGTATGAGAAGATAGCCGCCAACCTGCCCCTCTCTAGCCTCTGAAAAGTCAACACGTTTTTTTTTAATCCTCTCCGGGCAAAGACTCCATCATGAGACTGATTTCCGCCCTAGCTTCCACCCTTCTTGGTGTGTTGGCGCTCGAGGCCGCACTCAAAGACGAGCCAGAAAAAAGAGCACAACAGAATGTTGTAACTTGGGATGCGCACTCCCTGCTCATCAACGGACAGCGGACAATGCTATACAGCGGCGAGTTCCATCCATTCAGGCTACCTGTTCCATCTCTCTGGTCCGATGTGTTTCAGAAGATCAAAGCTCTTGGTCTCAACACCGTGTCATTTTATGTGCACTGGGCCCTCTTGGAAGGCAAGCCAGGCAGCTTCAGTGCCAAAGGAGTATTTGACCTCGGAGCATTCATGGAGGCGGGGAAGCAAGCCGGTTTATATCTTATTGCCAGGCCCGGCCCATACATCAGTACGTATATTCTTGAGCCAGTGGGAACTTTTTCATGCTCAAGGCACAGACTAATGACTCACTCCCCACAGATGCGGAGGTAAGCGGAGGGGGGTTTCCAGGCTGGCTTCAACGATTGAAAGGCCACCTGAGAACGACCGACACTGACTATCTCATGGCTACAAACAAGTAAATAATACAGCGTCTGGCCGAAGAGAGGATGTATGACATTGATGGCTAACCTCTGGCGCAGCTATGTGGCAAGTGTTGCAAACATCATCTCCAAACACCAGATTACGAATGGTGGCAATGTCATTCTGTGGCAGCCCGAAAATGAGTACTCGGGAGCTGCCCCGGGCTTTACTTTCCCCGATCCCGCCTACATGCAATATCTAGAGGACCAAGCTCGCAATGCAGGCATAGTGGTGCCCTTCATCAATAATGATGCCTGGACCCATGGATACCAGGCTCCTGGAACGGGTAAAGGCGCGGTGGACATTTACGCAAGTATATGCAACAATAACTCCAGACTCCTGTTTGCATTTGAAGAAGCTTATATTTTGGCAGGGTTATGACAGCTATCCACTGGGATTTGCTTGCACAGCGCCATCCAACTGGCCATCTGGCAATCTGATCACAAATTACTGGTCGACACACGAAAAGCTGAGTCCCAACACTCCTCATGCGATCCTCGAGGTAAGTCTTCCAGTCCCAACTTCAAGGTGCCAACGCGTTTGAAATATCTAACAAATCCCGTCAGTTTCAAGTATGCGTGCCATCTTCCGATAGAAGGCATAATGTGACGTGTACTCACAGTTCTACAGGGCGGCGCCTTTGATTCATGGGGTGGTGCGGGATTTGATCAGTGTTCTGCCCTTTTGAATCACGAGTTTGAAAGAGTTTTTTACAAGAACAACATCGCTTCTGGGCTTAAGATCTTCAATATCTATATGGTATGTAAAACCACCGGCGAAACCCCTTGAGAACAGTGCTCAAGATCTTGGCTGATATGACGAGGTTAAACTTAGATCTTTGGTGGGACAAACTGGGGCAACCTCGGCTACGCTGGCGGATACACATCTTACGATTACGGCGCGGTTTGTGCATTAATTTTCTCAGAGCCTCTAAAACTCTAGAAATCGAAGACATTGCTGACATCAAGGCAGGCCATCAAAGAAGATCGCACAGTTTCGAGAGAGAAATATTCGGAACTGAAACTTGAGGCTCAGTTCCTGAAGGTATCTCCCGGATATCTAGTGGCGACGCCTCAACCCCTCTCTAGCAACAAGTACAACACAAACTCGGCCCTTTCGATAACCCCCGTTACGGGCCCTAATGGGTCCTTCTGGGTCATTCGTCACACTGACTATGCCTCGACCGCTTCCTCGGCATACAGCTTGATGTTAACCACATCTGCGGGAACTGTCAGAGTCCCGCAACTTGGAGGTTCCCTGACCCTGAATGGGCGTGATTCCAAGATCCATGTTACGGACTACCCAGTTGGTAGCTTCACTCTGTTGTATTCCACGGCTGAGGTCTTCACCTGGGTAAAGTCACAAGGAAAGACGACGCTGCTGGTTTATGGCGGCGTCGGCGAGCTGCATGAATTGGCCGTGGAAGGAATGGCTCCCGGCAGTGTCTTGACCGGCAGTGGCGTAACATTCAAACAGACAGGCGGAGCAAGCGTTGCCCAGTGGCAGGTTTCTCCACAACGAAAAATCATCACGTTTGGAGACCTTATCGTCTACCTTCTTGGTAAGTTCTATTCCGCATCCCTGGATGGGTTGGAATCGATGCCAGGCAAAAAACTGACAAAGAGCAAAAAATTCATCAAAGACCGGAACTCGGCTTACAACTACTGGATGCCCGACTTGGACGGTGGCGGACAAAGCTCAATTATTGTCAATGGCCCGCATCTCGTGAGGTCGGCTTCTGTGAACGGCAGTACGCTTAACATCCAGGCGGACTTCAACACAACCACGACTGTTGAAGTTATTGCTGTGCCCAGCGCGGTAACAAATCTAGCCCTCAATGGTGCGGCAGTCACGCCGATCACTACTCCCCAGGGATCGTGGTCTGTTAGCATCCCGTATGATAGACCTGACATCCGATTACCGAGTCTCGGCGACCTCAACTGGATGTACATCGACTCCCTGCCCGAGATCCAGCCGACCTACGACGATTCAGCTTGGCCTGCCGCCGACCGTGCCATGACAAACAACACGGTTGTACAGCCATTCCTCACGCCGGTCTCGCTCTATGGTTCCGATTACGGCTTCCACACCGGTGCGCTCATCTACCGAGGACACTTCACTGCCCAAGGCACTGAGACGAAGATATCCATCACCACTCAGGGCGGCGACGCATACGCATCAGCGGCCTGGCTCGGATCGACTTTCCTCGGCTCCTTCCCAGGCGGCGGTCCCGGATCAAGCACCAACCTCTACACCCTCCCCAAGCTGACAGCCGGGCAAAAATACATCATCACCATCGTCGTGGACAACATGGGTCTGGACGAGAACTGGACCGTTGGCGCCGAACTCATGAAGAAGGCGCGCGGCATCCTCAGCTACAGCCTGTACACTGGCTCCTCCTCGGTCAGCCAGGACGGCATTAAGTGGAAGATTACCGGCAACCTCGGTGGCGAGAGCTATGCCGATCAGGCCCGCGGCCCCCTCAATGAAGGCGGGCTCTTTATCGAGCGCCAAGGCTACCACCTGCCGTCGCCGCCGCTATCCAACTTCACCACCGGCTCGCCTTACAAGGGCATCACCAACGCAGGCCTTGCCTTCTACACGGCCGAGATGCCACTCAACCTACCGAGCGGCCAGTACGATATCCCCCTTTCCTTTACCTTTCGCAGCAACAACCAAGCCCGCGGCACCTACCGCGCCTGGCTCTACGTTAACGGCTACCAGTTTGGCCGGTACGCCAACAACCTCGGCCCGCAGTCTAGTTTCCCCGTCCCCGAGGGTATTCTCAACTACCGGGGCAACAACACCATCGGTCTTGTCATATGGGCGGTTACAAGCTCGGGCGCAAATGTCCCCGATTTCCAGCTCACCGCGGGTACGCCGGTTCTCACGGGCAGAAACCCAGTCCAACAGGCCGAGATGCCCGCGTGGAGTGCCAGGGCAAAAGCGTACTAAACCAACCACCGGTCCCTGTCATCTTGTAAATTTCCAGGGAGCTTTGTGAATATTAGGTAGGTGATCTATTTTTTAAATTTTTTATTTTTTTAGTTTGGAGCATGGCGAAATTTTCAGCAGAGAAATTGTTTGCTATATTGGTTTCCTTGATCGTCGCTGTTACCTTCACTTATCTCTGTGCCAAAATTATGCCAACCACAATGTTAAGCGACACTATGAACTGGGATTTCGGATTGTGGATTCGAGGAGGAAGCGCGACATGATGACGCAATTGAGAGGGAAACACACCATATAAACCCTTTACGCCATATCGAAGACCCTCTCTGTCGCCTCTGCAGATTGATGTAATATATCCGCCGAATGTGGCCTTCCCCCTATCCTGAGGTCCTCCATGTTGTCACTTTCTTTCTTCAATCCTTAGTTTTCTACCTAATCAGCTGATTTTATCTTTATTAGTGGAGAAGAGGAAATCTGGTATTGATTAATCTAAGAAAACATTCTCCGCAGGGGCAAGCTATATTGGTTAGCCCCTTCCAGCTTCCCTCTTTATTAGACTATCTGTACCTCTTTTCTTAGAGTATTGGACGCTATGAAACCAGTCTTTGGAATACCGCACCGCCAGTCTTATGAAACATCCCAGCCGTTCATAGCGAAGGTTTTCATGAGTAGCCCTTGCCGAGCATCAGTCCTACTATCTGGTACTGTCCCGGCTCTGATTCCGCGTCCGCGGGCAACAAGTGGCTCACGGATCTCCAGCATTACAGTATAGGGGGGGCGCTTGTCACAGTGAAGTATGAATAGACTAGCTCTACTTCAAAATGTTGGTATGTGTAACGCATCAAGTATTCATTCAATGGCTATCAAAGGTTGGAAGAAGGAAGTTGACAACTTAAAAGCCATCAAATACACAGTCATCTCACCTAGTTAACACGTACATCATCATTGACCATACATGTCCCTCCAACAGCCCCCCCCCCCCCGCTCCTTAATAATGTCCCTTGTCAACCCGTCACTCAAGTGTACCCCTGTCCCTGGTCGTGGTGAGATAGGCTTATCTGTGTTTATTTGGGGCACTTGCGCCACTCGACGGAGACGTTGAGAGTGAGCTTGCCGCTGATCCTGTCGACCTGTTGATAAAAATATATCAATATCAGTCCGGGTTAACCATCAAGATATCTAGATATGAACTTACGGCAATGAGAGCTTGCTGCTGGGTAGGAGAGATGTTGCATTGCGTGTTCATGTTCATGATGGAAGTGGTACCTCCGCAAGGAGACCAGGAGACCACATCGGGGTCGGCAGTGAGGCTGAAAGGTCCTTCGCGGGGACCGGCCAGCGAGACGGAATAAGTGCTTTGGCCTTGAACACCGGTGAAGTCGAAGGTGTTGGTGCACTGTCCCCTGGAGCGAGAGGGAATCTGGGCGAAGCCCTTCATGTCGGTGCCGAGGGTGGCGAACCTGGGAAAGTGGTCAGCGGGACTTTTTTTTTTTTTTTCAACTTTTCTTTTTTTTCAAAGTGGGGATAACTCACTGGAAACCCTCATCAAAGGCCAAGTTCAAGGTCAACTTGCAGTTCTTCCTGTTCATTTAATCAGTCTCTGGTTTTACACATCTCATTGGGAGGCAGGAAAAAAGGGGGTCATACCGCCACTCGCTGGCCTTGGTACCAGGACCGGTCTGGATGATGTACTCGCTGAAGGTGACTTCCATCAACGTCTTGGTAGCTATATTATGGGTTGAGCGGGTTAGTCATTCTGTCTCATACAACTGTGAAAAGGGTTTTTTTTGGGGGGGGGGGGGTTTGTGTAAGCAACATAGGAAGAGAGGTATGTGTACCATCAATCTGGACATCTGCAGTTCCAGCAGGGCAACCACTGCCCAAGAGGCTGACACCAACCACGCGGACGCTGGAAGGCGCCACGTTGGGAGTAGCCAGAGCGGGATCAGCGTGGGCCTCAAGAGGCGCTGCTGCCGCAAGCGGTGCGATGAGGGAAAGAAGAGTGAGGTACTTCATGATGATGATTTGCTGACCGGTTTCTTGGTTGTAGCGAGTTGAGAGTTGCTGCTGCTGCTGCTGATCTGCCTCCTTCCTGATCCTGATCCGAGGAGGAAGGTGGCGCATTAATATACTCATCCAGAGTTGGTCCTGGGTCCTGCCCGAGCCATCATGAGACTAAGGTAGGTAGGTAGAGAGTCCTGTTTGCTGTCGTCGAGTGGCACTGTCATGACCGCTTGTTTCGCTCCGTTTAGACAAGGTGTTTTTTTTTTTGTTGACACGGAGCAACTAGACAGGCCAAAAGTGGTGGTGTGGTTCCGAATCGGTGGAGGTTCGAGAAGGTTGGCTGCAACGTTGACAAGCACCGTCACAGGGCTGCGGTCCCTTTCACTTAAAACAATCAATTCTCAGCTCCTATTTTTAACCCAACAAGGCGACGTTGTACCTGGTAGGAATGGGCCTGATGGGACTGCCCTACATTGCAAAATAAACAGCTTTCAATTCCAGCGGTGTTTTTTGATTTGACCCGGAGTTACCCGAGCGAGGCCTTTATTAATTGCGACCATAGACCCATAGACCCCGCATCCATCCTGCAACCCTCTTGTTAAAAATCTCATTTCACTAGTCGGCCCAAGGTACTACAGCTGACATGCCTTGCATGGCGTCCTGCGTCTTGTCGGATCCCTATGCTGTGCATGTTTTCTGTGTCAATTTCCCTGGGCGGTGAACATACATGAACATGTAGCAATTGAAAGCTGACTTCGCCTTACGTTTTTTTGTTGAAAAAAGTGACTCACGGAAACTATCCTCTCTTTTTTTGGTAATACGCCCAGCGTTGAGCCCAGCGTGGAGCAAAACAAACTCATATAAACTGGAGACTTGGAAGCGAGGTTCCTCCAAATTGCCGCTTAATCTCCTTCGGAATTCAACATCACCTTTTCGCAAACAAATGTGAACGGTGAGATGGTGGCGAAGCATGCCAGTTGCCTGCGAAACTCTATCCGCGTTACTTTGTTTCTCGAATCCCGCAGGGCATTCCCGACTCTTGCATCCGATACTATCCCCCCCCCCCTCCATTCTAGTCTTTGATTTTTTTTCCCCCCTTGCTCTGTTATACTGCATGTGTGTACACACACGCATCGGTGGGTAAGGGATAAACTTTCAGTTGCATTTGATTCAACCTTGGCGAGCTGAGATTTTGACAGGTTTGAGATGAAGAGATATATTCCAACAGTGGCAACACACCCGGGTCCTTGACAAGTAGAATAAAACATTGGCCAAGACCCGCAATCCCATCGGAATCCCCGGCTGCACTCTCCGTCGTCCCCACTTTATGTTCCGAGGGCCGGGTCCCTTGGGGTGGTAGTACACACGGAAAAGTCCAGTCCGTCGTACAGGAATACAACATGAAAATACAATACTCCGAATAAGGTGTCATCATTCCAATCCTGACATGCTCCCTTCGAAACCTACTCTGATAAATTTGCACCGTCATTGATCTTGGACCAATATCAACCCGTGAATCCAAAAATATTTTTTTTTCCTACTAGCAAATACGAGGACCCATCAGCCTACATGTACATACACCGCAGGGAGTTGGTTCCAGTCATGGCAATTCGAAAAAAAAAAATTTCAAAAAAGAAGGACACCTACCTCTCTTGTCGGTGAGGCTCTGTCTGCACCGGATACCCCGAGAGAGGGTGTGTTGTCGTTCAAGAGCGGCAACTATCTCGGCATTTGGAACGTGTCAACCGTGGATACCGTCGATTGGGTTGTCTCGGGAGTGCCCGCGCGATCACAGGCATTGGGAATCAATCATCTCCCTTTGCGCCATCATGTCAGGGGCCGTGGTGCTGTGGTGCGGTCAGAGTGGCATCCCGTTGTGTGTCTATGCATCATGGTGGCGATGAACCTCGAGACGAGACTAGAATCATTGGACACATGGTCTTGGGGCCGCGACTTGGCTCTGCGTGGAAGCCGAAAACCTGGGTCTTGCTTCAAGCTGTGCCACAACTCGGCTGGCCTCATTCGATAACTGCCAGGGGGAGTATGTGGGGGAGAGTGAGGTGCTGCACAGATCATGACTGTATAACGTCGGATTTAAGTTGATTCACTCCTGCTCTTGTCGGTTCCTGGCCGAATCCTGGACTTGCTGAGTACCGGGTTGGAGACAGACAGGAGCCACTTGGAAGCGTGAACCGGTGGCCCGTGAGAGACGGCGGAGAATTGGGCATATGGAGGTATATCCCCCACCTGGCTGAGGGTCCGGGACAGCGTCGTCCAATGGCGGAGTCACCCATTGAACCCAATATTGGGGCGTTTGCCACCCCGGGCTGGACCCTTACTGTCCTATACATCCAAGGACGACGATATGACAGTAATAGCCAGTCCGCACGGCCGTCCTTTTAACCCCTTCCTGATACTCTGGCTGAGTCAACGCATTTACCTATGCGCGCCTCAGGTGGCTCGTGACATGCAACTGCTCGGGTATGTCCTTACATGTACCAGCAGTTTGGGACCTGCATATCCCGTGGGTTGTTCCCAGATTGCCACCGCGCTATCGCACGTGGTCGGTACGTCTGTGGGTTATCTAAACGATCATCGGGATCATCACAATTGCTGCCGAATTTTATCCGCACCAAGATAACTATGGAGTACCTCTGTTCGTGTAGGTGTATCATTATCCCAACCGATAACTCTTCTTGGAGGTCTTCAATCTTTTTTTTTTTTTTTCACCTGCACCTTTGAAGGTACCTTATCATTCGAGGTATATGTAGGGGGGGCTGGTTGTTATCACTCTGTATTTAACTCTGCACCGTTGGCCGCATGTGTTCACATGGAAATTGTATCTCTAATTTGATTGATTGCTTGATCGACTCTTGTATACCTCAAACCTGGTATCTAACCCAACCGATAAACCTTCAGATAACGTGGTGTGCACCCGCTACAAAACACTATCGCCATACGTGCAGGTATCATCATCCCACGTAACAGTTCCATCGCTCATAATAATATCAACTAGTTGGAAAGGGACTGAGCAGCAAAAGCATTGCTGGACTTGGACACATCCGTGACCTGGACCGTCCTGACACCGGTGCGCTCCTCTTCCAATTGCCGGGCTTCACGAGTAGCCTCGGAGTGGCGGACCGCCGGGTTCTGGAATTTTGAGAGAAAGCTACTAAGTTTGGACTTTTTCTTTGGCTGAGCGTTGGGATTGGGCGCCTTGATCTTGTCGACGTAGACATATTGCTGTCGGGTAAAGGGTTGCTCCGGTTTCTTGTTATTGTCCTCGTTACTATCGAGTGAGGATCGCCTCGAGACGGTAGCATCCGACTGCTCCGTCTTGGCGGTGGTGCGATCTTGCGTGGAGCTCATTGTTTAGGTTTGATGCCAGGCGTATTTGTTGATTTTTTGTATGTATGTATGTATGTACGTGTATGTATATATGTATGTGGGTATGGAGTAGAGTTGGAGTTCAGTGGGGATCACAAAAATTGCAACCAAAACTCGGGGTGGATACGGGCTCTTTATGGCAGATGGGACTCCGAATGGAGAACTTGCGAAGCCACCAAACCTGCCTTGGTACCCCAGCATTCCACCAGACCGGAGTTTGGATTTGGCATGACATGGACAATCTCAAGATCTGAGAGGTCTTAGTGTCTCACTTGTGGACTCGCCGTGCCGTCCATTGCCCAACAGGCAACCAAAGAAGCCACGTTAAATTCTCCGACAAAGTGGCTGTGTTCAGTACTTTTTGCCTGTCGATTTCCCTCCCTGGAACGGGAGGGTGACATTGAAGCCGAAGGATCACTTTTGGCTAAATTGCTTTCCATGAAGCAAGCCACCAAAATGGGGTTCGCGAGGCCTCCGAATGAACTGATAACATCATCACGTGGCCGTAATCCAAGTAGTATTGCGCTGTTCAAACCAGAGTTACCGAGAAAGAAAAAAACAAGTCTGCACGGACACGGAACGTATCGGCCCAAGAATCATGACGTGACAAAAACATTCTGGACAGCCACAATTCAAGGCTCGATCGATCTCTGATATAATCTCCGTCGGCGAATTCGAGCCCTCAATTGACAATGTGTCGAAATCACTCCCAGCTCTGGGGGGTCATTCCGCAGCGATAACTGTAGCATGCAGAAACGGTATGGATGTACCGGATCAACCCCTTCTCAACCCGGAACATGTGACTGTCCGGCATCGGCTCGGTGGGATAAGTCCGGTCCAGTCCCGGGAAACCCATGAATATGACCACGACCCCCATCACCTCGTCGACAACATATCTTCGGTTGGTGACTTTGATAGTAGATGGGAAGCCACCGATATCACAGGTATTTGCCGTGAGGTTTCCCCTGCCGGTGTATGCTTGCCAAGTTAAATGTCAGCATGCGCCACAAGAGTCTGAAACGAGCACAGTGCATTGAGTTATTGATGAAGAGAAAAGGCAAATAGTCCTCACCGCCACCTTCAAGCCTCGCGCACGGCGTTGCCATTGGAATTACCACGCTGACGTTATTCCAACGATCAAAATATGCGTCTCCAGCAGCCTGAATGACAGCGCGGGAATCCCGCTTGGCTTCCGGAATCGGGTCCCAAGACGTCTCAATCGAGTTCCAGTAGGCGTAACCGGTGGCATTGAACGCCCAATCATCTTGATCAGTCACGATCGAGTCGATCAACTTAATCTTGCTGTTCTCGAATGACATTCTAGTCCCAATGACGTAGGGATGTGGATTGCTGGCAGCGATGATTTCGGTGAAAGTGGCGCATTGGACCGTGTCGTGGACGCTGCGGGTAGAGTCCAGCTTGAGGGGCGTTGTCAAAACCCCCGTTTTGATGTCCATGGACTTGTTGTTTTCCAAATATGCGGAGGTGTCGCTTAAGAGAGGAAGCGACGGGTGGCCAGCTGCCTGTGCCGCGATATAAGAGGAAGTCGCATTTTCCAGGAACTGGCGGGAGCAATCGGCAACCGCTGGCGTCGCGAGGCAAAACGCCAAAATGAAAGCCCTCATTGTCGCCATCATGTCGACTACCTGTACCACAAAATTCTGGTAACCTGTGGTGCATGTTGTCCATCTTGTGACCCCATTGCAATCGCGGAAATATAAGTAGCAGATGAACTGGATCGGCGCTTATTCTTCAACGTGCGAAGGCGCGCAAACTTGCCTACCGAGTTTTGCCGCGAAATCTTCCAGAGCGAAATCCAGTGTTATCACGATTTCGGGAAAGTTGTGCTTGCATATGCTAGATGACATCCCAATCCACGTTAACCAACACGTTTCTCCCGGAACCAGTACGCGGCTCAATAAATCGTTGGTAATTTCCGAACACACAGACAAGAGCTACAATGCTCGGGGGCGTTGCGCTCCACTAACTCTTTATTTCCTACCCTCGTCTTATTACATTCAATCTTCCCCATCCTCTACGCACTAGGCGGCTATATCCAATACTCTTCTTAGCTAATACTAAAATACTAGTTGCCGGTAATATAATAAAACTGGCCCATTTCTTCTTGTTTCTTTAGTAATACCAAACTTTCCTCCTCCCCTACTATTTTAATAGTATAAAACTAGTAACTGAATTGAGTTAAACGTTGGAACCCTGATTTATTTTCTCTATTATTTAGATTAATAATTTAGATAATGATAACTTGATTAATATTAATTTATATCTAATAAGAAGACGGCGGGTTATACTTGTAACAAGCTGCAGGATGATCAAGGAAGATGCCCCGGTACTGAAGCGATACGCTGGCGAGTCACTGCTGGGATACTGAGCTTGTGTCGTAAGTGATGCATTGACTGATTCTTGCCGGAGGGAAGTTCCCCCTGGCAGGCCTGCGCGCTGCAGCCACTATTTAAGCGCTAACCAATCGCCATCGTTTCGCCGGCTGCACCGCACCCATTACAACTATCCCCCTTCTCCAAGAAGCTGTCCCCAGCTTCACTGCGGAATTGCTTGACTTAGTGAAATCGCTGGCTCGTTGTTGACAAGTTGAACGCGCTTGAGCTGTTGCCAATTCAGACGCGTTTCGCTGACACGTCACGCCCAATTCGCTAGCGCGTTTTTCCCAGTAGCGCGCTTTTAATTGCTAGCGCGCTTTTCAGGGCACTGCACTGCCAAACCCCCACCTTTCACCGCCGAATTCTGCCTACCCCGCCAAAACATTTCCAACTCTCTTGCCCTGCTCGCTCCTCCAATTTCCACCCTCACCATCACCATCGCGACCGACCATTCCCCTTCCCTTTCTTGATTGATTCGCGCGCGATTCGCCACCATGTCGTCTGTCGATTTTGACTCGTTGGACAGCTCTTCAGCTGTCAAGAACAATCCCTGCATGCATTGCGTGCGCAGCGCTGTTTCGGCGCACTTTGAGCCCGGTTCTGATGAATTGCCGGCGCCCAGCTGTGTTTTCGGGGTCAAGCCCAGCTCTCGGTGCAACCAGTGCACCTCTCGCAATGACTCCTGCTCCCCGGTAGGTCTTTTCGCAATTGAAACGATAGCGAAATGCTGACGAATTGGTACTAGGTTGTCGCTGGAATGGAAGGCGACCTTGCCGACCTGATGACCCTGCTGCGCTTGACCGATAGCGCCCAGGATGCCTGCGATGAGGATGACCCGATTCGCCAGGAATACGCCGCCCGCGCCTACAAGCTGATTGCGGTGTTCGAGAACGTTGAGAAGGCCCATCGTCGTGCCTATGGCCTTTCTGGTGACCGCAAGCCCGCCGCGGTGAGTTTTCATTGGCTTTTCGCCCGCTTTGCGCCTGGGAGAATTTTTTGCTGATTTGACCCAGGCCGTTGTTGTCAGCTACTAGTCCCTGCTGGCACAAAAGATGGAGCTTCGGCTTAAGTTGGATCCTCGCCCGGTCCTGACTTTTGGTCCGAGAGTTGTGCGTCGCTTGCCTTTCTTTAGCGTTTCGGTTGCTAATCTTTTCCAGGGTGAAGCTAAGGCCAAGGAGCTGACCGCTCGGCATACTTCTGAGCTGCGAGCTTAGGAATATCGCCAGAAGTTTCGCCTGGATGCCTCCCAAGTGGGCTACAATGCTTGGTCCCTGGCTAAACGCCAGCTTCTCGCCTCCATTTCTGACCGGCTGAAGTCAGAGGGTGTCTCCTCTGATGATATTCCTGATAATCTGGATGCGTTGGAGTCGGATTGGCGTCTGGTGCCTTTTCCCGATGTGTGAACTGGATGTTTTGAGTGTCAGATTTAGGGTCTTTTACCGTTGATTCGGGGGGTTCTTGTCGGCGTTTCGCCTCTCTTTTGTTCTTTTCGTTTTGTTTCCGCTATGGGATGTTAGCAATTAAGGATTGCGCCGGGGTCTCTTTTTCCCCTTCTCATCTTTTCTGCCCTTCTCCTGCTTAAGTGACCTCTTCTTTGCGTGATCCCTTTCGAATCTTGCCACCAAGTTTGGTGCATTGCTTAAGTCCTCTTTCGCTAGCCATTGATTGTACTCTGATGGCCATCCTAACCACTTGACTAACCACCTCGTTTCGCCATCGATTCGCCGTTTGTCCCGGATCTCCTCGACTTCCCAT
>Ga0247765_1000895_pt1 | contig 18513 bp, 15 predicted proteins | sample UWRJL106311C6_FD_179949 | JGI IMG/M metagenome (GOLD analysis project Ga0247765, IMG submission 179949) | Plant litter microbial communities from Arlington Agricultural Research Station in Wisconsin, United States - UWRJ-L106-311C-6 | ecosystem: Environmental > Terrestrial > Plant litter >... | reverse complement strand
TTTTTAAGAGTGGAGGTGGGTTATAAATTAATTTTTTTTTTTTTTTTTTTTTTTTTTTTTTTTTTTTTTCATTATAGTAGTATATATTACATTACAGCAGTGTGTCATACTAACATGTACATAAAGCTATGTCGACTCTTTCGCGCCATGTGTGCGTCAAAATCGCCAGACGAAAGCACATTGAACGTATACATCCAGAAAACGCAGGCAACGCAAAAACGGCTCGAGGAGTGGCAGGCCAGTGTCGTGGACGAGTGGACGACGTTTATGGACCTTGTATCTGAGATCAATCGCAAGCTGAACAAGCAGAACGGTAAGCTATTTCTCGTCCAACATGAGTTCAAGTCAACGTGAATATATCTCCTAGGTACCTATACATGGAAGAATACATGTCTGATAGGTGGCTGACCCCTCGCTTGCCAGACTCTTTTCAATTCCGAGACAAATACCTAAAGAACAAATCGGCCGAGCTGGAAAGAGAGCTGAAGAGAGCACAGGCGGAGCTCCAAAGGGCTGAATCCCAGCTGCGGCGAACGGGTTGCCTGGCGGTCACAACCTCGGAACGCCAGACGGCGCTCAAGACAGAGCTCAAGGACTTGACCAGGGCAATACATCGTAAGGATGAAGAGCTTGTCATGGAGAAGAAAAAATGGGAGCAGAAAGATACGATGGCGAAACACGAGAGATACGTGTTGGATGACGACAAGGAGGAGGAGAAGCAGCGAAGGAAGGGCATGGGCGACGACGATGGAGAGAAGCCAGGCAAGTCTACCTACTTAGCTACCTATACTATGACTCAAAACTCTTATTTTCTTTTTTTCTTCTTTTTTTCTTCTTTCTCTTTTTCCTTTCTCTTCTTTCTTTTCCTTTTTCCTTGTTTTCCCCCCATCACCTAACACTATAGACATCAGGCTTCCTTTGCGCCACCTTCGAATACTACTGCAGCAAAGAATCATGGTTCAGGTCGAGTAAAGACGCCGAGTTTAAGAAACGGGAACAGGCCCTATCCGCGCAGAAAGCCGAGCTCCAGTCCCTCAAGAGAAGCATTAGAAAAATGGAGCAAGATCTAGAGATTATGAACATTACCAAGGCGCAGTTAGAATCCGAGTCGGGGAAAATCCACGAAGCGACCGAGGATCTTGACGAGCTTGGTTTGAGTGAAAAGAAGGAGAGCGTCCGGGTGAAGAGAGATGGGGTGCGGAAACTGAGGGGGAAACTCGACGAGGTCACATTGGAAATTAAGGAAATGGCAAGTTCTCATCCCCTCCACTCTCGTAAGGAACATTGATCTAACATGAACGCTGCGGCAATTTCTTTCAGAACGAGTACAAAGCAACCATCCTCGCACTACTCGGCAGCTTCAATCCCATGAAGGAACACGCAGTGCTCACCCAGAACGGGTTCAACCAGACCCTTGAGACTCTAAAGGAGTTTACTCGGATGCTCGAGGATATAGCCCGGGGGGTTGAGCAGTGGAATACCACGTCTCGACGCAAAGTTGGTTTATTCCTTCCTACCTTTCTATTTTCCCATCTTCCTTCCCACCTACCCACCTACCTACTCGACTACCCTATATCAAAGCATTCATGTTCAACAAAACACTGCACTACACTACCTCACCTAGGTAGACACTAACAGAACCCGAACTAATAAATGTAAAAAAAGGATCACCTGGAAGATGCCCTCCGCCTACGATTTCGTTATATAATATTGCACCACCTTTCCAAAGCCTGTCATAGCGTCTGCAAAGGAATCTTCATTGAAGCCATTTCCGAGATTTCTCACCTCGGCGTGGCCCCTTCACAGTATCCTATAGGAGGTTTCACTCCTTCACGGAGAATTCAGTATGATACGGCCCCGCAGGATATTGAACGCTTGGCGGTACACGGGGAGAGAGCGGTCAAGGGGTTTCAGCTCCAGTTCCAGGGATTGGGAGAGCGGGAAGATGGAGTGGCGAGGCAGTTTATCGAGGTTCGTATTTTTTTTTCTTTCCTTTTCCCCCCCCCCATATTTTTATGAGTCCGGTAAATTATCTACCTACCTACCTACTTACCTAGAGAGGGCACTGGATGATGTTAACCGGTAATAGGCCCAGCAGCTCTGCGTCGAGATGTTGCGCAGCGCTGTCCTCGAAGTGATACAATCAACACCGCCGCGGGCCCTATGGCCTGATGAGAATGAGTCGCGGTTCTTCTCTCTCGGTCGTCGGTTGACGTCGTCTCGACGGCAGGTGTTGGAGAAATGGGTTTGGTCAACATTGGATGTTGCTCGAAGTTTTTGATGCATATCTCTCTCTCTCTCTCTCTCGGTTATTTCTGGGCGTTCATAAACATAAGAGAGTGGGCCGTCCAGGCCCTCCCCATTCAACACCTACTGGACCACGGACATTGCTTCCATGTATGTATGTCCTTTTTTCGAGTTGAGGTTATAGGGAGAGCGAGAGAAAGAATGCCACAGCTTCTAGTTTACATGGTTTCTTCAACAGAAATAGTAACAACGTATTTGCTGCATGACTGCGGGTTTGGCTTTACCACAATCGAAATGAGGCTGTTCCCGTTTTCATCTGCGACATTGACGCTGCAGCGAATTTGCAACGGTTTCCCTAGTCGGCGCTTCACCTGTGCGGAATGACCTTCAAGACTCGTCCAATCAAAATCATCTCGGGTCGGGATCGAAAAGCGACGCTCAACCAAGCGCCACAACTTGTCTAAGAATGTTCTGGGGATGCGCCCATCCGGGAAACTGGTGGCTAGATCAATCATCTCACTCGGTGAGTCCTCGTTGGACCTTGGGCTGCTGCCTCTATCCTGGTCTGTAAAAGCAACAGCAAAAGATTGATATTTTGTTTTTTTCCACCGAGATAGGCCGCAGATCAACAGGCAACGGCAGATCGGGTCGCGGTACCTCAGCACGTCAAAAACTTGAAAGCCAGTGAATACAGGATAGAACTCAGTGCCGAGACGGCGAAACGAAAATGGGTGTTCCATGGTCAAAAAGTAGGCCTCTTGAGAATTCCAGAGCATGTCCGGGGCAAGAACAACTGGCTTGGCCGAGTAACGTTTGTCGACTTTATGTCGAATGTATATGCGGCCGCTAAGCTCATTTGAGACGCGCTGATACTCTTCCTCGTCCAAGAGCTTGGGGATAATTAGCGTCGTCTTCTGTCGTTCAAAGATTCTATAGTCGTTTTCCTTGTCCCACAGGTACAGCTGCCCTGGCCGGCAACGGACGAAGCCAGAAGATGTCTTGTAAATGAGGATACCGATCCGTCTCCAGTTGTCCTTGTTGATGGCACATTGCAGACTCAAAACCCCGCCCCCTGGCCACGTGTAAGCTTCTATTTTGATGCCCCGGTTCGTCATGGCAAATTCCGGCGAGGGATCCAGAAAATCTCGGTGTCGAACAAGATGGTGGCAATGCTCGAATTCCGATGGGGACATGGCAAGGAGCCCGCTGTAACTGTATCCGGAATCTAGTCTCTTCCACGCAAACATGGAAAGGTCGTTGGTCTCCTTGGCAATCTCTTCCTGCAAGCGGAGAAATGCTCGGTTGCCCTCTCCGTATATCATGGGCATATTGATGTTGAAGATTCCGAGGAGACAATAAGCCATATCCTCGATCCTGGTCGTCTGTCGATGTGAAGCCCATGACATCCTTCGCGCTACCAGAACACTAGTCAAATGCTTAGGGTCGTCAAGAATGAAGTCGTCAACCCCTGTAGTCCTGGCAATCTCTTTGGCAAGAACCGTCTTGGTTCCTCGCGGGTGCCACTTTTTGTCGTAAAAATGCATGTTTTTCGGGGCAATCAACTCTTGCAAGGTCCAGCCCCGGGAGAACCACCGGTATGACCTCTCCCCCGATAACCAGTCATGGCTAGCTTTAGGGTTGCCCTCGATTGGTGGTAGGTCAGCTATATACGCGTAGCAGATCTGAGATGCCCGATACCACTTGAACATGGAATTGATGGCCTCGGCCAGCTCGGCGCTGCTGCGTTTGTCGATACAGCATGTGTCGACCCAGGCGTATTTGAGGCCTTGAGACCTCGCCATCTCGCAGGTCTTTGCGATCTTGGCGTAGCCAGCCTTTCGCTTTGCTTTATCGAGGTCCGCAAACTCGTCAAAAGAGACTTCCTCGCCGGCTTCCCACGTGTGTGATAAAATGGCATACTGCTCCGTCTCTGGATTGAGAACATCCTCGAGACGGAGCGTGGTGGTGTTGATGAGCCACATGTCAAGTGCTTAGGCAAGAACGTTGGGGTGAAGCGGGGTCGTGCAGATTTCTCGCTCAAAACTGCACAACTGCTGTTATTGCTTCAGGGAAGACAGGCCGCAGTGCTCGTTAGATACCTGACCCTGGGCCGTTGGCTTCAAATAACTGGTGAAGATGATGAGTGGGAAGCTATAGTAAAGTTAGGTAGGTAACGGACGGTGAGATAGAACTGAAGATCGAACTATTCCATGGCATCGTTCTTTCCCAGTGTCGATGGAGCGCTAATTTGCGCTTTGCTTTGCATGCAAGCGCGAGCGTTCTAGGCCGGTAGGTGGCGGGGTTTTCGAACGATGCTGCAACCACTACCACAACAGGCCATTGGACAGTCCCCTCACGGATGCACAGCCCTTGGGCACCAGCAGGCTCTCGACAAGGCAAATACGGGAGACGTCGAAATTGAGGCCGCTTCCATGACTTGGCACGCGTCTAACCTATGCACGTCGCTGCCCCTTGGCTGTTGCCCCACCTAGTGGCTACTTCGACTTCCTCGACTTCCTCTAGTCGACTTCACCGACACCGCCCTCATTTGCACATCGTCGACCAGCATCGCTACATGGCGACCCAGTCCAACACCTAAGTCAAATCATTGGCGCAAGTCAGAATACTGCCAGCAAGGTTCTGTTCCCAATTCCGGCAAGTGCGGCCAACGTCGAACCGTGCATCCGATTTTGTAAACGAATATGGCAGAGCTGGCAGGTCTCGCAATGGGAGTTGCCGGCCTCGGGGGCCTATTCGGCACACTGAAGGATATCATCGACTTGTTCGCCCTCTTCAAAAGCTCTGCAAATCTGGGCCACGAATTCGAACTTCTCGACATCAAGCTTGAAATCGAGAAGGCTCTCCTCTTACAGTGGTCGGAACGAGTGGGTCTCCTTAGATCGGATCATGATGAACGCCTTGACGACCCGGACACTCAAGCACTTGTTGTCAGGACTTTGTCGTGCATCAGAACACTTTTGGAGACTTCCGCAGCAGTCCAGGAGCGATATGACCCGAGCTCTTCCGGACCAAATGATCAGAGTTCACTCCAAGAATCCAACAGGCAGGATGGCATTGGACAGCGTCGCATGGAGCTCTTCATACAAAGGTTCAAAACCATAAGCCAGCGGGGCGGAAAAAAGGACGAGGGCCATACAATTCGCACAAGAGCCCGATGGGCCGTAAACGACAAAGACAAATTTGGCGAGTTGGTGAAGGATCTGTCGCATCTTGTGGCAAAGCTTAATGAGCTTGTGCCAGCGGTTGATATTCGCAGGCAAAGCTGTGCGATGGCGGACGAGGATCTTGAACCGGTGAGAGACGCCGAGAGACTAAACCTGTTGTTGGAAGCGTCAAGTGGATTTGAGTCGACTATTGCCGATTCAACCCGCCGAGCCATTATCCTGGCCAAGCTTTGGTTCAGACGAATGGAGGATCGACGAGAAAGCATCGAGGAGGCACACCAAGACACGTTCCAGTGGATTCTCAGAGATTCGTCCTCTGGATCAAGTAATGACTGGAATCACCTGTCAACTTGGTTACCTCGAGGCCCCAATGGTATCTACTGGGTATCAGGCAAGGCCGGGAGCGGGAAGTCGACCTTGATGAAATACCTCCTCTCACACCACCGCCTTCCCACCCTCCTTCGAGACTGGGCCGGGGCGTCGCCCCTCTGGATTTGCAATTACTTCTTTGCGAGTATGGGTAACCAAGAGCAAAAGTCACAGGAGGGTCTCTCGAGAACACTGCTACATCAAATCCTCGACAAAAACCGACAGTTGATCCCAACTGCATTCCCGCATATGTGGAAGGAGATCAGTAAAACGAACAGAAGCCCTGAGCCTCCGACTACTGCCGAGCTACGGCTTGCGTTTAATAGGATTGCACAATCAACACGGAATCTCGGAAAGTTTTGCATTTTTGTTGACGGACTGGATGAATTTGTTGGCGACTACTCAGCTGGCATCAAATTCCTCCAAACTCTGGCGAAAAACAAGCACTTCAAGGTCATAGTGTCAAGCCGCCCGATTCCCGAGTGCTTCGCTGCCTTCAACAAGGGGCCCAAACTGCGACTTCAAGACCTCACGCGCAACGATATCCGCAGCTACGTCGACGACACGCTCAACACGCATGCATACATGAAGAAGCTGATCAACCGCCACGCCCAAGAGGCCGTCTCCATCATTAAGGAAATTGTTGACAAGGCCTCGGGTGTCTTTCTCTGGGTCATTCTTGCCTGCAGGTCGCTCCTAATGGGGTTTTCGCATTATGACAATCTGGAGGAACTTCGCAGTCGTGTCGATGCTCTTCCGCCAGAGCTGGGAGAAATGTTCCTCCACATGCTCAAAAGCACGAATCCACGCTATTCCGGTCAAGGCTTGCGACTCCTTAAAGTATGCCACACACACCTGGCCTCAACGTCCCGCCATCAGGGTCCTTGTTGGAAAGACACCATCAGTGCGTTGAGTTTGGCCGTTGTTGAAGACAGCAACTTCAGCTCTCTTCACTTTGAAGATCTGACAATAGAGGAGATGCACGAGTTCATACAACAACTTGAAGGCAGACTGAGAAGCCGATGCGGCGGGTTGCTTGAGATATATTCTTTCGAGGTGCCAGGGTTGCATAACTCCAGTGATGCAACCAGTGAACAGCAGCTGAAGTATAGGTTGACAATGGACACTGAGGTGCGGTTCATGCATCGATCCGTCGGTGAGTTTCTCGCAGGCGACGAAACACCGGTACTTGGATGTGACAACGAAACACACGTCAGCGTTGAGATGTCTCTGTCTTTGTACTGGCAACAGCTCGCTGCGCTTCTCGGTCACCGAATACGGGCCGAAGACACAGCTCAACTGAGAATAGAGTTTATGGCGGCTCTCTGGTTGGGACTTTTAGGGAACGATCGGGCAGGAGCACATGAGGCGAGAGAGGTACCTGCACTGCTCGCTGACTTTCGCACAATCGTCAAGTCGTTTTCGGAAACTGCCTTTGCTCAAACACTCTCTGACTCACTCCAACATGCCGACGAGTTCGCAGTGGCGAGTCTTGAAGTCATTCTGGCGACTCGAATAGGTCAGCCGAGATACGCACTCGAGCATCCCCGTTTGGGAGAGGTTGCCCTGCATGACCGAAGTATCTGTGGTTGTCCACCAATACACACCTACATCATCAGCAGCATGGATTACTTCCCGGGGTCAACATTGAACCAGCCGATGGAACTCGTTCAGGCGCTACTCTCCCTGGGCTACAATCCGAATGAACCATTTCTGGATATACATCTCTGCACTCTGGCTACTACTTTCTGGGAAGATTGGTTATCCACATTGTCAATCATGGTACCCTTTCTTGGAAGGCTTCACTCTCTGTTGCTGCAGACAACAGAGCAGTTTCTACTATGTGGCGCGCAGGAAAGTCAAGCAGAAGACCGTATACGGCAAGCGTTCTCGAAGATGCCATCCCACTACTTTGGCAATGCGAAGGCGAGAGGTTTGGAAAAGGAATTGCTGAAAATCGTCTGGCAGTTTAAGGGGGATAATGCCACCATGAACAATACAAAGGGAAAGAAACGGCCGCTTCCGGAAGAATTCACAGAGGACGAAAGCAGTCGTCAATGTAGGGAACTCGACTTCGGAGAGTTGGCACTACGACGGTCTTTCAAAGCTTAATTTCTGTTATTGAAACTCGCTCTCCTGTGCAACTTCTCAAATACTTGTGTTCTCCATAGGTAAAAAATGGCGTCTTCTCTCTGATGGCTTGACTACAGCTGTCGTATTTAGATGCTTGTGAAGTATTTCATCGTCTTAGGTTCCAATTTAGACCAAGATCTCTGTGGTAGATTTTTTTCGATGGCTTTCTAGTATATATATAAATGTTGAGCCATTAGAACACGTTGGACCCTAGGGGCTGTAAATTAAAAAATTGGGCTATTAATTGCATCTTTTGTTTTTGAACGCCGGGTTCTGCGAATTTCGTTGTGTCCCACACCAACCGGTCTTGGCGGTACTTCTGGTCCATAAGTATTTTATTTAAAATCAGGTCAATGTTTTTGATGTTGTCTAGAATCGGTAAATATGGGTGATTGCGGAAATAGAATACCGTGTTCAGTATACGGGGGTGATGGTGTGTAGCGGATCAAGTGGGTCACAAATTCACAATGATGTGTACGTATGAATCACTTTTACCCATCATCTTTCTTTTCTGAGATACCTAGGTAGGTAGGTAGGTAAGTACCTTAGGCAAGTCAGCTCATTATAACTAAAGTCGGCAAGCCTAGTTCGATTTTGTGAATTATGGATCCAACTGCAACTGCAACTGTAATATCACATGAAGCAATGACTGTCCTTGATACTCGGTAGGTAGGTAGCCAGGTAGGCAGGTGCCTAGGCAGGTAAGTGTTGAGTGAGTGTGTTAGAGTTGATAAAAATTCAAGTAGGGTAGGATAGTGTTGATTTGCAAATTTTCCTGTCTCCCCTCCAATATCATCTGCTTTATCCTGTACATTGATGCATAGAAATATATGGCAATGCCTTTCCAAGCTGCAGGTTGGTAGTGAAAGATCAAACTATCCCCGTTTCTACATAACGGTAAGGGTACTACTTACTGGTAGCCGTATCTGGGATATTGGCAAGAAAAAAAAACGTAGGATTACTGGAGGAAAAGGTCGGAAGGTCGGGGGGATAGTTCTGGGGGGATCCCATGGGGATACGGCTGCAAGGGTAGAAGAATATTGTGGAGGCGTGTAAGGATGATGGTGTAGATGATGGCGTGGATGATGAAAGCCGTGGGGCGATATGTTTGAGAGTGATTCGGGGTTGACGACTTCTGTGGGGGAGGTTTTGGATGCGATGTTAGTTACCTACCGTACAATGTACGTGGTTGTTTCCGGCAATCACCCTTAAAAAAGAGCAAGCATTCACAATTCAAGCATGGATTCGAGAAATTCTTTGTAACGGTGTGTATTCTTTTTGTTTGAGTCGTGCTCCCCGTAGTTGAGCAGTCACATACATGTAGGCAATCTCAATGTCAATTCACAAAGCCAAGCACCTTGGCCAGCCACCTCACCGAACGCTTTCCAACGGGAAGAGAAGTCAGTATTGTCCCTGGGGAACCTGCCGTGATAGCGTCATGGGTTTCTTCTCATTGGCCTTAGAAAAAATGGTGGTGGCGTGGAGAAATGAAGAAGGGGGGGGGGGGGGAGGTGCAGATAGATATGTTGACGGACTGGATCTGTTTAAAAAAGGCACTTACCACGAACATGGACTCCAGCATGGCCAACTGCTCCTGTCGTTTCTTTATGTCCCTCTTCAATTCTCGCTTGTCCTTCTTCCACTGTTTCCGTTCTTTGGAGCGTTCGGGAGGCGGAGACTTTTCCAGCTGACGCAACTCCAAGTTCAATCTCTCAATATCGTCTTGAATCGTTTTCTTGGTCTCTCGGCCAACAGTTGTGTTCCCCATGTGGCCTTTTGAACTTTCAAGCTCTTCCTGAAGTTGGAGACGGACCCCGCCCTTTTCAGTCCGGGATTTCTCCAGGATGATCCTGATGATATCGTGAGCTGATTGCGGAGAGTTTTGGTGGCGGACGACGGTGGCACCGTTGGACACCATGTCGTGCCACACCTCTCCCTTTTCCAGCCGCCCCTCCATCCGGTAGGCAAACTTGTCGTTTGGGTTCTTTAGGTCGTCCCACATGGTGGTGGCAATGACAATTCGCTTGCAGGCTTTCTTGCCGAGGATGGCTTCGAGGAGGCGCGTCCTTCTGCGCTCCGTGCCTCCAATCCTGTTGGCTGTGATGGGGTGCAGGAGAATCAGTCCGTCGAGAAGCCGTTGCTGTTTCTCCTCGGACTGACTCGACAGCCAGTCTGCGATGAGTTTGAGGATGTGGACATCAGATCGGTGGTCGTCGTCGAATCCTGGCGTGTCGACCAAGACCACCATGACTCCGTCCAGCAGGAATCTGACAACCTGGGGTTGTTGAGTACCTAGAGGGATCAGTTTTTGCCATAGCGATAGGTTGAAGGGGAAAAAAAAAAAAGAGAGAGAGGCTTAGTTCCATACATGATTTTAGCGAATTTCCAATCTTCAAGTCAGTCCGACCGGATGCTTTGCATGTAAACGTCGTTTTTCCAGCTCCAGTGACGCCAATGAGTCCAATGTATATCTCTTTCGGGTTGCTTCCCGAAGTCTTTGAGTCAGACGGCATCTTTTCTCTCGAGAGCTTGTTTTCTGACAGACAACGGAATGCAGCTTATTAACAAGTGGAAAAAAAAAAAAGCCGTTCTCAATCGTCCGGGGAACCTTCAAGACCGTTGGGTGCCGACTGAAAGTCCGCGTGCCTGCCCAGACCGACGACAACAAGTTGGGCCGCAGCTGCCACGGCGGCGGCCAGTGAGGACCTCGAGTCCGACGACTGGGTATCACGTCATGACGAGGGGGAGGGAAGGTGGGGTTCATCGGGCACAATTGGGCTGCAGCCCGCAAAACGCGCCGACAAACGCAAAAAAGGTTCATTCGTTAGCTTCAAGCACCCAGTCTTCGTGCATCAACCTAACCCAAGTCGACAGAGTATTTTCATCTCCAGAAATTTCAAGAGCATTGAAATGTTGCAAAGCTCATCATTCATCATCGCCACCACCAAACCTCAATACTAGCATCGACATATATCGCCATCGTTCGACGAATACTACCTAGCTAGGGAGCGGGGCGTCAGTTTGGAACCAGGTCCATCCCATGCAAGATTTTTTTTTGGTTAAAATTTTTTTATTTTGTTTTGCATCGTTAAATCGTCGAATTGAAGGCTCCGGATGCCTGAAATAATGATGCCCCTGAAGCAGATTACTCTCCTTCTCGTCGGACCCACTGGGTCAGGCAAAACCAGTTTTGTGCGGAGAATACTGGACCAAGTCGGAGGCTATGACAAGCCAGAGGTATATGATGGACTCCACCCTTGTGAGTACCTAGTACCTGGTGGTGAAGACAGACACCTAACCACAGGCGCGCTAATAACATGACTATCTTACCTACTTCTTCAGCCACGAAGCAATGCACAGTTTACAAGTTCGCGTATGGAGGGTCTGAATTCTCCATCATTGACACGCCAGGCCTCCGTGATGCAGCGGTCGAGAACTTCGAGGTGCTCAAGCAGATTGCCAACGAGGTGGCAAAGCGGACACGCGGCAAAAAGGAGCCGTGGATCGACGGGGCCATTTACTTTCACAGAATAACTGGAAAGCGGTTCACCCACTCGGATCGGGTGTGCCTCAGTATCTTTGAAGCCATCTGTGGCGAGGGATTCTACCCCTGTGTGGCCTGCCTCACCACCATGTGGGACGATATCCGAGATGGTGAAGAGAAGTATTTTGACAACCTGAGCAAGGAGTTGCGGGAGGACTATATGAATTTTAGCGGGTGCGGCCCGGGCGTATTTGATCTCAAGGGCAATGGTGATATTGAGCTACTCCTCGAAACCTTTTCGCGGATCCGCAACCGCAACCGCGATCACGACCGCGGCAAAGAGTTACAGTTGGAGAAAGAGATCAAGAAGTTGAGTGCAAATCGCTACAAGAAGACCACGGCAGGCCTAAAGGTAGCAGAGCTGGTCCAGCAGGAACTCGGTGCTTGCGGCGTTTGTGTAATCCTGTGAAGAACATAGTGGGGATAGAATATGAAATTGCATGTAGTGAAATAGATGACTGATCAAAGCTGAGAGCCACATTCACAATTGACATCACTTTGACGTCCTTGGACTCTCAATATGTACGGATCGAGACAAGTTGGAGTTTGATGCCAAGAATCAGTCTTTTTTGTCCGGGTAGGCACAGGGAGATTAGACAGTACCAGATAAATATTCATGATTCAGGATTCTATGCATGTGGCTAATATCTAGTATGGAACGCAGAATCTAACCCAACGAAGCCCATAACATTGCAAAAGCAACCACCCACATAGCCACAGAAATATCCCTCACTTGGTTCGCGGCACTGGCATCTGGCAGCTGACTTCCATTTAAAGCCTTTGTTGCGCGTAGACAAGTCAGACTCACGCCGTGAAACTCGCCCGTTCGGTTTTTCGGTATCCACGAGAGAACAAGCGGGTACGCTTGGCCGCCGAGACGGTGGTAGTCGGTGACATTGCCGGGTTGGTGCGCAGTTTTGGAGGAAATCTGGAGGATATTTCCACCGAGGAAAGATGGAGATTGAGGGGCGGAGCCTATAAACCCATTAGCCCAGGGTCAACTTTTTTTCTTTCTTTCTTTTTCTTTCTTTTTAAGAGCAGGGGATAGGCTCGAGAGAATGAAGAATGATGGGAGAGGAAGAGAAGAGAAGAGAAGAGAAGAGAAGAGAGGGAGTACTGACCGAATCCCCATGGCGAAAACGTGGTAATCGCCCGCTTACAACTCTCGGGCAACACGGGCGGGAAACATCTCCCCCTCGAAAACGCCTTTGCCCACGTCGCGCGAATGTCCAAAACGCACTGCTCGCCAAACATGGCTACACATGAGCCGTTATCGTTTTTCCCTGCGTCGATCGTCGATTGTGGAAGTGCGTTGGGGTCGAATCCGTTTACGCAGAGTGACCAGGTTGTGTTGTCAAAATTCACGGAACTCGTCCCCGTTGAGCCATTCGTAGGTGGCAGAAGAAGTGACGCAGGCGGGTTAAGGCGGATGCTTGCACCAGTGACGAAGCCATTTTTCATGGAGTCATCACGACTGCTACTGCTTGACAAATCGAATTTGGCATTGGCCAAGGAAATATCGGCGGTGACGTTGAAATCGAGAGACCACCCGTCAATAGGCGCCGTATTTGGCCCGGGAGGCTTCGACGTGTCGTACCCGGCGATGGGAAAATGGCCGGTCGCATTGGCGCGGTTCATGGCCTGTTCCCATTCCGCTTCGGGGATGGCGCTGGCCGCTTCGCCGTCTGTGATGCCGACGAGCCGGGCCGAGACCGAGGCCACGGGGAGAAGAAGTGTGGGGAGTAGTAAAAGCTGCATTTTCTCAAAAAGAGTCAATCACCATGGACCTGCTGGACCTGAGGTACTGTAATTGGAAATTCAGAAACCCAGACCCCCCAAAAAAAGGCTTCGGGGTCCCTCAGGCTGGGCTGGACCCCTTCTTATGTAGCATTTCATCCTACCTGCCTACCGGCATTGTTGAGCACGCCGCGGGCATTATTTTCTCTTCTGGCAGTGCAAATCCCCCAGCGTTGCACAAAGCTACCTACCTACCTTAATCATGAAACCTACGGCACGGTAATGTGCTAAAAATGCTGTGCAACTTGTGGCTTGGTTTGGCGGCACAGCTGCTTAAGGCAGGTTTACATCCCGCCGTACGGTAGCGAACAAGTGTTGGTGACTCTTGTCAAAGCAAAAATTGGCGGAGGGAACAAAAACCCAGACCCTTGGCAACGGTTTAAAAAATCTGCTGCGGCAGCGCGCATGTTACATCAAAATCATTCAGATACATCATGACGCCCCTTACACTGCCCATCCAACGGCGACACAATCGATCAAAGGTAACTGGGCTGGCTAACCCCCATCCCTGCCCCATAAACTTCTAGTGAGGTTCATGGTCGTTCATTAATCCCAAATCACCGCAATAGGACCCCCAAAAACGACTTCAACCCCGCAAAAGAGGGTATACTAGAGACAAACAAAAACCCAAGAAACACCTCCAACGGCACTCTGATAGCCCAGACAGACCAGTGTAACGCCTTGTCCCAACCAAGCTCGGTTGCGACCCAACACCAAAGTGTACTCACCCCCACCAGCCAGAACATTCCCTTGAAGAACAGGATATCTGCCTGTTGGGCTGGTGCCGCCCAGTAAGCCTGCCGTGAGCCGAGGCGGTACTCCCGAACCAGCCAAAATAGAAACAACCCAAAAGGAAACATCTTGATATATAGCGGGCGCTCATCCTGGGAAAGGGATGTGACGTATGGTGGTGAGGTTGCAGCGCTGATGGCAACAGATATAAACGAGGCAGCGGATTCCAGCATTTTCGGTGGACTGTGCGGCGACCGAGACCCATAAAAAGACACCATGGCAGCTAGAACGGGTATCATTCGGGCGTAGAAAGCGAGGAGGCCGGGGTGTATGGAGCTCAAAAGCCTTGTGACGACACGGCCAGCGGTTTCAAGATCAATGAAGGACGATGTTCCAGACGCTGAATTGCCGGAAAAGTGCATTGACCAAAGTAAAGAAACCGAAGACCAGAGATAAACAATTCCCAATGAGAGTGGCATCTCACCCGTAGAAGCGTATAGGTTTGTGATGGTATATGTGTAGATGCCGACAGGAATCCAGCTTATGCGGCGTCCAAGGAGTCTAGTTGCCCAGCCGGCTGCGAGAAACCACACCTTGTTCAAAGGGTTGGAAGTGACCCTAAGCTCAACGACATTGGTGATGCTACCGAATACAGACTCAGCCCGGCTCGTGGCGTAAACCACTTTGCCATGAGTGAACACGTGTCCAACATCCAGGCCAGCTGAGGCGGTCTGAGATGCCTCTTCCAACACACAAGACAGACGTAATGGAATGGCGGGTGAATTCTCTAGACTACCACTTCTCATGCTCAAGGCATCAATTGTGCAGACGAGTTTCCCTTTGAAATCGGCTGCTGAGCTTTCCAAGGATGTCTTGAGCTCGAATTTAGCAGTGTGAATCGTCGCACCGAAACTCGAATTCTCCTGCGTCCAAACGGGAATACGAACAACCTTGTCCGGCGGAAGGATCACTCCAGTGGATAGCTTCTCGGGATGCGGTATCACGCCACTGAGAGCGAAGTACCTTGAATCAGCCTTGATCATGAATCGAGGAACTCCTTGAAGTTGTTGGGACGTCCGTAGCTGCATTGGATATATGGGGAAGAAAATGGGCGTGACACGAAGCTGACTGCAGGCTGTGTGTGGGGCCGATTTGATATCACCATGCGCCCTGAAGCAGACACTGCCAGCGGAAAACCGGACGGGGATGGCGAGTACCTCAAGGGGGTTGTCTCGAGATTGGCAACGAAGAACAATGTACTCCCCGTCGGTGGACACGGGCATGTTCAATTGGATGCCCTTGTTGCTGAATCGAAGATCCGGGTTGTATCCATCCATGCGACAGGCGACCACTGACCCGCACCCCGAGAATGCATTTGGCGAGGTTGCCAGTGCAAGCACGTGCATTGACGTGTTAGGTGCAGATATGTCCAGCTTCCACGCGAAGATAGACTGGTCGTCGTGAACACGCTGAAGTATTGCCTCTTGGAGTCTGATGAAGGCCTCAGCGCCCTCGCCGTATAGGAGCGGTATGTTGATGCCGAACAAGCCGAGCAGGCAGTAGGCCATATCCTCGACCCGGGTGGTTTTCCGGTTTGCCGCCCAACTCATTCTCTGAGCAATGCTGGCCTGCATCAAGAGGTTTCTGATCGCGTCGTGGTGGGACTTGGGGTTTGTGTCGGACTTGGGATCGAGGAACGCCTCGCCTATGCCTGTTATCTTGCTGATCTCGCGGGCCTGAGTCTGGCGGGTTCCGAGCGAAACCCATTCTGACGAAAAGAACTCGAGTTTTGGTGGAGCCAGCAGCTCTTGTAATGTCCAGCCCCGGGTGAACCAGCGACTCGAGAAGAATTCGACCCGCGGAACGTCTGCAAGATAGGCGAAACAGACGATAGCATTGGCGTACCAGCGAAACATTGAATTGATCGACTCGGAAAGCTCGGCACTGCTGCCCTTGTTGATGCAGCACGTGTCGACCCAGGCATAGCTAATATCCCTCTTCCTGGCTTCTTCGCAGATGTAGAGGATCTTGCGGTACCCTGGTTTTGTCGACCGCACCGATGCAGGTGCATCCATGTCAGAGAAAGTGACCTCGCCTTCACCCCATGTGTGAGACAGAATGGCGTACGCGGGAGCCTGCTCTTCGGGGAACTCCTCCAATTCCAGGGAGTTGGTATTGAGAAGCCACATTGCGTCAGGACGTGGGAAATACTCGCAAATCGCGAAAGTTGAGGGGCAGGAGAGGGAAGTTCCGTTGGGTTAGGCAGGCGCGTCCAGCGCCTAACTTTTCAGGCGTCCACGTGTTTCGCTCTGCTGTCGCTGACTCCGCAACAGGCGCTCTTGGCCCTTTTTGGCAGAGACGCGTCGCAGCGTGAGGCTCAGCAGGCACACCTAACTGACGCGCGAGGTGCTTGGACCAGCTGTGGGCTACGGCAAACGTGCTCTCAGAACGGCATTTCTTTTCTTTTCTTATTTTGCCAAGTGACAGAACAACAAAGGTATCAGGTATGAAGAGAGTGAGGGAAGATACGAGCCTAGGGACATCGCTAAACTCTCAAACTTCATCAATCGCAACGACGAATCCCCAAAATCCTCAAACCGATTTGTCTTTCGGACCATGCCATCCATGGTAAAGCTCCTTTGCACCCCCATGCCACTCAAATACCATATTCTCATCCACGCCCTCACGTATCAGCAGATCCACCATCGAATCTAGTCCAAACTGTCTCGCCACCGTCAATGCCCAACCCCCGGTCTCGAGCGTGTCGAGCCTCGCACCGTGCTCCCGCAGCAAGTTGAACATGGGCAGGTCCTCTTTGAATACCGCAGCGACAATGGCCGGTGGTTGTCCCTCGTTCGGATCGAGCCCACGTTCCAGCAACATTTTGGCGATAATGACGCTGCGCTTCATGGCGGCAAGGCGAAGAAGCTGGCCCACCGGGTGATGCACGGTGGGATCCGCACCGGCTTCGAGAAGAAGTTTGACGATTTCTTCGCGGCGCTTGTTAATGGCCCGGAAAAGGGGGCGAAAGCGATACTTGGGCCGCACATCGGCCTTCCGTTGTAATGAGATCACCTGGGCACTGCCGTTGGGGTCCGCGCCTTTGCCGAGGAAATAACGCACCAGTTCGATTCTGCCTGAGGCAGCACGAGTAAGCCAGGCGCCGGGGGAGCCATCTCTCAGGGGATCGTATCTGCGACTCCGAGAGCCAAGCATGGATGCAACCCGCTCGTAGTTGTCTGGCCAAGGTGTCAATAGGGCCTGTTCGAGTGTCGAGACGTACTGGTTTCCATAGCATTCCTTTGCGGTTTCGGGCAACCGGGGGATGGTGATGTTGTCAAGTGCAAAGTGAAAGATATCTCGCTGGCCATAGCGGGCGGCGGAGTGAAGAATGTGCTTTAGTGAGTACTCTCTGCTGGAGTCTTCTGCGCCTTGTTCAGCTTGGGTGGAGAGGAGGAGTTTTACCATGTCCATGTCGCCTCCAAGAACTGCTGCTTCGAATGCCTCACCAAAGACACAACTTCTGAATATTGATCTCCCAGGACTCCAAACAACAGTGACGCCTTGGGCTTTGAGGCCCTTGATGTAGGCCGTCCGACCGAGAAAAACAGCCGCAATGGCAACATCGTCTTTCACGTCTCCGAGTGGCTCACGGTTGTCGGGAACATGGAATAAGCTCCAGAGGCAGTGGCTGGCCGCCAGGTGCAGGAGCGATAAGACACAGTCCATGATGGCGTTTTCCCCCACATCGCCGCCGCCATGATCTTGGCAGACAATCTGCGAGACTTCGTAGATGCGTTTGAGATAAGATGTGGCCTGGCGTTCTCTCCGAGCATGATATGCTAGGTACGAGTAGATATAATCAACAAAGTCATTGGGCTCCCTCCCATAGATCCATCGGAGGACCAGGGGGATCCCATCGTACCCATCAGCATGCTGATGCAATAGGCGCAGACGAAAGATGGCATTGTCGACGTAGTTTTTGAATTGTCCTATGAAGAGAAATTAGCTACTTGTGTTGGAGACATAAGGGTCAGATTGGGGGTAAAATATGAACTCACTGCTGACAAACCGTAGTCGCATTACCCGCTTGAGATCGGGTGCGCGCGACAAGACAAAGCATTCAAAGATTTGCTCTAGGATCTCTGGAGGGACTCGGTGGAATAGATCCATTGCTGACCGGCTGCATGTGTATGTGCAGGTAGACTGGATGGAGTGGTGGTGTGGTTTTGTTTGGGGATTGAGTTTCACGGTGGGGCGAAGGTGATGGATGCGGTGCGGCATGGGGCTTGAGGGGAGTTGGTGCTTGGCTTCGGGCAGAGCAAGACTGTGCCGTAGAGCATACAACCAAGACAGAAAATCACTACGCACACTCCCTGGGGTGATTCATGGTTCATCAGCCAATGCCCATGCTTGACGGTTGGACAAGCATCACGCACTTTTTTTTTTTTTTTTTTTTTTTTTTTTTTTTTTAAAACCCTTTTTTTTTTTTTATATTTTTTTTTT
>Ga0247765_1000894_pt1 | contig 18524 bp, 10 predicted proteins | sample UWRJL106311C6_FD_179949 | JGI IMG/M metagenome (GOLD analysis project Ga0247765, IMG submission 179949) | Plant litter microbial communities from Arlington Agricultural Research Station in Wisconsin, United States - UWRJ-L106-311C-6 | ecosystem: Environmental > Terrestrial > Plant litter >... | reverse complement strand
AAGAGCGAGGTCGCATCTCTGACCTCCTGCTACAGAGTGTGAGGCTTGGACTCACGACCGTTTAGAATCGCCCGGTGTTTAACCGCCCACCAGATCATACCAACGCTCTACCAACTGTGCTAACCTCGCTGGATTATGGAATGGGACTATCAGAGTGGGATAGTTGTGCTTATAACTTGTGTGTGTGTGTGTGTGAGAGAGAGAGAGAGAGAGCAAAGGTTAGATGACCTCTTCAGTCGCAAACCTGCATGGGACAAAGTGGTGTCGAACCTGCGTCAGGTCAGCTCAGGTCACCTATGCGACAAAATTTGAAGATGGTGTCCCGTCTTGAATACCTACCACCCGATTGTCATCGGTGCCTATCCTTCTTTGACTCGTTTCGGACCTCGGTGTCATTTTTGGCATGGGCCTTTGAACATCTTCTCCCTCGCGACTGTGATAGTTGAGGTGGCCCTTTGCGCATACTTGACGTGGGTCTTGAAGAGTGGCGAAATAGAGTATGCCATTAATGAAAAGTTGACAAAAACAGGGGCAAAGCTCGAAGAAAGCCGTGCATAGTGGCCTCTGGACTAGAAGGCGATATTGGCAACCACCACCACTCAGTCACATGCATTGCATTGCATCACCCAGTGTGCTACCCATAGCAGACTCGAGAGCCATAGCTCGCTCTTTTCAAAGACGGGCTTGACGAATTTCAAGTGAAGGGTAACTTCAGATTTCTTGTTATCAGTTTTTGACTGAGAACATATATTGCCCAATAGCTGGAATTGCTGACGTCCTGAAAAGGCCATTCCTCTGACACAGCCTGAGATACGCGACTATCCTCGCCGCTGTTGGCATACATCAACGCGACACCCTTCCCTTGGTGTCAGCAATCGTGTCTTCAGCGAGGTTGGCTCAGTTGGTAGAGCATTGGTCTCATAATAATGATCTGGTTAAACACCAGAAGTAATCCAAAGGTCGTGAGTTCGAGCCTCACACTTCGCACTTCATTTTGGCTCTGTCTCCCCGTGGAATCGGGTGTCACTGCCCCCTCCCCCTTTTGCTCTTTTTTTGTTTTCCTCCGCAGCTAGAGTACGTTGTTCACGTTGCCGAAAAATCAGATGAGCGGGGATCCGGCGCATGGGATAAAGACACGGGACGACACAAGAGGGCGATGAGTAAATAAATATATAGGTAGTGCTAATGTTGCAATCAGGGGCTCCTCCTCTCCCTGCCATTTTAATTTGCGGCAAGGGCTTCTTTCCGCGCCTCGTCATTGCCACCAGCATTTGAGAAAGTGCTCCATTGCCACCAGCATGTGGGAAAGTGCTCGACTGGCTCTTGCTGCCTGTCGGCGGCAGGTGCGATGGAATGCAAAAGTTTGGGGCCCACTGCATAGTTTCTAGTCCTTTCTAGTCTAGTAGGAATTCACCCATCCATTCCATCTTCCAACCTCTTTCGGTGCATTTTACTTGCAAGCATCTCTGCAACAGCATCTCTGCGACAGCATCTCTCGTCCAATCCGCCCATCGGCTCCGGGCACGCCTGTAGCGCGCCATGGCCGAGATGCAAGACGCCGTGCAAGACGCCGTGCAAGACACTATGCAAGAAGACACCGTGAAAGATACCGTCCAAGAAGACGCCGTGCAAGACGCCGTGCAAGATGCCGTGCAAAACACCGTGCAAGAAGACACCGTGGAGGACACTGCGCAAGAAGACACCCTGCAAGATGCCGAGCAGGACACTATGCAAGACACCGTCCAAGAAGACATCGTGCAAGAAGACACCGTGCAAGACGCTGTGCAAGATACTGTACAAGACGCCGTGCTAGACGCTGTACAAGATATCGTACAAGACACCGTACAAAATGCCGTACAAGATACCGTGCAAGACACCGTGCAAAACGCCGTACAATATGCCGTACAAAACACCGTTCAAAACACCGTGTCGGATGAGGACATCCTATTCACCCGCCACGGAGTCCAATACGTCGCCTTGGGTCGAGGCGCAATCCAAGTATGCCCTCCCAGTGTCTTGTCTTCCAACACACTGCTGATCGGAGCTGTTATCTGACATCGAATTCGCTAGTTCGAGATTCAGGTGTCTGATGTGATAGATGCTAACCGGTATTTCCTGGTCACGGTCGTCCGAGCCGATGGAAGACGACCCTGCACTTCGGATGTGCTAGCTAAACGGCTTGACGAAATGCAAGCACACTGCGATGTCTATCGGCGGGACACGTTTCTGGATGGCTTGATCTGGGTCAACGTCCCGACGGCGCAAGCTTTTGCCGCCCGAAAATGCAAAGAGGTCATTGGTTCCTTGGGGGCGGGATGGCTGGACTATACACACCCGTCGTCGTCTAAAGACCCCGAGTCTGGACCTTACCTCTACTTGAACAAGACACTCAGGCCCGTCTGTCGAGTTTATGACGATACGCAAGGAGCCTTTCTCACAGCTATAAAGCCAAAGTTTCCTTGGCAGTCGGACACGCGCTTCGAGCAGCTTCGGGTTGCCGGGTCTGCATACGGTTGTCTCGGCATCGCGGTACCTTCGCGAGCCCCAGATCTCGATTGGGGAACTTCCCGGCTGCGTGTTGTTGTCAAGGATGTTTTCTCCCTCGAGGGGCTCAAAACATCGCTCCACAGCCGAGCCCACTATGAAGTCTGCCCGCCAGCCAAAGCCACGGCGGCCCTGATCCAGCTCTTTTGTGATGGGAATTGGACTCGTGGGCCAGCTGCAATCCTGGGTCTAACCAAGCTGAGCCCGCAGGCGCACGAAGAGCCCTTGGATGCGGTAGACTTTCCTCCGGCCTTCAACCCCCGCGGCGATGGATACCAGTCCCCGGCTGGTGGCAGCAGCGGGAGCGCGGCAGCCGTGGCAGCTTACGACTGGGTCGACTGTGGCATCGGGACCGATACCACTGGTAGCGGAAGTCTATCAGCCCTGGCAAACGGCGTTTGGCAGTTCCGCCCAACAGCCAACATGCACCGTCTCCCAGGCATGTTCAGAACCCACGATCAATTCGACTCTCCATGCATTTTTGTGAGGAACCTGGACGTTTTCGTCAGTGCCTTGGAGCCCTGGATTCCGCCAGCGCCGCCAGCGCCGCCAGCGGCGAAATTTCCTCCGTTCGAAATCGTATACCCGCTTGACTACTTCCCTCTTCCTGACAAGTTACAAATGAATTTGATTGAGGAATTCCTTGCGGATGCCACCAAGCATCTAGCAGCGGGAGTCAGGAGGATCTCCCTTCAATGGGAGTGGGGTTCAAGCTACCCAGACGTGCCCGACCCCGACCGGGGCATCTTGGACACATACCTCCGGGACGCGGCCGATCATTACCTGTCCCGCAGCTTCTACTACCTCCGTGATACATTTCGCCAAAGATACGGGAGGAGGCATGGCCGCCAGCGCCCTTACGTGACCGACTTTGTGCAGCGGCGGTGGATGCAAGGGCAAGGGGTCACGAGGAAAATGAACAGCCTTGCCTCAGCAAAGATGAATACGTACAGGGAATGGCTGCTTCGCCACGTTTTTCGGAAGCCCACATCGGATCATATTTTCATCCTGCTTCCCATCTCAGGCGTGACGCCGTGCTACCGAGACGACGTCCCGGCGATCCAGACTACTCCCCCGAATCAGTCGTCCTTGGATCAGTTATTGTTGCCGTCGATTCTCCGCGGTCCCGTCATTACCGTGCCCATTGGAAATTTACCGTACATATCAAAGGTTTCTGGCGAGAAAGAACGCTTACCAGTCATGGTAAATCTGGCTGCAGCTCCTGGAGAGGACTGGGCGCTGCTAGAGGCGGTAAGACAAATCTTGGTCTTGTCGGGGAGGCCTACAGAGGTCAAGACTGGTTACCGCATGTTTTGACAGTGTTAGACTGTCTTGGCTTTGTTTCTCAATGACAGCGTAGAATTTCAATATGGAAAAAGCCTCTTGAATGATGCTTGGTGCGTGGTATGCGAAGCCTTGCCCACGCGTTCTTCTTGACCTGCCTTTAATAGCTCTTGAATATTTGCGGTCTTGAGTTCCTTTATGGGACTTTGGATAGCTAATCGGTGAATTGTTCATTTAGGTTCGCCCCAGGCTGTGCCCGGGTAACCTCTACTTGTAAGTGACCTAGTTAGACGTTGGAAAGGAGCGGGGAGAGGGAGGTTTGCATGTAGTAAAGCTCCCAATAGAAACAATATGAGCGTTACCATGTCTGCGATTAGAATAACTAGCTCGGTGGAAGGGGGGGAAGGTGCTCCCAGACTGACTTTTGCGCTGGGGATATATTACCCATGTTTGTTTGTGATGGCAGCAACAATTTGACCCACACATCACTTGCAACATGCCTCAAAAGTCGAACGTGCCTAGAACCTGTGTCGCACTGTACTAGGTAAGGTACTGTGGATCAAAGCATATACAACACAAGACGGATCCCGCCGCCCAGCAAGTGATGGTTGGTGTGCGCCGTAGCTTTTTTTTTTTTTTTTTTTTTTTTGTAAGTACCGGCCTATCTGCACGACTGACTGACTGCATGTGCAGACTGCATGTGGAATGTGGAATGGCGGAACAGGGCAAAGTGGGATAGGGCAAAGTGGAAGTGTATATATATATATGTGCGTATGCGTGTGTTTGTGTCTTGGAACTTGAGAGTAGATACATATACTTTTTCAAAAGAGCTTCGAGCTTCCCCGACATGGAGTGGCTGTACCGGCTGGAGGGGCTGGGGGGTTGTTTTGCAATTAAAGGGTGACGCTCCTTTTTTTTTCGTGTTGAACGGTAAATGGGTATGAAGAAGTATGGAGTGTAAAGTCGGGTAACGTACCCTCCTCCTTGGCCCCTACACTGGGCCATTGCCCAATGACTATATCAACTAGTTAGACGTGCACCTCTTTTGAGAAGTTCAATATTATTCCCTTTCAGAAAGGCCAGGTCCACTAGACCTCAAACAGTCTTGACGGTGCGCCCCCTTGTGTTACCTTCCCTTTTCCCCCGCTCCCCCCTCCCACCGCACGCGCGTGCAACAGGATCGATCATGCAGCTCGCGTCTATTTCCCGCCCCCAAATTGGCATGGAGCAAGCAAACTGCAGCGAAATCCGCGCGGGCCACTGAGCGTTGCAGCCAGCCCCACCCTACACCCCCCTTTTTTCCTTCAAGTGCATGGTTACCACTCAAACGGCAATCTCTACCACGTTTCTCGACGTGGGTGGTGTCGGCACCTTGCCTTGTTTGCCTTGGTGTGACCCCAGCCGGTCCGGTCGCGCGTGACCCGTCCTTGTCTCGACACCGAGCCTCAAGTGCGAGGACTTTACACACCCATATCATCAGCACCAGACAGCGAGGTTGGCTCAGTTGGTATCCGTAGAGCGCTGGTCTCATATTAAGAAAAAAGAAAAAAGAAAAAAGAAGATCTGGTTAAAACATCAGAAAGTAATCCAAAGGTCCATGTCGTGAGTTCGAGCTTCTCACACTTCAATTGCATGTTCAATTTGATTCCGGGGACCAGGGTATCCGTATGGAGAGAGTTTCAGCTGCTTAGTCTAGGTTTTTTTCCCCCATTTGGCCAACAATCCATCTGACGTGTCTGACGTCTGACTGGGGTAGTTAGTCGGAACCAAAAACTTCCAAGGCTGGCTTGCTTGCTTGCTTGCTTGTTTCCAGCGACCCGCTTCGCTTGTTGGCGCAGCCGTTGATGATGACCTGATCTGACGACCGGACCTGCCATTTGCCGCGAATTGTACGACTTGCTTTGCCGCCCGAGGTCTGCCATGCAGGCCACCATGTGGTCGTCCCTAATCCTTTTGCACAGTTCAGTTCACATGGCGATTAAAATCACAATCAGAATCAGAATAAGCGCGCCTGTTACCCGATTATTACCCACTTTGTCCAGTCAATGCAGCCGCATTCTTTTTTTTTGTGGTGAAAAGAGCCCCGTTTTATCCGTCAATGTTCATACATACGTATTCAGCTTTCCCAAACTGCCGGGTCTGGGCAGGGCTGATTTTTAATCTGCAGAGAGAATCTGATTGGAAAGGATTCAACCAGTACCACCTTCCTTTACATTGAGGTAATTTAAAAGCAAGACCGAGAATTATCGTGTTCTGTCGTGCGAGGTTTACCCACCCACCCCGGACCGCCCCGGGGGGGTCCCTCCCCCCCCCCCGGCTCCTGGCTGGATGGATGGATGGATGGGATGCAGTAGGCAACCCATTGCGCCGCAGTCCCCAGTTTCAGGTTTCTGAAGAGGGGGGGAAATCTCCCGACCTTTCCTCTCTTTCTCGCAGTTTATCCTAACCTACCTTACCAAAACCCCAACACTGCCAAAAATTCGCCTCCAACAGCTAGTTACTAGCGCGCCGCCACCAGTTATCAGTTCCAGATCAACAAAACACAAACCCAAACCGGGGAACTGGGACTGGGGAACGGTCTGGTGGTGAAGTCCCCAAAAAAAACTTGCCAAATAAAAATAAAAAAGGAGACGGAGACACCAAAAAAATGGCAACACTCGACCTCACCGTCTCGTACACGCTCACGAGCAAACTGACGGGGTCATCTCGGCTGTTTGCGATTCCCTCGACGGCCGATTCTGCCCGTCCGCAAATGCTCGAAGTAAAACCCGGCGGTGGCAAACCCCCTCTCGACGCGCAGTTTTTCCTCACCGAGACCGATCTCCGCCCGTTTTACCGAATCCACACGCGCCATCATGGAAAATCCCTCGCTCTCGACGTGATTAATTCCGGAGACGCTGCGAACTCGACGGAACTACGCCTGAGCGCGACATCGCGATATAGCGCGCAATACTGGCGTTTCGACAAATGGCCGGGCGAAGCGGAAAACGCACCCTACATCTATCGGATTACGAACAATTTCACGGGACTGAATGGGAATCTCGACGTCAATCCCAATACTGTTTTCCTCCCGCTTGTAAGAAGCGGCGGGTTCACAGGCCAGTATTGGCGGTTGGAGGTTCTTAAGAACGATGATGGTCCTACGGAAACTACTACGACAGGGGGACCTGGAGCAAGTCAGACTACCGCGGGGGGCACCACAAGTCCGGCCGGGTTAGGCGGTAGCACCAGTGATGGGGGCTCATCATCAGGATCCGGGTTATCGACGGGGGGGATTGCGGGCGTGGTGATTGGTGGGATTGCGGCGTTTGCGATAATCGTCGGCGTGGTTTTCTTTATTTTGACAAACATGAAAAAGAGGAGACGAGAGATGGAAGTTGGCGGGGCCATGCCTTCGACTCCAGGTCAACAACAACAATATTATGGGGATTATGCCTCGTATTCAGACGCGAACGGAAACGGGATGATGGAAAATAAACCGCCCGTTCTTTATGGGTCTGGAGGCGAGTATGCACCACACCACCCGGGCATGTTTCTGCGGCCAATCGAGCTTTCGTCAAATCATGCTTCGGTAGAACTTCCCTCGACTTATACGGTGCCTCCAGCGGAGCTGGCGGGGGGAGGGGCAGGGATGGGGACAGTACCGGGGCCGGGCACGGGGATGGGAACCGGGGGGAAGTAAGGAGAGAAGGAGAGAGGAGAGAAGGAGGGGGATAATTCAATCCGAAAGTTGTTGTTTGTTAATACATGTTTCCTATCTACCTTGATGAGGTATAGGTTTTAGGTATCTATCTAGCATTTGTCTAGCGGGTTGCAGAGCAAGTTTTGGTTTTCTGTTTCTGTTTCTGTTTCTGTCATAAATACCCGGGTTTTGTTTTGCAGCAGCCATGAACATGAACATGAAAATTGAGTTTTGCTTTTTCTTTCTTGGCTTTTTTTTCTTCTTTCTCTCTTCAGCTCAGTTCAATTTTTACTAATATTAGAATAATGGACGAGTCAGTATCGTATCGTATCGGAAGGGTTACAAAAAAAAAGGTCTGATTAATTCTTAATGTGGAAGACCGGATGAGGTCCATGTCCTTCAGCGTTGGTCCATGCTACAAGTACGACCTGACCGGCGGGCAGACCCCCCCAGGCCGACCGACGAGCAGTCAATGGATGTCCTGAAGCGATATATGTAGGGCGGTACTTTTCCACTTATCCCTAGCGGAGGAATCGTAGTTATCAAGAAGAATTCAAGCACCAGTAGTTCCGATGGTTTTTGGTGAGGTGTGTTGAAATGAGGTATATGTGCCGAATCCTCCACTATGGAACGCACTGATCAGTCTTTCCATTTGTCAAGGTGGACAGGAGCACAGCATTATGAGGGACTGGAGGACGACGAATTTCTAGCCTTGATTCGGTATCACCCCTCCAAAGACTAAAGACGGTCCCGCCCCGTACGTACACCTTGGATCATGGTCCCTCGAAATCGCAACACCTAGGACGCACTTATGGTTGGAAAGGCACGCTACAGAACACCCGACTACAGACGTTACATTCATCCTACCACTACCCATCTATATAAACAACATGCAGTCCCAGCACGTCCAGTCATCGCAGCGAAGGCTATCAATATCATGTCTATCATCTTCATCATCTTCATCACCACTCGAGTCTTCCCATAATGCCTCGTTGCTCTGAGGCAGCAAATGGCTTTTCTCCTTGCCGATCGTTACCAGGGAGCTCAGAAGTCTCCCACTTGCATGCAAACTGTCGAATCCCGTCGCACATGAGAACAAGGGACTGTATCTTCGGAAATGTAACTCGATAATGCTCGCAAACGGCATGCTAGGGCCGTAACCGTTCAGACAAAGAGCTTCCCGTTCTATCCTGTTGCGCCGCTTCTCGACCTGACTCTTTCGGAACCCGCACACTGGTCGACAATAGGGTATTTCGTAAACGGAAAAGGGAGGCATAATTGGATCGACAACCCGCCACCACAGGTTCCAATAGTCCCTTGCTTGCCCTTGGAAGCACAGACGACCCTTATTGTACTCCGCCATCAGGAGATCGAGTTGCGTAGCGAGTTCGCGATCCTCTTCTTGCATTCTGCTCTGTTCTTCATCCGAAGGGGACTCTCGTTTTCTGGCACGGGCGAGCCTGCAGCAAGTATGTGCCATACCAAGACGATCGAAAAGCTCAATCCTGCAAATTTCGCCGAGTACCTGGTCAACTTGTGTCTTTTCAAGATTGCACATGGCTAAGAACTTTTCCAGCATGTAACCCCGATTTCTATGCCGCCTCCGACAGTACAGGGGATTCCCGAATTGGTTTGGCCCTTTGCACCTCCAAAACAAGGAGGGTGCAATGCAACCGCGATCTGAGCAAAAGCATTTGCATTCATCGGAGACCGCATGGTGTTTGTGGAGGATTGATGATACCGCTTGGAGGTTAGTGTTCTCCAAATCAAGGGCGATCAGATGATCTTCCGCAACGATGTAGAAGAGAATAGTAGGGAAATATGAGCAACTCGGTGGAAAGATGGGGCTGGCGCGATGATGAAGGAGCCAGAAAGCAACATCGGGAAACTCCTCGTCTTGCGGCACCGACGTGAGATTTTGGAGCGGTGTTAATCCCAGTCGAGTTGGAATATCAACGTCCCGGAAGCCAGTGCCGTACCAGACTTCAAGGCTTTCTCGCTTATGATAGCTGCTCCAAATGATATTTTCGTAGACGGAGGTCATGTGATAACGAAGTCGTACTGGAACCGCGATTCTGCTGGCCAACACGTCGTAGACTTCTGGCGGTACCCACTGAGAAGAATCAGACGATGCCAAGCCAAACGCTTTCTGTTCGTCAGCGGACAAATTTTGGATGGCCAACCCCTTCAAGGCTTGACAGCGGCGCCAGAGTTCGTCTGCAATTGGTCGAAGCGTGGCCAGTTCTACGTTGATGTACTGTCCGACGGGTGGATGCACTTGGCCGGCGTGACATCTATCTCGGTTGCTGAATATTGGGAAGTTTGTCCGCAGTAGGATCTCCAGAGACTGAATATCCTTAAGTTTAATCGCGGTGCCGATCGCATGCATGGGACATAAGTCAAGTGTTATGAGGAAAGAAAGTCCCTCGGGCCAGCCGAGGGCAAGTTCAAGAATGGTGGGCATGTTGCTAGGAGGTTCGCACCTTGAAAACGTCGCTGGAAACCTGATAAGTTGCTTCACGTCCCGTAATGAGCGATGGATCACCGCCATTTCTAATTTGCCATATCCTGGCACTACACCAGGTGGTGGTCAGCTGGAGGGGCCGGGAACACGAACTGTCGAGGTTCATACCTGCTGATAACAACCCAGGATATCTAAGAATGTATTTCAGCCTGGTTATCTGAGACGAATTTGGGCTCACGAAATTTCCTTTTTCGTTCGTAGTCCTGAGCTGGGGTGAGCTGTGGCTAATTTGTCCTGAGCTTTCCCTGATTCTTCCCTGAGCTAGGGTCATCCCTATACGCCGCTGCACAGCCTTAGAGGCCCGTTTTCAGTTCCCCCGGCTAGAGTTTCCTTTCGATGCCCCCTGTGGTGTCCACGTCTGGCATATACTGGTACATGTTGTGGGATAGTACGTAGTATCCTAGTACCAAAACTGGGATGGAATTTAGTGTACTAATATATTATATAGGTATGATATATGATATACTAGCACCCAAAATATACTGGTACATAATATACCAGTTTAGAATATACCAGTATAAAGCATATACCAGTGCACAATAGACTAGCTCAGAAAGTGTATTAGAACTAATATTCGTGCTGATTCTATATAAGAATAGCTATTTGCGATGTAAAAGCTTTTCCGAGCGCTGTGATGTTGTCTTTAGATCTTAGAGAAGGCTGGGTAGCAGCAGTAAGAAGTGATCTTGGCTAGGAAATACAGTAATTGCGACACTCTATTTAGTTTTTTTCTTCGTAACAAACATGCTGAGTGTGAGCACCCAATTCTCGGCCCACGGTAGCATAACTTTGTTGCCCAGAACTGGGCAAACATGCACGGACTAGTCCTGGCAATCCCGGAACCTGGACCCTTTGTCCAACCGAACCGCCCCCCCAAAAAAATTTCCCCGCGACATCGTCGTTGAGGTAGTATGCGGAGCCATCTCGGCCAGGCTTCGCAGCGGCCGAAAAGAGCCATGCACAGTGCAAGGCCCCTTGACGCGCCAGCTACAGGTTGTCTGCAAAACCAACATTAAAGAACACTTTTTACTGTGTCCCTTGCGCTTAGAAGGGCACCTCGCTTGAGGATAAACTTTGTGAGGCCTTCGTCGCTGACTACCTCTGGTGCCTTTTCCGCGTACAAATCCCTAATAATCTGCACCGCCCTCCTCCTGGCTTAGGCAAACCACTAGATGGCCCTGTTCCTTGCTAGCCCCGCACTCACAGGCGGGTATTCGCTGTGCCCGCTCTTGTAGCCCTAGGACATCTCTTCCATTTTTCGAGGCCAAGGTTTTAGTACGTATTTGGTCGGTTCTCTCTCTACTAGTCGTTTAATAGGGCCCTCCTGTGTGTCTTTACTCTCCACACGATCCATGCTAGGGTCGGTTTGGTTGTAGGAGGTTTGATCTACGTTGCCGCTTCTTTTGCAATTTGGTCGGCCTTCTCGTTTCCTTCTATTCCCTTGTGGCTGGGAACCCACTTTATCCTGATTCTTACGCCTAGTTGTCGGACTAGCTTACGCGTAGTTAGGGCTATTGTCTGTGGCGTCGGGGGTACAGCGCCCCGGTGACTGCCGTTACCACTACCTAGTTGTCCGTGTACATAGTTAGGTGGTGTTCGGCGGTAAGAACTTTCACCAGTCGTATATGGGCCGCAACCCTGAATCGCAGTCCCGCGGCTAAGGACCCGAGTTACGGTTCCACAGCCGGGCCCCGAACTTTGGAGACATAGCCGAGGACTAGCCTTTGACACACTAAAAGCATCAGGGTATATATACGTCGGACTGACCCGGCTTAGATAGCTTTCTTTTATCTTCTCCTTAGCAACGATAATCATATTGCTTTGTACCCTTGTCTTAAGATATCCTTTGACTATCTACGATCCAAGTGATCCACTTTACGCACCTGTCCAAGTCCCAATCTAGTCGATACCCTTCAGCAGCCCCTAAAGATAAGGACCATTTAAGTTGTCACAGAGTGGCTTGTGTGAGGAAAGGCAGGTACGACTGATCAAGGTGGTCACAATGGTAGGGAGCAAGAATTGGCAAAGGTGTAAGACTTCAACCTGGCCTGAGCTAAAGAGGTGGGCGAGGGCCAGAGTTTATATACAGCGTGGAAGGCAAGGTGGCCGCGCAGTGCGTGGCGGGGTGTGAGTCAGGTGGCGGAGGTGGCGGTGGTGGCGATGGTGGCGCTGGTTTCCTTACACTTTATAAAATCCTTATAGCTGCCATAACCGATCCTAATCGGTAAATTTCTGTTTCTAGCCACTCAACTTTATCCTCGACAATAGAAGATTATGCTCTACACCGATATTAGCGATTATGTAACAGGGCTTACATAAGTCCTGCGAGTAATTAGCCGATCGTTTCCACTAGTTTTAGTATTAAAGTGTAGCAGCCAGTTAATATCAGACACGACGTTTCAAAAGCACTTAGCCCCGACGCTCCGCCACTGGTCATTTGGGCGAGTGGTCGCCCCGTGCATCAAATATCTGTCTCTGCCCAGCAACGAGAAAACGTTCTCTTCTTACCTTTCAAACCGAATTACAATTGCCTGACCAGGTCTTCATAATCACTTCCAGGCCGTCGGTTGTCACTACTTCTAGATTAACATCACTGTAGTGGAGTCGAGATGGAGTAGTTACATACTGAAAATGAGTTATGGCTCCTGAAGGCGCAGGCTCCTCTGTAGTCCTGGGGCATGGTCAAAGACTCAATCCCTACTGGTAGAAAGGGCTTCTCACGTCCAGTACTCTTCAGCTCCTCCTCACTAGGCTCAAGGGTCCACCGCTTGGCATTATCAGTAGCTGGAGACCCTAGTGCCTCTTTCACTGTAACAGTATATTGGGGTTTGAACCTTTGTTCAGCTGATGGTTGGTGTTAGATCATCCTCAGTGAATCGTCAGGAGTTAGTGGCTCTTCCTGCCCACGTGTGACAGTGGACGTGAGACTTGGAGGTCAGAGGTTAACTTAAGTTACTGACGGTTAGGTAAGTAATACGAAAATGCAAGAGGGAAGACAAGACTGCTTATTTTCGAAAATGGGACTCATTTTGACAATCTCTATATATGCAACCAATTCTAAGCCTACTTGACTAGAGTTGAAGTAATCAAGTATGCTAAGGCGTATCCTGTCGAAAATGGTAATTAGGGTGAGCAAGCCTGAGCAAGTACTGAGCAAATACTGAGCCGGGCCTGAGCCAGCGTGAGCAAGGTTACGTGGGCAAGGCACGAAAATGGAAATTTTATGTGCTTACATTCGTCTTATATAACAGACCGGTTGTCTGTGACGAATCTGCGTGTTACGGCCTGCACCCAAACGGGTTAAGACAGGTCGCAGGTGTGGGCTTCACCGAGGTGATGTCACACGGATATCCACGTAACCGCCTCTTTTCGGCCTCAGGCCTCCAGATCCGCCCTGTTCTTCAGGATTCTAAAGGATTCCACGCTAAAACCTTGTGAGGTTTAACGGCAGCCAGCCATCACAGAGACTAATCGCTATTGGACTGGTTATTACTAACCACAGCGTTTAGTCCTGTGATAGGAAGACAGCCGGCCACGATGGCAACCGCCTCGTACCCAAGATTACAGTATTTTAGATAGCTCCCTCCCTCGAAGGCAGTTCTTCTGTTTTTCCCTGCTTTCCTCCGCAAGGACCTTCGAGGCCATAGACAAATTATTATTAAATAGATTAGTTAACGGCCACAGGCCCACTTTTCTGCTCTACGCTGTAAAACCGTATTATAAATAATTTGTCTATCCAATCGATCCTCCTTTTCGAGACCTACTTCCGTTTCGCTTATGGCAAATTATTACCCCTGTTTATGAGCTCTCCGTTTTTCGACCTTAATAATTATTTTACGTATTTACCCCTTTTTTCGCTAGTTACTAATATGCCGCTATCGGACTCCCTAATTTCTTCAGAACTTTTAACTAGTACCTTGCGATTTTACGCGGACCTTATTAGTAAAATGGCGATTCCTGCTCCCCAGTTACCGTCGCCTTTTCCGGAGAATGCGCTTATCCTTTACGAAATCCCGGAAATTGAGATGGTGTTTGAGAGTTTACCCGCTTTAACGAACCTTGCGTAAATTACCGTTACCGAAACAACCCCGCTTTTTATTAAATTCGTTTTCCGAATAGAGTAGAGTTATAATAATGCCCTTTAACTCGCCCGCTTTATACCTACCCTTTATTAAAGAAACGCTACTATTATTAAATATTACTAATAAATAAGGAAGAATTATTTTATATTAAAAATTTTTATTTAAAATAAAATTATTTTAATAAAAAAATAATTTGAAAACTTTTTTACGGAAGTAGTTGTAACGTTTACTTTATTTACTAGGGAAGTATAGGAATTTATAACTAGAACGGCTACTAAGTAATAAGCCTAAGATTTAGTTGTAAATAGATTTAAAAAGGTAGCCTAACTTTATAAGAATTAACTTTACGCCGTATAAAAGAAACTTTGGATATAAAAGAAGTTTAACGTTAACGTAAACGTTTAGGTTATAGTTAGGGATTGTAAAATACGGAAACTATTTTAAATAAATTTTATTACCCTAAAATAATTAAACGTTAAGTTTTAAGCTTAGCTAATTTAAATAAAGTATTTTATAAAGAACCTTTTCCAAAGTACGGGATTTTTAATATGTAATATAAATATACGTAAAGTATTAAAACGGATATTTATACCTTATTTTACTATATTTAATATATATTATTATACTTTTCCTTTACCTTCCTTAACGGCCCTTATAGTTATTAAAACACCCCTTACCTTCTTAGAGGTTTTTAACCCTCTCTTAAATAAGTCCCTAATAAGGTAATCTTCTCGTTGTAATTATAAAGTAGGGGAAGCCTAGTTTTGGGTTACTTAAAAGGGCCTAGTATACGTTATAACGAGTGCTATCCCTACCTTATTTACGCCTTTGGTACCGTTAGTACCCCTTTTAAAGAACCCCGTTAGCGGCGTTTTTAACCTAAAATCCGACTCTAATTCCAATTTGGACGGTAATTACGGTTATAACTATAATATTATTAGTAAAAGAGGAGGCGGATTTTTCCCAAATTCGCTAATTTCCCTTATTAAAAGCCGCTCCCTTTTCCTACGTCGCTTTTTGGAACGGACTTATCCTTTTTTTTCCGTTTTCAACCTTAAGCTTTATAAGTTCTTTAAAATATTAGTTTTAACTAATAACTAATCTATTACTACTACTTTAGTATAATTTAATAAGCTTAGTATATATAATAGAAAAGATTTATTTTTATTTCGTAACTGGTAAATTAACGTTAAAAATTATATTAACACCTATTTATTTAGTTTCCAAATAAATAATATATAGATTAAATAGGTCGGCTCTCTTCTTATTAGTAAAGCCAAAATATAATATTAATAACTAAGGTATAGGAACTTAATATTACTATTTAATAATCAGGTATTACTTTTAGGGATTATATTATATGTATTATTCCTAATAATATTATTAAAATAGTGTTTTCCCAAAGGGGTAGATTCCCTAATACGAATAAAGAGTTTTTATCCGCTATATAAAAAGTTGGCCTAGTATACGAGAATATACTAATATACCCCGGTATAAAGGGAAAAGGAAAGCCTAATTTGACCTCAAGGTACTTGAAATCGGGCTAATAATTACGGAAATCCTTTTAATCCGTACTAAACCTATCCTCAAACCCACCAAGTTATAAATAGGCCAATAATCGCCAAGCCCTTTAAGGTATTAACTAAGTAGATATAGATAAGAGAAAAAAGAATAAGGTTAATTATTAGCAATATAGACGAAATATATACCATACCTTAAATTATTACGCGAATAAGGATATAAAAGGTAAGGACCTGCCTTAGCTACTTAAGGTAGTAAATACGATTATTTAATTTAAAAAGAAAAAAGAGGGCTTAAGTTTTAAAAAAAAATCCTTTAAAAAGTCGGAATTAAATTAAAAACAACCACTTAAAAAGGTAAAGGTTAAGGATCTTGTTAAAATTAATACGATTAAAGTTAATTTATTATTTCCCCGTATTTAGAAACTTCTGGATTCCGATAATGAAATTATATTAAAAAAGGATTTTCGCTAAGCCTGTCCCCTATATATAATAATATTCCCCTAGGCTAAATCGCGATTTCTACTTTAATAGATTTATTCCGGAAATATAAGCGTAAGGAGTAGAAGTTACCCTTAATTAAAAAGGTATAATATCCGGTATTAAAGGTAGGAGGTTGTATTATTGTTACAATAGCCCTTATCCTACCTTTTAAACGTCGAACCCTTAAGCTTAAGGAGTATTTTCTTTAAGTTTTATTAAATAATAGTATTAAATTACCCGCGCTAAGCTAAGCCGTTGCTAATAAATTCCAAGTTACTATTTATCTATATAATTGAATAGTATAGGATTTCTAGGGTAATAATGTCTTTATAAGCGGTAGGTATACTAAACCTATCGTCTTTTGGTATTAAAAGGACTACTTTTTTAGGATATTTTTTAAAATTATACCCTTAAATAAAAACCTTAATATTATTCTCCCTTATTAGTAATTACAAAAGTATTGCCCCTTTGGATTCTTTGATAGACTTAAATATGTTTAATTCACCTCCCGTTATTACTAAGAGAATTATATTAATCTGAATATTTTAGAAAAGGTAACTTTCGCCTTACTTTCTAAGTTTACGGAAATTCCCTTAAAGTATTAAGGCTTGGTACTACTCTAGCCAAGTAACCCCTTTATACGATTTCTACTCTACAAGCTATAAAATTATACTATTAACTTTATATTAGATACGAAGCTATTATAAGGACCTTTTTACGTTTTAAACGGAAGAGAGTTTAAATTTTTTAAAAAGTAATTTAAATAAATATTCCAAAAGAAGAAGATCCGACCTAATAAAACATTATATAGTACCCCTTTTTTTATAATTAATAAAAACGTTTTTATTAAAAAGAAGGGTACGTTTAAAGATAATTTCCGCCCTATTATTAACTAGTGCGATTTTAACGTAAAAACCATTTTAAACCGTTTTTAATTCCCCCTAATTAATAAACTCCAAGAACGGACGTCAAAGGCTTAGTAGTATTCTTGCTTTAACCTTAATAAAAGTTTTAATTTAATACGGATTAAGAAGGGTGATGAGTGGAAGACGGTTTTTAAATGTAAATATGGACTTTTTAAGTTCCTAATTATATATTTCGGAATATGCAATGCGTTAACCTCCTTTTAAGGTATAATAAACGATATCTTTCGCGACCTTTTAGATATTTATATTATGGTTTTTATAAACGATATATTTATTTACTTAAAAATTAAAAAGTAATATAAAGAGTATGTTAAGGAGGTATTACGTTGTTTATATAAATATTAGCTCGTGGTTAACCCTGCTAAATGCGTTTGGAATTAAAGAAGTATTGAATTCTGTGGATTTATTATTTTTTCAAAGGGTATTTAAATAACCGACGAAAAAGTATAATATATTCTGGACTAAGCGAAGCCTTCGTTACTTAAAAAGTCGCAATTCTTCATTAGCTTTACCAACTTTTATTGGAGGTTTATTAAGGATTTTTCCCGTATTATTAAACCCCTTACAATAGGTAATATAAAGAAGGTATATAAATGGAAATGGATTTTGGAAATATATGGGGCGTTTTTGGTATTAAAGAAAACTTTTACTACAGTACCGTATTTTATATACTTTAACCTAAATATTAAAATTATAGTAGAAGCTAATATATTAAACTTTGCTTTTAGATTGGTCCTATTTTAAAAAGGATCTAATAATATTTAGTACCTTATTGCTTTCTACTTCTAAAAGCTCCTCCCAGCTAAAATGAACTACGAAATTTACAATAAAGAACTCCTAGTTATCGTTAACGGTTTATAACGTTAGCAACAGTATTTAAAGGGTATTAAGAAACCTTTTAAAATTTATACTAATTACTATAACTTAGAGTATTTTATTACTATTAAAATACTTAATTAACGGTAAGTTAGGTAGGTTTAAATACTTAGTTTTTATTATTTTATAATTTACTATTAACTGGTTTATAAAAATGAAAAAGCCGATACCCTTTCTTACCTTTTTTAATATAAACTTAAAAAAGGTTCCTTAAAGGATTAACTGATCCTTACGGTTTTTTACCTATATTACTTCGCTATATTTATACTTTTTTTAGCCCGAATTTGTAATATTTTTGTAGTAAAGTGGGAAAAGAGTTTTTTAAACGAGGTTAAAATAGCTACTAGCGCAGACTTTACTTATACGACCCTTTATAGTTTAAATATATTTAAATCCGATTTTAATACTGGGTTAATTTATAAGTAAGGCCTACTGGTTATCCCAGACTCCAAAAGGTTACGATATAGTATTTTAAAGTTAACTGTGCTGAGAAACACCCAGCATGGTCCAAGCAATGCCCTGTACGGGCAAAGTGGATTGCTCAGGCAAAGGAGAGATGGGCCGATAGGCCCCGGTATTTCATTTCGCCAGACTATTCGAAGA
>Ga0247765_1000893_pt1 | contig 18529 bp, 13 predicted proteins | sample UWRJL106311C6_FD_179949 | JGI IMG/M metagenome (GOLD analysis project Ga0247765, IMG submission 179949) | Plant litter microbial communities from Arlington Agricultural Research Station in Wisconsin, United States - UWRJ-L106-311C-6 | ecosystem: Environmental > Terrestrial > Plant litter >... | reverse complement strand
CCTGAAACAACGCAAACACCCTGGACCTTTCCTAGAGATTTCTATCAGTACCTCATTCACCTGTGATTTTGGCCCTGACACCTTGTATCAACGACTATTCCATCCCTGGTTAGGAATTCACACGCTAACCTTTATTATCCCGGTGGAGGTGTAGGAGCCGCATCTGCAGCCCAGTTCTCGGACTGGGTACGGAGCATGTGGCAGCGCACTGTGTCTGCGGGAATCAGGGCTCCAGTGGCCCGTGCGGAGAAAGTTTTGAACATCGAAATCCTGGACACTCATTTCGGTCTCCGAACACGGTTGACGTGCATGTGTAGGGACTGATTAGAGATGCTCTGCAAGCGGAAAGACAAAGAAAATAGCATTGCGGTGATAACTCAATACTTTTTTGACGGTCCAACGCAACATGTTCCGAATGCGGCCATTGAAGTGACAAAGCATATTTTGAATGTGAAAATGTCGGCAGCCGTAGCACTGGTTTCCCCAACTTTACCACCTCTCTTTTTACGGATCGCGAAAAATTAATTACATACGCCATGGCCGACCCCTTGACACCAGTCAATACTGCCCCTGCCCCTGCCCCCGCTGATACAACTGTCGGCGCAGATGCGAACAATCCAATCGTTATTGGAGATGATAGCACACAGGAAGTTCCAGATTGGAGTATGCAATTCCCTGATGACTATCTAATTGCCCATATTTTCGAGGAGCATCGAGAGAATCTCGACCGCATCTCCTCTACCCGTCTCGAATCCGAACCTATGCGGATATTCTACATCCTGCGGCATGAACAGGTGGCGGATCAGATTGGCGATCCATTCAACATCGAGCAGCATCTGGTGCTGCAGTACCTTGACGCGCTCGAACACAGACATTGGAGGCAAGGCACGGATACGGGCGCGAGCCTCGAAATGTCCACTCCCAGAGCAGGGAGAAGGAGATATACGTACCGCGAAGGGGGTCGCCGTTCGGACCGACCGCCTATTATAGCCCACCGACCTCAAAGCAAGAGAGACGAAAAAAAACTGGCCGATTTCAATGACGGGGATATGATTTTCCTCGACACCTCTTTCTGGCAGGTGCACATGCGCGTCTCGGCCGACCTGTTCAGGCGATTTGAGCAAGACGTCGCAACCTGGGAGAACTCGGACAAATCAACGCCAAAGCCAGAGAGAAAAGACTACCTCAAAATATCTATGCCCAGTCTCGCGCGCATTAAACCCTGGGTGCGGCACGTGGGGCTACCGACGTCGATGATCTGGAGCGATGTTTTGTACCAGACGATCCTGCAGTACGTCTACAACTTCTTCCCCAACGTGCTCCATTTTTGGTTTTTCAGCGATGATTTCCTCCGGATCCCGGAAAAGAATCCGAGAGTTGATTATCCCGTGCTAAAAACTACCGTCATGTCCACGGCGCAAAAACGCATCCACGGCGTCCGTCCTTGGTTCAGACCCCTCGAGCCACAGGGGGCAGCAGCAGCAGCAGCAGCAGCGACTAATAATAATAATCCGGAACACGCCGTCATGCTTTATGAAAAACTCGAAGCGAAAGCGCTAAAACATGCTAATACCCTACGTATGCGCGGGCGGTGGAATCGCAATCCCGATGAGGCGCCGCTGTCTATCAATTTCCGCATCGCGCAATGGCAGCTGGATCCGCCGCTAGCCTATCCGAATGACCGAACCGAATATGATGCGTGGAATCCTCACGAGGATTTCGATTGGGATTCCGACTTTGAGGCGAATTTGGATTCGGTGGCGAGGAATGATAAGGCTTTTAAAGTTTTCTTGGATGATACAGCTACTAGGCCACGTGTGAGGCAGCCGATAACGCGACTATGGGGATAGGGGATAGAGATAGGGGAATGGTTTTAAAGGTTAAGAGCTGTTATTGCTTTAGGTTTATGTTGGAATGGGATTTAGTCTACATGTAATGCACTAGACGTCTAAGGGGGAGGAAGTTTTTGGGTTTTCTCCAGCAAAATCCAAATTGGCTCCGTTTGCCTTAGACCGCAGAGTATATATAAAAAGAAAAGGTTTAGCCTCTTATGCTTCCGGTGGAGTGAACTTTTGCAACAGGTTTGCTAGATGGAACTTGTAGTGCTTTCCTCTAAAACATTTACTCTACAAAATCCCTAACTCGATAATAAGGATTTACATCCTTCACCTTCCTACTATATATTATCAGAAATAAACTAATTTTAATATATGAAATACCAGTCTTTAATAGCTATTCCGTTAGGTATAAATAATAAGCTGGGTGTAATATAGGCTTGAGACTCTAATGGTAAACAGCATTTAGCTCCGGACTACATCGTTCCCCTATTTTACTCTTGGATAACTCTCCCTCGTATATCCCAGGACCAGTTAACAACAGCTACTAGACCTTACAAAGTCTATCCTAACAAACAGGGTACTGACGGCCCGCATTAATCAGAGCTTGGTCAGCTCCGGCGTTCCCTCGGCACGCGGAAAAGAATGCCGCGTCTCGACAAACACCTTTTGCATCGAATCGTCCTTGGCGTCAAACTTGCCGTACAGCTTGTCCATGTCCTCGAGCCGGACGCGGTGCGAAATCATCTGCGTGGGATCCAAACTTCCGTCCTGAATCCGCTTGAGCAGCTCGTGCCAGTATTTATGGACCGGAGCTTGCCCGTTACCGATGAGGCGAATGCCCCGCTGCATGAGGGAGCCAATGTTGAAGTGGTTGGTCTGGGAAGTCTGGTTAGTGCCTCCAGTAACAAGGAAATATGGGAAATGGAGAAGATGGAAGGGAAAAGAAACATGGGAAATATGGAAATGGGAAGATGGGAGGTGAGAAAGGTAAGATAGAAAACTCACATATCCCACATATACCCCCGTAATGCCCGCCCTCCCGTAGTTCCTCACCCCCTCCACCATCTCATTCAAAATCTCACTCGTGTCCGTCTCCGCACCCAACTGCATCTCCAACCAGTGCATCCACCCTTTGGCATATTCTCCTGCTGCACACTCAATCGCCACATCCGGGCCTCTCCCTCCCGTCAACTCTTTGAGCTTGCTTACCACCGTTTCTTTCGTCGTCACTCCAAAGCTCAACTCCTTGTAATCCACCAAGACCAACTTGTCACCATGTTCCACCGGCCATCTCCCCTTCACAAACGACAATCTCGGTTCCGTATCCACCAGAATGATCTTTTTCGCACCTTCTTCGAGCGCATAAACCGCCGCCATATGCCCAATCGGACCAGCCCCAAAAATCGCGACATTATCTCCGGGGTACACAGCAGTGTCTTTGACGGCATTATACGCCGTCGGCAACACATCACTTAGCCAGAGCGCCTTCTCATCGGGAACCCCCTCTGGAATTTCCAAAAGATTCACATCCGCCAAGGGAACCCTCACATATTCCGCTTGTCCTCCCGCAAACCCCCCCGTCAGATGGGAATATCCAAAAATCCCCGCCGTGCGTCCGCCGTACATTCCTTTGACCATGGTATTGGAGTTTGTGCGTTCGCACTGCGAAGACAGTTTCTGCGAGCAGAAGAAACATTCCCCACAAGCAATTTGGAATGACGCGACGTATCTCTTTCCAATTTGGACTTTGGAGGTATCGACTTCGGGGCCGACAGATTCGACAACTCCACAAAATTCATGGCCGAGAATATCTCCTCGCGACATTTGCGCGACGACTCCATGGTAGAGATGCAAATCACTCCCGCAGATAGTCGTTCCTGTTACCCGCACAATGGCGTCGCGGGGTTCCAGAATGGTGGGACGCGCAACGGTGGATACGGATACGGATTTTTTGCCTTGCCAGGTTAGGGCCAACATGGATTTGTCCGAGGGAGGGTAGTTGGAGACATCTTGGGCGAGAGATTCGGGACCGTGCCCAATGGCTTTTTCAGCAAGGTAAGCAGCTTGAGAGGTGGCCATTTTGATAAGTGTGTGAGTGTTGTGTGTTGAAAGGTTGTGGTGAGTATAAGTGCAGTTGTGTACCTATATTATTTGTGAGTGTCGCAGGGATGTTAACCAGAAATATTCTGTGAAAAAAAAAGACAATGGGAAAAGAGGAGATCAATAGAGACGAAATGCTCAATTGCTCGCATGAAATCTAGACTCAAAGCAACGCATTCTTAAGGGAAATTCTTCCCAGGTATATTTATGACGTTGTCCTTCGTCATTCGTGGTGGTTCTGTAACGTTGATCCCCTTTTTGTCCGGGCGGAAATCTACGTCATGGACTTTTCCCCACGATCCACAATCTACGATCCACACGTACCGTTACATGTACCGTTCCATCCCCAAACCCCAACTCCCATCCCGTCGCCAATCATCCGTTTCTGTTGGATAGGTTCTCAAAACCCTCCACCAATACTCCATACAACATTCTAAACTCTTTTTCTGTAGTCTGTTCGTGCAAGTTCAAATCAGTTTGTCCATCCTTGTGTCCCTGCCGCGCTGCTGGTCCATTTTATCGTGTAGAGCTGCGATTTCCTGTCGACGAATTTCGTCCTGTTGGCGCATTTGGCCCAACTGATTCCAAATATATCGTGTAACTCGTCGGGCGACAGGCCCAAGTCAGCTTTTGTCTGAAGTCGCTGCATCTGTGTCGACGAGACACAACTTTCGACACACGAGGTCTAGTTTAACGGTTTGGTCATGCCTGGATTTTTCGCGCTCCAGGGCTGATGCCTGCGAGTCGTTTAGGGTGTCCTCTGTCAAAAAGAAAAGTTTCGGCCCCGAGGTCCAAACCAACAGCTCTCGTCAGCCTCAATGCATAAGGATGCCTGGTACAACCAGCAATCCAACCGATGTGCCACTAAGCCAGCGTAAGCTAATTCATATAATAAATATATATATATATAAACCTACCTAGCTCGGCTAAAAAGAAGGGACATACAATAAAAACTTCTACACAAACCTACCTACGCAAATTCAAGGTAGCTGTAACGCAAGGGCGTTGTGGGTAAGGGGTGGTAGTTGAGGAGTGGTGTAATAAGAGCCTACGGCAACAAGACCTCCCTTTGATTAGTATGGTTTAAGGTTGTTGCCAAATGCGGAATGTAGCCGGCCCGATTGTAGGTTGGGCCGGATGTAGGTTGTGGCCGGATGCGGAGCCTGGCTGGATGCGGAGTATTGCCGGATTTAACGTAATGGAAGCTGCATGTGAGTGCAAAGCAGTGCTATATCGTTACTATGGGATCTCCACTTGGCGGATGCCTCGGGTTGGAGGTTGGCCCCTTCTTGGGTCGTGACATTCCGTCGCCACTGGTAGGGTGCCACTGGTACGGGCATGACATTGCAGTAATCGTACGACTGCTTCGTAGCTGTTTTCGACAACCTTAACAGCGGCGTCCCACCATAATTATCTATTGTGTCGACGGTAGCGCCGGTCTGGTATCGAGGAGTAATCATATAACGGCCTCGTAGCCGTTCTCAGCAGCCCTCAACAGCGGCGTCCTGCCGTACTTATCCTTTCGAGTTAACGGTAGCGCCGGCATCAAGTAGAAATCGTGCGACGGCTACGTAACCTTTCTCGGCAAGTCCACGATAGCGGCGTTTATTGTATGAGACAAATCTGGGCACATTGATCTAAACGCGCGGCAAATAAAAGGTGCTGTGCTTCGGGATGGTAACACAAAGGCAACACGGACCAAAATTGAGCCGAGCTTATTTTCCTCGAGTTGACATTGTACATATCGCCCAATTTTGCACGCTGAACTTTTTGGTGGGGCAAAATCTCTCCCCTCATCAGCCAAGACTTTCCGTGGGTCAGCTGTATGCCCTCCATCTGCTAGTAGGACACTGCTCATTAAAGGCTGCTGCCACTTTGAGCGGAAGCTATGCGCAGCTAGTGCCTACAAAAGCCCCCCGGTGCGAGGATTTTGTGGCGCCTTTTCTTCCAACCACACGACTATTGAAAAACCGGGATGGAGGAATCAAAGTGCTCAGCAATCGAGAGCTTAAAGACACTGCCTTGGCACTTGGGTTCGAAACCCCAGAGGGGAGATGTCACGTGGGACTTTCCGGGGGTTAGATTGCCGTCGCCCAAGGAGATGCAGCTCTGTGCATCTCGAGGCTGCGAAGTCTGCCACATCTTGACCGACGGACTCTTGGAAAACGGCTACAGGCTGAGCGAGGGATGCCTCGAAAATCCTGGCCAGGTGCGAGTGTCGGTATATTCAGACCCCTACCAAACGGAGCTATGGGTACAGTCGTGGACCAGGAAAGACCTCCCCTTCTATCCCGTCCCAGAGGAGTGGCGTAGGTCTATCAGCCAAGCCAGGCTAGCTAGGTAGGCTACCTCAAATAGCATCCCCGTACTGATTCTACGCAGAAGGAAGACATCAGGCCCACCTCGACGCGGTTATGTCGGACATGGATCTGGGCCGAACATGGCTTTCCGACTGCCTCTCGAATCATCCACGGTGTTCCCGCCGCCAGACGGCAGAACTGCCAACGCGGCTCCTTGATCTCGGGGCGTTTCCCGACTCGGCTGACATTAAGCTTGTTCCTTCCAACAGCCTCCCGTCGCCAAAGGCTGCCGAATACTTTGCCCTAAGCCATTGCTGGGGTGGAGATGTGCCCCTCAAGACCACGCACGCCGAGGGTCGGTTCAAATCTTACCTGGAGAGGATTCTTTATGACAAGCTCCCTCTCTCCTTCTGCGAAGCTGTCGATGTGACCAGAGAGCTGGGATGCCGTTATCTCTGGATCGACTCCTTCTGCATCATTCAGGACGACAAGGGAGACTGGGAGCGAGAAGCGAGGAGAATGGCCGACGTCTACGGAGGTTCTGCGTTGACCCTCTGTGCCAGCAGTGCAGAAAACAGCATGCAAGGCTGCCATGTGGGCGCGATGCGGACGGCCGGGCGTTACAACAGTCCTCCCAATGCGAGATACTTGGATTTCGACAGCGGCCAAGGTGTCTTCAGAGTCTTCACCAAACAACCAGAACCTTGGAATTTACATGATCGCTTCAAGAACCCTCTACGGCGCCGAGCCTGGACGCTGCAGGAACAAGAGCTCTCCACGAGGATGCTTCACTTTGCATCCGACGTGTTGCTGTGGCAATGTGCTTCTCTATCGGCCACTGGTCAGCTGCCATGGCACAATATCGCACCGTGGTCACAGGTAAAGCGCACCCCATTGAAGAACTCTACCGGAGAAGAAACCGTTACACCGAACGAAGACGCCGAGGCCCGTGAAAGGTGGTATCGAACGATAGAAGAGTATACGTTAAGAGAGCTCACCGTGGAGAACGACAAGCTGCCGGCTCTCGCTGGCCTGGCTACTCGATTCCAACCCCAGGTACCCAACAGCACTTACCTAGCAGGTAATTGGAGCGAGCATCTACCATCAGCGCTGCTTTGGCGAGCTCTGCCCACTGCGGAAAGCGGGTCCACACCTAAACGCCCGGGGAAACCCAGGGCGCCAACCTGGTCCTGGGCTTCGCTAGACGGTGCTGTGTCTTATGGAAGCCAGGGTCTACGTACGTCGCAGGCCCAGCGGGCAAACACTCAGCAGCAGCAGCAGCAACCGGGACTGGAAGATGATGACATGTGGCTTTCCAAAGTCATATCGGCGGAATGTGCGACCAAAATTTCAGAGCAGTGGAGCACGGCTCAGGAAGGTCGCGTCATCCTTGCCGGCCCGCTCGTTCGCATGCGCATCGTGCCTCGGATACCCGATGGGCATGGCGAAGTTCGCCGGATGCTCAGGTTGTCGCGGGAAGAGTGGAACTACGTCAGCCTTGTGATCGACGATGCCGAGTAAATCGTGGGCCTCTTCTTCCAGGACGTGCACGAGGGCGGGATGCCGACCGAGGACAGGGTGTTGTACTGCCTTGGCATCCGGAACGAGATGCACAACTCGTCCAGCCCTCCGCCCTCGCCCTCGCTGCCGGCGAGACCGGACCCTCGTCACTTTCAAGTATACCAATCTTGGAATCGGCCCAAAGGCGCTACGTGGCCAGTGGCGAACTCGGACGAACAGAGTGTCATGGGTCTTGGGCTTACCGAGACAGAGGTCGAGCATGTATACCAACGTAGCGGACTGATTCGCTGGCTAAAGAAGTCTGTCTTTGAAGGAGTAGCCTCCTCGACTGTCACGTTAGTGTAGTTCCAAGATATATATCAACAATTGAACTCTAGCGGAACTGACTGATTCCGCGTCTTTCATTTATCATACTAGTGTGGTTGGTGGACTTGGTGGCGCCTCGGTAGCCGATGCCCTCGATGTAACCGACGGAAGTCTGCGTTAGAGAGTTTGTTAAGGGATGGGTTTTCTGCCAAAGCCTGATGAGTCTAGGAGCTCATCTGGTCGCAAAGAGCCCTTATGTCGATTTTGACGTGCGCCGCATTGTACGTCGGATCCCGCTGAGAGAGCATTCGACTACGACAAGCAGCCGAACGAGGAGCCCGGATAAAACAATTTTACGAAAGATTTCCTCTCTTATTTGATGTTGCTTGGGGCTAAGCCACACCCGTCAGAAGTACCTAGCCAGCATCCTGAGATACTGACATTTCATCAAGCCAAAGGTTATAATAGTCTTGTAAAGAGGGTTTTACAGTATCCACGCCCGGTGAATCGGCAGTGTAGGGTGACTTCAGATAGGACAAACGCCGTTCGATTTCCATTCTAAGGGGCGACATTGGGCCGGAATCACAGGTCACGGTCCCGAATTTTGCCCTAGAATATACCAGTATATGTCCTGGGGTGGTACATGATATCCCAGCTCGGAATTTGGGATAGTACATAATATACCGGCACTGATGGGATGGTACATGGTACCCCAGCTCGAAACTCCGTGATTGAACTCCCGCAATCATTCATAAATTGACCAGACTCAAGGGGCCGGGCTTCTCGGTGTCAATGGGCGAGATCGGTGCGCTGTGGCGGAATGGTTCTGGCTACCTTTCTGCTTGCGTGGTATGGATTTGGAAATTGAGAATGTCGATTTGATCGCCAAGTATTGGACCCAATGAGCTCTGATAAACTAGAAATTGGGAAGACTGAAGAGCTTCAACACCGGCTTGTGCAGCTTTGCAGATGGCAAAGGCAAAGCCAGGATGGCATCTTTCCCCTCCTTCAAGCGTCGCAACTCCTTCGTCGGTTGGATCCGACATCCTAAAATAACTTCAGCGTGGAATGGTCCACAGGCGTAACCTGGAAGGTGTAAAGAGATGGAAAAAAAAATGTATACTGCGCGGATTGAATCACAAGCCATTCGGGGTTTCCTCAATCAACTTAGTGGCGTCTTTTGCCGGTCTTGGCATATTCGAGCAGGGCAAAAGGCAATTCTACGGAAGTGCCACGGAAGGTTCCGCTGGCTGGAACGGCTTTCGGCTCTACCGGAGTTATGGTGGCCAGAATAGGTCATCCGAGAGTATCAGGGTGACCGCGGCTCCATGATAGGCTGTGCTACACCACCCTTTTGTTATCTACCGCTTTCATAGGCGTGCCGGCCTGCAAACCGGAAAGACTCAGCCACATCACACCGCTGGTTAAACGACCAGGCTCCAGCACCTCCCAACGTCAATCAAAGCACGACAACCCAAATCTCAACCTCCAGTCCAACCCGACCCGGTCACCATCAAAAATGCATCTCATTCTGACTGGTGCGACCGGCTTGGTCGGCTCTGCCGTCTTGAATGCCATGATGGGTATGGAAGATGTATCGCAAATCTCTATTCTCAGTAGACGTCCAGTCAAAATGGCTGAGGATGCAAATGACCCTCGCATCCGCGTTATTCTGCACCAAGACTTCACCGAATACAACGCCGACCTTTTGACTCAACTTCGCGGAGCCAGTGGGTGCGTGTGGGCTCTGGGAACAGGCCAGAATACTGTCACCAGGGAGTGGGTAGCCTATGCAGGATTGTCATGTATTTGATCGGGTTGACTGACTGGGAGGATAGGGAGTACGTTAGAATCACGACAACATACGCCGTAGCAGCGGCGCAAGCCTTTGAGACGCTCGCTCCTGAAGGCGGCTCATTCCAGTTTGTCTTCGTATCTGGAGAAGGCGCCACGTTGGAGCCGGGCATGTTCACACCCCTCTATGCTCGGATCAAGGGTGAAACCGAGCTGGCCCTTGCCGCAGTGCGCAAGGCTAGCCCTCGCCTCCACGCGAACACGGTGCGGCCCGGCTTCGTCGACTGGGTCGAGCACGACGTGATCAAGCCCTACGTCTCGCCGAGGGCCTTCGTCAAGCAGACGGCCATCACCTTGATCGGACCCATCTACCGCGCCGCGTTTCCGGGAAGTTGCAGTCCGTCGCAACCACTGGGCAAGTTCCTGGCCGAGATGGCTATGGGCAAGTGGGAGGAGGAGATCTCGGGGGGGTCGGGCTTCGGAAAAATCGGCGAGTTTGCGATTGTAACGAACCATGATTTCCGTAGACTTAGCGGTTTGGAGTAGGATAATAGTAAATTCCGATACTTTTTATAATATTGCTTCCAGATTATCCCCGTAAATTTGCTTGAGGGACTCCGCTGCGTTTTATTTAACGTATTGCATTTTCAAATCAACCCTTCACAAAACCTATAACGTGCATGATAAGCGAGCGCAACAGACAAGCGAGCGCAACACTTTTCACGCGTTGCACCATTTCCACATTCAACCCTTATTTTCTCCACAACCCAATATAACAGTACGTTCAAACGAAGTACGATTACTTCTGGCCCTCCAAGCTCTCCAAGACGATAAAAATCTAAGCTTACGTAAGGTAGCTAAGATCTACGATATTAATCATATAACTCTCTTCCACCGGCGCACCGGTCGGCCTACGCGACGTAATATTCCAGCCAACTCACGTAAACTTACGGATTTAGAAGAGAAAACAATTATTTAATATATAATTAAGCTATATACACGCGCATTCCATCCCCGGCTTTCGTACGTAGAAGATATGGCCAACCGATTACTACGCAAACGCGACGCGCCCCCTATTGGCGTACGATAGGCTTATAACTTTATTAAACGCCAGTTAGAACTCCGGATACGTTTTACGCGTAAATACGATTACTAAAGGGCTAAATACGAAGATCCAATAATTATTCGCAAGTAGTTTGCCCTTATATATAACGTTAAAGTTAAATATGGTATCCTCGACGACGATTCGTATAATTTTAACGAAACCAGCTTTATAATGGGTATTATTATCGCCGCTATAGTAGTTACTACCTCTAACGGCCGCAGTAGGGCCAAATAGGCCCAGCCTGGAAATCGAAAGTGGGTAATAGTTATCCAAGGGGTGAACGCTTTGGGTTAGGCTATCCCGCCATTTATCATCTTAGCTGGGCAGTACTACCTCGCCAACTGGTATTAAAAGTGCAACCTTCCGGCCTCCTGGCGTATTGCAACAACCGATAACGAGTAGATTACTAATAAGAAAGGTATAAATTGGATTCGGCATTTTAATTTCCATACAGCATCTCGTACGAAGGGCAAATATCAGCTGCTTATCCTTAACGGCTACAATAGCTACTACTCCGAAGAATTCGAAACCTACTACCAGAAGTACAATATTATTACACTTTGTATACCTCCGTACTCCTCGCACCTACTTTAACCATTGGATATTAGTTATTTTGGGCCGTTAAAAAAGGCGTACAGCCGCTAAATTAAGTAGTTAATACGGATAAACATTACATATATTAGCAAGTTGGAATTTCTCTATACGTTTAGAAAAGCGTTTTTTGCTTCAATTATAAAAAAAAATATCCAGGGGGGTTTTACCGGAACCGGCCTTATACCGTACGACCCAGAAAGGGTAATATCTAAGCTAGATATCCGCATTCGAACCCCAACCTCCCCAGCCTCAAGCCTACGTATAGCATTACCTTGGGTCTCCCAAACGCCACATAACCCTCGAAAGGCTACCTCGTAATCAGTATTTATCAAAATTCGAATTTCCAACCATTAGGGCAGCTCTCCAACCTTAATGCTAACTGCTGTAGATCGACTGGCTAAAGGTACGATAGCTGTTATATACGAGGTAGCTCTTCTACGTACAGAGGTCTCAGTACTACGAAAGGCTAATAAGGGGTTTAGTAAGCAACGGAGAGCCAAAAAAACACGTATGCGGTTTGGAGGGTCACTTACTATACAAAAGGTACAGGATCTACTGGATCAGAAGGCTATGGGTAAGCAGTTGGTCCAGGAAACACGATAAAATGGTGGTGGTGCAGGGGGGTCTCGTACGAAGATTCGGTGCTATGGAGTGTACGGCAAGCCTGGCCATAATGCACACACGTGCAAAGAGGCTGCAAAATTATCTGATTCATCTGTTTCCGATTCAGTTATAGTTATTTCCTAGTATTATGGTTGTGTAATTGAGGATAATTGTGGTGGGGAAGTGGAAAGTGTTGCGCTCGCTTGTCTGTTGCGCTCGCTTATCACGCACGTTACCTTCGTCGCACAAAACAGGAGTCGTCGATGGCTTCCTTTCCCCCACTTGTTTCAAAGTAAACAAAGAGACTTGAACACAGGGTGGGCGACGATGTCTTATCGATCGATATCGAAAATCCATATCGATATCGGTAATATTGTCAATATTGTGTTACGACCGTAAACAGGCCAAACCTCAGGCATTGCAGTGGGGGCACAATCATCAACCAATTACGAGGCGCCAGGCCTCTGCAGGATCCCGAGAGGTCTTAACCCGACCTCGCGACTAAGGCGTTCGTTGGGACACCTAGGATACCTACATACGCTGACCAGGCCCGATTCTACAATATATACAAGTTTTCTTTCCCCCGCCTGGATGAGATCTGGCCCATGTCATGTCACTTGTCAACCCACGTGCAGTGCATTACCCGTCCATGTCGCCATAAACGCACCCGGAGGCAGGAAATACAGCGACCTCACACTCTCCACAAGCAACAAAACCCTCGACAGGAAATAGACAGTCGACACGGTGACGAATACCCTCCGCTGCAGTCTCGGTTGGCTGTTCAGCACTAAATGGCTGTTCAGCACTAAATGGCTGTTCAGCACTAAATATATGACGGAAAAAAACAATGGCGCAATCATCACTACAAGGCTGTTTGTTCTCCATAACGTTCTCTCCATCTCTGTCGGGAAGTCGAAATTCCATGCAGCGAGATGGACAGCTCCTAAAAGGAACCCGCTCCCCGCTAAGCTGATGCCAACAACCTGGGGCGTAGTCATACCTAACCCCCTCAGACGATATGTTGAATCGATGGTGCGGTATTTGAGCTGGTAGAGGTCGCGAAATTGCCCATTTGTACACACGGTAGCGTCATGGATTTTCTCGATAAGGTCGGGAGTGATTTTGTGGCTCGGGACATCAATGTACATGGGAAACATGATGTCCCGGGGCACATTCCAGAATAGAATGTAAATAAAAATCGATGTCGCCGCCAGCGCGATAGTGCTGATTTCTAGCTGGGATGTTGGCAAGCCCTGAATCCACCGGGTGATAACCTGTATGACCAGCCAGGTGATTTGGACTAGTGCCAGAATCCAAACCAAGCCATCGCTTTTATCGCGGTCGAGGATCTCGGCCGTCGCGATGCTGGGGATCATACATGTACCGCTATCGCCACCAAAGAGTCCGGCTTTTGCAGCGGCGGCGAACTGAATATTGTCGAGAAACCAGATATTCCCTTGTAATCGGATGATATCGACCTTTAGCGGTTTGTTCAACGCCAAAATGGCCGCCCGGCTTCGATTGTGTGGGCGCCAGTTGACGCGACCGTATTTTTCAAGTTTCATGGTTTCCTCTTCCATGTGTTGCATCTGGGATATTGCCCATCTTGTTGAATTGTCGTCCGTATTATTATTATTATTATTAATAATAGAACAATAATTCTCGTCGAAACGGATGGCCATACCACCCATAGCCAGGAAGAAACCATGTGTTCGACTCCATGGAACTGCCCACTTCTTGGCCATGGCGACAAGCTCCGGTTCAGCTTCTCTAATCATGGCCCAGTAGGCCAGTAGGCCGGATATTTGCATCTCCGGAGCAATGAGGACCAGTACAAAATACTTGATTTTGCGCCAGGTGCGGTGGCACCGCCATCGGACCTTTTGCAGCTTTGTTGTGGGTTCCAAGTGTACTGGGATATCCAGGTGGGCGACCGACCAAGTGCAGAGGATGGTTACCGAAAGACAGGCCCAGACGATTTCCATCGTTGAACGAACATTGGGGGTTTGCACGAAATTCCCTTTGCTTTCTGGCAAGGTGCAGACGGGTTGAAAGTCGATCATTTTCAGTCCAGCAAGTCGTTCATTCTTTGTAGGGCGGGCATGTCAAGGAAAAGTTGACCGGGATGTACCTGTTCCTGGGTGCGATTCTCCTTTTATTATTGTGGTTAGCTGAACAAGGTTTTCCGTGACATGATGAGATGAGGGTGTCCTTCATGCATGTCCGCCTGTGTGGTTGACTCATGGTTCATGCATGTGGCCAATCAAGATTCTGGGTTTCTTCAAAGCGAGAAACTAGAGCCTGATAATAAACACCGTTGCAAGTATGGGCTTATATCGTGTGGCTGCACAGCCCTTCTCGTGTTTCCCGAGACCTCCGCTCCAGCAGCTTTCGTCTTGTTTTTCACAGCCAAGTTCACCAAATATCAAAAACTTGTATCAATGTCTCAAAGTTCCTAACCTACGTGCAGTTTCACCAATAACTCCCACCCCTCTTCACCCTACCCACATACCCCTCCCACAAAATCCCCAAACTTTCACCTCTCACAACACCATACCTGACCTCCTCCCCCTTTAGTCTCCTCGTCAACTGCATCCCATCCATCCCGCCTGTCCCCATCGGCAAGGATATATATTTTGAATCTCACCGAAGAGGAGACGTAGCCGAGAATATCTGGAATCACCGCAATATGCGCAACCACCATCCCTGTAACCGCACACGATACCAACACCAATGAGGCGGCGAGGAAAAAGCCTGCCCAGAGCCAGTTTACTGTATATAGCTCCACGAGGTTCGAAAGTGTCCCCGGGCCGGTGACGAGTCTCTCTGGACCGACGGTGAAGAAATCCTGCTCTGTACTTCCTCCTCCTCCGCTTCCTCCGCCAGAAGTTGAAGTTGAAGTAGAGGGAGAGCTAGGACCAGAGCTGGGTATAGTCTGAGATAGAAGAAGGTACGTATTAACCATCTGCGTTAGTCTCACACTGATTTTTTCCGCAGGAATTCCCACAAGCATAGATTGCTGGGTGGAAAAACTTCCCGAGGAATTCGCCGAGAGGAAATGCGTGGCGGATTCCGTCGCGAGGTAATATATTGAGGGATCCTGCACTGTGCCAATGGACTGGAACCCTGTTGCAAATGGTATTGTTCGCGATATTCCTCGGAATACTTCAAAGAATGATAGATGGGTAATGTTGGTGGGGGGATTGTTTGGTTGTTGGGAAGGACGTTGAGCGGTGATATGGCAAGTTGGTTTTTGGGGGTTCAAACCACCAGATGATGACGACGATGAAGACGAAGAGACACAAGAAACTCGAGACTCGACATAAGTTTGGGCAACTAAACAGGTCACCAGCCCCTCCGTATCCTGCGCGCGAAATGGCGGTCGGATCTTCTCACTGGTTCCCAACACCAGCGTGGCCTGGAGAGCCGTAATTCCCGTCTCATTAGCAAACACGGCTGGACTAGTAAGTTTCGCCGCAAATGTCCAGTTCGTATTAAACCGCGTCGAATGCCACGCTGAGTTGGTCCAGTTGGGGTTGATAAATAGACCTTTTAAGGCAATCCACCAGGTTGCGCCGGTATTATCTCCGCAGCCGCCCTGGGGACATTCCAACGTGGAATTGAACCGGTATCCGTATAGCGTGTCGTTTCCCGGGACGATGGATTGGTTATTTTGGTTGCTTGGAAGAGGTTGTATTGCAGTTTGGTTGAACCCTGCCCGTGATGTGGGAGGAGAACAGGAAAGTTGAATGTAGCTGGACTCGATGTTAAAAGTGTTGTTCCCGGAAGGTAATTTTGGAATCGGTAGTCCAGCCAAGGCAGAATAGACGGTGGGACGGTCTGTCGGGATTTCCGACCACTCTGAGCCTGATGCAGTTGGGTGATGTGAAGATAGCAAAGGGATCTTCAGGTTCCCCCACAGGTCGGTCGGGGTCATGCGGGTTTCGTTTGGAGCGAGAAGCGCAACCGAGTAAAGGGAATTAATGATTGGTCTCCACGACCTCGCCGTGAGGTCACTGCCCGCGGTTATTGCAGTGTTGATTGCGAACCCCGACGGCGCATTGGTGTCAAAGTACTGCGCTGATGTGGCCGTTTCATTAACTTGGAGAGTTGGGCCGAGCAGTCTCTGTACCGACTGGGAACCGAGTGGCGAGGAGGCCCATACGAGAACCAGAAACAAACCTGCGAGGTTGAAGGAAGCGAGACGGATTTGGGCGAATATGGCCGTAAAGACGGTGCGGCTTTGCAGCCATTGCTCCAGGGATTCAATCCGCGATCCCCTCTCCAACTTCCACCGAGCCACTTGTGAAGTCAGACGTCCAGCCACCGAGGCGAATGCCAGTGGGAATAAGGTGGCGGCCTACATAAAAAGGGTGTTAATATAGAAGAGAGAATGGGTCGATGTAGATACCTACCACTAAAATCGCATTAGTGTATTGCTGCCGTCGCTCATCAACACGCACGCCATCCAGCCTCATCAACACTATAGCCAGGACCAAGAACGGCAACGACAGCAGGGCCGCTGTGAAATCTGCCGAGATTGTTGCCCAGCTGTTGCTCGTTAGTTGGGTTGGTGTTTGTGGCCATCTTGGATCTTTTGTCTCGGGTATATGTACATGTATGTTTTGCGACGTGGTCTGCTGATGGTGAGACTGAGCATCCTGTTGGTAATCTTGCTGGTAGCTTAATGGCGTAGACTACGTGGACGGCACACCCTTGATGTTGTGGTGTGGACTGGAAATACCCCCGCTCGACCATTCCTGTTCCGGGCGGGGGTTGTTGAGGGAAGCATGTTGCCATGCCATTGAAGCCGCCAGACGTTGGATGCGATACCCGTCGCGCTACAGGTATTTTTGCGATATTATCCTCAGAGTAGTTTGCTGTCTAATGAACATTTTTGCGAGGTCAAGAGTCATCTCCTTTTTGGGAGGGGAAACGTGAAGGGAGGCCGCTTCTTTTGGAAGAACGTTACAATGCCAAGATATTCCTCCTCGCTTGCTGCATTTCAAACGGCTAATTTAAACCTTTGTCTCGAGAGAGTTTACACGTGAATAGGGTTGCAGCATGTCAGAACGGGCAAATTGTCTGTCCGACCAATGGGCTACACAATCAACTTAAACGGACGGAGGGTAATACCTGCTTCGCCACATTTTAACCTATTATGTAGAGATGCTTTCACTGGTCATGACCTTGTGGAACGATGCAGTTAACGGAACCGTTCACCATTCAGCGCCAAGAAACGGAGGTGTAAAATGGACCCCATAAACGGGGATAAAACGGATGTGAGAACGGACATGCCCCGCACACCAGCTGATCCAAGCCGAAAATCATGTTGCGTCCAGCATCCATCTGTCGCCCCAACACCAATGGCCGCAAATACACCTTGCGCGCGACAAGACCCAGGAAATAAGACTGCCGTTCCTGTCGCTCAGCTCCTCTCGTTGAACCCACGCGAACGACTATACGTACACCCGCTTCGTTGGACCCAACGACACCTCGACCTCCTTGGATGCGACTTTGTGTTTGAGGGTTCTATCCCGCTGCCTAGGTGCAGTTGCCATGACCACCGCTCTTGCTCCGCCCGCACCTGCACCCCACCCGGTCGTATCTGGGACCAGAACACCCGATGCACAGTAATGAACTCGTTCACTCGGGCCGGCGCCATTCCTCGAGGAACCTGGGATGTCCTGCGCCTCACAGAGTCCGAAGACAGGGTCGAGAACAATTCGCTGTGGAGTCCAATGTGGTACAGATATGACCAATTTTTCAACGCCGTGTAAGAACATGTACCTGCAACACGCTCACATGCCCTGATCCCTAACCCGGCCGTGGTCTCCAGGGATCACATGTATTTCTACTACGCCGGCCGCCGCGCTGCCCGGTTAACATGCAGAGCATTCTCGCTGGTTAGGGATGGTATACCAGATGGTGAATATCCTCCGCCGAACCATGTGGCGTGGCTTGACTTGGAAGAGCTCGCGTGCCTGCGAAGGGCATACGTGTTTGGGCGAACTCTGAAGTGCAACGAGCCGAGTCACGCTGAAAATACTCCTAGCTCCCGTCGTGCCGAGACTCTCCTCCGGTACTTGACGCCGCAACACACTCTCCAGGACCCCTACATGGCTGCAGTCCTGATTGCATTGACGCAGTCACAGCGATCTACCTCAGCAGAGCAGTACCAGGAACGCAGTGACGACAATGGCACGTACTGGCGCGCCGTATTGATGGTGACGAGCCACAAGCAACGGTGCGTATATATATAAGTTGACCCCCCCTGTTCTGGCCCCCCCCCTGTTCTGGAACATTCTGTATCATTCTCAACACCATGAAACTGTCCACAATCTTTTTATTTTCGACTGCCAACGCCT
>Ga0247765_1000892_pt1 | contig 18574 bp, 22 predicted proteins | sample UWRJL106311C6_FD_179949 | JGI IMG/M metagenome (GOLD analysis project Ga0247765, IMG submission 179949) | Plant litter microbial communities from Arlington Agricultural Research Station in Wisconsin, United States - UWRJ-L106-311C-6 | ecosystem: Environmental > Terrestrial > Plant litter >... | reverse complement strand
CGCCAACGACGAAGCCTCCCTAATTGAACAAGAGTCTCTGTCTCAAAGGGCTTGACAGGTTCCGGAACGCGCACTTTCTCCGTTCTAGCAACCGAGAAGAGGGGCGCCCGGGCCTGGTCGTGGTCCGGAACCGCCTTGCCGAAGGTCGCTCCGACCAATTCGACCGTCATCATACAAGAGGCATCCCGCGTGCCGGCCCCCGCTTGGGGCGAGGGAACAGATCCAACCGCTCGCCGGGTCTCTACTCTGCGCCAAGGACCGGCCGCGTCGATTCCGGCGCGTAGAAGCCGATGCCGCCCGGACGCTTATTCGTCCTTCTTCGCCCGTATAAAAACCCGCCAAGTCGACGGCGTGGCATGCATATCGTCCGCATATAACGTTCCGGCGTCAGACTGTTATACGTCGGATTCGGTCTCCAAGGAGCGGAAGAACCCGTCGCCGCGGTCAGATAGCTTCCTGGGACCTGCGTGCCGATCAGCCAGCGGTGCTTCAAGAATCTGGCCGCTTCTACGTTGCCGCGTCGCGGCGTTGACGTCGATTTAGGATGAGGCATAAGATTTGAACACTCTGTAGAATAAATAACATACGATGGCTGAGGCAGAGTCTTGTGGCCAAGAATTCGACAGCGATATGCATTCCGAGGCAAAACGGCTAAACGTTAAACTAGGCGGTTGGGCGAAAAATATATCCGAGTACTGTGATGAGAGAATATAATGGAAAATAGATTAGAGTCTGGCCGATTAAGAATAATTTCTTATCGAGGCTTTTCGCCGTCACCTTTTTTCGCTAGCAGAATGAGAGGGCTTATTGTTGCTTTTATCTTTCTGCTAACGATTTGGAGTCCCGACTGTGCAAGGGGGCAGTCACAAGAAGAGACCCTCAGTTTCATCAGGGATAAGCTAGATCTAGGAAAGGTGTTTTGGACTGGCAACGGTGAGAGCCTCCGCAACCTTAGCCTAGACTTGAAAGCCTGTGTCCTTGTACTCAAGACAGAATGGGTGAGGGAGGTAGATGGTAAGTATATCGTCAATAGGATCGATACTGAAACCATTCCGCTCGCCAAAATAGATCCTTCACGGATGGAGCACACTTACAACAGCGCTTCGCTATACAGCACTGGTGAGAAGGAGGTCATTTCTCGTGTCAACAAAGATTTCAGATTAGGAAAAGAGTGGAGAGAGGTGAGCTATTCGGCCACCTTTCACGCACTGAGTTCATATAAAAATGAAAAAATCGCGATCGCCCTTGCGCATTTGACTAGGATCTGTGGAGGGAAAGGTGAGAAGCTTTTTGCACAGTAAGGCCTGTAACAGTTCCCTGGCCGAATCAAGGGGAAGCGCCCAACCTCTGGCCTCAACCGGACGGATACCGCGCTATCGCGCGGCACCCGCCGGTTAGGCCCATCAGCGTTAGGCGTCATGAGGAATAGGGAGCCTTGAATCTATGAGGCGCAGTGAGCTATGGACGATAATTGGGGTCGTTGCTTCCCTGATCGGGATCATCACGTTTCTGACTGGTAAGCAATCTCTACAGGAGTTCATCGCCAATTCGCCGTCTTCGGAGCAGTTCGAACGGACAATTCGCCAGTCGGCGCCAGTTTCAGAGCGCGCTGGCAGCAACTCACGATCCTTTACACCGATGCCGCCTCGCCGAGCGGTTACGGACCCCAAGGAAGCCGTTCTTCATACTACAGCCGGAATCATCAAGCTGCGTCTGCTTTCCGAGTGCTCGCCGGAACACGTCCTACGCTTCGCTGCGCTAGCTGGAGACGGCTTCTATGACGCTGTACAGTTTCGAAGGGTAGTGCCTGGCGTCCTAGTCGAAGCAAACTATCGCCCCGACAATCCGTCCTCGAGTTCTTATCAACATCCCGAGCTGTCAAATTGCCAGTTTCGGCGAGGCGTTGTAGGAATGTCAACAAGCGGCAACCCGCTGCGCGAGAGCTGGCACTTCTTTATAACAACAGGCGACGCGCCATACCTGAATGGTTTGTACAGTCCTCTCGCCGAGGTCCAAGAGGGCATGGAAGTCGTGGATAACATCGCACAGGCGGTGGGCACAGGTAGGTGGCCGTGGATCTTGTCGGTCGATGTGCGGTAGACCGCCTAACGCCTGCAGTCGAGCACATTAGACTCCGGATTCTGAACTATTATGCTGACACCAATAAGAGTTGCCGAAGCTCTTGAAGCTATTCGCAAGACTCTCCACGATGCGAATGAGTACTTCGAAAAGAGCGAAATAGAAGGAACGCCTAACTCTGAGTACTTCATCTCTATTTATGTTGAGGATACTTTTCGAAAGCTTCTAGTATTGATTGAATCACTAGGGCTCAGCCGGTCATACGATGAGGTTTATTCCCTTTTCACTGAAGCGCGCAGGGATGTGAGTGCAGTCGACCCAGCATTCGGGCATCTTAGTTGGGTGCAGGAAATCAGTCGATACCTAGAAGCAATTTCAGTCACTCATGGAACTCCATCGAACATCACGGTCACCAAAGATTTAGCCAGCATACTCCGAGCTGCCAACTACTTCGTTGGTGATGAGCGCTTGTTTGAAGCGCCCCCGGAGGACGAGCCTAAGCTACATGTTCGTATCGAGGGAGCGTTGAGGTGCTTATTTCGCGACCTGCAGCATAAGCCAAGGCTCAATAAGCCAATTAAGAACTTCGAGCCAGATACAGGTTTACCAAGTATACGTACGCTGATCGAGTATAAGTACTTGGCGCGATCAGGGGATATTGGTCCCATGGCGGATCAAGTTTTGGCCGATACCCGCGGCTATTACTCGCCAGAGTGGGATAATTTCATTTATGTTATTTACGAGACGAGGCGATTCCGTTCAGAAGAGGAGTGGAATCGGCTTCTGGCTGCTAGCGGAGTTGCGGATAACACCCAAATTATAGTACTTTCAGGCGAGCCCTCCGAGAAGGGATCGTCTAACGAGGGTGCTGCACCGGACGCCAACCGCGCTCTGCGCGGCCGTCGCCGGTGAGCTTCTGAGGCGTTGGCCGTCATGAATCTCTCCAGCCCATATTCACCTAGCGACCTCGACAAGATTAGCGAGGTACTCCCATATTTGTTCATCGGGAGCTACGGTGCGGCCGAAAATTTAGAGTATCTAAGAGAGCAAAAAATTACACATGCGGTTTGTCTTATCGAGCAGCAACCCGAGTCTATGGTTGCTCTTTCCAATCTATGTCTTCCAATGTCAGACCATGGCGATTCAGACCTTAGCCTTCTGCTAGGGGAAGTTCTTCCTTTTATTGAAAGCGCTCGCGCATCAGGTGGCCGTGCCCTAATTTTTTGCGCGCTGGGAGTTAATCGCTCGGCGGCTCTGGTAGCTGGCTATTTGCGCATTGCTCTTCGCTGCTCCCCACAGGAGGCGCTGAGTCGGGTAGTAGCGAAGCGGCCCTTCATCAGTCTCCATGAGGGCTACCTTTCTCAACTGGAGCAACTCTCGGTCTCTGCGTGAAGGCCTGGGCTCTGGTGGGGCCCGCCGAGCCCACTTGGTACCTCCGTCCCAAGCTGACGCGATCACGCTGATTCGGGGTTTTCAGATCTCTTTTGGAAAGCACAGTTGAGGGTAAACGGAGCAGAAAACTCATTCGGAGCTTCTCTTGTTGAGATGTTCGAGGTAGAATTGAAGCATCGGCGAAGAGGAGAAGCTGCATGCGAATATCGCAACATGTCGGTGTGACTGGCCAACCCCACGGTCGAGCGGACGGATACCGCCCTATCGTGCGGTCCCGCTCGCTCACCTTCTGAACGTTGGCCGTACAAGCCTTGAACACAGGGAGAACTCAAAGATCATGTCGATCCCCAGGGAGATAGGTGCCACCCGAATAGTCCCGAGTAGGCAGGCCGTGACGAGATGCCGGTGATTCTCTGGCGACACGGGTCTGCCATAGACGGTGCACGTGAGGCCATCCGGGAGCGCTAAGGAGCACATGAGGATGAGCTAGAATCCTCGGGCCGGGGTTGGTTCCCTGGCGCTTACACTAGGAGATCTCATGAAGAAGACGCTACGCTTTGCGGCCCTCGCCGGAGTCCTCGGCCTATCCTTCATCTCTCTGCAGGCCAAGGCCATGCCACCGGGAGTTGAACCCATGCCCTTTGGTTGCAGGGAGGGCATTCCTTGCTCTGTAGAGGCGGACTGCGGCTTTTTCGAATCAGGATCACCAGCAGGGATCTGCGGCTATGGGTACACGTGCATTTGCCGTTGATCTGCCGTAACCAGGTGCCAAGTGATTCCCTGGTCCTCCTCGTCTCCTCCTCTATACTGGGCGGACGGAAACGACGCCCGACCCTGACCGGTCCTGAAAGGTATCGCATGCCAACCGCCCTGAAACCTTCAGGATCTCCCCCTCGGATCGAGAGGCCTGTCCTCCTTGTGCTCATCGCCCTCCTCGTGGTCGGGGGACTGGGGCTTCTCGGCGCCTGGCAGGTGACCTTTTTCGGCCTGAACCTCGGGGCGCCGCTGAATGCCTGCCTGGCCGCGGCCTTTGGGCCGGAGGGTGTCGGGCCCGGCCAGGATTTCGCGGCGGGGCTCTTCCTCATGATGGCCTTGGTGGGCGCCGTGTTGCTGCTCGGACTGCTCGGACCGCTCGGACCGAAGGCCAACCGGCGGGTCGTCGCTCCCGAGACCCGCTTGCTCCTGTCCTATTGGAAGCAAGTGCCCTCGACCTGGATGGTTTTCATGATCTTCCTGGGGTTCACGATCTTTGCTCTGGCAGGGCTCGCATTCGATACGCCGGGCAGTTGGTTCGACGAGAACCTGGGCCCGCCGGCGTTCAGCCCTGTCGAGATGGTGATCTCCGGAGCGATTACCCTTCTTCTGGGCCTCTATCTGATCTACCTGAACCGCAAGGTCCGCGAGCTGTCCGCGATAAAGCCGGAGTAGCGCCGGGCGCTCCGGCCCACTGCTGGGCCGCTTCGCCCCACGACCGGGGCCGTCCGGGATCGTTGACACGCTTATCAAGAATCTCCGATGAGGGACCGAGGGAATGATGAGGAGGCAAGGACTTGAAGCTCTTGGCTTAGCGGGAATTCTCTTGACGGCATTCGTGCTGCCGTCTTGGTCGCAAAGCTCGGATTTCATCAGGCTAGATCGACCGTCGGAGGAGCTCGCAAGGCATTCGAATGTATGCCCGATACGGGTTGACTTACCGTTGGGAAAACTCTTTGAAGGTGCCCCGATCTACAGGTCTGGGAAGGCGGCAGCGCTCAAATGTAACGGCGCCTATGTTTCTGTCGTTGTCGTGGAGCGTTATCCGGCTGCCCGGGGACTCAGGCCTAGAATTCATCCTAAGGCAATTGTTAGCCTTCCTAGTGGAAGCGACAAACTCGCCCGGGTGAAGTACTGGTTCATGCGTGGTGACGAAATCCTCTCTATCGGTGAGGAAGAGATTGCCGCGGATGAGGGGGAGACGAGTTCGGAGAATGGGGCAGATCTCTGGTATGACAAGGAGGGGACAGGAAAAGAGGCATCCAACTTGTCTTTGCGGATCGAAGCAACGTTTAGTGAGCGTTAGTATGTGTACTGGGGAGACAGGCGATTCTCTGAGTCGGCTCCTCCGGCGGGCTAGCCAGGAAGGTGTCAGATAATCCCGTAATGTCGCGCCCTATGCCCTCGCCTCTGGGAGAGTCGCTATGCAGCTTCACCTGAGGGCACTTGCACTTCTGACCCCTTGAACATGCTTACACAATTACGTCGCCGCGCTGGATCGCCTGATCGCCGAAGAACTTCTGTTCACCGGCCCGGATGGTCAGCTCGGAACCAAGCCAAATAGCCGAGAAACAAAATGGCGATCGACCAGATCCGCTTCAACGACGAGGCTGCCTACGAACGATACATGGGGAAGTGGAGCCAGCTTGCCGGTGAAATCCAACCCCCTAAGGAGATCCCATGTCAGCACTTCTCAAGTTAGCCTCTCTCGGCCTTGTTCTGGCCCTCGCGGGCTGCTCCTCCGCTCCCAGCGGGAGCGGAACCGCCCCGAGGCGCGCCCCGGAGCTCCCCTCGGCAACGGCGGCCACCACGCCAGCCGGACAGTATCTGGCGACGTTGACCCTGGACACCGACAGCGCTCTCCTCTATGCGGAGCCCTCGACTTCGAGTCCGGTCGTCGCTACGCTCTCCGCTGGTGAGCAATTATCCCTGATCCAGCGCGGGACCGACTGGCTCCAGGTCGCGGCTGCCTCAGGCGTGATTGGCTTCATTCAACCGTCCGCCCTTGTCGCGCCCACCTGCACCATGGATCGCGCCGAGCCCCGCATCGTCGAGACACCCGTCTTCGCCTTCAAAGAAAAGGGCTCGCACGGCAACGTGGTTATTGAAGCGGAGTTCGATGCGAACGCCCAGATCCTCAACACCCACGTAGTGGAGAATTCGTCGGGGGACCCTGCCTTGGAACAGGAAGCCGTTGCTGAGTTGCAACGCATACGCTTTCTGCCCCCGACGAAAAACTGCAAGCCGCGGCCCTTCTTCTACACGTTTACACGCCAGTTTTAGGGAAGCCTGTGCCGGACACCGCACGGGGGAAGATGGATATACGAGGCGAGAAACATGATGATTTCCCAGGCTTTCGTCGGTGTCGCTGCCGCCATCGCGCTGATCCTCGGAACGGCGCATTTGATCTTCACTTTCTTCGGGCCAAAACTGAGACCGCGCGATCCGGAGCTTGAGGCGAGAATGAAGGCGGTCTCGCCTGTCATCACGAGCCAGACCACGATGTGGAAGACCTGGATCGGCTTCAATGCGACCCATAGCTTGGGAATCCTTCTCTTCGGTTTGGTGTACGGCTATCTGGCGCTGCAGGAGCCTGCCCTGCTCTTTCATTCGGTCTTCCTGGGAGCGCTCGGCGGCGTGCTGCTCGTCAGCTATGTCCTTCTCGCGAAGGCATATTTCTTCAGCACGCCATTTCGAGGAATTTCGGTGGCTCTTGCCTGCTATGTAATGGGCTTCGCGGCAGCGTGGGCCTGACAATCCGAGGACACCGTTTGTGACCAGGTTCCAGCGCCGGTTGAGAGCTTCGCGCCCTCTTCGAGTCGGACCGCGCGGGCCGCTGACCGGCCCGCGCGACTCCGGTCCGGTCAATTCGCTTCTTCCGACAGAAACTCCGCCATCGCCCGGGTGATGGGCAGGCCGGTCTTGATCTCCGAGTAAAGGAATTGCCCCTGGGGGTTGAGCTCCAGGAAGACATACTCGCCGTCCTCGCGGAGCTTCATGTCGATGGTTCCATACTGAACGTTGAGCTCGTCCATCAGCCGCAGCAGGAGCGCCTCGACTTCCTGGGGCAGCGAATGTGGCTTGTAGGGCACGTCCAGCAGGCGCCGCGCATCGGTCACTCCGGTCTCGACCGGAAATTCCGCGGCGAAGATCTTCCGCCCGACGATGGTGATCCGCAACTCGTAGGGCGCGACGATCTGTTCCTGAAAGAGGGTCGGGGTCAGATGGAGCGTGTCCAGCTCGGCTTCGTCGCCGGCGTGCCAGCGCCGGGTGGGGACGAAGCGGTCGCGCGGCGATTTCACGACCTTGTGAACGACACGGCCCCCGTGCTTGTGGACGAAGGCGCGCGCCGCCTCGGCGTCATTGGTCATGATGGTGTCCGGGATCCGCAACCCGAGGCGTTGCGCCGCGCGCAACTGGTAGGGTTTCATGGACGCCAGCTCCTGGGCCGTCGGGGCGCTGAGGAAGCGAGTGCCGTTGGCCTCGAAGGCCGCGGTCGTCGCCTCGCGCCACTCGCGGAGAGCCCAGTCCGCGTCGGCCCTGGACGTCGGCGCCGGCTTCAGGACGGGTGAATAGATCCGGCGGTACCAGACGCAACGCACCTGCTCGAGGTCGACCGGGCCGTGGCCCGGGACGCTCCAGCGCTGATAGCGCTCGTCGCCCGTCGCCATGGTGAACCGGGCCTCGTTGCCGAGCTTGGGGAAATCGACCAGAAAGGATTTCTTCCCCATGCGGCGCAGCTCCTCGGCGACGCACCGGTAGTGCACGTCCTTGGCGGTGGAAACAATGGCGATCATGACCGCGTATCCTCCTCGTCGATCTCGTCGACGTTCATGATTCCGTAGCTGGCGAAGAATTTCCGCTCGAGGTCCCGGTAGCTCTCGCTCATCTCCCAGGCGGGCTCCTCCCGCCGCGTCCGCATCGCGAACAGCTCCACTTTTTGCCAGACGACGTCCTGGTAGGGCTCGGCGGTGCCGACGTCCAGGAGGCGCGCGCCGCGGCGCAGGACGAGCCGGACCGGTTGCGCGATCCTTTCCTCCAGGCCCAGAGAGCTGGGCAGCTCGCTGGCCGACACGACATCGCTTTCATTGAGGTCGATGACCGCCTGGTCGACCAGGAGCCGGATCTGCCCCGGGTGGCCGGCGACCATGATGCCTTCGATCGAAAAGAGCTCCTCGACAGCCGATTCGGAGATCATGACTTCATAATCCTTTCTATCCAGCCTGTCCAACGGATCTTGAGCGGGGAGACCCGTGCGGTGAATCCTGGGCGAACCCCCGGGAAGCAACCGCACGGGGCTGGCGAGCGCGCATTAGTCGAGACTGTCGTCCGCGCTGGGGCTGCAGGACACGGTGGTGCCGGCCGCCGGCATGCCGCCGTTGACATTGCGGAGAGCCTGCTCGTCGAGGACGGCGCTGCGATGCGCGCTGGTCGGCAGGACCTCACCCTCGATCTTGTTCTTCAGGGCCTTGAGGTTGGTCTTCATCGTTCGTTCCTTTTCGATGGCGGCGCTCGGAATTGAGGCCGCTTAGCCAAAGGAACGAAACGAGGCGGGAAAGCCCCTCACTCCTGAGCTTCCGGGCTTCAGGTGAGGGGAAAGCCGCTCCGCCGACGTTTTCCTCTTTTGGTATTCCACTCACTGAAGCGCTGAGAAAGGATCGTTATGAACAAGGCATTCCGCCGTGCCCTGCGGCCCGGCCGCGGCTTTCCCCAGGTGCTGTTCGCTGGACTTTTGATGACCAGCCTGCCCGGCTGGTCCCAGGACTGGCAGCAGTGGGGCCAGAACCCGCAGCACACGGGGACGGTGAACGTCACCGGGCAGCGTGCGAAGCAGATCCTCGACGACGTGATCTACGATCCCTTCGCGGAGGCGGAGAAAGCCGATGTCTTTGGGGGCGGCCATCTGCACGTCCACTATCAGGCGCCGCTGACCGACGGCGACGACGTCTACATGGAGTTCAAGACGGGAGCCTTCACGGGCGCCGCGACCCGGAACACCCAGATCTGGAACGAGAAGAAACTGCGCCGGACGCACGGCCACCTGTCGGAGGTGTGGAGATTCGAGAGCGACTGGAAACCGTTGCCCCTCGACCTCGCGAGCAGCGGAGGCCCCTTCGATGAGCCTGTTTTCCATGCTGCCCTGGTGGGCGACTCCGTCTACGTCCCGGGCTTCGGCGGCTCGATCTATAAGGTTTCCAAGTCAGACGGCCACCTGGTGGCGCGCATCCAGCCCTTCGGCTCCACGCTCGACCCGGACACCTACGTCGCCGGCCCGCTCACCGCGGACGCCGCCGGCAACGTCTACTACAACGCGCTCAAGATCGACCCCGACAAGCCCTGGGACGTGAACCCGCCGGCCTCGTACCTGGTGAAGGTCTCGCCCGGCAATACGGCCCAGACCGCCACCATCGCCTCGTTGACGCCCGGCGCGCCCGGAGCCGGCGAACTGTGCCTCGGCAACTTTCGCTTCGCCGAGCTGCCGTGGCCGCCGAGCCCCGACGCCGTGCCGAGATCGGTGATCTGCGGCGTCCAGCGGGTTCCCGCGAACTCCGCTCCCGCCATCGCACCGGATGGCACCATCTACATCATCACCGTCGCGCACCTCAACCCTTTCGAGGGGTACCTCGTCGCCGCCAACCCCGACCTGACGCCGAAGTGGAACGCCTCGCTCGCCAACCGGCTCACCGACGGCTGCAACGTCACGTTGCCACCCAACGGCACGCTTGGCGGCTGCCGCGCCGGCGCTCGCACCGGCGTCGACCCGTGGCAGAACCGGAACGGCTCCGGCCTCGTGTTCGACGACTCGACCTCCGTGCCGGTGGTGCTGCCGGACGGTGCCATCCTCTACGGCGCCGACGGCTTCTACCCCTATTTTCAGGGGCACCTGATGAAGTTCAACGCCAGCGGGCAGTTCCTGGCCTCCTACCCCTTCGGCGTCGACGATACGCCGGCGGTCTACCCGCACGACGGCACCTACTCCATCATTACGAAGGACAACCATTACACCGGCTTCTTCGGCTCCTACTGCCCTATCGATCGGTTCTGCCCGCTGGACCGCACCGCCAGCAACCCGGCCTCCCCGGAGGCCTACTTCATCACTCAGCTCGACAGCAACCTGCGGCCGGAGTGGCACTTTCAGAGCACCAACACCCAGAGCTGCTCCCGTGACACCCAGGGCAACGTGAGCTGCGTCTCCGATCACCCGGCCGGCTTCGAGTGGTGCGTCAACGCCCCGGCGGTCGACCGCAAGGGCAACGTCTTCGTCAACAGCGAGGATGGCGGCCTCTACGTCATTCGCTCGAACGGCAAGCTGCGCGATCACCTCTTCCTCGATCTCGCCCTCGGCGCCGCCTACACTCCGCTCTCCATCGCCGGAGACGGCAGGATCCTGACGCAGAACAACGGCCACCTTTTCGTGGTCGGCGACGACGACTGATCCTCTCGGCAGGGCGCAGCCATGCTGCGCTCCTGCGAAAGAGGTGCTCCGGCGGGCGCGGTGGCTAGCGTGTCAAGCGAACCCTTGACCGTCGATCCCCCAGGCGGCGGTTGTGGGCTAAACTACGTGCCTGGCGCGCCTGTGCGCATCACTGGATAAAAAGGAGGATTGCGATGCTGGTTTTTACCTCACCACGGTCACTTCGGCGGCTCGCTGCCACATTGGTAATGGTCGGGGCGTTCGCCTTGCAGGCCCCGCCGGCTCATGCGGTGACGGGCTGTGAGCCGACGGCGGATGTGCCCCGCTACAACAGCTACACGCACTGGGCCGAGGCGGGCGGTCACGTGAATTGCGGCGGCTACTACGAGATCAGGCTGATGACGACCAGCGGGGCGACGCTTGCCAAGCAGTCGGGCTACTACACGAGTCCGCTGACCGTCTACACGAACTGGGTCACTTGCCCGTCGGGCACCAGCGTGTACAGCTACGTCTACGAGAAGGCAAACGTGCAGGGCAATACCTATACCTTCACGGTCACGTCGGCTCCTTTCCTGTGCCCCTGATCTGTTAGAACAGTCCTGGGTCTGAAAGGGTTAGGCCCGTGACGCGAAGATCACGGGCCTAACGGCTAAACGCTGATTCGACGGTTCCGTACAACCGATCCTGAACACACCGGGAGAACCATGAAGGCGCACGAACAGGAAGAGCTCCTCCAATCACTAAAAGCTCGCTTCGAGAAGAACATGCATCGTCATGAGGGGGTCGCATGGGCCCAAGTGCAAGCCAGGCTCGAACGCGAGCCTGAAGCCCTGAGATCCCTTCGCGAGATGGAGAGGACCGGCGGCGAGCCGGACGTCGTCGGTCAGGACAAGGGGGCGGGTCACTACACGTTCTTCGATTGCTCCGCCGAGAGCCCGGCAGGACGCAGGAGCCTCTGCTACGACCGTGAAGCCCTGGACTCACGGAAAGAGAACAAGCCGCAGAGCAGCGCCGTCGAGATGGCCGCCGCGATGGGCATCGAGCTTCTGACCGAGGAGCAATACCGAGAGTTGCAGAAACTCGGCGAGTTCGATGCCAAGACGTCCAGTTGGATCAAGACGCCGTCCGACATTCGAGCGCTCGGAGGAGCTCTCTTCTGTGACAGACGTTATGGCAAGGTGTTCGTGTACCATAACGGCGCTCAGTCCTATTACGCCGCCAGGGGCTTCCGCGGGTTACTTCGAGTTTGACCCTCGCGTGAGATCCCGCGCAAAGTTCGTGAGCAGAGCCGCCAAACATCCATGACTGCAACTGGACCTGATGAAACTCTGCAGTCCGGCGTCGTATCCTCGGCCGCCGAGCCGATGCTCAGCCGGGCGATCGCCCAGACTCTTCTGGCGCCGGCGGCCGACCGGGCAAGTCTCTTCGCGCAACTCGTCGGCGAGATCGCGCGGTTCATGGCAGCACACCCCGAAGAGCGTCCCTGGACCTGCACGGTCTTCAGGGGCACGGACGGCTCTACGATCTTTCGCGGCGGCGTCGGTCACTCGCTCGTCGTCGACCCGGCGGGAAAGCTCTGGCGAGCTCGGAGCTACGAGGACTTTGACACGACGTACCGGTTCACGGACGGGTCGTGCGAGATCGACACGCTGACCCCGCGCTACGCGAATTTGCGCGAGTATCACCCGAGGTGACCTGCGTTCGCCGCGCAGCTCGGCCCTCTTTTGTGATGCGGGAGCGGCTCGCGGAGACGCGCGAGCGCTCGTTCGTGATGCATCAAGTGAGCCGCGTGTCCGATGCGAACTGCTGCTCGACGATCTCGTGGATCTTGGGGATCGCCGATTCCTCGACGTGGCCCGCGAGCGCGAGGGGGACCAGCGCGAGGTCGACGGCGTCACGGACCACCGGCAGCCGGAGGATCACCTCGCGCGCCATCTCCCGATCGGCGCCGGGGCCTCGAAGGCGGTAGGTGGCCGCGATGGCGCTGCCGCAGATCAGCTTGTAGAGGAGCGGGGGATCGTTCAGGTAGTCCGTCAGTCTCGGCGCGCAGTCGACCAGCTCGGCGACGCTGTCGAGGAAGCTGGTGAAGTCGACGAGTGTACGGATGTGCCGGGCCTGCGAGAAGGCCGCCTCCTCGTGCGCGAGGTCCTCCTCGATCCGCTTCTCCAGGTCCGGACGGGCGGGGAGCTCGCGCTTGCCGCTGCACAGCAGGGCGAAATACCGCGAGATCATCTCGGAGCAGGCCGGCACGCCACCGTTGAACGGACGGGTCCAGCCGATCAGGGCCAGGCGAGGCCCGATCTCCGGGTGGAACGCGTGCTTGAACAGCCGGCGCACGTCCTTGACCTCGAATCCGCCGAGCCACTCCGCCGGAATCGAGCTCTCCTCGTAGCCGGTGCAGCACATGACCACGTCCGCCTCGACGTGCTCGCCGTTCGTGAAATGAACCGTGTTCCCCTCGAGGCGGGCGACGCCGTGGGGGACGTGACGGATCTTCCCCTTCAGCAGGTTGGCGATGAAGTCGTCATTCTTCTGGAGGGACTTGCCCGTAAAGCCCGCCTTGATGAACCAGTCGCTGATCAGGTGCCTGTGGGCATCGCCCGACTCCAGGTCCGCCTGGACGCGCTTGCCGTAATATTCCTGCATGGACTGACGCGGAGCCCATCCCAGCAGGCGGGTCGTGTAGCCATCGTTGGTATCGCGCCCGCCATAGGGGTGGCGTGAGATGAGGAGCGGGTAGGTCCGCAGCGCCAGATGGCAGGCCGAGGCCACCTCGGAGATCTGGTTGGTGACGTCCGCGGACGTCTCGCCCATGCCGATGCACACGACCCGCTTGCCGCGGAAGGGTTCCGCGCCCTTGTACGTCGCGGTGTGCGTGATCTCTCCCTGGAACGTCCCCGCGCCGGGGAGGTCCGGCATCCGCGGCGCTTCGGCGCGGAACGCGCCGCGGCAGATCGCGACGGCGTCGAAGCGATCGCGGACCGTCTTCCCCGCCTGCGTGAATTCGACGGCGAACGAACCGTCGGCCTCGCGGCTCACCGTCTCGACCGCGCAGTTGAGACGGATGTGCGGGTCGAGCCCGAATCGCTGACGGAAACGCCCGAGATAGCCGGCGTACTCCTGGCGCAGCCAATGGCGGCGCTCCTCCTCCAGGGGCGGAGGAAAGGACGAATAGGCCATGAAGTATTGCGAGACCGTGAGTTGCATCGGGTCGTAGGCCACGCCCGTCGTGAACACCCCTCCCGGAACGTTCTCGCGCTCGAGGCAGACCGCGCTGTGCCCCTCCTCCAGGACCTCCTTGAGTGCAGGGAGACCGGACGCCCCGGCACCGACGACGCACACTCGCAATTTTCCTGCTCCCATGGGTTCGCTCCACGGTCTGGATAAGCTTACGACAACTGTCATGCGCTGATCCAGACCGTTTTTATCCGTATCCGGAAAAGGTGATCCTGGGCTAGGATACCCGGCAGTCCGGGCGCCAACCCAGGCGGGCGCCGCCGGGAATCTCTCAACGCGCCAGGCAGAGGAACACGGAATCCATGAAGATGAACAGATTGATACCGATGCTGCCGGTCAGGAGCATGCCGGCCAGCGTGGACTTTTACTGCAAGATGCTGGGTTTCGAGGTCGAGAGCAGAAACGACGATTGGGGCTGGGCCATGCTCCGCTTCGACGAGTGCCGCCTGATGGTGGATCAATCGATCAATGCGAATCCAGGCAGGCCTCGCGACTCGATTCTCTATCTGTACCCCGAGGATGTCACCGGGTATCACGAGCAGGTCCGGAAGAACGGGCTGGCCGCGCCGGAGCTGGACGTCACCTTCTACGGTCTCACGGAGTTTCGGATCAGCGATCCGGATGGAAACCGCTTATGGATCGGACAGAGCACATCCGCGGGAGCCTGACCCCTTTGGAGTGGGAGGATTACGTTCCTTATGACCGGAAACCGGCACCCGCGGGCGCGGGTCGCTGACCAGGGGGCTGTGGCGAGCCCAGGAAACAATTCAACCTGCCCGCCGTATCTCTACTCGACCTGGGCGATTGGGTGTGCTTAGAGTGGAGATCATGACAATGGCAAGAAAGTACTGGCTTGAACTTGGTCCCACCCTGCTGGTGGGTGCTGGAATCGTCGCCGCGACGTTCGTCGCGGTGCTGGCCGCCAAATCCGGATGGCTGGTCCTGGCCGGACCGCTGCTCCTGGCGCTCACGGTTGTGGGGGCCGACGTGTTGAGCTCCCGGCTGAGAGGAAAACCGGCACGCCCGTCCGTGCTTGCGTTGTTCATCGGCGGCTCGTTCCTGCTGGCGGGTTTGATTGTGGCTCTTCGCGACCCGAGCCTCGTCAAGACGCTCATTCCAGTCATTGGCATCACCGCCTGGCCGGCGCTGATGCTACGTCCTGGGGGCCCGCGCAAGACGTGCAGGGGCCTCTGACCTCAACCGACAGGAGCAGGAACATGTTTGCGTTCCTCATGGGGCTCAAGACCATTTCGCCCGGCGGACTGCATGAAATGATGCGGAAGCAGCCGGTGACGGTCCTCGACGTCAATTCTCCTCAAAGCTGGATCAAGGCGCGGGTTCCCGGCGCCTTGAATCTCGATCCCGCCGATTACACCGCCGGTGATCTGCCGCCGGACAAGGAAGCCAGCCTGGTGTTCTACTGCTCGAATCCCCTGTGCAGAAAAGCGCCCAATGCGGCTCGCCGAGCCGAGAAGATGGGGTATGGAGACGTACGGGTCATGTCGGCGGGGATCAGCGGCTGGCTTGCCGCCAAGCTGCCGACAGAAGCTGGGGCGTGAGCCGGCGCCTCACCCTTGGCCGGGCAGGAGAACGTTTCGTGGACAGGTTTCAGCGCCAGTTGAGGGCCTCGATCTACGCCGGATTCCGCGACAGCTCCACAGCACCGTCCATCGAGGCGCTGTCGACCGCGCTGAAGGCTTCCCGGGATGAGGTCGCCGCGGGCCTGCGGGCTCTCGCGGACGAGCACTGCATCGTTCTCGTGCCGGGCACCGGATCGATCTGGATGGCCCATCCGTTCTCCGGCGTGGAGACCGACTTCGTCGTCAGCATCGGGGACCGGAGGTGGTTCGCCAACTGTGTGTGGGACGGGCTCTCGATTCTCGCTCTGTTCGGCGACGGCGCGCTCGACACCCACTCTCCGGCGACGGGCCGGCCTCTGCGCTTCGAGGCCGTGAATGGAGTGGTGAGCGGTCCGGGAATCGTTCACTTCCTGGTGCCGGCGCGCGGCTTCTGGGACGACATCGGCTACACGTGAGCGAACATCACCGCCTTCCGGTCGGAGGGCGAGCTGGCAGAATGGCTCAGCGCCAAGGGCCTGAGGCCGGGCGCGGTCGTCGCGCCACAGACCGTATATGAGCTCGGGGCGGAATGGTACGCTACGCGTCTCGATCTTCTCTGGGAGCGGGCGAGCGCCGCGGAGGCGGCCGCGATCTTCGAGCGGCACGGACTGGCCGGCGCGTTCTGGGCGCTCTCGTAGCTCCTTACTGATCTGGCACAGGAGCAGACCATGACACGCATCACGACGCCCTTCGGGCCGCACTCCACCGCCGCCGAGGTGGCGGCGGGGATCGATCTTTCCGGCAAGCGGGTGATCGTCACCGGGGCGGCATCGGGTATCGGCGTGGAGACGGCGCGCGCGCTGGCCGGCACCGGGGCCGAGGTCACGCTGGCAGTGCGGGATACCGAGGCCGGAGCGCGGGTCGCCGCCGCCATCACGGCTAGCACTGGAAACCGGAATCTCCACGTCGCGAGGCTCGACCTAGCCGATCGGGCCTCGATCGCCGCGTTCGTCGCCGGGTGGGACGGGCCGCTGCACGTGCTGGTCAACAACGCCGGGGTCATGGCGCTGCCCGAGCAGCACACGCCGGAGGGGTGGGAGATGCAGTTCGCGATCAATCATCTCGGCCACTTCGCCCTGGCCATCGGCCTGCACGGCGCACTCGCCGCCGGCGGCGCCGCGCGGATCGTGTCGGTCAGCTCCAGCGCGCACCAGATGTCGCCGGTGGTGTTCGACGACATTCATTTCGCCTTCCGGACCTACGATCCGATTGGGGCGTATGGGCAGTCCAAGACCGCGAACGTGCTCTTCGCGGTCGGGGCCACCGCGCGCTGGGCCGGCGACGGCATCACCGCCAACGCCCTGATGCCCGGCGCCATCGCGACCAATCTGCAACGTCACACTGGAGGGATCAAGGCCCCTCCGGAGCGGCGGAAGACGCCCGAGCAGGGCGCCGCCACCTCGGTCCTGCTGGCCGCCTCGCCGCTGCTCGAGGGTATCGGCGGCCGCTACTTCATGGACTGCAACGAAGCCATCACCGTCTCCCGCCGCACCGCGGACATGAGCGGCGTCGCGCCCTACGCCCTCGATCCCGGCAACGCCGGCCGCCTGTGGGAAGAGTCGCTGCGCCTTCTTGGCTAAAGCCCCTCTCCCGAATCCGCGGCTCTCATGGGGAGCGTATTGAGATTGTGTGCCGGCGCACTCGCGTGCCGGCCCGCGCTCTTCAGAGAGGACTTGCGATGAATACCAAGATCAAGACCACCGCCGCGGCCCTGGCGCTCGCGGCGTTCGGATGGGCCTGCGGGGCCGGGGCTGACGCCGTCAACAAGGCGATCCCCGCTCCGGCGCTCGATACGCCCGCCGCCGAGGCGGCCGGGCTCCAGACCGCGGTGCTCGCCGGGGGCTGCTTCTGGGGTTTGCAGGGGATGTTCGAGCACGTGCAGGGAGTGACGAAGGTCGTCGCCGGCTATTCGGGAGGCACCAGGGAGACCGCGCATTACGAGATGGTGGGCACCGAGAAGACCGGCCACGCCGAGTCGGTGGAGATCACCTTCGATCCCAAGCGGATCTCGTACGGGCAGCTCCTGCGGCTCTACTTCTCGGTCGCCCACGACCCCACGGAGCTCGACCGCCAGGGTCCGGACTCCGGCCCCAGCTACCGCTCGGAGATCTTCTTCAATTCCCCGGCCCAGGAGCGCATCGCCAGGGCCTACGTGGAGCAGCTCGGCAAGGCGAACGTCTTCAAGAGCCCGATCGTCACCAAGATCGAGCCCCTCAAGGCTTTCTATCCGGCGGAGGGTTACCATCAGGATTTCCTGATCCACAACCCCAACCACCCCTACATCGTGCGGAACGATCTTCCCAAGATCGGCGCCCTGAAGAGTGTCTACCCGCAGCTCTACCGCGAGACCCCGGTCATGCTGAGCAACGCCCACTAACCCGCGGGGGGGGTGGGGTTCGCGGGGCGGTGACGACATTTGTAGCCAGACCCTGCAACTCCACCCTTTCCCGTTCGTACTCCCCAGAGCGCTGTCATCTTGAACCGCTCAAGGGGAGATCCCATGCATCGCGTCACCCGATTCGTTTTCTGCCTCGCCGCGGCCGCCGGCCTCGCCACCGGCGCGGCTTCCGCCCAGACGAAGCTGCTCCGGTTCCCGGACATCCACAAGGACAAGGTGGTCTTCACCTACGCCGGCGACCTGTGGACCGCCCCGTCGGCCGGGGGGACGGCCACCCGCATCACCGCCCACCCCGGCCTCGAGATGTCCGCCCGGTTCTCGCCGGACGGCAAGTGGATCGCCTTCACCGGCCAGTACGACGGCGACGAGCAGGTCTACGTCATCCCGGCGGCCGGCGGGGTTCCCAAGCAGCTCACCTTCTATCCCGCCCGCGGACCGTTCCCTCCGCGGTGGGGGTACGACAACCAGGTCTACGGCTGGACGCCGGACGGCAAGTCCGTCGTCTTCCGCTCGCTGCGCGACGGCTGGCATCACAGCGACAGCCGCATCTATACCGTGCCGGTGACCGGCGGGCTCGGCGAGCCGCTCCCCATGCCCCTGAGCGGCGGCGCCGATCTCTCGCCGGACGGCAAGCAGGTGGTCTACACCCCCTTCGCCCGCGACTTCCGTGCCTGGAAGCGC
>Ga0247765_1000891_pt1 | contig 18580 bp, 17 predicted proteins | sample UWRJL106311C6_FD_179949 | JGI IMG/M metagenome (GOLD analysis project Ga0247765, IMG submission 179949) | Plant litter microbial communities from Arlington Agricultural Research Station in Wisconsin, United States - UWRJ-L106-311C-6 | ecosystem: Environmental > Terrestrial > Plant litter >... | reverse complement strand
AAAAAAAAAAAAAAAATGAAGGCTAATGTGGCGAGGAATCAGGCGGGGCTAGGACAGGGGACGTTTCCGCTAACATGTCCGTCTCCCGGTTCGCCGATCCCCCGTCACTATCATCTGTTCGACAATGTCGCTGGACGTGGCGGTGAGGTTGAACGCAGTTGAAGGCTGGAACATTGAAACTAGCGGTCTACAGGGAGTCCAGCCGGATTTATGCCTTATCCTCAAATCGACATGGTCTGGTCTGCAGCTGCTGGATGCGAAATAGGGTGTCTCAGCCAGCTATACCCACAGCAGTATCCGGCTGCGCTTTAGGAGGATTTCGGTGGTCTAGACTCTCGACTAGAGATACTCAGCTCGCCACAAAACAAACGCGCGATCCCCAAAGTGGAGTGTCCGAGGTGATTCACATGCAGCCTCACTGTCGGAAAAGTCGAATGCACGTGTCTAGCGATGGATTTTATGTAAGGCCTAGCTTGAGCACCTCCAGCTGTCTGCCCTCGTACGATTCATGTCCTGCCCTGAGGCTCGATGCGGGATCACGGCGACATCTAACTTTAGAAAGTGCACTTGATCCAAAGACTTGAAGCGGAACCCGGGAATGAATAAAACAAGAGCACACACCTCTGCGGACCTGGGTGTAAAATATTTAAAACGTCCGGTTGAGGTTACACTCTTTGTTTCCACATTACGAGCATATCCTCTCTCAATCTCATTTCTTCAAGTTCCCGTACTTTCCGATAACGCTCCCATTCGCAATGGCAACTGCAGTTTTGGTCATGGCTCCGGTGGCTCTCCCCGAGTGGAACCCCACCACCGACGCCGACCGCAAGCTCAAGGCGTCATTGCAGTCGCTTACGTCCTCAACTGATCCTGTCATGTTAACCCCCATTCCAAAGGCTCAGGCGACCCAAGATAATAAACAGCAGGCCAAATTCTTGCTACAAGGCAAGGCGTACTTTGGTGGGTTTACCCCTTCCAGGCTGTCCCCCTCAACATGAGGAATGAAGCAGGCCAACTAACTTTCCACGTATGTCAGACCTAAAGTCCTACGTCATTACTGGCAGGGATTTCCCTATCAGCGATGCTGCGTTTGATCGGTTTATCACCAAGGACGCATTCAAACGTCTCTTGGCCGACGAGGGTATCGATCAAGACATTTATACCAAAACCAAGGCTACCTGTGTGGGGATCGGGTCAACCTGCTCTGCCTTTTGCGATAGTCACCTCTATAGAATTAGTGAGTCTCTCTCTCTCACTTTTTTTTTCCTTCTTTTTTCCTTCCGTTTTTCCGTGTTTACCTGCCTAATATTCAAAATAGGCCAGGCCGGTCAGGTGGCCAAGAATTGGACCGAGTCCACCTTGGAAATCCTGAATGTGGCCGACGACAAGATCACTCTTCGCTCGCAGCTCATGGTTCTCTGCGACGTCAAATACAAGACGCCTGCGGACGAAGACGCTGTATACGTGGCGGCCAAGAGCGGAGCGGATACATCGCTGCAGATGCTTCAGAGGACGGCCGAGGAGGCAAAGGAAAAGGCCGTACAGATTGTTGCCGCCTTGTTCAAGGTACCTACCTACCTTACCTTAGCCACCCAAATGGTTTAATTTTTGAGCTTCACGTGCTAATAAACATTTCGGGTGCGAAACGATTAGTTCCGAGATGAGACCCGTCCTTTGGCTTCCAGCCTCGAAGATCTGATCATCAAGTACTCGACCACCCCGGTCAAGTACGGCGACGGTAGGGAAATCAAGGGCTACCTGGCGTTTCTCAATGCCGATTATCACGACTCGCTGCAGAAATTCCAGGACACTTTGAGCGAATACAACAGCACCTACGCGGATTGGCAGACGGCCACGGGCGCGGCTGTCGGTATTGGCGTCACGTTTGGCTGGATCCCTCCGTTTGGTTGGGCCGCTCTCGCTGCGGCACCCCACGTTGCCGACAACCTGCACAAGGCGTGGGAAAAGCTATGGGAGCAATTCCAACAGCTCGACAAGGATAACCAGGATGAGCACCGATTAATTCTCTCCGTCACCAGGATGGTAGGCCAGTTCCGCGACATTGACAGCGTGATCCAAGGTGCCATTGATGCCGTCAGCACTCTCTGCGACGTGTTCCAGACTCAGGCCGATGCCTACGAGGGTATCCGGGCCACGCTGGGACTGCTAAAGCTTGGTGCCTCCAGTTCTGACGCCGGAAATCGTCGGCGTTTCATCGATAGCTACCTCGGGAAGCTCGTGGAGAAATTGGAGGCTCTAAATCGGGCTAGTGTAGGGTTCATGGACGCGATTGATAAGGAGGACAAGACTACGTTTCGGAAGCAGTGAACGCATCTTCCTATTGTATTGTCGGTAGCATTAGACTGGTACCTACCTAGCAAAATGAAGTGGGTCGAGAATATGAATTGCCACGTCCCTCCAGTTCCCTGTTGAATCTGTATCTTTTCATTTGCAAATACCATATCTGCGTATACTACGGTATCCACAAATAGCGGGAACTAACTTAGCGGTCTGAAACTCTTTTTAGGAGCCAGTAGTAGATGTATATGAGTTTAGGTCCTTGCCGCTAAGGTGGGGAATATTGTTGTCAAGACTCTGTACATTTCATAAAGTATTTACTTAGTACTCTACAGGTAGATATATGTAGCTGTATTCCTATAGTCTAGACCTTTTATACGTATAGAGAGTTAGTCTAAACCTTGGCGGAGAAGAAAAAAGATTTAAATATTTGATCTGGATTTCGGCTACTTAAAAGATATATGGTGTGGGAGTTGAGAACTGGTTTAAGTACAGGGTTAGATATTAACTTAGGCTTGTTTACTTAGGTAGGTACTCGTCTGTGGAGATATTCTTTTATCTTTTTATTTAGATAAGCACCTTATATATATAAACTGGTATTTTCCTCTCTTTTTCTCTTTTTCTCTCTCTTTTTCTTTTATTATTATCGCTGACCTATACGCTTTATTCGGTACTTTTAACCCAATTCCGTCCTAACTCTCAACTTTCAAGAGTATTTCTATCTATTAAGTCTCTCTCACTCTCTCAAAAAAAGCTTAGCACCATCAGCTTCACCCAAGCAGCCCCGGAAAACGGCGTAATAAGTCAATCTCACCATATCCTAACCTAGGTGCCTGTGTAAAATAGTTAACCCGACGTTCAAATAGCCTGGAGCATGGAAAGCAACATTTAAGAGCGCCAGTACTGACCAAAAAAACTCTTGAACGAAGTTGCTTTAGTCTTAAGGTAAACCAACTGTTGGAATATACCCATTGGAACTACTGCAGTCCCGAGCTTTTTGAGCTTCTAGTGACTCTACATAGCTTAGGCAAGCTTGGCAGGCTCTGAACTATATTATTCTATCTCTTTGTATTAGGAATAGAAGGCTCTGGAAGAATTAATTCCAGAGCCTCACACAGCTTATAATAGGCCCTCTCCTCTCCTGTATTTAGTTTATAGCTGTCTAAGTAAAAATCAACCTACTTCCCTCGGTGCTACTGTTGTATTCCGGCACTTACAGTAGATCTCTAAGTAGCTCTGCCTACACTTACGTCTCCTAAGTACACTATCAGTCTGTTATACTACGGAAGACTTACAAGGCGTCCAGAGCCTACACTGTAGTGATCTGAGCCTATAAAGCAGCAATAACTTATACTATTATCGTGTCTACGGCGGAGTGAGGCATTTAAGCTTAAAAGAGCTTATTAGGGGCTGAAACTTGCAAGTTAGTTCAGCTGATCAGATCTGCTATTTAGCACTAAGATTGCCACCGCACGTAACTACAATAGAGACCCCTTAACAAAAGGATAGAGGATCCAAACAATCTAAAGAATCAAAAGCAATCAAAGTAACACAATTGTTAATTAGGAGCGCTGCAAACTGGATTTAGTGGAATTTTGAAGGGTTATAATTGCCTGATTGTAATACGCCTGTTCTGCGTAGCTCTCTAGTACTTCCTAGAGAGCTTTTATTCATATTAAATATCTTACAAGATTTAGCTCGGTGAACACAGTCATCCAGCTCAGTATCCACAACCTAACCTCTGGTTATACACCCATGCCACCTTTGAGAGTACGGGTGGGTAGAGCTATAGATGTATTAATGCATGTGGATTAGACTAGTTGATTTGTATTAGAAAGAAAAGAGTTCTAGATGGGGGCCAGAACACTACTAAGGTGGTAAGCGACTCTGTTGCAAGCCCCTGAGCGGCAAACAGTTACGGGGCACGATCGCTTGTAAGCCGAGAGCTCGGCTATCAGGAGAGGGGCGTGATGATTGGGTGGAATCAATGGGGGGTTGCAATTGCTTGATTGTATTTGCTTGTTGAGTTTCTGGCTGAACCAGAACCTCTTTCCTTATAGGCCAAATCGTAGGATTCAGCTTCGTTAATACCATGGCTGAGGCTGACTGGCATTCAGGCAGTTCGCCAGGCGTCCCAGTCAACTTCACTGACCGGAAGCCCAGGGCTCCCTGAACCGCATTCTTTCTGACACGATGTAAAACGTGTAATAGGAGATGTATATCTCTCTAACCCCCATGTACAATGTATCTGTGACAGTTCAGCCCCCAGGGCTGTTGCACAGCTGGTATGGCTGTTACAACTAGAGGCCGTTATTTTGGACCCCACTCAATACTGATTGGTGGGTAGCGGGGTGAAGCTTGGTAGCCACGAATGCATTGCTACATCGGTATGTTCCAAGCCACTGCAGGTGTGTGGTTAAGGAAAGCATTTTTCTACTTCTGCTTAACCGTTACCTTTACACCGTCTCAGCGCTGTTACACACAGCTAGTATGGCTGTTACAACTGGAGGCCGTTATTATAGACCCCACTCAATACTGATTGGTGGGTGGCGGGTTCTATCGCCCGTTAAATGACACCTGCCCGGCACTTTTGGATGACCACACTTTTTGAACTTGGGGGTAACCCGAAAACGAAGATCACAAGAAAACACACAAGAATACTACCTCTCTCTCTCTCTCTCTCTCTTAAAAAGCCACAGGATGTGCATGATCCGTCGTCATCGCCAGTTCCTTCTTCATGTAATATCAGCAGTAGTCCTCTCCTCCTCCATCAACCATGTCCTTGTCTTTGCGCTACCAGAGTCGGCGTTTTCTAACTGCAAGGTTCGCCTCAATGGTATCCTCAACGGAACCATGACGCACAACGGAATCGACAATGAAACTGTTCAGCAATACATTTACTACGGTCCCATTGGGGGTATGAAGCAATCATTTGCAGCGTCCCACAGAGACGAGTTCATGGCCGTTACGACGGAGGGATGCAAAGCCATCTGCGATGATCCTATCGATTGGTACTGGGTTTCTGATCCACCGTTTTCGCTTGGTATTATTTCGAATTGGGTGCTGCCTGTCATCGCTTTGCTTTCTGCTTTGCCATATGACGCGGGAACAGGAGGATGGTGGAGCAAGGCAAAAAGGACGACCCTGGCCTTGTTCAATTGGCTTGGATCGCCGCAGACGGCCTTGACGGCTACCTTTTTCAACATGTACCAGATGAGGGAGTGTCTTGGGTCGATTGGGGGAGGGGGGGCGTCTGATGATGACAGGGAGATGCAAAGGTTGAAAACGGATGCGTACTATGTCCTTTGCTGCATCGGCCAGTTCGAGCTGCCAGAGGACGTGGACTGTTTTCTTGAAGCACTGACGTACGGATTATTCAAGCCCATGCAACAACAACAAAAAACCTACCCGGAATCCCGCGAAAGAAAACATAACAATACGGCCAAGAGATGGACGGCCGATCTCCTCCATGCCATGGCTCATCAGATGCGGCGGTCCCGACGGCTGGGTGTGTGGGCAACTAGCGCGAGCATCTTTCTCTTTTTCGTGGCTTACGCAGTGTCCGTCGCCATGTCATTTCTAACAACGACACACTCGCTCGCATATGGTATTCTGATCACCTGGTTCCCGCTTCTACTATTTTTCTCGATTCTAGATCGGAATCCGAACTCGGCTGAGCGAACGCAGTAAGAACCCCCCCCCCAGCCTCGTGTGTGTATGTGTGTGTGTGTGTGTGTGTGGAAATTCCCTTTCTGACTCTATAATTTTTTTTTAAACAGGAAGTTCATCCATCGATGGATGTGGAACGTCCGAGCTGTGAAAAAGTGGGAAGAAGTTCTCGATACCAGCTGCATCCCCACATGCATCAATAATAGGAATAGCCCACCACCATACTGGTGGTCTCCTGGTAGAGAACTTGGAATCTTGTCGTCACCTACGAAAACCACACCCAAGGCGAACCGCCCTGATGGGCCTCACCACAAATGCACCCGCTCCGACCACTGCGTCCCAACCTCTTTTATCGGTCAAGGTCGGCATGCAGGCTACTACGGTCTGGCACATTGCGTCATTGCCGGCATATCATCATCATCCTCAAGCTTAGGCCGCCCTAATGACCACCCCGAGGTGCAATCCGCCAAGATTACCACCCAAGCCAAAGCACACCTCCTCTCCAAACCCCCACGAGCTTGGATGTGGTGTTCCCTCGGTGCGCTTATCCTGGTATGGTGGGAGATTACTATGGCACTGGTAGTTTCCTATCATATTCCGACCGTTGGGATGGGCTGTCGGTCGGGGTTGATTCTTATTTTTGGGATTTTGAGCACCGCCCCTTGGCTTGCTCAGATGTTTCAGTGTCTTGGGCCGCCGCAGGGAACAAAGATATCGAGGTACGCAAGTCGGGTGCTTAACTGGGTCTCGAACGTGTTTCTGGCGTTTTCGATTCCTTGTCTCCTTTTCATTACTTTTGCCGCCGTAAGTACCTACCTACCTCCCTACCTTTCTTACATTTTCTCCACGCTGGGCATAGCGTTCTAATTTTTTTATTTTTTATTTTTTATTTATTTAATTTTTTTTTTATTTTTTTTTATTTATTTAAATTTTTTTTTTTTTTTTTTTTTTTTTTTTTTTTTTTTTTTTTTTTTTTTTTTTTTTTTTTTTTTTTTTTTTTTTTTTTTTTTTTTTTTTTTTTTTTTTTTTTTTTTTTTTTATTTTTTATTTTTTTTTTTGGATACCCTACACAAATTAACCGTTACTTTTTCTCCTTCAACTTTCTTCCCCGAATTAAGAGCAATGAAATTTCTAATACAAATATCCCTGGTTATAGTTTAGCGGCGTATTGAAGAACTGTACGTGTAAAGGCGGATTCAACGGCTACATTGACTTTGGAGACGCCGAGTTTTACCGGAATGAGGAGTGCTTCGACTTTAATGAATGGTGGAAAGTTGCGGCTGTAATTGCTGCCGCCCCGGTCGTTCTCAGCTTCATTGTGGCTCTTCTTTTGTGGGTACCTCTGCGCGCGTTGTGGAAAGACTCGAAGCCAATTGTCTCGGTGGATGGCGGCGAGGAGGAAGAGGAGGGGGTTACCTTGCTGGACCAGGACGGCAAGGCTGACATGTATTGGATAGCTTATTGATGGACAATAGTCGCAGTATTCCAGTACATGGATGGGGGATATCCCAGAATATACCACATCAGTACATGCCCCTGGGATAGTACACAATATCCAATCCAAACTCGGGAAGTCGGAAATAAGCGAACGGTGTTTGTCCTAGTTGAAGTTATACTGCCAATTCCCTCGTAGCGTAAATACTGTAAAACCCCATCGACAAGTTTACTCTACCCCCTAGCTTGATTCGGCCTGTGTATTCACTACATCCGAAAAGAACCGTGCAGGGATCACCCTAGCCCAGGGGATCCAACTTGGGAATTCGTTGGGAACTGCTACATCCCCATGGCTTGGTGAACGGAGAGTTTCTAAGGCGCGGAGAGGACTCGTCTTTTATGGATATCTCTGTGGCTACCTTAGATAGGCGTTTGAGTGAACATGACGGCTTTCTCGACCTCGACTAAGTTGAACAAAAAGCCTATGAAAATTTTGGTACGAACTGTCTTACTCTTAAAGCGTGATATCCAGGAGCTCCTCCAACGTCAGAAGCATCGGACCACGGTTCTGCACTGCTTGGCGAATATCTCGCACTGTCCTTTCGTTAGCTCTTTGATCGGGGTTCCTTAAGCAGCAAATATTGCAGAGCAGCTAGGGAGACGAGGAAAGCCCAGACACAAATGCTACGCGTTTTATGGCCAACAAAACAAACTCAACAAGGATAACGAAGACGAGCATAGGCTGATCATGTTCGCCACCCAACTGGTGGTCAAGTTCAAAGTGACATTGACAAGAAGATTGAAGCCGCCGTCGATAACCGTCAGCACCCCTCTCTCCAACATGTTCCAGCCCAGACCCAGGCCGATTCCTACCAAGGTATCCGGCCCACTCTTGGAGGGGCTGCTGAGGATTGGTGCGGTCAGCGCCGACGTCGGAAATCGTCAACGTCTCACTGATAGCTACCTCCGGAAGCTCGTCGAGAAGCTGCAGGCTTTGAACCTGGCTGGCGAGGGATTTCTCGAAGCTATCCAGAACGAGAACAAGACCATGTAAAATCACTTAACAAAAGTATTGTTGCTTTTCCAAAATTTGACGCTATTATGTAACTGGTGGGCTCATGGCCAATACATTCTGTGGTTCGTCCAGCATTGATGCGCTAGCATCGTGACTCATTCCTTCGTGCGGCACTAGGCCGCCCTGGAAAAGGGTTGGTCTTCCTGGCCTCTGTGGCCTATGCCCAGGGTTAGGGTGCTGTCTCGTGACATGTCCCGTGACATTGGGGGAGCCATGTCGGTGTAAGTGAGAAAGAGGAAATAAAACTAAGGCCACGAGACAATTCCTGGCTGCAGCGTAGTAAAAGAAGTCTTTGCAAAGGCCGGAAATAGAAGCCTTTGGCAAAGAAGTTGTGGAAAAGAAGCAAAGGCTGGATCTGGATAACAGTCCTTGAGGCCCCGGGAAGCCAGAGACCCTGAACAGCGGCCTTCCAGCACCGAAGGCATTGCTGACCGGCGCCACAGCTCCTTAGTGCACTGTAAGATAGTGGGGCTCCGGCCGTTTGCGGCGTTCCCTGACCAATCAAGCCGGCCGATCAGCGGCCGACGTGGAGGGGTAGGCGCCGCTTCCGTGGATATCTGTCGCTTTCCAGGTGGCTTGTGCAGGGTTAGGGTTATTGGTGGCTGTTGAAATATGGTCCCTTACCCCCTATAACCACTGCACTGCACGGAGTGCAGTGGTTCCAGGTGCCCCTGTGTGTGGGGTATCCAGGGGGTTGAATCCGGGCCCCGTCAGGGGGCTGGTGCCCCACCCGGCACCTGCACCTTGGCACAACACCAAAAAAACATTGCGATAGTCAAAGGATATCGTGAACGATGGTATGATTGACCTTACTGCTGGAGTAAGTTCAAGTCTATCTAGGCCGTGTGCGGGCGTGGTTTATATAGCAAGTTCCCCATCGCGCTCTCACAGGGCGCGATCGTCCGTCCTTCGCGCGAGCGTTGATTGGCGGTTCCACCCGCATAACCCCGCACCCGCAGGATCGTGACACCCACTCGCTGATTGGTAACCCTGCAGCGCTTCTCTCAGCCCCGAAAGCGGGGGAGGAGCGGGGTACGTGGCAGAGGCTGATGCAGTTACAGTCGATGCCGAAAAAAAAAACGCCCAACGGTCGATTTTACTGCAAAAACGGCCAACTTTACACATATGCCATGCCACACCACCGCCAGGTCCTTGGAAATTATACGAAAAATGATCCCCATTATCATCGGCGTTCTAACGAATATATATTTTTCGCTTAGCTTTTCAAGTAAAGTTGCGAGCGTGGTGAGTGTGCAAAAATGAAGTCGAAGTTTCTACCCCGCTATATGTCAAATTTACCCCACTATAATGCCCTGTAACGAAAAAATCGACCACGACTTTTTTTTTTTTTTTTTTTCAACATGCTGCACAGCTGGCGCTTCTTTAATAAAATACTTGAAATCGACAGGAACATGTAATTTCATCAAATCTGAACGCGGGCGCAAATTCCGAGGTCGGCTTTCTTCCCAGCATAGGCGGTGTTTTGCGATTGAAAAGTGTGAGTTTTGCCGTTTTTGGCTGTGATTTTTGAAGTTGGGCGTTTTTTTTCGGCACCCACTGTATGATTGGGCATCGGGAAGGCCGCACCCAGTATTCTGGGCAGACAGACCACCTTCCAATGCATCACCCATTCCTACCACTCTTCTTCAATCTTCGATATTGGTAACCCGAACCTTGCTGAACGTTCATGGCTTCCAACTGATAAATCTACGCTGTGTTGCGATGGCAGATCCTGTTACCATCATCGGTGCGGCGGCCTCTATCGCAGCCATCATCGAGATTTTAGGGGAAACGATCAGCGCTATCGCACAGTGGAGAGAGACAGACCTGGCCGTACTGGCGCTCGAAAGCCAGCTCACCACGCTCAGGGCAGCACTTGGCAAGGTCAAGGAGTGGACCGAGGCCAATTTTGAAGATCCGCACCACCAGCTGGTCATGGATATGGATCGCTGCGTCGCCTGCTGTCGCGTGCTAATTCGCAAGCTTCACCTGGAAATATCCGGATTGCAGTTCACAGATGACAATAAGCTGGGCACGGCGAGCAGGCTGAAGCTGCTGCTCAAGACCAAAGATATCGAGAACATACAACGCATGATGGAGCAGCAGACGAATGCCCTGACCCTGCTTCTGACGGCATGCAATATGTGAGCTCGCTCCCCCCAGCGCTCGCTTTGATGACTCGTCGGTGCGGATGCTGAAATCCGGACAGGACCGTAACACGCGAGCAGAAGCTGCTGCTTGAGCAACCGCAGACACGAAGAGTTTTCAAACGTATGGAAGATGACACTGCATCCCTTTACGTTCATCGGGACATCGACTCGCTCTTCACACAGACTGCGACCTCGATCAACTCGTCAAAGCGATCATTGGTTTTCGACTTCGACAAGGACCTATTCATCAGCCGCATCTACGAACGCTGGATTCGAGGGTCGGTTAAGAAGAGCCTCCGCGATCAGCAAAGCGATGGTAGTAGTTCTGCTGCGAGCAGTCGCCGTGTCGATGCTCGGTCCGTTCTTCACCTTAGCCGAAGCTATGACGAACATGAGGCAATTGAGATCTCGACACGAATAGACCGCACCCTTGAAGCAGACTACCGAATAGGGCGGAGGGAATACAGGGTCTTGGTACTTGGAGCTGACTCAAGAGTAAAGATCGTGGGTGGCATGAAGCTTGTAGGCTCGAGAGTAGACGGCTGGCGTGAACCACAGTCCGAGTACAGAATACCCATCTTCCAAAAGCTTATTGCAGATGCAAAGGCTCTAGTTGAGCAGGCTACGGAACTCGACCCCGATGGCCCGAAATCGGATCGACTCATGTGGCAGCAGATCAAGCTGATTGCTGACTACATGCCTGAGGATTCCCTCGGCGAGATGGGTCTTCGGGCGAACTTTCGTGAAGCCCTCAGCGCTGTTCTTAACAGCGCTTGGCTGCAAGGTCTCAGGGAACAAGGATTCAGGCCTCGGCTCTCTGATCACGCAGAAATGTTTGTCTTACTTTTCCCCCTTCCGTTGCTGGACTTGTTCCCTGGACGTTTTTGCTAACCAAGAGCATTGGAAAGGTACTTCAACCGACTCAGCATCATTTGTTCCGATGGTTATATCCCGAACGATGTCGACACCATGTACCTTGACTCTTCAAAGACCCCAGCCATCAACGAGCACGTTCTCTCGGCCGGGATGCTGAATATACGACTGATCGACATCGGCAGCCGGCAACACGAGAGGAAAAAAAAATGGACTCCATTCTTTGAAGGTGTCATCTCTGTCATCTACGTTGTTGACCTGGACACATATGACGCCCCGGGAGTGACAGAGTCTATTCTCGACTCGCTTCGTCATTTCAACGAAATTATCAATTCCCGCTTGGGTTATCGTGGATCCATCATCCTGCTCCTAGCCAACCAGGAGGAGTTCGCGAGCAAACTTGCCCGTTCGCCTCTAGAAAAATATTTCCCAGATTACGAAGGGGGTGCCGACCCTGCCCAAGCAGCAGGGTACATTGCCCAGCGCTTTGCGAGCTTGAACCGGGCCGGAACAGAGTTCTACGCTCACTTGGTCGATAACAACAATCTGTACGCCACTTTGCGGTTTGTCCATTCTGTTGTAAAAGAAACAATAATCAACATCGATTTGAAATCAAGCGGTATAGTAGGCTAAGGTAGTATCTTTGCAACTAGCTTAGCTTTTACAACGAAGACGTGAAGTATGAGGAAAAAGAAGAGAGTTCTGATAGGCGAAGCTTATGCTATATGCATAATGATATTAGTCTAAGCAGACGGAGGTGGAAGTTTCTGAAAGCGTTAATGCGTTGCCAGAATCGGTTGGCACCGTGCAACACTTGAGATGGGAATAGCTTTACCAAAAAGTTCAATCTTGTCAGAAACACTGCACACTGGAATCTGTGGAATTGATTGGGGTTGCAACTGCTTGATTGAATTGCTTGTTGGCTCTCCGGCTCAGCCAGAGAGCTCCTCATTATAATACTGCGTGGTAGCAACAGTGTTGGCAGTGTCAGAAGCACGGCACCTTTGATCCAAGTTGTGTGTGTGTGTGAAGAAGTTGTATTGTTCTCCTTGTTCTGATTGTTCATCAGCTTTCTGGCAGAGCCAGAAAGCCCTCTTTTATAGATCTGTTGCATGAACCAGCTTACGCTAGTTCAGTGACTCAGCAGTTGGATTGCTAGCTGTGCCAGGCATCCTCACATGAGCTGACGAGAGCCCTGGGTTCAACCCAGGGGTTGAACCCCTTCTTTTTGACAGTGCCTAGAGTGTGCGAAACTGCAAGCCCCTTTATTGTAGAACGAGTTGGCCTCGAAGTTGAGGTGCTGGCAACGGCTTCAGAGCATGGTCAAGAATTTGGAGCAGTCAACGGTTGGGGTATGAATGGGGGGGATAGATGGTGAGAACTGACAACGAAAATACAAGCAAAGCATGCGGGACCGGCCACGGCAGGCAGCAGCGCCCAATCATTTGTCTGTACTAGTGTTGCCCGGTTTTCGGTCTGGCATCTGCCAATCGCTGCATCCATTTCCTTCGCCCTCTACATTCATGGCTTCACAGCTGGCCGCCGAATGGCCGGAAGACAGCCGCACCCGTCAAGTCGTCGCGGCTTAATCTGTACTGTCTCTGCCGACTCCTCGGACTCAATGCCCAATCATTTTGGTGTATCCTCAAGCACAACCTGAATCCTCAACAAGCACAAGATTATCCGCGCCTCTGATGCGAACCGAAGAGCAAGACGAGCAACCAGCGAAACGCCGGCATCTCACCAGGGCACGGGCTTATCCCTGGTAGAAAGGGCCTGGCCAGCAAGGGAGAGGTCCGACATATTCGCTCGTACAAGACTAAGGCAGTAGGGGGGTTGGGAAGGAGAGAGGACAACACGCTGAGGGTGGACCCAGTAGTGAAATTGACTATCGTCGTCTGCCGTGGCCAAGCCACGATGTTGCCGGTGATGCACCTTTCCAGGGTGACTCAGGCCGCTCTGAAGACTACAGTGTACCCTGCACGCCATTGGATGACAGTGATGGCAGTGCAGCCATGCTATGCAAGCAATGCTGGTAGCTGCAGGTATGTGTATCAATGAAGTTGAGATCGTTTATTTATCGTCTCCCGAGTGAAGTGATTCACTTCAAGGTGTTGAGAGTACGGAATTACTTTCCCGGAAAACTGTTCTATTTATCTACCTACCCACCTACTTACAAACCCTCTTGCTTTGTGCGACCACCTGACCTGTGCACACCAATCTTGCCTTTCGTACCTCACCTTTGAGCCACAGTTCGCGATCAGCGATCATGGAGCCTCCAGAACACACTGGGGAAATCGAGAAATGCTGACACACTGTGGTTAGTCAGACTCATCTCACCGTATATCATGAATGCTCCACCCCTTCATTTATCAGACCTGCTGGTGGAGAGAAAATGCAGAAAAAGTCAAAAAAGAAAAAAAAAAAAAAAAAAAAAAAAAAAAAAAAAAACAGGATGCGCCGCTCTGCCCCGACAAACCCGCCGACTCGCGAGTCGCGGCACGGTCTAAAATGGCTGATTGGTCAGGAAGGTCAGTTACGCGGCATTTCTGGCTGGCCTGGCAATCGCTTTAAGGGGTTGGGGGAAACTCCTGCAAAACTACCCAGGCAAGCGGTTGACAAAAAAAGAGAGCCATATTACCTAACTGGTACTTCCACACGCATAGAAAATTGCTGGCAACTACAGATATCTTTTAGTACTACCAGCCAGTCATCTGGCCGTTCCCTGCTATCACCTGTTCCATCCGCACTACCATGGAATCCACCCACTTGTTGTTTGTGGTCTGACGGATATTGTTCCACCCCTCGATTATCAACGCCTTCAGATCTGGCCCAAGGCGATAATTTGCACGTACATACTGCTTGACAGCACGCCAACAATTCTCAATGGGGCTCAAATCCGGGGACCCAGGCGTATTGAAGAAGTATTTGAGCTTGTGCTCTTCTTTCCATGCCCTCACAGGGTTATTCTTCGCGCAATTCCCACCGCCGTGACCTGAGTCGCCATCTTCTTCCATGACGAATTCATCGCCTCGCTCAATCCACTCGAGTACAGGACCGTTAAGAATACAATCGAGATATACCTTTTGACTCATCTTTCCGTTTGTGTTTGTAGGGACGTTGTAAAAGGTCAGATCTGACTTGAAATCGTACCCGACGGCGCCCCAGATGTGGAAACGCTCCCGATCTTCTCCGGGTATATCGTTTTGATTTGAAGAGCGCGAGTGATGGATGCAATCAGGGCAGTACCTTTCCCCAGGCTTGCGTATGATCCGTATGCGGCCTTCGGATCCGATCGTGCAGTGGGCCTCGTCAGTCCAGCGGATGTCTCGCCAGTTCTCCTTCGCAGGTCGATAGAAAAGAGCAAGTTTTGCTGCTTTGACTCGTCGGTCTGCGTAATTGGGTGAGACCCAGCCCTTCTCGCAGGCGATGCACTTCCTGTAACCTAGGGTGCCTTTCCAAGAGTTAGAAAGAAAGGAGCCAGGGACGGGAGCCAGGAATCCAGGAATCCAGTAAGGTAGGAAGCTATCCTACCCATTGCCCTCTCGATTGTACGGCTGGAAATTCCAGAAATTCCGACTTGCAAGGCCAGACCTTGCTAGGTCAATTGTCGAGCTTGGAATCCGTAGGTCCAGAGGATCTGTTCCATGGCCAGTATTTGCTCCGGATTGATCAGTTTTTTCTGGCCTCTGGTCTCAATTTCCGGATGCCTGCGATCCTGTTGGCGTTCCAAGATGGCTTTGCCTCGCGCAGTACTAACCCCAAAAGTACGGAGAACATCGCTTTTGAAGAAGGGAATTTTGTGAACCTGTAGATAATTAACCGTACCGATCAACTTGGACTTAATTGGTGTCTGATGGTGGCCGTAAGCCATGGCGATGGTTGTGATGGTTGTGATGATCGTGATGATGGAAAGTGGAAGAAAGTAGGTGGTCTGACCGAAGATGGTGGAACTGTTAGGGTCGCTGTTAGCCGAGTACCGCACAGGCCAGTTTTGGTGGCTCTCTTTTTCTGGCAACCGCTTGCCAGGTACCTACTTACCTAGGCAGAGATGCCTGAGCGATGATTGCATGTTGGGCTCAAGGCTGTGACCGCCCTGCTTATCGGGCGATGCCACTCTAGTCGATGTGCATAAACTTGGCATGGATAATTGACCGCTGTCGCCACGCCAGCGTACCGCTTGTGGTGCGGGGAGTCTAATTGCCTGGCAGGCCGCCTTGGTGCCTTGGGGCGTGCTCTTTCGCTCAGATCAAAAGCTCAGATTGGCATTTAGATGGCGTATTATTCAGCCACTGATGGCCGACAGCAGCGCCCTGGCTGATCGGTAAATCCCCAGCTGAGGGTGTAGCCCGGCGACACCGAGGATTGGCTTCAGCTTTTTTATCTTTTTTTTTTTTTTTGGCATTTCCGGCATGCAGCTAAGCCGCGGAGCGCACTTGCATACCAGGCTGTTGGCAAGGTCAATCACGCCATCCATTCCTCTTCCACCGACTCTTCCTGATCAGTGACTAGATGTTGCTCAGGCGCGCCGCGAGGTGGCAGGTTCTTAACCGATATCTGGGCGCATCTACTAAAGGGTTTTGAGCCACTGTGATGGTAGGGCGCCTCGGACGCTGACGTGTTAATTTAAGGCAAAAGATGGAGGGTGGGGAGGATTAAACCTGAAGACATGAAGCCTTCCAGGTTGAAGATCGGCTGTCGTGTGCACGCCCCGCTCCCTTTACTCTTGAGGTTGACTGCCGCGACCCACCCTATTTCTAACGCGACCGCCCCGCCCCACAAAAATAAACCCTGCTAGCTGCATTGAAATTTCCGCATTTCCTATACAAAAACCTACTTTTGCAATGCAGCGACCGGGACCAGCGCACCGCACTCACCAACAGCCGCCCTGGTTCCGGCTCCGGATGACCCACAACTTCGGATTCGCGGAAGCTCGCTGTCGGGGTCTACATAAGAAGAGATATCGGCAAGGGGATTCGGAGGACGGGTTGTCGCTTGAAGGCATCGGAACTGAGGCAAATTACTATGGGAACACTATAAATCCTAGGCGCGTGCTGTCCCTGGTATCCTGGGTGCTGCACCGGCTATGGTGGCTATGGTTGTGATTGCAATCGTAGTCGTAGGCGCGGTATTTATTAGGGTGGCGATGCATCTTTGCTGTGATTGCTCGAAAAAAAACCTCAAAGTCACGCAGTGTGTGATGGTGGAAACTCTGTGCCTTTCAGTCTGTCGGACGCGCGGGGACACGAGTCCCGGAAACTTCAAGATTTTACATACAAAAACAAGCGTGCAGCAGGACCAGCTGCCTGGCACTGTCATTATGTGGGGCGGGTGGTCGCGTTAGAAATAGGAGGGGTCGCGGCAGTGTGACGGTGTGGGGGCTGGGACCTAGGGATTGCCCCACGCGACCCGCAGGAGTGGTCAATTGCCAGCCCACACCGCCTTGGCAATTGAGACCCACCAACCCCACCACCTACCAAGGGAATTCCACAGCTTGTGAATTCTCTCCTTCTTTTTCTTTTCTTTTCCTTCTTTAGCTTTGAATTAACGCTTTTGGGCTACGCTATCGCGCATCAATCTCGTGAATTACGTGCCTACCATTACAGGCAGTCAACTTCATACTTTTATTTAAATTTTTTTTTCTTTGGCAAGAATCAAACACCTTTAGTATGTCTGATTGCATCCAGCCAGATACGGATGTCGCAGATATAGGCGTGAGTTCCTACCTGCCCCCATAGGCAGTTGTAGTAGTGATGCAGTTTTCTGTCAAGCAACCTAATAAGCGCACAGGTAGTGGTGGCATACTCACTGCACGGCATGCTTGTGCTCTTTATGCCAATCATCTTTACCGGGCTACACTATGGAGTCGAAGCGCAGCAGGGCACGCACGACCCGGACGCGTTACATGAGGCTCGCTTTAGCCGCCGCTGCTGCCAGCTTATAAGAGCGACTTATTACCTTTACCTGGTCTCTATCGGTCTCAGCTTTATCATTAGTAACATTAATACTATAAGGCAGCTACGAGCACCCTTTAGTTAGTCGTCAGGTGGGTGATGTTGAGAACGAGTGGGGGTATAGCTAAGTCAGTCACGGCACCCAGGACCCCTGTCGCCCATGAGCCGTGTGGTTGGATTAGTCATCGTTGGTCACGTGACTAGTCGACAAGCCCTACCAGCCCTGCACCCACTGGAGCCACTATAAGATAGGTCTTTGGCTTGTATCTTCCATAGCTTTCTTCCTTTCTTCTTCATCTTGCAATTCTACGAATTGAGTGCTGTCGCAAACTACCCACTGCGCCAAAAAGCGGGGGAACCCAATTACTTTCTGACCCTAGTAGTTGCACTTTTACATCTGACAGCCCTCTCGCAAAAAATTTAGGTAATTTTATCGTGCCATCTTTCCTTCTCAGGATCCTCGAGGAATTTGTTGGATTTGTACGCAATTTAGTGATCACACCTAGTCGAGAGAACCGGTCCTGCCGGGAGACAGTCGGGGGATCCCACTGAGTGGATGGCATCGAAGTCACTCAAGCGACAAGACACTAGACAGACACTCGAAAAGCGAGGAAAATACCAAAAGTATATCTGCCGCGGCTTAGAATTCCGCCCCCATGGTTTCAAGCTCTGGAGGCGGTTCAACGAGATCAAATAAAGTTTTAATTGCGGCCCTGCCGACATCTTGGGTGACTTGGGGATTACCCGTCTTTGGTTACCCTAACGTTCCACACGTGTGAACTGGGATTGTATAATAGTATCGAGCGGCAGGCTCGCTTGCGTCGCTGCATCAGAGGCTTGGCGCCCAAGCACCTCACTCAGTGCCCTGGAAGAGTCCCTCTTCACGCATTGGTAGATACCTAATAAGGCAACGGGCTAGCAACGGGATTGGATAGGGATTGCTGCCTAAATTTTGACGGTGAAATGGTTGCAGTCCTTAGCGCAAGCCACCAGCAATTGACTGGCAGTTGGGCATCTCGGGACTTCCGACCCATCGAATCATCGAAAGTCCCAACTTCGGTGAGCTGGTGGGGCGGGGCGAGAGATACATCCCAACCTTTGATGTCAAGATATCTGGGATTCTCCCC
>Ga0247765_1000890_pt1:0-17500 | contig 18586 bp, 18 predicted proteins | sample UWRJL106311C6_FD_179949 | JGI IMG/M metagenome (GOLD analysis project Ga0247765, IMG submission 179949) | Plant litter microbial communities from Arlington Agricultural Research Station in Wisconsin, United States - UWRJ-L106-311C-6 | ecosystem: Environmental > Terrestrial > Plant litter... | reverse complement strand
TTCATAGTGGGTGTCTCCGGTGTCGAGCTCGTAAATGGTCTCCTCAATCTTGTTAATGTTGACTTCAACCACCTCGGCCATTCTGTCTCGCTCTAGTTCTACAAAGATGCCTGGTAATAATAACGGGTGGAAACCCCGCTCTTTTGCACTCGCCAGACGGTTCAGCACTTCCTTTTCTATGGACGCGTTGCAGCCAAACAGGATGGCAAAGGTGAGATTGCGCTGGGGGAGATAGGTTACTGTCAACGCAACATCGTTCTTCCATGTATTTGCAGAACGGCAGTTGTACACTAGAAATGGTGTCAGTGAGAAGAAGGTGGGAACATACTGGGCGAGAGCACACAGACCGATCGCAGGTTGAGTTTCCGAGTCGCTACCATCCGGACTGATGGTCATGTCGATTCGGGAGAAGAGAGGGGCATCTGCCCGACTAATGGCTTTGGATATGGAAGGATGAACGAAAAAGGCATTGCATATATCTTGAAAACTCTCTTTCTCAAAAGGGACATGTCGAACTTCCCTGGCCCCGCTCTTTGGGTTCCTCAACCCCGGTTCTAGGGGTGTCCGTCCCCGTGGTGTGCTGATAGACTCGCCTTTGGGCCAGCTATAGGAACGATCTTTTTCGTTAAAGGTACCTCGAAACACGGAGTCTAATTCTCTGTGACCGAAACTCGCTGTTCCAGCATCAAGCTGGTCGAAGAGACTCGAATTCTCGCCGGCTCTTGGCGCCAGACTAGAGGTAGCCAAAGTCCAAAGAGTCAGTGTTTAGCAAAAACCAAAAAAATGTGGCGGGATGCAGTCATCATCGTACATGGCAACAATACCCGAATCGGTGTCGATTGATGGAATGCTCTGCACTTTTGTTAGGTGATTCCCAGGTTTTGCGGTCAAAGCACACACACCTTTAGCAGCCAATCCTCAACGTCCTGTGACGAACTCAACTTCCACAACACGGGTGACTGCATTCAGTGTTTGGGCGTCAGAACTTTAGAAAAGCAAACAGGCTCACTGTCAGGGAAAGAACTGACTGGATCCCTGTCCAGGAAGCGGAAGACAGTGGTTGCTCTCTGTGTGTAGCGATAAACTTTATCCAGATCGCCCTCAAACAATCCCGGTCTTTCGAGTGGAAAGTCCATCGCTCTACTCCTGGCTACCCTAGGCAATGAAGGTCCGAGAGAAAATAATGATTCGGAGGCTCTGCGAGAGAATCTTGGAGTTTGTTCTCCACCATTTAACGTCTTTGGGAACGCGTTGTTTGGAGAATCCTTATTGGCCCATCCGGTGGCTGAGCTGATGTGCCTGCACGGTGGTCTGAGCTTCTGGCCCCACTGTATTCATGTCATTGGACATCAATGCTCGATGGGAATGCACAAGGGGTAATGCTCGGTCTGTCCTTTGTCTGCCCGACAGTTCGCCCGCGCTGCCGCATCACCGTCGCACCTGATGATGATGTGAGTGGCCGGGCAATGGGTATGCAAAGATGATGCATTGCCTCGTCGAACTGCCCAACCCAACCACTTATCACGTGCCACAGCAGCATTTTTCTCCACTCGCCAAATGGATTACACATCTGCGCCTTCCTGCAATCGGTTTTCGCCTCACGGGCTTGTCAGTGGCGGTTCATTTTTTAGTTGCTCATCGAAATTTTCTCGGTCATGTTCCGTTTCTTTTTCCCTTCCCGAGATTAAAGTCGTGAGGCTGCCCTGAGAGAATCCCCGCGTCTTCGCATCGTCCTTACTGCACAGTGAAATACGCCACATCGTACGAGGCATCGCTCACTGCGGGGGTCGCTAGTGGCGTGGCACTGGGGGACGACCGGGGCGGGTTGACGGGCAGCAACGGCAGCAGTAGTGGGACACGGTCTCAACCTGCGGTGAGCGTTCGGTTGCACAACCTAAGCGGCGAATCGGAGCGTGGGTCTGACCAGACTGGAGAGTATGTATATGTAATGTACCTGCAGTCATTGCTCTTTCTTTCAAACTGCCCAGTCGATTCAATCCCAATCATATCATACCACATCATCATCACAATTCTAAACCTTACATTGGGTAAGTCACCTGTTAAGGACCCCAGTGCAGCCTGACGCAACCTAACCCAACCTAGACTAACCCCGCCACCAAGTTTGACGTGATTTCACAGCCGACTACAATTTCCATCTTCAGAGTCAATACCGAAACCAAAAAGAAAAAAGATGCCCACAAAAGTCATCCCGGGACGATACACGGATGAGGCCGTGATTATCAGGACCCTGTTCGGTTTCTTCCCGAGAAGTCGCCCAGGCCGGGTCTCCGCTGAGGTTAGTTTCCTATCTTACCTACCTACGTACCTACCTATCTACCTGCGTGCGTCTTTTCCAAGATGAGATAGTGGGTGGGCGGGTGTGTGTCATTAAATGCATGTGCATAAACTGACTGATATATACCTTTTTTAGTTTGAAAGAGGTCGGTGGTTTCTTACGACGCCAAAGACCTTGACAGATGTAGGTTTAATGTTTTGCACGCCGTTTAATTCTAATTCTCTTGTCTGTGTTGAAACATATAACTGATGGATGGGACGAGAGTAGGCTCAATGCAACGCTCTAGAGGCAGCGCTCCAGCAGGATCATTATCTAAAAGAAACTTATAGATATACTACATGAGATTGGTTCGGAGAGGCTAGCGCGGACGTCGAGACGACCTTGAAACGAATTTCTTTTGACAAGTATGGCGACTGGACAGACTGTACCTATACCTATACCTAGATAGCATAGTGCTTTAGATGTTCAAACAAACAACTATCATTTATATCCAGTCAAACACTAAATATTGGGGTCCTTGGTAGCGGTTGTGGTGTACCGTGTTTCCCCTTCGTAAACACTCAAGTCACTCATCTTGCCCCTCAGTATCATGGAATCGAGCATCGACTGCGCCGTGGAGTTGATTGCCGCTCTCACCGGCGGCAGCGGCTTGACACTCGATTCCCCTTTGTGAGGCATCGTGTAGTAGGCCTTGTCTGTCTTGCAGCGGATTTTTAGCTTCTCTAGCTTACCGTCAAGACGCGATGCCCGAATTCGCTCGACCGAGTTCGATTGCACTATGAGCATGTCTCCTTGGATGATGTCCAAGAAGTCGTGGAGATAGGCGGTGCATGCCTTGTTTGCATGTAGCTGCTCGATGCGCTGTTATGAATTGCAGAGGTGACATTAGCGTCTAGGCTTAGACTTGAGTCGACTCTCTTATGAACTGCAACTTACCTCTGTCACACTGTCTTGAACCTGAAAGGCATATTCTGTCTTGGATTCGGGTACTTTTTGCAACGAAAAGAATAGACAAGTCTCATATAGATCGGTGAGATAGGGCTTTTTCCGCTGGCGTTTAAAGTCCTGGACACCAGTTGGACCCTCCAGGATCCAGACGACCAATTCGAGAAAAACGCACCCAAGAGTCCAAATGTCGAATGAACGGGAGATGTGGCCTTGGTTTCCCTCCATATCACATTCTGGGGGTCGATAGTGTGGTGTCCGAGGGATGTCCTTGCCGGGAATATTCGATCGACTCGAGTCCTTGTGAACTTTCGTCAAGCCCATGTCGGCAAATGCCAACAATTGTCTCTTGTCGTTTTTGAACCACAGGATATTTTCGGGTTTGATGTCGCCGTGACGGCCGAATAGGGCTTTTCCTTGCTCGTTTTTGAGATGGGGCGGGTTGTGGATGAATCGGAGAGCCACGGCGAGCCCGTGACATTGCTCGGCCAGCCAAAGAATTTCCGTCTCTGGATTGGCCATTTCGGTGGAATTCAAGTATTGATCCAAGTCTTGCTCAGCCCAAGGGAATAACAGAGAGTATTTGACAGCCCCCCCGGGGAAAGGTTCAATGATCTTTGCCAACAATCGAACGTTTTGGATGCCGTCTCCGCCGAATTTACCGAGCATGTCGGCCTCGTTGTGAAACGTCTCCTCAGCCTTTTCACTTGTAAGTGTCTTCAATGCGAACACGTTTGGTTTAGCCGCGAGCTGCAGATTAACTTGTTAGAAGTGCAATCGAAGGGAGGCCATTGGACTCGGGTCAAACCTGCCTTTTCCAGAGTTGGACCAAAGTTGTGTTGCCACGGGTGAATTTTGATCTGGCGCACTTCGCCATACGATCCATGGCGCGTCTCCTCACGAGAACGCTTGACTTGGTGCTGACACCATGGTCGAATGGACTCTTCATGCAACCGGACTTGGTACACATCCCCGGGTGGAGCCAGTTCGAAAAAGTCTACAACGAGCTGCCACTGGTACATTACACAAATCGAATCCAAATCCCGATAAGTTCCAAGTATTTGCCCGAGGTCTGCCGCATCTCTGTCCAGGGGAAGTCGAGAATCGTCAATGCTCGCCTTAACGAAATCAAGCAGATACGCTTCCGCCCCTGTGAGGATCAAAAGCGCGAATACTCGTCGGTATCTCTGACCGACCTTCTTCGCCCAATCTTGTAGCGACTTTTCGTCGACAGTCCCGAGCCAACCCTGGCGTTTCAGCTCGCCAACCAGTTGTAGAACATCGGACTGTTGAAACAGATGGTCGAACAGTTTCCCTGGCCAAAACTTATTCCGGCTGCTTTTAGAGTTAGGCAGGGCCACCATATTCTGACGCAGACGCTTCTCCATACAGCGGGCGAGGGATGGCGTCTCGGCGTCCACTCGGAGGGGCCCAACGTGGGGCAGGGAAGGGTTGTCCGGCCAAGTGTCGTCGGGAGTTGGGGAGGATCCATTTTTCGTGGCAAAGGTTGGGAACCGTGACAGTACTGGATTGTCGTTAATCTGAAAACTTGGTAAGGTAGCCGCGTCTCTTGGAGCCATGTTGGTTGTCGGCGTTATGTCGTATCTAGGGTTCGGAAAGGGGACGGGAAAAGAGCAGGAAAAGAGCACAAGTTGTCCGAACCAGAGTGTATTCTGGACGATGCAAGACTCTGGGAAAACCCGGCTGTTCTGGAAGGGACAAATGAAACAACCCAGTAAATATATATCTGACAACAAATTCTCTGGAACTGTCCATATTGGGGACAGACCCAGCCCATGAGCTGGGATTGCGAGTCGGTTTTGTGTTACGCTGTCAAGCTTGGGGAGCTGTCCGAAAAGCGCGTGCTTCACCGAAATTCAGTGGATGAACCACCTGGAACGCTGGACGGGAAGGAGCGAGGCGTGCTGCGGACGAATAACTGGGCCCCGCGCAGCAGACATTCCACTGGGTCAATCCACTAAGGCAAGGCGCCTGCAAGGCAATCAATCGTATCTGCTCTTGCTGCTGTAGGTGTCCGTCGCTGCCTTGCCAGGGCAAACTGAAGCGTCTCTGATCGACACAGCCTGACAGCTTGTCAGGTGGCAAACATATTGAAGACAAAGTGTTTTCACAGACGTTTGATGTCCAGCATTCCAGTCCGCGCAGCTATGAAATGGATTGTAAATTGATACATGGGTATTCTTCATTAAAGACGTATCTTCTCCAAAATCGATGCGAAAAATGCGCACAATGCGGCTCCCCTGCGGTCTTGCCTTCCCCACTGCCTGTGCCACCTGCAGCCTGTCCGAATAATGTCGTTCGCGGCGAGTTCCCAGCGGCCTTGTCTGCGGGGCTTGCGCTCCGGTCTCAATTGGAGCGGACAATGTTGCGCATGTCTTCTGCATTCTGCATTTGCCGCTGGTCAGTTCTGTCACCGCATTTCCCGACTGGGATGCAGACTCACAAGATCAAGCGCAGCACACCCGCTTGGTGCTCGGATGCGATACACGTTATGGCGCATTTCGATCTCGAATCGCTTCTCCCCGTATGTCCGTGCCAGCAGTCGATAGAGGGCCGCTTCGTTCTTGATGAGCTTGAAGTGAATGAGTTGCAAACTGCTAGGTTGCGCGACCCCATTGCGACTCTCCGTATTTATTGTATCAGGCTCCAAAAAAATGGTCTCCATGGTCGTCGGTCCGATGGTTGTGACGTGGGTTGAGATGCCGATGCTGGGACATCACTTGCCACCGAATCGAGAGGACCTTTATTCTAAATAAGTACCTACATAGAGAGGCGCTTTCACTGCATTTTGGCCCAATGCTGAGAGGGTGACGGCAATATGCCTCGTCGTGCGACTTCTCCTTTGGAGGCAGCCGCCAGCATGAATCACGTATTTCTCAGGCAAAGCATTGCAGATATTCGGCTAAGTTGTGTCAAATTGGGACCTAGGTATCCTGTGGGGGCTGATACACGCAGGTGCGTCGAGGCTTCTTGAGGAGGCAATTGACGCCCACTCCCCGGACAGTTCCAAATTCAGTACTGGCGCCTCCAGAACACCACACCAACAAGAGATTTGCTGACGGCTTCTCGGTGCATTATTGGGCGCCACAAAGCCGGACACGGCCGGGCTGGTGCAAGAGGAGGGTATCGTGAGGATCAGGCCAACTCTGGGGCCAAAGCTAGTGCAATTCCGTCCGTCGCTGCAGCGCACCTTCACTCGATCGGCAAATGGTGTGTGTCGGGCGCAGCCCTCCTTTTCTGTTAGAAGTGACTCTTCGTATCCCTAGACCGCCCCGTTTCCAGCCAGCTTGGTTACAGAACGAGAGCTCTAATGAGATTTCCCACATCTTTTTTATTGTTTCAAGCCGCAGATAGCCTCCGTCCCCGTGTGTCACCTTTCAGGTTTCTATGCTGTTAAGTTTATTGACTAACATCCATTCCAACATGACCTCCAGAGCCTTGTCTGCGTGTGCCCTCCACACCACCCTGCAGGCGCATCATGATGACCTGCAGCCGCCCGAAACTGCACTCCGGGCTGTGATCCACTTTGCCACATGATTGAATGCAGTGTGCAGCTGAAGGGCAACCAAGAGCCTGATCAACTGGGCGTCTATTCGTAGAGTTGAGGAGAAATTTTAAATTTCACAAATCTTCCCTTGCCAAACGAGGCCTGTATATTCTTCCTGCATTTCCCGTCAAATCATACCACCTCACGCAATTACTGTGCACCCCAATGTTCTCCATTCTTTTCAGGTGAAAGCCCCTAGATTCGCATTCTCTGAGTGGGTGGGTCGGCCCTTTGTGTTCGGGAGCGCAATATGCAGGGCACCTGCCTTGCTTGCGCCTTCCTAGCGTGACCCCATGGCAGACGCAGACTCAAACACAGACGTGTCGTCTGCGAGGAGGGAGCCTTCCCCAAGCCCAAGTCATTCCCAACAGGCTGGAGAATCAGTGAGTCAAAACTGTTGGTTTGAGTGCGAACACAGGCTGCATCTTGTATCTGTCCGCTGGACTGAGAGTATCAGATGACTGACTTCCCCTGCCTTGTTGGCAGCAGCAGCAACAACCCCCCAAAATTGTTACGCGAGCAGCGACAATACCCCCACAGGGCGCTGGAGGTTCAGGAAACCGGGCCCCATCCATCAACACTGGCGGCCTCGCCCCGGCCCCGAGTCCGCAATCATGCTCCGGACAACAGACACCCTCTCCAACTGGAGTCTCTCCCACAAACAGCTCGCGCTTATCTTTCCATCTAGAGGACAACGGCATCTCGGTCTACACAGCAACTGACAGAGGCTACACGGCTGCGGAGCAAATGCACAATGTGTTTGACCGCCCTGCCCATGACCCCTCCAATGTCGCCGAGGACGGCCAGGAGCTGGGACAATTGATCGATAAGCACGTCGTCGGGAGGGGATTCAAGAGGTGGCTGCCTGTCGATAAGCTGTTTGAGCTCGTCAACCCACACAGCGTCCGCAAGGCATTGTCGCGGGCGTTACCTGAGCGCCAGAGATCACCAGCTGACCTCAGTCAGTATGTCGACAAGTTTTGTTCACCATCTGTATACCACGACCCTGTCACCAAGAAGCAAATGAAGCGCTCCCGCCGATGTATATTTGCCGCGCTGGCTCTCTCTGAGAGGGTCAAGGATGCGCCATGTTTCGCTGATTCTGAAATTTGGGACGAAGACCTTCCCCTGGAACGCCATGATACGGCGTTTGGCACGCAACTTGTGAGTCGCGTTGACCAATTTAAAAGAATGGCCTTACCCGAGGGTTGGAACTACCGCATCGCGCAATGCTTCGAATATTACCAGTTGTACATGCTGTCTCCATTTTTCGACCTGGCATCTCAGAATGACGTGCCATTCCACGAGCTGGACGACAGCTGTGTGCTTCCATTTCTTGAAGACTTCCACGGCGAGCGCCGGCAAGTCGGACACCACGGTACTGTATGGAAGGTCAGAATCCACCCAGCCCATCATAACTTCCCAGCTAGGGACGACGACCAAAATCCATACTTTGCCGTAAAGGAGCTGACCGCCAAGGACGACGACACTGGCGTCGATTTTACAAAAGAGGTCACAGCATGGGCCAAGTCAGTCGGCGTTGCTGGCCATCGACACATCGTCCGTCTTCTGGCAACCTGGCACCAAAACCACTCGTGGTACCTACTCTTTGGCTGGGCCGAGGGAAACCTCCGCGATTACTGGAAAGCACACCCTGCAGGATGTCCTCACCACGATCTTGATTACCGCCACGGGCAGTCCAAGTGGGTTGTGGAACAGTGTTTGGGAATTGCCCAAGGACTAGCGAAGATCCACAGGGCTACCTCCGGCCATTCGGACGATGGCATAATAGAAAACTACGGGATCCACGGCGACGTTAAGCCAGAAAACATACTCCAGTTCAAGGACCGGGATGCAATACACGGCCTTCTCGTCATTTGTGATTTTGGCTTTACCATGTTCCACAGCAGACGGTCCCGGTCAGCTGCGAGCCCGGAGGGAACAAGTCCCACATACCGCGCTCCTGAATACGATGTCACCGAAAAAACGCAGGGTGGGATTTCCCGGGCCTGTGATGTTTGGGCGTTGGGGTGTGTGTATCTTGAGTTTGTCACCTGGTACCTGCTGGGGTTCGATGCTGTTGATGATTTATTCACCAGTCGTCGTATTAGTGAGGACAGGGGTGAGCTCGTTGCCAGCGACAAGTTCTTTGTATATGTGACTCTTGATGGACCCGACTCGATCGGTGCCATTGTCAAACCATGTGTACATGAGGTGAGTAGCACAACCAGGAAGGCCACAACCCAAGCCAGCTTCGAAGGCTAACGCCATGGTGTCCAGTGGATTCGTAAGTTGCGCGCCCATCCGCGTTGCAACAGACTTTGTCATGATTTTCTCGACATAATCGAACAAAATCTCCTCGTCGTGGATCCCAAGAATCGAATCGACTCATACACACTTGCCAAGAAACTGGCTGAAATATATGAGAAATGTCGGGGCAGTGAATCATACTGCCTCACAGGTTGCCCCTTTACGGAGCCCGACAGTCTTTCGTCCGAAAGGATTATCCCGGAGCTCATGGAATACGATCAAGACGCGAAACCCGAGATCAAGCAATCCGGCCGACCATTGGATCACTATGATTTGAGAGCGAGAAGGTTGATTTGTTCCCAAGACAGCTACCCGCCCAGCGTGCGACCCTTGTCTCCGGTCTCAAATTCTGCTTTTGGGACTATGTCGTTGGTCAACCGACCGACTCGAGAGGAATTGAGACGATCGGAAAATCGAGACGAAACTGGACAGCCTGATTCGGATGGAGACGAGACTCAGGTGGCTCGGCAACAGACCTTGTCCGGACATGCACAGTCAAAACACGAGGACATGGCCCGTGTTGTCGTAGGCAGTCTTCCGAAGATACCCGAACTTCTCTCGGAAATATCAGATGCTAGTAGGAAAACGCTAGGGAATGAAGCTTCAGAAGTATCGTCGACTGTACGGCCTGAAGGGAGTGAACTTGGTGCAGACGAAGATTCAAACGAAGATGCAGACCAAGATGCAGACCAAGATCCGGACCAAGATCCGGACCGAGATCCCGACACAGCTTCAAACACAACCTCAAAAACGGCTTCCACCGCGCAGCACGACCAAGTTGTCAGTCAAGCCGAGTCCCAGCAGGGAGTGCCGCAGGAGGGCAAGCCTGCTGAAACGGTGAGACCCGCATTCGTCAACACGGATGCTGAACCCCACGCCACAAAACCATCATCCAAGACGCATGTTAATCGCCAACGTCGAGCCAGTCAGGCAAGCATGCAGTTTGACATGGAGTTTCTTCCTAACGAGCGCACTCCGCTTTTGGATCGCCGCGACCCAGATCTTGTTGACCTAGATCGGGCTGAAGTAGACCGAGCTATTGTATCTCGTAGACAATCTCAAGGCCAGAGTGGACAAGATCGGCAGGAGGATCGCCCATTAGCCGTAACAACAACGACAACAACAACAACATCGGTGGTCTCGACTCAGATGGAAAGAGAGCCACCGATGAACTTGGAAAACGGTGGAGTACACCACCAGGCCACGGAAAGAAATAAGGAGCAAGTCAGAAGGTGGGCTGGTTGCTTACTCGACTGTTTCTGTAATCCGCGAGAGACAATACCGATGACCGAGTCTAGTGATGGCTGGACTTGTCTTGGCAGGAATTGAGGTTAATAGCTATTCTTAATAGATGGAAAGAACTTGACAGTTCTGTAAACAACGAGACGATTCCTCATGAATGAACTTTAAATCTGCAAAGTACACCTAACTTGAGACTGGAAGATAATCACTGAAATCCAGCGGCCAGTGATATATATAAAAAAAAAAAAACGACTATCACAAAAGGAAATCCGCATCTGCATCATCTGCATCCGTAGCTGCATTCCAAACAAAACCTTTTAGCAAACCAACAACAGCTCTCCTTTCTCATCACCATGGCCACAGACCACACCTTCCTCGTCATAACCAGTAGTACCCTCCATAACCACATTGGTAGGGTGAAAACAACCCGGAAGAACGATAGCCAACAACAAAGCAAGAATAACGCACCAGGGAACAACTCCTAACAGAATCCCCATGCCATCCAATCCCCAAACCACCACGCCTGCAAAAATCCCCGTGCCAACACCAAGGATTATTGCGAGATCTTGGAACCGGTTATGGCGATTTAGGTAGTGCAATGTTGTGAGCGAGAGAGCTGTCGTGGCGATGGCGAGGAGCAGCGTGGATGGGGAGACGAGGATTTCTTTGGGAGACAGCATGTTTCTGTTGTTGATGACTCCGCCGTTGTTGTCGTTATTGTCCTTGATGTTGAGGTTGAGGTTGGTGTTGGTCGTGGTGTTGTTGGTGTTGTTAATGTCAGTGTTGTAGTAGTAGTGGTGGCTGTATGTGAACCCTCGCGTAACGCGGTCATACCCCCCCGCCACGGCGGCGCCTAGCCCAGCGGTGATGAGCAGCATTCCATTTTGCACCTGACGTTTCAGAGCTGTAGAACCCAGGTAGTCTACTTGGTGCTTTGTCTGTTTTTCTGTTCTCAACCTCGTCTTTTTCGCAGAATAGTGATGATCGCCTCTTGTTGTTATCGTCGAAACGTCTCCACCCGGTAAAGTGAGAGGAGGGATAGGAGTAGTCATAGACTCGATCAACCTGACCCTGTTGAGACTGTCAGCGATTTTGACTTTTTGTCCCCCTGAAGCCCTAAAAGAGAGGACGAGTGGAATTTCAGAAAAAGATGATGAGGGAAACACATACAGAAACTCCACCGACGCGATTTCCTCGCGTATCTGTGCGATCCATTCCGGCGTGGTGAATCGTTCCACCAAGATGCTTATCTCTACATCGTCATAGCTAGACTGTATCTTTTTGAGCACAGTGTCTAGAGCGTCGAGTGTCTGTTTCGTCGCAACGAGGAGTGGCTGCTTCGGAAGATGAGGGGCGTCGAGTTGGAAAACTGAAACGGGGTCGTTGATCAAGTAGACGGTCATAATACATTGTCTTTCTTTGTCTTCAAACCCGCAGGCGTTCCCCACACGTTAAAATTTCCAGGGAGGGTACGAGCTATCGTCAAAGAACCGACAACGGTCGTGAAGAGGGAAGGGGTTCGACCACTGTTCTTCTGGATGACGCTGGAGTCCGTTTCCTAAGATAACACTTGAGGCCGGTCTCGATTCATTCCCGAGGCTCAGTAAAACGCTGCTTCGACAACACAGTATGATGTTTTTGTTTGACATTTCCGGTAGAGTACGGCCAGTTTCCTGGCAAGGTCCGCCGAGGTAATTCTCCTCTGTGTATCTACAACAAGTAGATCGCGCTCTATAGTATCGAGAAAATCGTGGGTGAACTGGCTACAGTGATCGAGGCTGCGGAGGCGTCGGATCTACTGTTTCTCAGTCAACACTTGGAGCTGCATCAATGTTAAGCAGGGTGGACTTTGGTGCCCGTTGAAAATCACATGCATCAAAACCAACACATTTCACATGACTTGCTTCATAGACACACGGTTTGATTCCAACTTCATGAGCGGGTCCAGGGCTGGGTCCGTGATAGAAGGATTGGTCGTAGCCCTCCGCTATGCGATCGTTCGGGAAGTCTACATGAACTGCTTCCGTGTCTTCAAGGTACCATATGATAAACTCCAGGTATACGCAGCCTAGAGACCACACATCAGATGCTGGAGAGATGCTCGATGCCGGAGCATCAGGGCCGTATTCGGGGGGCGTGATAGCCAACGTTTTTGGGCTGTTTTGTTATTGTTGTGTGCGACGAATCTGGGCACACAAAATTTCCGTGTTTGTACCTCGCCCACGTGACACTGCTCGCCCCGGCTCAGGCTCGGCTCAGTCTTTGCTCAGGATTTGCTCAGACTTGCCCACCTTTTCGGCGTGCTGCGGCCACAGCATACTGAATTGCTTCAACTCTAGCCGAGTGGGCCCAGAATTAGTCCCTTACATAAAGATGGCCAAAATTGGTTACATCCTGAAATGAACAGGCTCGCCTTTACATCTTGTATTTTTTCGTGTTGCCTACCAGACTGCTTCGCACTTAGCTTCTGCATTCCAAGTCTGGCACCTTCACCTCTTCAAAGCACTCCTACCTCCGTTGTTCAACACCCGTTCACAGAACTTTTTAGAAGAACCCCTAAGAAAGATCTCGTATAGCTGTCTAACGACAACAGGATTATTTTCTCACAAGTTCAACATTCCGCGCTGGTAAGCTCTGCCTAATCTGGATAGCCAGTTGTTCGTGGCCGCCGGACTGTTCGTGCACAACCTGTGGTGGGGTCGAGTGAATTCCACGCCCTCACAAGCAAATTCTTGCCGTCGCAATTCTAGTTCTCCAATCCACAACCTGCTATCACCCCCCAAACAAATCTCTTTTGGCGGTCCTTTGCAGCGATAGCAAATTCTGCGCCTCCACCATCGGCCTTTTTCAGAGCGATAGTTTTCCTTGGCAAAGTCCTAACTCATCTTCGAAGCAGGTCGTCCCTGAGGAGCAGCCATGTCGCTAGATAACCCACCCGACTTCGAAGCCATGGCGGCAGCCTACATCACGCTCAGCATTCAGACCCCCCGGATTCGGAGTCTCTTTTTTTTGAAGCAGAGTCAGCCGGACGACCTTCCCGATTGTGACGCCATCGCTGCCGCATGCACATCGATCAGCGATGAATTCTCGCGCGCTGCTCATGTAGTAGTCGGGGACGCGCTGTTGGGACATGCGGCTGGGATTTTCCACTCCATGGCTGAAAATTACCGTGCAGTTGGGATCCAACTGTCCCGCTTCCGAAACGCGGCCTGGCTTCAGCTGGATCAGCCCGGCGTTGGAGATCAGACTCTTCTGCGGAAGCCCCTGCCCGATTTCGACGCCATACATCGGGCGTATGTGACGCTCAGCATCCAGAACCCTCGATTCGGCAACTGCTTGATCGGCCGCGGACTTCCAACCCGAGCTATCGCCGCCGGTGAGCAGCGTCACCTGGTACCAGCGGGCCGGAGCGCCCCGTTTCCTAATCTCAACGCAATCGAAGAGGCGTACAGCATCCTCAAACGGGAGTACGGTCTAGTGCGCTTCCTCTACATCGCGCCGGATAAAGGCGAGGACGTCGGTCGGCAGTTTACCATAGCCATCCGGAACACTAATCCGGGTCTCGCCTTCAAGAATCCGCCCGACAGCCAGGCCACAAATCTGGATGCCGTCGCTCTAGAGAAGGACGGCCAGGAATGCAGAAATGGAAACGCTGAAAACGACAAGATCAGAGCCAAGAATCGTCGCGCGTATGTCTTTCACAGCTAGCGTACTCCTGCCGTGCTGGCTGCTAATCATGTTGATATAGGTACGCCAGGGATCGCAATGCGACGCTGTGGCCGCTTGTCGACGTTCGGACCGGAGTTGAGATTCCCGATTTCCCACGAATCGCTAGCAACATCGTCAAGTTGACTGGGCCTGCTGCAATCTGCATCCTCGAGGCCTTGCAGATCCCCCCGCCTTACACGTTGGCGGCGAAGAGGGCGTCGGTTCGACGACAGATGCTCGGGCCGGCCCTGCCTGCATCGAGACTTCGCAAATTCTCCGCTTCGAGTGGCAGCGGCGAAGAGGGTGACGCAGCCGGCAAGGACATGGGAGACGCGGAGCCGGTTTTGATACCGTGATAACAGCTGTGGCCCGGAGATGGATGCCTCTGCAGGCTCGAGGAAGGCAGAGGGATGGTTGTGGGAAGAAATGTTGACTGCGAGTGACAGTTTCCATTTCTTCAGATGTACCATTCATAGAAACTTCGCTTAGGGCAATCACATTCATGCTGCCAGATGAAGTCAATCTACGTCCTGCTCAAGCCGGGCCGTCATTTCTCACCTCACTGATGTCGTCAAACATACAATTTTATCCTTGAAGGTGTCCGCGCCGCGCCGAATCCCAGCATTGCAATAAAATAATACACGCAAAATCTGTGTACGAGGCCACGGCTTTAAACTCCAAGCTGGCATCCCTCGGCTCGCCCGCGGGATAATTCCGCGTGTCCGCAAACACCTCCATCTGGGGTGGCATCACATAGAGTACAGCCCTGTGGTACCGGCCAGCTACTCCTGGTGGTGGTGTGTGTATGATCTGAGAGCTTCACCAGAAGAGGGCCACCTTCCCTAGGTACAGACACCACTCCAGGTTAACATCCAGTCAAGTCCTTTTTTCCTACTTTTTCAATAGCCCTCCACCTCGTTTCTTTCTTCTTCTTCGGCTCCGCTTTCGCATCTACCGCCGCAAACATGGACGCACCAAACGATTATGAGCGCCTTTCATGCTCGGTTGTCGCTTGAGAATGAAACAGTGGAAGACTTGGCTGAATACTATGCCAGTTTTGGTACCAGGATGCTGCATACTAATCCCATAACGTATACCAGTGATATGCCAGAAATGCGGATAACTGCGGAGGACATCAAAAAGGAAACTTTAGCCGGTGGGGACTGAAAACGGGTCTTTGAGGCTGTTGCAGTGGCGACGTATAGGATCACCCTAGCTCAGGGAAGAATCAGGGGAAGCTGGACAAATCAGCCACAGCTCACCTTAGCTCACCCCAGCTCAGGACGCTGAACGAAAAAGGAAATTTCATGTGCCCAGATTCGTCGCAGATTACCAGGCTGTTAAATCCTCCCCGGACCAGGTGCTGCGGAAATAGGCGAAGCCAACATTACATAGCACAAGACGGCCATGATGGCGCTGATCGGTCCCTCTGAAAAAAAAAAAAAGCATATTCTCCGGTTTGATGTCGCCGTGGTTGTCATAGACGTCACCAGCCAAGTGGATGTAGGCCAGCACATCAGCGATTCCACTGCATTGATCGGCTATCCACCTGATCTGTCGGTAGCGGCTGTCGAGCGCTCCAGGAAGCTGTGAGTTTCGGTTCCAATACTCGCAAAGATTCCCTTCACGGGCCCAGATAAATAAAAAGCCCCACGAGAGATTTTGATGCCAAGTCGCCAGCAGCCGCAGAATATGCTGGTGATTTTTTGTCGCAATTACCCTAAGCCAACGCAAAACCTTTTCCTTGGTGGACTTGTCATGGCTAGCCAGATATGGAAGCTCTTTGACGGCGAAGGTTGAATAAAGATGGGTGCTGGTGTCTATGGGGCTACTGTAGTAGCCAGGGCGAAACTTCATTTTCCGTGTGCTATGGTACCCTTTGAAGATGAGATCAATTTTTTTTTCTTCAAAGGGGAACTCGTATGAGTCTTCTAATTTGTAGAGTGGCACATATTTCACAGATTGCATATCAATGAAGGGTATCTTGTAGCGCGGATTGGTCGGCTCGCCGAGCACGATTTCTTCATCTTCCAGGTTGAAGGTCGGACGCTGCCGTTCATAATCGAACCTATGGCCGCCTCTGAATAGCTCGGGCAGAGTCAGAGAGGAGTGTAGAATCGAGGGACTTTGGGCTTTGATCTCGCCCTATCAACAATGTAAGCGCGACTTTCGATAAGACTTTATAATGACAAAGAAAGACGTTGGCCACGTACCAGACTAGAATTTGATCCTCTGTCGGGTTCAAGCTCAGGCGGCGGCTGGGTCGGCGGGCCAACCACTTGCAAGAGTATGTCCCATTCCGGGTCAACTGAATCTGGGACTAATGTACCTATGTCGAACGCAGGTTCGTCTTCGGTCAACACCTGTCCATTTAGATGGTCTTCCCCAAATTCTGCCACCATGCCGCTGGTATCAAAACCATCTAGGGCTCCCATCTTTCTTGATTGATCATGCGCGCCGCTTCTTGTCGCCCCGCTGCCAAGTTCCACTGTCTCTTCACCTGGTTTATGAATGTCCATCAGCCGAAGAGTCAGATATATTAAACCTTGAAGATGTGCCGCGACATGGCGAGCTAGAAGGCCTTTTCTTACTGAATTAGAGTTTGCAGAGGCGGTCTCTGATGATTCTGGCTTTAGCGTCTGTCACGGTACCGTGATGCTGCCTGCCTGTGGCTACGCAGCTAGATGTAGAAGGACTACGGTGCAGTGCCCTGACTGCACAACGTTCCACTTTTTGTGGTGTTTACGCATTGCGTCCTTTGGTGCCGTGACACCACCACCCAGAACTTTATGGACAATTCGCCCAGCCTTCCGCTTGGGAATGCTTATATTATCTATTACTAGTTGTTGATACTGGGGATATTCAGTAGATGCCTTTCGCTTCTGACAAACGCCAGTTCATTAATGGCAAAAAATCCTTCGCAATAGGCAGTATATATATGTTTGTAATTGATTTTGCGGGGTAGTTAATATCGAGACCTTCCCGCAATCCGAGTAACGCTGCGGGACTTGTCCAGCAGTTACACGAATTCGAGCTCGCATACAAGTGCATCCAGTCAGTTTGACCTTAATGGGCCTAACAAAGATTTGCCTCATTGCGCTACTACGTCAAAAGAATACTCCACTCTTGCCACTGCAACCTCAAGAGATGGAACTTTGCTGACGCCCGACGTTACCTAGGTATCTTGGGCAGTTACCATGGCATCTCCTGCTTTTTACGGAGAGCCTATCTGGGTTGCCTAGTAGAAATCATTGGCTCTCTCATCCGACTGCTCCCACAGCAGTCTGCCCCCTTTTAATCTCCCTTTTATTCTCCCTTACAAGCTCTTGAACTTGTTTCGCTAACTTTACCCTTCATCGCCACCCCGCCGCCATTTTTTTTTTTTTTTTTTTTTTTTTTTTTTTTTTTATTTTGAGTTGCACAATATAATT
>Ga0247765_1000889_pt1 | contig 18594 bp, 17 predicted proteins | sample UWRJL106311C6_FD_179949 | JGI IMG/M metagenome (GOLD analysis project Ga0247765, IMG submission 179949) | Plant litter microbial communities from Arlington Agricultural Research Station in Wisconsin, United States - UWRJ-L106-311C-6 | ecosystem: Environmental > Terrestrial > Plant litter >... | reverse complement strand
AGAGTGGGGGGGGGGGGGGTCTTTCCCCTGTCAACCGGTTAGCTGGTGCCTACCGTCCTTGTTTGACTCTGCAACTCAGACGGTGTCGTCTCTTGGTAAAATACGGCAAACTCATCACATTTCTAGCTGGGCATGCCAACTTATGGCCACCATTTCCCGTTCATCACTTGTCGGTACCCTGGGGAGCACTTCTTGGTCACCAAAAGACGTTGAGGAAGCATATGGAAGAACCCAGCTAGACTTGGAGCAATTCCCAGCCATCAGCTCCCAGCTATACGTAACCGGATGTAGGTACCTACCTAGGCAAATATCTATATATTCATCCCGAAGAGAGTCAAACTCCTCTCCTAGACGTCTGCCTGCACGGCTTCCCGTTCAATGTATGGACAGGCCACACTAGAGCATACCGGCCGGCTATCAGGGTTGGATTTGAGGCCATCCATATACGGGCTGTTTGTGGTTGGGAACGAGATTACGCAGCTAGGCATCGATGATTGCGAGGATAGATGTTGGGGAATTTCGCTGCGGACGAAGATATCATGCTCTTCAAAATACTTCCATGGGGAAAGAGGTTTATCAAACTGGTGATATTCGGTGTCGGTGTTGCTCTCCAGCCCCCAATTCTACTTTCCATCAATCTCAACTGTGTCTTTCTTGAAACCTCCCGTCTCTAGGTTACGGCCAGCACCAGGGAATAGTTCTCTTCGTCTTCCTGGGGGCGAATTTACTCTAAAGTTCAGTCACGGTGAACTCGTGTCGATTCCACCAAACTCGAGAAACGTCTCGTAGAGAAACTCATGGTGATAATACACTGCAGTGAAGTGTAACAGGGCAATAAGAATACGATGCGAAGCATATGAGATATGTCTATCATCAAGATCGGGAGATAATAGAGCGGCAATCGGCAGTCGGATCACGGGCATATTTGCATGGCTAGGTAGGTACCTAGCAACTAGTCTGGGGTGCATAATACATTTCGGGAGATGTGGAACCAGAAAGAACGCAGGGGACGAGGAGGGGGTGTAGTTAGGTAGGTAGGTAGGTAGGTAGGTAGGTAGGTAGGTAGGTAGGTAGGTAGGTAGGTAGGTAGGTAGGTAGGTAGGTAGGTAGGTAGGTAGGTAGGCCGTGTAACATACATAACATGGTTTATGTCTCTCCCTCTCTGCAAGTTGAGGAGGGTGGTATACTTATTGCGATCGTGCAGGCCGTCCATAGGGTTGGGATCAGAAGAGAAACCAAAAATTTGCATGGAGGCGGCACAGAGGACGGAATCCGGGGAGCGAATTATATCTGGGTTGCACTGAGGCCTGCAGGAGGAGAAAAGAACATGGAGGAGTGCCAGCTGACAAGGAGTTTGCAACATCACAGTGAGGGAGGCGGTTGAAACAAACTGAACTGACTTGGTACCTAGCCTCTTTCACTGCCCCTTGGATACCAGGCGGGATAAGATGGAATTGTTATCTGGGTTAGGGCTGCGTGAGAGAGAGTGTGTGTAAATAATCTCAATCCCGACCGAGACGATGTTCTACGCATCAAAAAGAAGTGTAAGTGCCGGCAACAGCCATCATGATTTCTCGACACATGATACGATATAGACCCAAGGTAAAAAAAAAGGGGAGGTAAGAAGTACGTATCCCGCCTACGAGTATTACTGACTGTAATAAGCCACCTCATACCAAATTCAGATTTAGATAGCAACAAGTTGTAATACCCCCCCTAACTGATAGTACCGAGACTGCAAATAGAAGCAGAGCACCCCGGAGTTGAACCCTGAACTTCGGGCTGCCGTGCCATGTCATGCCATGCCGTATCCCTTATCTACACAGCCAGGCGCATACAGAGGTGGACGATATAGGAAATTCGTAGCGAATGATCGCCTGTTGTTAATATTCAGAACCAGCGGGTTGTCGGATTCGTCAGACAGGGGTTGGTTTACGAGTCAGCTACTGAGGTACGGTGAGTGATTCTGTATCAGGCTGAGTGAGAATTGAGGGAGGTGTTAAAGTTATTTTCAGGCCTTATTTAAAAATATTTGGGAGACGACAATGTCAGAAAAAAGTTTATCGTGCAGCAAGCATCCTGGACTTGGCGCACTGGAGATGCCATTTGCCCAACATAAACCCAGCACCATGTGTGTATACAAGCCTATTAGAACACCATCCATGCTAGCAGCTGGCCCAATATCATAATCCCTCATGAACACTTCCTAAACTTGGATGGTGCGCTACAAGTAGAGTAATTCAAGAATATCCTCGCCAAATGTTAGCTCAGAACATGCTGACCAGAGCCACCCAAGTTAAATGTCAACAACCAAAGCTCGCTGCACATGAGGGTTTACCTGCCCAGTAATCCTGCCGGCAAAACATTCTGCTGCAGCGAGACACCCCAATACCACGCCGCAATCGCCATGGCGCCCACGCTCATACCAAATGCCATCAAAAAGTTCACATCATTGTTATCTAACAAATCCCACCCATTCTCCACCACTCTCGACGGCCTCTCGTCCCCAAAGCTTGACTTGCGATGCTTATTCCTGGCATCATAGCGATCCTCCCCATCCGCCTCATCAACCGCCTCATCCGTCCTCTCAACTGCGCCTTTCCCCTCCCCACTCAGCACCGCCGCCTTTATCCCCGTAGCCGCTTTATGCTCCGCCGCCGCTGGAGAGACAAGCACACGCATACCGCCCTCACCTTCGACGACCTTTCCTGATCGCACATCCCTAACTGTGCGCTGGAACAGGCCGCCGAGAATACTATCCACCACGCTCCCGAGGAAGCCCCAGCCCGTCAACCCCAGAATCAGCTTCCTCCGCTGGTCCCCCGTCCAGGCGGCCCCACCGCCGGGGACGCCTTCCATCTCGGGTCCGCAGAGTGGAAGAGTAAGGAGCGCGGCGGTGACGATGACGATACTGCCGAGCAGACCAGCGAGGAGGCCAACAAGGGTGACACCCCCGTTCGTACCACGGGGAACCTTCCGAAAAGTCAAGCTGGTGATGAGCCGCGGGGGGTGAGGCGACAAGATGCCGAGCTCGGAGCTGAACGTGTCGGCGGCAACGCACGCGTAGTTGGCAATGATGCCAATAACAAGGAGGTCGCCGCCCCAGGAGAAGCATAAGCTTCCGCTGGAATTAGGGTCGGCGATCTGAAGGGCCTGTCGACGCGTGTGCAGCTGGTAGGCGTGGAGTAAGCTGAACAGCGAGGCGGTTAGGGAGTTGGCAAAGACTTGGACATGGGTCCGAGGGCCATCGCCGCCTGAGGAGCCACGTGAGTGGACAGTGAGGGTGGCCTTTACATTTTCCTTGACCTTTTTGGCGAAGGTTAGCAGGGACAGGGAAGGGGCATGCGAGCGACAGAAAAACGCACATGAGTCGCCCGTGTTCCTGCTAGAAAGAACACAACGAGCAGGATAAAGGGAAGGTTCCACGGATGCACAGCATGCGCAACGGCCGTGATGAAGGCCGCAAAGATGCCGCCGGGTGTTAACGACTTTTTCGAATACGCCCGGTAGCACAGCACGGCAATCGCGGGCGCAGCGATGGCGGGCTTCATTTTGCTAAGGGGCGTTGCGCTGTGTTGGGCGCCTGTTGATCCTCTGTTAGGTATGCTACGTTAATGTCTGTCCAAATCTCGGTGCTTTTGCTGTGCTGGGTTCGCTCGCGCGCGCGTCCACTGTTCGCCAAACCCAACTCCAAATTCCAGGCTTTCCTTGGAACACGCACACTGTCCGGGAGAGAGGTCAAAATGCTGACATCAGCAAAGTCCCACTGGACAAGGGGTCGGCCTTGAAGCCGGCAAGACTTGGCGAGCCCAGATGACAGGTCGATCTTCCAAAGCTTGGCTCCGACTTGGCTCAAACTTGGCACCCCACTAAGATATGGCTTAACCGGGGCACCCCCTTAGGTGCCTAAGCTAGACTCGAGCTAGCGCACTGCGTTCCTGCCAAGATGAGCGTCTTGCAGCACAAGTTTGTTCAGGTTTGTTCGCGTTTGTGCCCGTTTCGCACCTCCCCTCTCTTTGCTGGCACCTGTCAGGTCCAATGAGCAAAAGCCAATCAGCAGGGATGACCCCTTTGCCCCTGAGTTGGAAAAGGCAAGACGTCATGTCGACTTCGGCGATGGACCGCTGCGATGGCCGACCATCCGTGAAGCAATGCTTGCGCCTCGCAATTTCCCACACGCGCGTCCCCGCCCCAGCCGTGCTCATTTTTTTTTTTTTGGCGTGTGCACAATTCGAGCCAACATTGCGATGGACGAGGACGAGACGGGCCAAGGCGCCACGGGCTTGTTTAGCATGAGCTTGTTTCAACGCACTGGTAGACTCGAACACCACAAAATTGTCTGGTTCTAGGGGGGGGTTATCTACTCCAATTCGAGCTTGACTGCTACCCAAGGGACAGAGCCGCAATCAAAAGATGCCCTCTGGCAGTTCCCGAAGCTGACGTTGCCGTGGCACATGCTACGTCCAAGGTCGCATTCTCGGTCGGAGCTCTCTCATCCCGCTCAGTTCCATGACCCCCGCAGCGCCTTCGATGGGGTTGTGGCCGGGGCCTTCGGTCTTGTCGGGACTGAGGCAACACTTGGCAAGCGCCCGTCGCCCGGACGTTGGCTGCAGGGCTGGGCTGCGACCCCACCTCAATATCACCTCGTGTTCAAGGTGAGGCTGCAGCTGATGGACATTCTCGAGCCCTCGGCCCAAGGAACACCCCCGGTCGCGGCCAAAACGGAGAGAGCCCTGGCCCAAACACCACCGTTTTGTCACTTAAAGGGAGCCCCCGCCGCGACCCATGCGCCAGGGGTCGCATTCTTGGTCATGGCAAGGTCGTTTTGGGCACTTTCGAGCCCCGTCCGAGATGCAAGAGCACGATCCGACGCCTGTTCCACCAAACTCGACCACGTCGTGGAGCCGTATCCGTGCGGGACCTGGCGATACTCACGAACACACCCCCTTCTCCTCCCCTCAAACCCCCTCATGGATTCGCATGCTGGTCCCAACCCCCACACCCTTATCACTGTGAGTATCTCCGATGCGGCTGAAGTCTTCGATGCAAAAGCTTGGCCGGCAAAAGGACTCCCGCTGTTGCTTGGTCGCGAACTCGTCTCGGTGTGGTTGCAATCAGACCGTGGTCTCTTCGTCGCCATCGTGTCGGCTGCGTCGGTCGAGGGCATCTGTCGACAATATGTCTCGGCTTCGGTTCGCATTCATGGAACCACGGCTCGACGCGGCAAGCAGCTATTGCTACCATGGTGCGCGTCGCCATGTCTGACTGTTCCTGCCATTCAATGTTGCAATCATGGCCGACAGGCTGTCGCCGTGCCAGTCACAAACAAACCAAAAAAGTGGCCTTACATGACGCATACTGCTGTCGGCGGTTCGAAAGCGGTCGTCACGTCGTGCTCGGTCTCGGCAATCCTCCGCATTCCGTCTTGTCCACACGAAGGTCATTCGAGCTGACAAACGTGGGCGAAGGTGCGGGGATCGAGTGGGTTTGGTGTTTTCTTTGCTTGACGGCTGTTCTCGAGTGCTCCGCTTCCGGCTTTCTGATCTTATTCCACGTTATCAAGTCCGGACGTCGGTGTTTGCTAACCTAACCAGTCCAGGGTAGCGCTAATGATCCTACGCTGTCGCTTCAGGGTTCCCATTCCTCTTGCCTGACCGCCCATTTCCAGGTGCGGCCAGCTACCCCCTCCGTCTTGGCGTCCTTCCTTCGGGGTGGATCGCTTCGGCACTCGCATGCGGACATGATGCTCCGGGTGGGGGCCCCGGCCACACGCCGGACTCTGTCTTGTTCCGTGTTGTGTCCGCGCGCGGCTATCCTTTCTCGTTTGTTTAGATTCGCACTGAAGTCCAAAGCTGGTCAGTTTGGCCAATCCCCCCTTTTACCAGAGTGACTGCCCCTGACAGCCGAGGTTGGTGCCCCTGTTGTCTCGGTCTTTTTATAATACCGGGGTGTCGGGAAGTTCCGATGTGTGTCTTGACCCTTGTCGCTTGGTTGCTCCACAACCAACAACACCATTGTGGTGGATGTTGATTGTCGAGAAAATGGAATAGGGGGGGTTGTTGACTTGGTTGAACATCGCGTCGCATCGTTCTTCGAGCATCGTCGCCTGCCTGGTGGTATCCCTTTATCCTTGACTTCCTGTCGACCAGTGGCCGACCTCTTTCACCACCTTCCCGTAACTGTTCGACCCTCGCATCGCGGCGTCACTCCCGGTTAGTTGGTACCGTTGCTGTCGGTGAGGTTTCTGGATCGTCCGCAGTACGTTAATGTCCTGTTGTCGTGAGAGGGACTAGCCTTCCCGTGGTTGTCGACCAGACCGGCAGGCGTCACACTCAAGTGAGGAATCAAGTGGAAGAAGGCACCCCACCCAACCTCCCACGTAGGAAGGGGGTTAGGTTTTATATCTGATGTGGCAAGGGCGAGGTGACGAGAGGGCAGGTCGGTGGGAAGATCGGACAAGAAGCGCGAGAATGTCCGATATATGGGGGGACCCTTCCCCGGTATCCCCCATCCCGCTCCCGCCCGGCTGGTTGTGTACCGAGCTCCGCTTGTCCAAGCGCCAGCGACGCAGAACGAGTGGCAAGGGAGTACTCTAGTATAAAAGGGACATATGCGGGAAGCGGCAGATCTTCACCCTGGTTGGAAGGGAAAGGGAGGTGGGGGGAGGGGAGTGAAGAAACAGAAACAGAGCAAGAGAGGAAAAAAAGAACAATATACATTCCCGTCACTGATGCATCTCTCCTCTCTTTTCCCCTCCATCTCGAGCTTTATCCCCATACCCTTACAGCCCCACTTTCTCCCTCGTCCCTGGTGTACTCACGGCGCAAACCCCGTTACACTCTGGGTGTTTGCAGCCTGCGTCGTGCATTGCAGCTCCAGGGGTAACCGGAGGGAGATAAAGAAGGAGGGAAAGAGACCGAGAGACCGAAATACGGGCACCGAGAAGGGGGAAACGGGAAAGAGAAAAAAGAGGGTAAACGGAGACGGGTGGTTTGTCGATTATTCATTCACACGGAGACGGGGACCTTCGCTGTATATGCTTGTGATGCCTTGCTTTTGCTTGCCTGGTCTTGCCCAGTCTGGACTGGAATGGCTTGTCTTGTCTTACCTGGTCTGGTTTGGTCTGATCCTTTTTGGTCTTGTTCTGGCTTGCTGTAAGTGCTGGCCCTGTATTGTACGTACTGCGTGCGTACGTCATGGCCTTTTTCTTCTCACTCCCCTTCCTCCAAGGATAAAGGAGCAAGACATGGGTTGGTGATGTTCCATCCGTACGTACTATACCGAAGCTGGCATCAGTTGGAGCTGTGTGTATTTGAGAGAGAGCAAGACAGAGAGAGAGAGAGCGAGCGGCCTGGCCCGAGTCCCGTGTTGAGACGAGGCGGAGGTGGGTGAGATGATGCTTGATACTGCCGACCGACCGCCCGACTGCCCGACGAGAAAAGGGAAACAAGCTGACGTATGCTTTTCTTCCTCTGCAGCATGTTTCTGTCCTTTCTGTCATTTCTTGGCCCACCAGTAGGCGGGCGGGCGGGAGGCGCAAGTTGAGTAAGGGAGATGCGCCAGGTAGTGACAGGATTTGGGTGACTTGTCCCACCATGGGGCTCATGATATCGAGATACCTAGCCGGCGTAGCAAACTGTGGTACAATGCTCAGGTCTCTCCGGACACCAACACGGTCCCCACCAGGGTAACCAAACCTCATGGCCCAGAAGCACACATTCGCATTCCAACCGTAAACCCACAACCCGAGACCTGTAACCCGCAATCCGCAACCGACAAACCACCGCAATGCCATGCAGCCTGCCAGAGAAACTCTGTATTCTAAATGCTGTTCGGCCAGGGAGGAGCGGGCCAGGGACCAGGGGGTAGTCATGGTGGAGGCGGGAACCGTTTTTGCTGTTATTTTCTTTTTCTGTTGTTGCCCAATCATGTCGTTGCAAACCCGGCTCGGATGCTCGGTTGTCCAGCACTCCGACTCGGGACCGAAGGGTACGGAACACGCCGACATGAACTCCCTTATCGCATTCTGTTTGCACCTCGCTGTTTCTACCTGTAAAATACTAGTGAGAGAAGATAGAAAAAGACCTTGATGACCCTGTCGGGGGCTGTAGGCCGACAAGCGCCGCGCCCCCACCATCCCTCCCCGCGCATGTTCATTCGCTCCGGCCGGACTGCAGGTCCTCCCCATTTGTCTGTGGGGAGCGTTTCAGAATATGCCACCACCTTTTGATCTTTTCTTTTTCTGCTTTCTTGCAGCTTGTGTTGACGACTGTCGATGTTGACGATAACAATGTTGACAATTGGCACTCTCCCTGCTGATGATTTCACCACTTCGTCCCCGTGCCACACAATCTCCCCCGCCTTCGGATCCAGCGCCAGGTGAAGGAATTGCGCCTGGTCTGCTACTGTTTACCCCGGCACACGCAAACCGCACTGGCCCGGCCCGCTTTTACATATATGGACCACCGTACACTAGTGCTAGTGTCATACCTTTGTTTTCTATTCCGGATATTTGTTGATAAAAAAAGTGTAATGCGACGTCGGTATAGCCTACTAGATTGATGGAAAAGACGAGTGACGGCTTGTAAATGACAAGGGCATTGGCGGGACCCTCAAACTTCCGCCTGTCGATATCGTCGACATCGGCAGCCACGGCGCTCTTAGTCCGGACTTCAAACAGGTTTTTTTTTTGTTCAATGCGCGATTCGGTGGGACTTGCTTGCGTGCTTCGGTGCACGTCGGTCTGCTTGCTCATCCAGAACAGAACACGCAGAATAAAAACGTGCCTCGCAGGGGACATGACAGGGAGGCTGTTTTCTGTGTCGTGCAGTGCAAGCCACCGGGCGTTTTAAGATTCATGATCATGTCTCTTTGTTCCCGGGGTTAGAATTTGAGTTTGTGTTGTCTGTTGATAGTGACCTGAGTGGTCTATAGTCGGGATTTCCGAAGTTAGCTCAAGTCTGGGCGAGTCAAGTCGAATCAAATTGAGTCGAGTCATCAACAAATCTCTTCGAAAGGTCCAGACTGCGGTTGTCGATCGGTCATCGGCGGGACGGGACGTGAACGTGACATCGCAAACCGCTGTCTCCGACTCTCCGATGTCACGTCTCGCTTGTTCATTTTGCGATGCTGTTTTCTACACGCAACCTCGACTTTTACCGGCTGCTTTTGTGTTGCATGCTCGTGATGATTGCTGACCATCTAAGACTGCCGAGAACACTCAAAAACCTTGATAGATAGTTAGACAATATCTCCTGTGGACTGGGCAAGTCATGGCATGGTTGTGGCGACCCATGGGGATTTGCAGTAGCGCCGCCCTTCCATCCTCCGGACCTCGTCATGGTTTCTCGGTCCTGCTCGACATGTCCGTCGGACTCACAGGCATCCCCTTGCCCCTTTCCTCATGGATGCTTGCATGCTGGTCGGATTGAGGATGGATTTTCGCACTGGATACCACGTGTTCTGCGCCACCGCAGTTCCCATGGCTCAACCCGAATGCCTGGCCGAGGGGCGAGGTCGCACAAAGGGGGTCTGAGGTCTCTGATATCGCATGTTATGAGGATTCTGCAGCGGACCAACCAGAGGATGATCGGGGGGGCAGACGGTTTGTCGGACCTGGAACGATGAGATCGGGATCTCGACAAGTTGTCCCCGATGTCGACCACCCCCTGAGCCTTGAGAGGCATGGACAACCCCAACCAGATGCCCGATATCTTTACAACTTCATGTGAAAACATTGTGAGCCGCGCTACTATCGTCTGAGGCGTTAATTCGGCCTCACTCTTGTGAGAGCTGGAATATCCGCCGTGGCGCCGAACCGCCCGTGCTTCAACCACGGCTCCAACATGGGGCAATACCGACCTGTATACCACGTCAAGTCCTTCATATGCCGGAGGACACATCGGGGTATACAACATGTAGACGAGAAAGCGGCGGTGATGTTCGATCAATTTTCTAGAAGGGGCCTCGGTGCCGAACGTCGTGTCTCAACCGTCGGAGGCACGGCAGGACAAGCACAGGGGAATATCAAACTAACGCCAGCAGGTAACTTTGAGCGGAATGTGGGAGGACCCTAGTCTTCGGACATTGGCAGCGGGCCGTGGGGAACAAACCAAGAGCATCGTCGCTGACTTTGACCAAATTCCAGCATGTCTTTTGGCTTTAGCCGCGAACCTGAGCTGCGAGGTGGGCCGACAGCAGCAGGAGGATCAAATCAAGATCAAAAAAGGTCCTTCGAACCGTCTGCCTTGACTGTCCGAGGAGAGCAGCAAACTCAAATCATCTGAGAGATGCAACAATGTTGAATCGCAGTGTGTTTGGCAAGCGACCCGGTCTGAACGCGTTCATAAAACAACGCCAAGACCGGGCAAAACAGAACATGGACACACTTCGACTGTGTCGAAAACTTTTGAGATGCCCGAACCCCGAGGCGAGGCTATGATCTTGGGGTAATGAGAAAAGTCTGTCGTCGAATCAGAAGCAGAACTGACGTTCATCATGGGGTTGATGAGTTACACTTGCGATCTGGGGCATGCTCTTGTGTCTGAGACCTGGAGTCCTTGACGGGTGGCAGGCGCCTGTCAATGCAGTCTCGGGTAATGAAGAGGGCCTGGCACCCGGCGACGTGCAGTTGCACCTATCCCGTCCATAGGCGGTGCAAGTCGCTGTCGGTCACTGTCGGCCCAGAATTGCGCGTTCTTTGGGCGTGGCTGGGGCACTGTCGGGCAGTTCGCAAGTTGCATGCCGATTGGGGGTCCGTCGCCTGTCAGTCCGTCGAGTCCGTACCTAGGCGGGGACCCGTCGTGGAAGGGGTCCCTTTGCACCCCGCGAATCCCGAAGAACAGCCTCTCTCCCATAAAGGTCAGGCCGCGCCATCCCACTTCAATCTTGCCTACAGGATGAGTGAGGGGATGTGGGAATGCAGGCAAAAAATGGTGGAAAATCTGCTTGAGAAAATGAGGAATCCCGAACTCGCCGCAGCCGACACCAGCTACACAAACCCACACACACAGCCGACTTTGAATTGGGTTCTTACTGCGTACTCCAGTTCCTAGGCCGCCCAAGGAAAAGGTCGAACCCCCCACTCAGCGAGCGACTCTGCCCCTCCCTCCGCCCACCGCCAGTTCATCATTGGGCCGTCACACAGCACCCGACCGATGCGAATTCAGAAGTGTGCACAACAACGCCGGCGACGCGGAAAACCCCCAGACCCAGTCCTAGACCGTTGAATCCTAGGCCGGCTAGTTTGCTTCCCATTCTCCTTGTTGAAGTCTGCAGCGCGGCGCCTACGTCGGTCCTTCTTGACCACTCCGAGACTGCCAACTGGCGCCCTTCAACGCTTGTCGAACCTGGCGCAGACGTCATTCCTAGGATGCTCGACTCCAACGCCCGATTCGGAGAGGACTGCCTCGAGATAGACGCATGCGTGCCCAGTCGTGTGAGTAGTTGATGTGGATCGCCGAACATGTGCGCTCAATACGAGGCCCAGTGTCTCCCACCCCGCCCGTGGCTTGACGCTTCCATTGGCGCAGAACCGCCATACTCTATCAGGCTTGGCACGAGTTCTGTGTCTGTATCTCTCCATGACGCAAGGGCGACCTCTCGAGCAAAAACGGTCCAGGATTGGCAGCAGACTATTGGTTGATCATTGCCGGACACAGCTGTTGGAATTTGGTGATTACAGCCGCACGCCCTGCCAAGATGCAACAGGCACAGCCGGTTAATTCGATATCGCTGTCGACGATTTACGATACTCGGTAAGTGTCAACCGCAAGCTCACCGAGGTGAAGATAGTTCCGAGAAGCCCCCGAGTCAACGGCTGCTCTTTGCAGCTAGCCGCGACATTCCTGGCTGCACACCCTTGACTGCTGAGTTGTCTCGTCTCTTCTTGTTCAGGCGGTGTGACTGACGACTGCAGGTGTCGGGAGGCGGTGTCTTTGATGTTTTCTTCCGAGCCTTCGATGTCTCTCTGTGTCCCTCGTCGGGAGTGTAGAGGTGCCACGACGGCTTGGTACTACTGACTCTGCCGAGTAGAACTAGGCGGTGATGCGCAGGCGCACCTATCTCGTGATGGGCATCTAGACCTTGGGCCGACGGCTGCGAGCTTTGCTGTGCTAGCTTTGGCCAATGGCGCGGCGGGACGCAGAAGCTGTCTAAAATTATTACCCTCGTGGTGGACTCCGCCACCGCATCACTTGATTTGCTGGGAATCGCCCCGCCATTTGGCTTCGACTGTGGGCGACCAACCCGAAGTTGGTCGTCATGTGAATATCGACAAACCTTTTCCATATTGGATTGGGATTGTCAATTTCCCTCCGCGACAAAGAAAGCAACGATGACGCAGGCGACGCCCAAGGGCGGAAACTACAACGCAGGGATAAGGAGGTAGGGAGTTGACAATTTCCGCTGGACGATGTAAGTGTCAAACTCAAGCAGGGGTTGCGGGTTCAGCGGCAGAAGAAGCAAGAAAGGGAGGCGCACCGTCGTCTGACGGTGAGATGTTCTGTGACGTGATCCTAGGATTTCTCGAAGGCGTCTGCCCATCGAGTTGTGAAAATGCGGCACTTGAAAATGGAAATTGCGATGGACAATGCGGCCTCAGTGCCGGACCGACTTGGACTTCAGCAGATTTTTTAACTCACTAAACCGCAATTGGAGCGCAATGTGGAGTTAGCGTTAGCCTCTTGTTATGGTTCGTCTCGCAGCTTCCTTAGCGTGAGACTTCGACCTTGGCAATGACGATGAGGTTGGGAAACGCATCCTCATCGGATTTTGTTGTGAACTATGTGCGGATGGAGGTCATGTTGCCAATATTTTGAGCCTTAGTGTGAAATTTCAATATCTCTGAGGAGAATTTTGGCCCTCTATGGTCCTTTGAAAAAACACTGGAATGAAGTCCCACGTGAACAGGGTTTGAAGATGAATGGAGCTTGCGCTTAACCTTCAGAAGTTAATCGCCTGTTGGTGCTTACTTTAATTCAACCTTGCGTTCCATCATTACAACTGGCATCCATGGGTCGACAACAACAAGAACAATGACGGATGATGCTCATCAAATCATCAAGGCTTATTTGTCATGGTTGACTTGGGATGTTGTGGCGGTCGACGATATCAGTGTGCACGACGTCGCTCCTTCCGTATCCATGACTCGCAGGTTTCCAGGCGCGAGCTGGGAAGGGACTGAGCTCAGGAGGATCCATCGTCTCCTCCCCGGGACCACCCCCGGGTTTCGGAAGCCACAACGTGCTATCGCTACATCCCTGTGATGAGTGGGCCGATGACTTTGGAGGGACTTGATTGAACTGCCTAGTCACCCAGAGTGCACTTTCACCACCGTCATAGGATTGTTTACGAATTCTGAGAAATCAGCACTGAGGCTGGCTTTCCCTTATGTTTCTGTTTCACGGCGTGTTTGTTGTCAGCCGAGAAGGCCGCATTGCCGCGGGTGGCAGTTCGTGCAAGTTGAGCCGCAAGCGCTGCGATACGACAATGCGATCAAGGTCTCAAATCTGGTGACGACTAGATGGGCCTCAGGTTAATTCTAAGACAAGATGCTAGACACAAGGCAGAAACATTCGGCGCCGTAAAATGGCCGAGGTTGCCTGTCAATGGAGCGACGTCGCCCGGCTTACGTTGTCGTCGACCTATCGGGTTCCGGTCAACGCGGTAATACTTTGCTGCGAAGCCCTCCGTCTCGGCGCGGTGCCGAGTCACAGGCGCCAGGGGGTGGGCTGATGGACCAGAAGCAAGTTAACTAACTACACTAGTTAACGTTAGTGGCCGAGGTATGCGAAACCAACAAGGGCCTCGCGCTGCACTAAACCAGAGCGGCCAAGCCCTCTTCCCGTTCCGCCCGCAAAGCGTCAGCACTTTACCGTCTAATTCACGGTTAAACGAGGCAGCCCGCGTCTACGGCCTTGGACGCCTGGTTTACCTTCCCGCTCCATTTATTTGCTTGTGTGCAATGGGCTACGCAGGAAGAAGACGCATTTGGGCAAGGAAGAGGTCGAGGAAACTCGCTTTGCAGCTAGGCAAATCCAAGAGAACGATGCGGGGCGGCATCATTGATTACCGCCAGGGTGAGGCGGCATGATTATCTCGCCGGTATGTTTTGCTCGTCGTGCATGGCATGGCCAGGAAAAGAAGCTGAAAGCTATGTTTTGGCGATGGCCGTCAACGTGGTCGACGCAGAGCAAATGCACTGTTTGTCACACACAGGCTGCATCCAAATTCGGACATATATTTGTCTGATCCGGCGTCCAATTGGTCCAGCCCAACATACTACCGCGCGGGGCTCAGTCTCCAGCCCGTGGCGATGGCGTCGCTGCTTCGTCGACAACCACATCCTCTCGCAGCGGATGGGCGAGATGCCGGCCCGGGAGTGGGAAAGGCGAGATTCGCAGACACACCGATCATGATGAGACGCACACACACTCACCCTCACATTTACACCTTGCTTGACGACTCACTGCCACCCCGACGACGGCAATTGGTGATTGGTCGGGAGGGGCATTTATGACTCTAATCAGGCTATCAAGGCTCTGTCTGAGAGGACCAGCCGCACCGGCATTCGGAGAGATACACACACACAAGCACACGACGACGGGCGGGCTTTATTTTTGGGCACTCCTTTGCAATCTACGCGTTATTGAAGTTCCCAGTGAATCATGGTCTGGGGATATTCCCACACCGGCGGAGACGAAGGCTTGAGCGGGCTGGCATGGTGTCGTCGACTATGCCGCCATGCCGTGGCCCGTTTCTCAAAGAAAACGTCATGCTGGATGCAGATTCCTCCCTTCCACGACCTGGGAAAGCTAGTAAAGGGTCCACAATGCGAGAACTTAGCTAGTTGGATGGTTTGTGAGAGGCGAAACATGTCAGCCTTGTTCATCACACGCCTGTGTTTCCTTGGGGCTAGCATCTTCCAGGTTGTAAATGTCCTAGCGTCGTGACCTCTACTAGGTGATGTCGCCGCTGCTGTGGAAGCGCATGGCGAGCGCGATATACCGCTGTATATACCCGCTGCATTCGCGTATTCGACATGACACGAACGACACGACCAAGGATTCAGGTTCGCGGTACAGTGGATGCAACCGTTCGCGGCTTGCGTGCTCGAGGCGGTCAGGTGAGTTAGGTGGCCACCATTCCCACTCCCCACGTTTCCAGCTTGATTTTAGCCTATGCTCCCGCCAATGTTCGAAACACGAATGCTTTCACTGCGAACCTCACAGCAATGTTTTCATGGACCCTGAAATGTGAAGAGCAAGAGAGGATTCCAGTCCATTCTTCCTCTTGTCAATACGGAATGTCTCGGGTCTCCTCGTCCCTTGTCTCTCCCCTCTCGACCCATCGAGCCCCATCACTGCACCGCTTGGTAGTGTTGGGTCTAGCCAGCCGAGCCCAAGAGACAGAATTGAGTTTGGGTGCCAGCTGCGGATGGCCACTGCCCTAGACCCTGCAACCCCGCTTGTCGCCTGGGATTGCCTAGTGATGGTTCTTCCCAACTTCCAGGCTGAGTGTCGAGATAAAATAGAAGCCAAGCAGAAAACCAATTCATACGGGAATTTTGATGCTTCCTGGCGGGGACAAACAACCCGGACCCCGCATGGCCCAGATATTGATATGAGTCCGGGGATCGTGTACGATGCGGGCTCTACTTCGGCTGGAAACATCACGAAATAGAACCCGCCGAGTAACCACTCCGAACACTACTGCATACCTAGATAGGTACGGGGGCCTATCCGGAATCCCACCTCAGCAATGCTGACTAGGTACTTGGATTTCTTCCTGCTACCTATGCTGTGACCAGAGGCAAAATTGGAATGATGGCCTTTTTTGGCCCATCACGGCCACTGCCGTGAGATGTGAGATGTGTCCGAGCAAGTCGCGTTCGCGATCCTGTCCAGCACAAGCCAACGAAAGCGACGGAAAGCAAGTTGGAAGCCCATCTCGTAAAACGTCGCAGCATATGGGATGCCCCAGATCGCCCTGTGAGGTGTCGGAGCAGGAGGGGAGAGCCCCAAGCAGCACCCCAAAATTGGGCACCAATTGCGCGAAGAAGACGGGACTTCCAGGTGCTAGAAACGAGCCACCACCTCCGCCTCTCCACTCAGATGCGTTGTTCTCAGCCCCTCCATGGCCGAGCTGCTCCCCACCCTGCCTTTGTCGGCTGACGAATCAAACCTCTTTTCTCATTCACAACACAACCTCGAAAGGCTCGCCGGAGCCGGCAACCCGTGCGCTGCATCATCACTCACGTCCTCTCGTTTCCAACAAGTTGCTTCTTCCGCTTTCTGGTTCCCCGGCACGAAGAGGCGACTGAGCCAGATTATGGGAACGAAAGGGCTGCCTCGACGGCTGTGAAATCCCGTTCGGCTTCGCAGCAGCACTCGGCCGAAGCTGTGTGGGGGTTGCCTTCGATGACGAACTTTCCCAGTCGGGATTAAGTGAATGCACAATTGATGAACAAATTTATGTATGAACGGGTGAGTTGAGTTTTGCGAAAAAAAAAGACGGCAGGGGAAAGAACGGTGGGTGGACAGGGATTCCCCTGATGGAGGGGAGAAGAGGGGGGTGGGGTGGGGTATGGCACTACCATGCCCGTTCTGTGCTTGGCGGCCATCGCGTCTCGATGTTGCAGGTAAAATGGAGGGAGGCGTGACCGTAGTAAAAGCCGATCATCTGGGTTGATCGACAACCTTTTTCTCTGATACAACACCGAACCTTGCATGGCCTTAGTACCCATTCATTCGACGTTTTTCTTTTCTGCAGTTGCGGTCGCCGTAGAGAAGCAGCCTGGCAAATTGGCACACCCCCCCTTCCCTATCAGTTTGCATTCTAGTGAGAGAGCTAAAGCTCCCACCGTTCCTGGCCGCCCACCCTCCTCCCCGCCTGCAGTCGTGCAGGCCCACCAGATGCCGACAGCAAATCAATTTGTGCCTGTTACGTAGAATATATCTTTTGGTTGCTCAATTGTCAACGCCACGGTCAAACAGAATGACATTCCACAAGCGAAGCGAGAATCCAACATTGCTCTGGATTCCCCAGAACTGAACTGCTGTTCCGCTGCGACGTAGAACGCCCGTCCCGGGACTCGACACAGGACCCGAGACGATCAGGACGTTCCCGTTACCACGTTTTCCGAATCGATGGAGCCCCCCTCCCCGAAAACGCGGCCAGTTTGTTCTGCTGAAGTGGTGAGCTGTCCCTTTGCTGTTTCTCCCCCCCCCTTGCTGTGCTTCACTCTACAGTGGAGGGGAAGACGGTAACAGACTCATCCAATTACTCCTTTCCAGGGTCAGCCATCGTCATTTTCGGTTCTAATTTCTGTTCGTCTTCTTTGCTTCTTTTGGAGCACCGTTATTGACAAGCTTGGCACATTGGCCTCACACTGCAAAAATCGTATCGATGCAAATGCGGTAGCCGGGCCATTTGAGGGGACAAATTAAACCGTCCATGCTTTTGCCAGCCGTGTTGTTCATTTTTCTTTCCCTTACGAGATGGCCCGGCCTGTGGATTCACGGGTGCTGTGCTGGCAGGTCCCCTCATGTCTCAAAAGTTGCTGGCCCGGCCCCTGCCCGCGCTGGTTAGCTTGACCATTCGCTGATCAACCAGCTAAAAAATGGAAGCCCATCAAGGTGCTGCCGGAAGAGGGACACAAAGAGAAACAAAAATCAAGAAAAGAAAAAAAAAATAACAAGCCATGGCAGATCACACTTACCCCCCCTTCCATCTCACACCTTTTCCCGCCCGTCCTCGTCCTTTGGGCGACTCGCGGCTAGGGAAATGGACCAAAGGCTAAGGAACTGGATGGCGATGGCGCGCTCTCTCAATCTCAAGTTGCTATCTGGTATTGCACTTGGCATGCCGCGCTCTGGGGTAGAGAGCTCGCGCCGTCGCGATAGGCTGGTGGGGAGGTGGGTGGGCTATGGCTAACGACTAAGGCAATGGAGGATGGGCTGCGGTAGGTACCTCGACCCTGGTACCTTTTTTTTAGACGGCGGCTGAACACTGTCAACAACCAGGTCGGGAAAGCCCTTTTGCTTTCTCCATGTCTCACCTTGCACACACTCGACTCGCCTTGGCCCAGAGTGCAAGGTACAATGTACCTCTCTCGCCGCTTCTGCTTGGAGCGGACCCCTGTCCCTGTCTGTTCCCTCTCCTCCCAAGACACCCATGCCGCTTTCGTGGGCGGACCCAGTCGATTGCTCTTGCTTGCTGAGCTCACTCTGCGGCAGCACCGCCCTCGGCCTGACGGTGAGCAGAGAAAAAGCAGAGGGGCCCGCTGGGTGTGGAAGCTATGTCTTATCAATATTTCCGATATTGAAAAGGCCCGGCCTTCCAGTCCTCCCCAGTTTCTTCCCAAGCCCAAGTGTGTCGGAAGAAATCCATCTCTCACTCTCCCCCTACTGCATGTTTCCTGCAGACGCTTAATTTCTAATCTTCCTCCATTCCCGTCGATCGCTTTGGTCTCTTGAAGTTTGGGACGCTTGTTCCTTTCCCTGCATCTTCAAACAGCGTCTGCCCGTCTCTTCTACATACCTCCCCACCCCCCGCCAGTTTTGCTTCCCCCCAGACCACGTCGACAGATTCCAA
>Ga0247765_1000888_pt1 | contig 18624 bp, 17 predicted proteins | sample UWRJL106311C6_FD_179949 | JGI IMG/M metagenome (GOLD analysis project Ga0247765, IMG submission 179949) | Plant litter microbial communities from Arlington Agricultural Research Station in Wisconsin, United States - UWRJ-L106-311C-6 | ecosystem: Environmental > Terrestrial > Plant litter >... | reverse complement strand
TTTTTTTTGGGTCTGGTGATGGAAACTTACATCATCACAGACGGCCCTCTTGGCCTTGCCCTCTCCTACAATTTTCATTCTGCAATCCGAGCCCTTGAGTTTGCCGCAAATGAGCTGATAGAAATACATGTTAACTTTTGTTCACCTCCAAATTTGGTGACAGTTTTGTAATAGCTCAGGAACAACTAACCTTTTTCTTCGGCGGGCACGATAAACCCGTAGGATGAGGACCACCGCCCGTGGCACTCGGGACGGCGATCGTGCCAGCGCCGGTGATGATCATGGTGGCCTTGATGCGGTTCTTCTCCGCCAAAGGAAAGCCTTCCACAATGTTGTGGTAGGCCAGGAGAAAAATAAAATTGCCCAGCTGACCGAGCGTGTCGGGCGGTAGGTCCTTGGCCACCAAAGGACCGACTTCGCGAACATATTCGTTGAACATGGTGGCGGCTTCTCGCACAGAGCCGGCGCTGGGAGAGACCTGGTATTGAACAGTGCTTGGACTTAGAAGTAAGAGATCATTTAACAGTCCTCCGGGCTGTACACCATCGATAACGGCTCGAGAAGCACAGAGAACCTGACCGGGAGTGCCGATATTGGCACGCTTTTTGGAGGAAGGCGGGGCCGGGTGAGTCTTGTCAAAGTCGGCACCGGCGCGGCATTCTTTGCCTTCTTGCATGAAGCGGTCTAAACGCACGGCTAGTTCAATGTCGAGAATTTCCGAGAGGTCGCCGGGGGAATAGCCATTGACTGCTGAGGTTATGGCAACTGCGGAGGGGGTTACGGATCTATAGAGCGTCAGAGAAGAAAAAAAGAAGAGAAAAACAAAAAAGAAAAGGGAAAAATAGGAAGAAAGGGGGGGGGGAAAGGAAGGAAAAAAAAAAAAAAACTTACCCCTGGAGAGTATACTTAAAATCCGGAGCCTTTGTAATCGTAACAATGGCGCTCCCCCCAGCTGAGACGGTAATCGGGGTAGCGGCCGGGAGTTTCACGGCATTACTAGCTGCGCTTTCGGGGATATGATATCCCTTTGTGTCTGATCCTTTCTGGACGGCCCAAAGAGCCACGAGAATGGCAGCGATAATCTCGCGAAAAGTCACAATGGTTTTCCAGGCGAGAATGAGGGCCGAGGCAACGGCTCCCCAGAAACGCCGTTCGAGATGCTTGTCGTTTTGGATGATGGCGCCCTCGAGAACTTTGACCACGTCGCGATGACACTGGGGACTGGGTTGCCCTCCACAGCGCTGCAGCACAGCCTCGACTTTACTTTTGATTTCCTGCCCAAAGACAATGTTGAAACCGCCGTCGGCTTGGTTCACCCAGATGGAGTTGGGCTGTAAGCCATCTGGGAGGGCAGACTACCTCATTCCGTCAGCATCAATTTTTCCGTTTTCCCAAGGCAAGAAGAATTGAAGAATTGAACACTCACAATTTTGGGTTGGTACTTTTTCACGTCTCCGAGATCCAAGACTTCAGTGTACACGATGGTTGCAACGGCAACCATCAACGCCAGGGGATGTCGCCACCTCATGATGTCAAGTCAGAGAAAAGGTGGTTTGGTAAGGGAAGGAAATGTGAGCACTTTACTGGTGTACTGGGAGTGTGGCCTGAATGAACACGGACTTATAAGTTGGATCTGGACGAAGAACGTGGGCGCTGGCAAGTGCTATGTAGGTAAGGTAGGTAGGTAATCACCTCGCCCTCTTTCCAAGACCTGCAAATCCATATCGGAAATAGAGTCCAACGGGATCAGTAGCAAACATGGACATGATGCGCCCAGCACCTGACTAGACAACATTGTAAGAGTTAGGGTGTGGTGTTCTCGACCGAGAAAGTTTGTCTTCATTTCATGTTTGCTGTCATCGCAGGATCCTGAAAGGCGGCGCAAGGCCGTAACTACTCCGAGTTCCCTGAGTTGGACCACCACCTATTATTGTCTTTCTCGGTTGGTGAATATCTCGAGTCATGAGGTCAGCTTGAGGGGAAAAGAGCACGCAAATAATTGATTGATGGCTGCGCCCCCAAGCCAACAACGATTTGCTCCGCTCTAAACTTGAAACCTGAAACCTAAAGATTTGTTTGCTCGACCGTGAATCTGATCACCTAATACGACATCGGTTCCTCAGAAATGAACTTCTGATTGGTTGATATCCAAAAGACTTGTTTGCATCCGGTTTCCCAAACAGGTTTCAGCCCCCATGGTCAAATTTAACACTGCGCCTCAACTGTTGATTGTTGACAACTGATTGTTAACTGCTGATTACCGGACCGAGGTTTCCCCGTTTGGCAGTTCACTGTTTGCGAGGCTGAGCTACTTCTGCTTCTGATTCAAAGTGGAATGGAATGACATGTTGGGTGGCTCAAGTTTTCCCACTTGCAGCGTTGAGTTGGAGTGTGTCGAGATGGAATACCTTGAGATCTCTAGTTCTGTTTTTACTCCTCGGGACCCCAATCAATGAAATCTCTCACTTTAATTGATGTGGTCCGGAACGTGATTCATTATCTGTGATCTGACAGATCAACACTAGATACGGTACCGCACTTTTTTTTTTTTTTCCTTCCCTTTGTGGGTTTGCGTGTGTGATCTTCATGATAAGTAAGAGCCTTGCGCGGCAACGGTCATGGTAAAGTTTGCCCCGTATCTCGAACCGTGCCGCACAACGTTATAGCAAACTCCTCGGTGTGCTCACTGCCAAGAATCCCGGGAGAATGGAAAGCATAATCTTGGTGAGCGTTGGAGATGGAAATAAAATGTTCCCAACGATATACTCCAACGGACCGTGCCTCAATATATCACGGCCCCCAGGCGCTAAGAAGCAAACTCACTGGCACTGCCTTTGGCAGATAAATCCTCATCGTTCCAGCCTGCCAAGTGCACGGTGGGCAAACAAGGTGAGAATTTAGAGTCCAGCGAGCAAGCATGTGTTTTTAGTCCATGGTTTATTTCATGAAATATTATACCCGGTTGTTGGGTTGACCGAGCAGCTTAGGTTCCCTACATGCTTGTACCTTGGAATAAAAGTCAACTGTCACTTGATCCCACCTTAAGAGTTCTGCCACTCCTCCTGACGTCTCCCGAAGGCGATCCCTTGCTCGCAACACAGCTGAACAGGTATCTCGACTTTTATCACCTTTATCATCATGAAATTGCTTAGCTCCATCGCGTTATGTCTGTTTTGTTTGTTGGACATTGCCATGGCCCAGCACTGGGTAATGCGGCCGAGCTGCAAAGAAGGACGTATGTTCATCCCCCTGCGCTCTTGGAAATGCCTTCTAACATTTACACCCCAAATACCTAGCTGAAAAAGCGGGATGGGAATCTGAAATCCGGCAAGCCATGGATGACGCTACCAAATGGGCACTAAATGCGCACTATGTCTTGACCACCTCTTTCAACGATCCGGACGTGCAGAAGATTGTTCAACATATCCTTGGTAACGACCAGACCAAGATTAATTTCGCCAAAGGTTAGAATCTCCCTCGACAGTATCTTCGAGGCCAGGCAAGGAGGGGGCTAGGCGTCATGGAAAACACAGTTTTGCTAACTTGACCGTCTGGAAACGCAGAAATTCTTTATAACGTGAGTCGGTACAACAAGGCCGAATCAACAAACGACCAAGTTCAAACTGAGAACGACGTGGTGAGTCTTCCCCCTTGGTGACCAAACTGAGTCGTCGCGTGTTTTTTTTGACTGGGTCGATAGGTGATCGTTTGTGATGGTTCGGATTATTACAAAGAGGGAGCGTTCTATATCAGCAGAGTATTGGAAACCATTGTTGAGGACGTGGTAGAAGACCAGATTCGCTCCTGCTATGGACTCGCCGTGGAGTCACCACCGGCCGCGTTAACCCTGCCGGCATACGGCGTCAACTACGTGCAATATTACCCAATGTTGCAAGCGTGGGTGGCTTCTGGAGGCCAGGGTACCCCACCAAACAAGGAGCCTTTCCTGACGTCGCTGTCTAAGCCAAACGTCATTCATCTATGTCGCGACATGCTGTACGACATTGACGAACCAGCAGACGATTCGGATAACGAAGATGGGAAGCCCACCTACGCCACCATGGACAACGGCGCCATTCAGGAAGTCATGAGTCCACAGTTTATTGCCCGACTGGACCCAAACGAGAAGCCTATTGATGCCTTGGGCTTTTCCTTGGCTGGCACACTACTCCACGAAGTGAGTTATAAACACTGAGAGATTCAAATTCAATTCCTATCACACACACACACACACACACACTAACCCTCAAATCTACAATGTTAGCTTTCCCATACCGATCTTGCCGGTCGAACTGTTGATATTGGCACTCGCAGCGACTGTTATGGCTGGGTCTGCATTGGCAACCTCAAACACCCCAATAATGCGGACTCGATTGCTTTTTTGGGCGTTAGCTTGCAGCTGTGGATGGATGGGTATCGTGTTGACGAAAATGGGTCCCTTCACAAAAGGTAGAAGATGTAGCTTTTCTCTTTCCAGACATACCCCGTCAGAAAGCGTGTGCCAATAAACTCGATTTCAGAACCAAGATATTCACCAATTAGGAATAAAATGATGCATTGTGTATATCGTATGTTAGGTACCTACTTTTTCCAGCTGCAAAACAGGCAGCACTTTTATTGGGACACGGGGGCATACCCTATCTCCGCTTTCGAAGTTGTTCGTACAATCGACAAGGAGAAAACCCCAACTCCAAATCCCGCGCTTCCCCAACGTAAAAGGGAAAAAAAGGGAGAGAAAAAGATAATAGTGTGATCCCAGCGATTTCTGCGCCCCAATGGATCGCGGCGGTCACCTGTTCTCACTGCCAGTGACCAACATGAATCTGGTTGTATTTAGTTGGCTGAGTTGGGGCTTTTATTTTTCTCAAGGCTGTGCAGAAGTTGGTGCCTGACGAGAGATTAGTAGTCGAGTCTGAGGCGGCCATCACGTACAAACATCCGATCCTGCTCTCTAGCAACTTTACACAAACAAACCGAAAATAGACGTGTCTCAAAGTGTGTGGGGGCCATTGAGTGGCAAACGTTTCTTGGACCTGACCTTATTACTTTGCTTATTGCATCGCGTTCCGAGATCAACAGAAACCTGCCCCCAACCAGATTTGAACCACTGATTCATTCCAGTCTGCATCTGCACTGGCCTGGTCTGGCCAATAATGTCACTCCCTGCTTGTGCATCGGCGGATTACCCAAACGAGTCGACAGTCCACAACCAAGTGGAGAGTAGCTTCTTCTCGGCTCCGCTCGAGGTTCGCCGTGTTATCTACGGACATGTTTTTACCCTCGCCGGCCAACACATCCTCCGCCGTGTCAACAACAACAACAACAACAACAACAACAACAACAACAACAACAACAACAATGACAACGACGATGATAGGACCCAGGAGTTTATACTCACGCCATGCACTGCACCGTGCATCCAAGCCGCCATCTTAGATGGGCAAAACACGGGCGGCCTGGAGCGTCGCTGCACGCGTTCCGAATCCTGGTTAGAGTCCGATTACAGCCCTATATACAAGCGTCGGCTTGCGTCAACTTGGGGCCCGCACTGGCTGTGCGAAGAGCTGGCATTTCGCTGGAAACATGAACACTACCCTCAGGAAAAAGACAATCTGCTGTCTGCATCGTCACGCAGCCTCTCGTCCCTCTTGCGAGTCTGTAAGAGAATGTAGGCGTTCTCCGTTTTTTTTTTTTTTTTTGGTTCTTGTTCTCTGTAAAAACCAAGTTCCGCGTGTACAATCTAACAGAATATAGGTATCTGGATTTGATCGAGGACTTGACCGCAACAATGGATTTCCACATAACCGACATGCAAACCCTCAAGGCATTGCTGACTGACGGAAACGACGCTGCCGCACTGGGTCGCCCTTTTAGTTTCCCGACTTCGATTCGACCTCGCATCACTAGGCTCCGCATCACTTTTAGTCAACCTTTGGAGTTTTTCCGCGCAATCGAAACAAGTTCTCGCCTATTGGGACAGGACCGTGGCCATGAACCCGCCACAACAGGTTCAAATTCCGAAGACGAAAGAGATGTTGCTGCCTGGTTCCAGCTACCCTCTCGTCTGCTTCTTCAACTCCCCCGCCTCCGCATACTCAAAATATGGCTGGACCACAGCGGACGAGATTGGTGGTCAGTGGTTGACGAGCGAGCCATCCTTTCCCCTCTGGCGGAATTGAAGAAAAGCCACCCCGGCCTGGAACTCGCTTGCATTCTACCCAATGTGCATCCCAAGATTGAAGATGGACAGCGCCATTACCTGCCGGGAGAAACTAAAGCAGAGAACCTTCCACCATTCACAATCCACCGCGTTCTACGCCAGATATATCGTGTTGTTTTTGGCGGCAGTAATGCAGAAGAACAAGTTGTTGAAGTTGTTGACCCGACAGGTGCATGGAGTCAAGGAGAAATCGTTCGGGTAAGAGACTTTCCGCACCTCCGCGGGTTGTTGCTCTCCCCGGACGATACGCAAGCCGAGGTGGAGGAGCTGGAGGCCATGATATGGCGGCGGGGGTATAATCCTGGGTTTCTAATCGCGGGGGCTAGGATTCGCGAGGTTGTCAGGTTGACTCCGGTTGACTGACAAACTAAAGGGAACCAGGAGTTTTGCTTTGTCATTGTTAGTTCAGGTGTCCTATATATTTGTTGAAATGGTACAATTTTCCTTTTCTCAAGCAAGCTAACAGAGTTAATACCGCTAACTTATATGACTCCCAAGAGACGGGCCCCTCGCCGGGTATGAGCTCATTCCATCATGCTCACACCAGACAATCTTTTTCTCCCTCACTCTACCTGCAAGTCACCATCCTAAACTATGTAGAATAGATATCAAGTGCGACAACAAAGTCCGTGCAAAGATACCAGCGTTGCACCTGCACAACTAGCATGATCTCGGCAACATTAGAGGCCATGTAGCCACACCTCCCACTTTAGGGAGTATGTATAAAAAGTTTTTGGATACTACCGTGGTAGGCTTGGCCTGTGAATCATATATATATGGTTTGGGAATAATTACAGTTGCTACAGCCAATCATACAGTGGGGAGACAAAAGTCTCCCCCGCCACCCCACATCTCATCCCGCACCAAGATCATAACCACCTATCTTTGAACAATGTTTTCTCCACGGTCTCTACATAAATATTTATGCAATTAGAATTAGTATAAGGGGAAAAGAAAGCTCTTTAAAATAAATTATATCAATATTTAGTATACTAGCCCTCAGCCTGAACAACGGCCTGCAAATACTAAATTATTAAATTTATCAACTTTTCAAATATCTCTTCTACAATCTCCTCTTATACTATAATCGCTGCCCTAACTAAGGCGGTTTTGGCGGTATCGTTTTTAAGCAAGGCCACTAGTGTCACGGTACGCTACCTGCCTGTGGCTACACAGCTAGATGTAGAAGAACTACGGTGCAGTGCCCTGACTGCACAATGTTCCACTTTTTGTGGTGTTTACACATTGCGTCCTTTGGTGCCGTGACAGTTTGCGTGTGTGTGTTGCAAAGAAGAAGAATATGACTTTGAATTTTGGCGAAGATTGGAAATCTTGCCTTTTGGTGGCGGGTGGGCCTGAGGCAGGCAGGCAAAAGACTCTCTCCCTTGCCTAGAAAGAGCAGGAGCGACTGCCTATGAATGGCTTACGCGCGTGAGTGATTCCCGGAATGAGTGGCTCCCTGGATGAGCTGAATTTGAATGGCTTGTTGGAAATAAGGCGGCTATAAATACCAAACTGGGAAACTGCGCAGCCGGGTTACGGTAACTTCTGAATTTACGGTAGTTAGGAATGGTGGTAATTGAAAATCATTGAGGTAACCGAAACTACTGTGGTAATTGAATTCAGGGTGGCCCGTGCGTTTTAGCCAATCAGGAGCCAGTCTTTAGACCCAGCAAAAAATACCAATCCGCCCAACCCCCTGTAGATCCTTTGGAATTTAGAGCCTACAGGGAGTTGGTATTAAATTGGCAAGATGGAAAATAGTTACGAATAGGAATCGAATACAGGCGATTACGAGGGTAAAATTCAAGGGAACTACGTCACGAACAGTTCAAATTTATACTATGTAAGAAGTTACGTGTGTTTATCAACGGTGGAAGGCGCGTTGGTAAGTGGAAGTTAAGTGCGTTCGGACTCTGTCATTCAACCTACACGCTAGCCAACCCGGGTATTACCACCACCACTACCATTGCAATGTCAAAAGAGAAGGGGTCCCAACCACATTGTCAACAAGATAGGGGATCGACCCCTGGGTCGAACCCAGGCACTATAGTTAGCTTGCGTGAGGATGCCTGGCACAGCCAGCAATCCAACCACCAAGCCACCAAGGCAGTGTAAGCTAGTGGCCAGGTGGATCATGCAAAGAGGTCTATAAAAGGAGGGTTTCTGGTACTGCCAGAAACCCGACGAACAACAGGACAATAGAACCAATACATAAAAACACTGGATTTAAGGTGCCGTGCTTCTGATAATTAAGAGTCTCAGTGCCTTAACACCACCGATTACAACCTAGCTACCCAAGAAGGGAAGCACAGTCATCAGCACCCTTAATCCATCTATCTACCTTACCATTACTACAAAGAAACAAATCAAAATAGCCACTAACAATAATAACAAAGCTATCTTCCTCGCTGGCTCCAATGATTGGGAACTTTGGAATCGCCAGTTCTAAGTACAAGCCATTACAGGCAACCTATAGGCTCAAATTCAAGGCCTTACCCCTTTTCTTAATAAGCCCACTGCCCCGGATCTAATAAAACATAAGCATAAGAGCCTATCCAGCTAGTTAATAATTATAGCTTAAGGTAGTACTAATCCAGGTACTGAGGAGGACCTAAGAGCCATACTAATAACTGGATCCTTATTTACACCTATTCAAATTACCAACCTTACAGCTAATAGTTTTCGGACCTACCAACTAGCCTAAATTATCTTTTAATCTAAGCTTAAAGAATACGAGAAACAAATCGATAAAATCGAGCAACTTAAGCTATGGGTATTAAAGACCGTTAGCCCATACTACCAACTTACCTCCTACGATCCAATTTAGCTAATTGCGCAGTAGTATTCGGATCTAAAAATCCAGGTTGGGGTTAGTAATAATAAAGCTCGATTGGAAGCCCGAAAAGCCTATTAACAAGCTATTAAACCACTGGTACGACCACCTAGGAACCTAATAAAGTAGTCAGAAACCTGGGAATAAGCCTTGGCTACAATATAAAGAAAAAGAGTACTAGATATACTTTTAATAATTACCTGGTTCCAAGATTTTACCGATACGGTAAAGCCTATTATAAACTATTAGGTAACAGCCTACAAACTAATTAAGGCCGAAAAAGCAATATAGTTAACCTTAACCTACCGTAAGGTGGCTAACGACTTTCGGGAGGAGGTACGGCAATCAACAAAGGCCCGTATACCGAGCAGCTACCAAATAGTAAAAGGCTTATTTAGCCCCTCCTTCGCCGCCGTATAAAACGGTAAAAAGGCCTATTAAGAGGACGCTTTTAATAGTAAAATTATACCCAGTAGGGATAAGGGGGAATAAAATAATAGCATAATAAAGACTGGCTCTGGTAGAAGTAAAAGATTTAAAAAGAGGCTAAATAAGGACTTGGGCATAGCCAAACCAGAGGGCAGAAGATTTAAAAAGGGGCCGAGTTTGGACCTGGGCACAGTTAATACCGTATACCCTTATTGTGGCCAGTTCTACCGTTTGGTAAGATGCTTCTATGCCTTTCCAAAACTAGCCCCTAATAGTTTTGAGGAAAGAAAATATATTTGGAGTAAGGCCAAAAAGGTATTACAGGATCTAAAATTTTAAGAAGAAATAGAGAGGTTAAGGTACTAAATAAGGGCAAAGTAAAAGAGTTGGGATTAATTAGCTCAACCAAGCCAAAAGATTAACCGATGCCTTAGTTGCTTTCTAATTACAAAAACAACCTTCTTTATAACTGAGTATCCCCTAAAGAACTTATTTATTTTAGACTCAGGAACTACAATTTATATATTTAACAAGAAGTCCAAATTTAATAACTATAAGAAAGTAAGCCCTGGCGACTATATTTGGGCTAGTAACTCCCTTGTATTAATTTTAGGCTACGGGGATATAGATATCCGGATCCAAGGGCCCGGGAAATACCAACGTATCTTACGACTTAGAAATATAGCCTACTACTCGGGCTTTACCTGCAACCTAGTTTTACTACGGCAATTGCGAAAACTCGGCTTTTGGTAGGATACTAGCCCTGGAAATAACTGCCTCCGTAGGGTAAATAGGTCAATTTTGGCCTACCTTTTGGATCAATACAACCAATTTATACTAGAGGACCTACCTGGTACCTACAATAACGCTACGTTTATTATACGGCGGAATAAATTTAATAGCTATACCAAAAGAAAATCCAGCAAGGCCCTTACCAGTTTATGGTACCTACGACTTAATCACCCTGGCCCATAAGTACTGGAGTAACTAATCTACTATACCTAAGACGTACAAATCAAAGGACCTACTATTATTAAATATAAGGCGTATAGAGTATCCAAGGCAAAACGGCAAATCTACCGGCAACTTAGGGACCACAACGAAGGCCCTAGGCTACAGCTTGCCTTTGATCTATTCGACTTTAAAAATGGGTATAATAATTATTAATACCTTTTTTTAATTTCCGATAAATAGTCTAGTCTTTGTTAAAACTACTACCTCTAAAATAAAGGGGCTAAATTAATTATCTTAGCCCTTACCTACCTTTTTGGCATCTTAAAAAACCAATACCAATTACGGCCAAAAGTAATCGAATCCGATAATGAGTTCAACCAACCAACCATTAAGGCCTTCTTTACATAACGCTTTATTAAGGTTAAGCCCTCAGCACCCAATATACCTACCCAAAATGGGGGTACCGAACGCTTAGGGGGTGTAATAGCGGAAAAGATTAGGGTAATGCGAGTAGGTGCCAAACTACTAGTAATATTATAGCCAGAAATTTCAAAAGCTGCAGTTTATCTTTACAATTGAATACCTAAATACAGTTATAATTGGCGTACTCCGTACGATCGTTTTTATACTTACCTGGCCTATAGAGATGGTATAGTAGTAGAAACCAGGAAACCAGATCAAACCCATTTACGGGCCTATAATTACAAGGTATTTACTTTAACCCCTAGTGCCCAAAAGGGGGTTTATAATAAGCCAAAAGATCTACCCCATTGGAATCCAAAATTGGAACCTAGGGCCTAAATTGGTTACCTAGTTGGCTACAGCTCATTTAATATCTACAGGATCTGGAACCCTGTTGCTAATAAGGTTATTAATATAAGGGATATGGTTTTTAACGAGAAGGAGATTTTCAATGGGGATATCCAAGCTCTGAAAGACGATTGCCTACGCCTCCAACTCGACGAACTAAGCCAACTTCTTTCTACTATTCAATTACCCGAGCTAGAGGTGCCTAGATCTACGGCCTTAGAAGAAGAAACAGTTGATTTTCCAATATTGGATACAAATACCGAGTAAGAAGAAGAGGTTGATAAAGAGGTTAAAGGAGAGATTAAAGAAGAAGTGTAATTTCTATATACTTACTCAAAATTCGAGCCTTATCTTACGCCCTCTCTATCACCACCAGCCGTACTACTTACAGCAACCATCCAACAAGCCAATTAACTACTGGAAAATTAACCACCAGAAAGTTAGTAGGTAGAAAATACGGATTTTAAACCCTAGATGGCTGCCTTTGCAGCAAATCGACTTTTACAACTAACTGGCTTATATAATGGCAAAATAGTTACCAAAGCAATGGTTTAACGTCTTACCAGACAGCCTAATAGCTTGCAAACCCTCTACAGCTAAGATTTACTACTACTACCTAAGTAGCATCTTCAGCTCAAGGACCATCCATTCGGGGCCTAGTTTCTACAGGCCGAAGAAGACTACTTGCAAAGCTATAGTACGATGAAATCTTGGCTCGAGGTTGGAAAATTAGAGGCCCAAGGCCAGCAAATCTTGGATTATATATAGGTATATACCTACAAATTCAACTAAGATGGCACCTTTAAGAACTGCAAGGTATAATTAGTCGTTAGGGGTAATCAGCAAAAACCAACCAGTTAAGAAACCTATACGGCAACTTTGGTAAATAGATCTTTCCGTATTGTAATGGTAATTACGGCTAAATTTAACTTGGAATTAAAGTAATACGACGCGGTTAACGTATTCGTTAATGCCCAATTAAAAGATACGATCTACATACGGATACCCCCGGGCTATAAAAGCCCTGGAAAGATTCTACAACTTAATAAAACCCTATACGGCCTACAGCAATTACCATTACTATGGTAAAAGAAGCTTACCTTTACCCTCCTGGCCCTAGGATTTCAGACCATTTTATACGAGCCCTGTATTTTAATTAAGAGCGGAATCTTTATATTCTTCTACGTTAACGATATAATTCTAGCTTATAGAAAAAAGGATATAACTACAACCCAACTACTAGTTACCCAGCTACAGCAAAAATACCGGCTCACGGGAGGCAACAACCTATAATGGTTCCTAGGCATTGAAGTTATAAGAGACCGATCTTAAGGATTAATTTAGTTATCTTAAATAACCTACTTTAAAAAAATCGTTAACCTAACTACTACTAAACCAACCACTAAGATCCCTATAAGCCCAGTCGAATTACTGCCATATAAAGGAAAGGCCGAGGCGTGGTTAATGACGGCATACCAGCAAAAGACTGGATCTATTCTATATACCGCTATAATTATAAGGCCAGATATTGTATTTGCAGTATTACGGCTAGTTAGATTCAACAATAACCCCGGCCCATAACATTACAAGACAGCAGATCAGGTCCTACGTTACTTATACAATACTCGTACCCTTGCCTTACAGTTAGGGGGTGACGATTATTACGTTGTAGCTAGTGACGCCTCCTTTGCTGATAATAGCCTTGATCGAAAAAGCTCCCAGGCCTACGTTATGAAGCTGTTTGGTGGGCTTGTGGGCTGGAGAGCTAATAAGCAAGATACAGTAACTACTTTAACTATAAAGGCTAAGTTACTGGCATTGGCACAAGCTGCCAAAGAGTCTCTTTTTGTAAGCCGACTATTAGCTGAACTTATAGTACAATTAGACGATTACTATATTAAGATTCAGTGTGATAATAAGCAAACTATCCGGCTCGTTACGGCTGAAATAGCTACCCTATAAACTCGGCTACGGTACGTAGATATTTACAACCACTGGTTACGCCAAGAAGTGGCCAACAAAAAGATTATGGTCGAATATACGCCCTCTACTAGTATAATGGCAGACGGTCTGACTAAAGCACTCAACTACATACTATATTAAGCCTTTATTCAGCAACTGGGTCTGGCACAGCTACCTTGAACGCATACGCTTAAAAAAAAAAAACCTCAAGTAGGAATCGAACCTACGGCCTTCTATCGGCAAGACCATTCCTCCGCTCGAGAGCAGAAGAATGGTTATGTGTAACTCTGGAACATATTACCACTACACTATAGAGGTTTCTGGAATTGTTGAAAATACGATGGCTAAATGTCAACCATAAGGTCCAGATTTAAGCCCCTTAAAAAGATGGAGGCTTAAATCTGAGGGGGTGTGTTAAAAGAGAAGGGGTTCCAACTATATTGTCAATAAGATAGGGGATCGACCCCTGGGTCGAACCCAGGTATTATAGTCAGCTTGCGTGAGGATGCCTGGCATAGCCAGCAATCCAACCACCAAGCCACCAAGGCAGTGTAAGCTAGTGGCCAGGTGGATTATGCAAAGAGGTCTATAAAAGGAGGGTTTCTGGCACTGCCAGAAACCCGACGAACAACAGGACAATAGAACCAACACATAAAAACACTGGATTCAAGGTGCCGTGCTTCTGACATGCAATTGGGCCCATTGCGGTTGACTGGGCTCATTGAAGCCAATTGCTGTTGATTGGGCCCATGGCAGATACAGGGCTATAGTGGGTGCGATTTCTTTGCTATGGCGATGCGCTGTAAATACAAGGCATCTGCCCCATCTGGAAATTGTGGGCCCTCTGCTAGACCAGCCAATCAGAAGCTCTCATTCTGGGATTTAATTACCATAGCAGTTTTGATTACCTCCGAAAGATTCTGAAATTCAGTTGATAACCGTATATGTAAATCCCACTTAAAAGAATTTCCCACTATGGTAGCTTCTTTTTCTAAGTGGCTCAAAGGCTCTGTAGTCTCTTAGAATAAACCACGCAGCTCAGAATAAGCAACCCAGCCAGCCTTTTATTTGACTAGTGGCTTAAAAACAACGGGCTTGCAAATTTGACCGGCTTATTGGATTGAGGCCTCGGTCCGGGGTTTCGAATCTATAAGTGCTTGTTAAAGCACTCGCAGAACCCCCCTTTTTACGGTACTACCTCTGAAGAGTGCGGTTTGAACATGGAAGCTGAGCTTCAGTACGGATTTTTTCGCAAGAAATAAAGAGATCGGTCTTTATTATCCTGTTTATCCACCTTAGATCAGCTTCATCGAGTTTGCGTAGGCGGCCAGAACAGAGTAAAGATTTGCCGAATTTTTGAATCCGGTACCGAGAAATGATGCCCGGTACCAAGAAACGATGCCCGGCACAGATGTCGGATTCACACCCTCTTTTACCCACAACACCTCAGCGGAAAGGCCCAATCAAGACCCTACTACTGCAACTCTGGTCCTTTTGTAAGGAGAGTATTCCGTATTTAGCTTGTTGGGTGGTATTTTGGTAAAATGCGGGACGAATTACAACGCGACGCGCATAGGGTGGTAATGAGCGAGACTTTTGTCCAGGGACTATCAGTTCATCTTTGCATCAGAACAAAGAGGGCTCGGCATCTGGTTTGATCAGATCAGATCATCTTGTTACAGATTGTCTTGTTCCAGTCAGAAATAAGTTAAAGGCAGCGCTACAGTACACTCAAACTTTCTCTCTCAAGTTTATATATATGTATTTCAACTCGGCAAACACTCCCTCTATCTGCTTACTTACTGTATCTACCACTATCTGGATACTTATTCCCATGGCTACCAACGGTTTCACCCCCAGCATTGAGCCCCTGACCAACCTCCTCGCCAACCCCCAATCTCACCACAACAACAACAACAACAACAACGACAACAACGACAAGAACAACGACACGTGGTTGTTCCACAAGGATTTTGACAACGACCTGCTCGACGTTCCGGGTCTCAGTCCTCAGGTTAGGGAAGAAATCCTCAATACGGCATGGGAATACAGTCGCAGCATCATCCCGCAATATACGAACTGGACACGCTTCTGCTGTTGGGTGCGATGCATGGTCATTGGGATTTTTGTCGAATATAAGGGCGAGTCCATCGATATTTTGGAGAGTAACATGGTGTATGGCTATAATGTGGACGAGATTCTGGATACCATGCTTAGAGACCGGCCCGGGGCCGAGGACATGAAGGTGGAGTATCGAGCGTTTTTGCTGATGACGGCGGAGAAGAGTTCGCATAGGTGTGTGTGTGTGTGTGTGTCAATTTTCACCCCCTTTATTCCTTTTTTTCTGGTGGTTTGCTCCCTCGAAATACTAGGGGTTTGAAAAGAAAGAAGAAAAAGACTAATTCAGTACAGACGAAATGGCGAGCTCTTCCGCCGCTATGTGAACCACCTGGTACGCTCTCCCAAAATCTGGTTCCGCGCTCGGGACTGCGATGCGCTCGGGCGATTCACCATCGCCGCGGCGCTTTGTGCCAACGATATCGACCATCTCTGGTTCAATGAAGACCAGCTGCAAGTCCTCGCCGAGATTGGCGTCACGCTCTATGACACGGTGGGGTTTTTAAACATCGCGCCGAGGGCGAGGTGGGTAATACATATGCGTACCTCGACCCGGAACTGCGCGGGGAGACGTATAAGCGGGCGAGAGAGGTGCTCTGGGCGTTTGATGCGGCGTGGGGGAAATCGCCTCGCCATCTAGTGGTGCTTAATTTCTTGCGGCCGTTTGGGGGACCACTGCAGATGATGATGCGGAGATATCGATATGTGGAGGATGGGTTGGTTATTGGTAAGCCCGAGACGAAGGAGGTGGTGGAGAATACGAGGGAGAATATCAAGTTGTGTAAGTGCCTGCCTGCCTACCTACCTTACCTACCACCTGAGTTTCTGTTATTTCTGTTACGCCTTGTTAATCACAAGAATCAAAAACTCAGGGTACCGAGTCGAGGCCGGAGCTGCATATCAAGACCAAGCCACCAGATTTGCGCGCATTCTCGAGAACAAGGAAAGGTTACTCTTCCCTGGCTTGGCAGAGCTGCTTGTGGAGGACGTTAAACGGTGTGACCAGTGCGTATACCGTCTAACATACGGCGTTCACGAAATGGGCGAGTTTGGCGGAGTCAAGCTTTGCGAGGCTTGTCGGGATGAATGGCGGAAATATGCCGAGACGCTGCCGCAACGTGCTGCAGCGGCTTTTGCTGGATATGTGTGACTGCAAGGCATTACAGTACTCTGGGGGGGGGATTACTTGTGTCAACATAAAAGTCAACATAAAAGTCAACACGGTAAAATATAAAGAGTCTTTCCATTGCCAAAACCTGCATCTAATCTATTCCATCTCCTGGATATCTAGGTATCTAGTTCTATCTTTCTCTAAGCAAACATGTACAACGCCCAGGAAATGGCCAAGATAATGCTGTAAAATAATTCTCCCTCGACAGCGGTTTTCCCAAATCTCAAGAGCGATACCAGTCATACGGTAGGTAACTCCCCACGTACACCGGCGTCGTTGCTTCCCCTTCCCCTTCCCCATCTTGACCTGAACTCCCGCGCCCATCGCCCCCTGTCGACGCAGGTGCAGGTGCAGGACTGCTTGAAAAAGTATCCTCCGGTGAACCATGGTTGGTATACCCTGGTGTGTAAGTACTGGATGTTTCCGACTGGTATTGAAGGTACGATGCACTGTCGGTAAAAACCGACCCTGGTGACGTGGCTTCGTGGGGTGTGTTTAGGTCTAGGGGCGAAAAGGAAATGAACTGGGATATGTCATTGTTGCCGTTGTTATTGCTGTTGCCCGTCAACGAGGGCCTTGTCGCCGTGGTGTCATTGCTGGTAAAAGAAGACCAGGTTGTGGTCGTGGTGTCAGTTACCTCGGGATAAGAGAGTACCGGCGCCGTGGCCAAAACCGAACGCGAGATGCTACCGCCCGGTGTGGCATTGTAATTCCACGGAAGTGGACGATTCGGGTTTTCACCAAGGGGAATCCGCCGCCGTGTGTAAAAATCTGGTGTGAGAAATGTGGATTGACTTTGACTCAGTGAAGGGGCACTCGAGGTTGACGGGGAAGTTGGACTGCGCAGTGGTTGGTTCAGGTAATACCACTGTACGCACGTCTCGCCTGCTGCTTTGCATGCATTGCAGGAATCGTTGAGGCTGTTCCGGATGCAGTTTGTCTTGTTATCGTGACAACGTTGGCACGCTGGCGCTGTCGTTTGCAGTGGCGCTGGCCTCGGCATGCTGCAAGATGGTTGGAGTTGGGCCGGGATGGTGTATGGAACCAAGTTTGTTGAAGAACGCTGCTTGGATCTGCTGGCCTTAATTACCTAGATGGTTCTCAGAATCTGCAGCAGGCTGCATCTTATACTTGTGCAAATCAAGCCCCAGCCGACTTTCGTCCAACACCTCACGAGATTGGTATTTGTCTCCGATTCACCGATTTGATGCTCCAATTGTTTGACACGGGGCTCCTAAAACAGCCAGGTAACTGGTTTCCAGTTCAGCCGCTGTTGAAGACACCTTGACACGGTTTGAATCTGAGATCAGACTAAAATACCTCTCCTCCTTTGGACACTTTGAAGATTCAAGCATTCACGGGCCATGCTGAGCCGATATATACTTGGAGATCAAATTTCACCCCCTCGATGGGAAAAGGAGAGGAGATGGCTCAAAAATGGCGGAGCGCGAGTGTTCCAGATACATACAAGGATCTAGGGTTGGGGCCGGGCCCTGACACACACAAGGCCTCAACCGAGCGGACATGGCCAAGCTATTAGCATACATAGGTGTACATACAGGACAGGTCATGGCAAATTCGCCTTTTAGCATACTTGAAAGATTCAACATCGACAACACTCAACATCCAACATGCCCGTGTGGCACGCGCGGTGACGACTCCGTCAAACTTAACACGGTGCTCACGAAGACAGAGGACCGCACAAGAGGCTGAGGAAAAGTTTTTTCTGCCTGCTGACCCAGTGGCGTTTGCCAACACTGGAGCCTTGGCCTCATGTTGTGGCTTGCAAGGCTGAACCTTGGCAAGCTCACACCGAGTCATCACGACTCCGTGAGTCATGGTGGAGCCAAGCATCCGAGGTGCGTCCCAAATGAGGCGTCCCCGAAACTACAAGTATAAGTAGGTGCCAAACCTCCCTCGTAATGAGCATTCAAAGCTCTTCTTCATCAATACCCTCTGCAGAGTACCACCCTTTACTTTTTATACACACTGTCGCATTGAAAATGAAAGGTGAGCACTATCCATCCGAAAAAGAAAAAAAAGTCCAGACAAATAGACTGCCGACTTACTGACAAAAAAAAAAAAAAAAAAGGAAAGGAAGGAGCCGCTAGGGATTAAAAAGTG
>Ga0247765_1000887_pt1 | contig 18629 bp, 10 predicted proteins | sample UWRJL106311C6_FD_179949 | JGI IMG/M metagenome (GOLD analysis project Ga0247765, IMG submission 179949) | Plant litter microbial communities from Arlington Agricultural Research Station in Wisconsin, United States - UWRJ-L106-311C-6 | ecosystem: Environmental > Terrestrial > Plant litter >... | reverse complement strand
CCCCCCCGCTAAGACTGAAACTCCTCAACCACCGAGCACCAATTCGAACACCGGACGCATGCCTGTTCTCCTTCCCTGTCAGGCCGAAAGACTCACGATGAACAATCTCCACACTGCGGAATTCATGTAATGCAGTGTTTTCTACGCATTGGGAATAGCTTCAACGGTTTCGCCGTTCCACCGCCACCAGTTTTACTTGGCGGATTTCCATCATCCAAACTGCCTTGGCCTCTCTCTGCATCACGGGCGCGCGCTTCTGCATCCTTCATTCACCGAAACTGTCAACAAGATACTGACATGTCCTGCGTGCACTACACTAGCACTTGCATACACGATGTAGGAAAATCGATCTTTGCTGCATCATCGAGTCATCTCATCCCTTCATTTACACACACACCCCTCCAGCCTGAGACTTGAGGAACTTATAAGGCACCTACCCTTGCTGATGAGCCCTGGCACGCGGCACCTGACAGCCAGGCCTGACGCCTGAGGTTCAACCAGCGGACTTGCGGGGGTATCCAAGGGCTGCGTAACACCGTAACACCGCTCGGCCCCGCAACTTCCATCCGATGGCACCCAGTGCCCAGTGGTTGCCGATGTGGAGTCATCCAACAAGCGCGACACCGCCGACAGGTTTGAAGCAACTCTCTCTTTGCAACTTGACAATGTTCTCTCCGGGTATTCGGGCAAGTGACTCAGGAGCAAAATAACCTTGTCGAGACGATCAAGTTTCCGGCATTGCCGCTCGCTCAACTGGGCAACCAAAAACGAGTTATCCGTACTTCACCGTTCTTTGCCGAGCCGAGTCCACGTAAACCCCAACCTAGGACGAGCCAGTTAAGGCGACGCCGAAGAGCAATAACCTTTGTCCCACCTCAGGAACCCGACGGGGTGGAGGGGGTGTGTTTGGGTAATCGTGATGATTGCAGTCTGGGTCGATGACACCCATCCTTCTGTTGTCATTCCGGTTGCAATCCCAGCGAAGCTGTTTCCCAAACAGACCCAGCAACTCACCTCGTGGTTAAGTTCGCTAATCAGCTGCGATGACGGGGCGTAGCACAACACCCATGCAGACGAATGTTCGGCGAGCTGTTCTTTTTGCCCATCCGTTTAATTCCCGCATCCAGCTCACGGCGGGGGGCGGTTCAGCCCTGCCCAGCTTCCCCAAGGCAGATTTTCCTAACGTCAAGCAGCTCGCACGGCTGGCACCCACAGGGGGATGGGCGGATGGGACCCCCGCTTGTCGCTTGCTTGACCTGCTTGCAGGGGCTCACCGAGGTGTGTGATGTATACTAGTTACTTGCCTGCCCACTCCCGCGCAGGATGCAGGATGCAGGCGGATGGGATGAGATGGAGAGCCCTGTCGAGCTGAATCTTGCATGTGGCATCCCATCCCGGCTCCCATGTTGATCCCCACCCCGTACCCCGTACCAAGGCGCGGACCTTCTTGTTGAGCCTCATCGGTGTGTTCAGACGGCCGAGGTAGTATTGTTCTGGCAGGAACGAGATACGGGGCAGTATCTTTGGTGCTGTTGCGGACATCCCGATTGTTCCCGAGCAATGTCTGCGCCGTCTCCCGAAATATTTCATGACGGTGGTCTGATATGTTGTCCATCCATCTATCTTCCTTTGATAGACTGGTGTTGAGGGTAACACACATGTTTCATCTTTCCCCGTACCATTGGGTTCCAACAAATGGATGGTCATTCGGGGGGTTTTTTCTCTTTTTCCATGTTTTGACCCCGCGTGGTTCCTCTTTGCCGTCGGATGGTTCTTTCCACCGATACCCCTCACTTCATAGCCGCGGCTCTCAGTTGGCATTGACAACTCCACTTCGGCGCTTCGAGTCTCGCCTCACCGAACTCACCGACCCCGTGATATACCTTCGATTCAGGGGGTTCGGGAAACCCGGGCTCGTTCCCCGATGTAGCATCGAGATCGTCGTCAAGTGGCGCATGGGACACCCTCTAGGACTATGGAATTTCTAGAAGGACTCTATCCCGAGGAGTGAGTGCTGGTGCCGGGACTTTTGTGGCAACACTTGCAAAAGAACGGGTCTGTATCGTGGAGACTGTGTGATCTTCCCTCCGAGGACGGTTGTGCATTTAAACTCTCCGTGGAAATCCACGAAAATACCTACATGTAGTGATGCTGCTGGACTGGATGTTCCTGAGATGTTGGTAAATCCACGTCAGTTTAGAGACGAGTTACCTCTGATTCCTACTGCTCAAACGGACACCTCAGTTTCTCAACAATTGTCAACCCCGGTATGCGATGCACTGGGACTTGTGAATTTGACAGCGTCGTTGTTACAATCTTACCCCCCTAAAGGACTGGATTGCTCGCGTGGTACTTTACGACATGACAACTGTCAATAACCCCCTCTGGGCGCACTCCAAGCAGCTCAAAGAAGAATGTATATATGGAATGGAAGGGCATTTCCTCCATCATCAAGGAAGGGTTCAAAGCCTTGGTATTGAACGCTTGCTCAGCGTCTCTCAGTCCAAAAAGAGTTCTCTAGGTACATGGAATACTGTGAAATGGAGCCCCCGGTCAAAACCACAGCAGTCACAGGCAAAAAGTGTGTCAAGAGTTGGAGTACAGGGTGGCCAGAAACTTGAATGCTTCGGCTGAGCTGGAACCCTACGGCCTAGGAGAGGCAGAGCACTGCAATATCAAAAGTAAAACTGCTGCAGTCCCCCCGCTTGTCTCCTTACAAAGTAACGCGTCTCTTCCATGCGCCGCTAGTGATAGAGCTTCAAACTTCGCATCTGAGCATCCAACATCGCATTCTCCCTAGTTTCTTTCCTAAAAGAGAAAATCTGAAGCTACGTGACAACTTGCTAAAAGGCCCCCAATCGGCTCCAAAGAGAAACATTTGGCTTGGCATGCAAGGGCCCAACCGACCCCACGTTTTAACTACACTAACTTTAGTGCTGAAACCACCGCAGGTGGGGTCCGTCTCCAACCAACCAACCCTGGCGCTTGTTGGAGAACTGGGGGGGCTTGGTTCACCAGCAAACGTGTTCATCCATCACCAGCCTCATCGGACCTCAAGCTACCTGCCGAGCGGGAAAAAAAAAACGCCCCCCACCACCAACAACCGACATGGTACACTGAAAAAAAAAAGAAGAAGAAGAAAGAAAGAACCCCTGCCATTGAATGAGAAGATAGAAAACACTTACGCCATTTGACGACAACGACGGGACAACCACAGAGGCCATGTTGTGGCGACAAGGCCGGCGATTGAGCTACTGGCTCGCCTTCGTGTGGCTGACCGCGCTCTTGTGGTTCAATTCCTTCTCCGGCTTTCGCACCCAGGTACACGCCGCTGCGAGCGAGAGCGCCGAGTCCGTCTTGATTGGGGAGATTGGTCGGCAGAATAATCAGAGTTTGCTATGGGGACCGTACAAACCAAACCTGTACTTTGGGGTGCGGCCCAGGATACCAAAGAGCTTGTTTGCCGGGCTGATGTGGGGGAGGGTTGATACATATTCGGATATTCAAACTTGTTGGTCTTGTCTTGTATTATGCGTGCGTCAAATTGGTGGGTGCTAATGGATTATTTTGTGAACAGCGCTGCGATATACGTGCGAACAGAATGCGGGCATGAAGGGATACGGCTGGGACGAATTCGACACTAGGAGGGGCGGCGTCCAGTCGATTCACGATATCGAGAATGGAATTGATATTACTACGTCGTTTGTGAAGATTCCTGGCGGTGCCCACGGCGGGAGCTGGGCGGCGAGGGTGAAGGGAGAGCTGAAGGAGGATGCCCCGAAGGACCGAAAGACCACGCTGTTCTTCTACGTCGCTCAGGAGGGTCTGGGATCCGAGCTCGAGGCCGAGCCGAATGATGATGAGCATGGGTACGATGAGGACATCATCCTCAAGGGCTCGTCTCAAGGCCTTGGAAAATACAGGCTCGTCGTCACCAGGGGAACCGGCACCTATCCCCAGAGCAACCACAGGCTGTCGCAGCATCGGGGTCCTGGTCAGGCCATCGTGCAGTCCCATACATACCCGGACGAGCTGCAGTGGCAAGCCAAGCAGATTGTCTTCAAGCATCTCAAGGAGGGTGTCGACTGGCTGGTCGAGAATGGCTTCAACGACGAGAATGCGCCGCCGCCATGGCAGGTGTATTCGTTGACCAACAAGCCCGGCGCCGGCAGCGTGCAAATCATTCAAAAGACCTTTGAGGGCAACTTTGAGTTCGATGTCCTCTTCTCCAGCGAGTCAGCCGGAAAAGAGGTCACTAGCTCCGATGTTACCAGAGAGATCAGGGAAGTGACCGAGGCTTTTGGTGAACGCTTCTCCAGTGTCTTCAAGTTCAAGACGCCCTTCACTGCCGAAAAGTACAAGAAGTTTGGCCGCAGCATGTTTTCCAACTTGATTGGAGGCATTGGATATTTCTACGGAGAGTGGGTAGCTGATCGTTCGTATGCTACCGAATACGACGAGGAGAACGAGGGCTTCTGGGAGGAGGCGGCCGAGGCGCGTGCTCGCCAACAGATCCAGCTGGAGCGGCCGGCTGAGCTTTTCACGAGCATTCCCTCTCGGCCCTTCTTCCCGCGCGGATTCCTCTGGGATGAGGGCTTCCACCTGCTGCCCATCGCCGATTGGGATATTGACTTGGTCATGGAAGTTGTCAAGAGCTGGTACAACTTGATGGATGAGGATGGGTGGATTGCCCGTGAGCAGATCCTGGGCCTCGAGGCCCGGAGCAAGGTACCCGAGGAATTCCAGGTCCAGTATCCTCACTATGCTAACCCACCTACCCTCTTCTTCGTCCTTGACGTGTTCCTCAACAAGCTCCAGAAGAGCAACGGTTCCCAGCCGGCGGGCAAGGAGCACCTCTCTCAAGATATTGGACTCTCGACCGCCTTTGTCGATAACCCGCAGGTGGGCGTCGAATATCTCCGCCACCTCTACCCGCTGCTTCGCCGGCAGTTTGACTGGTTCAGGAGGACGCAGTCCGGCGACATCAAGTCATACGACCGCAAAGCCTACTCCTCCAAGGAGGCATACCGATGGCGCGGCCGCACCGTCACACACTGCCTGACTAGCGGTCTAGATGACTACCCCCGTCCGCAGCCCCCGCACCCTGCCGAGCTTCATGTTGACCTCATGGCCTGGGTCGGCGTCATGGCCAAGTCACTGGGTCAGATTGCATCTGCCCTCGGTATGGCTGAGGAAGCCACCGAGCTCGATAAGGTGCGCGATGCCATTGAGCACAACCTCGACGATCTGCACTGGTCCGAGAAGGACGGCTGCTACTGTGATGCCACCATTGACGACTTTGAGGAGAACCAGCTCGTGTGCCACAAGGGTTACATCTCGCTCTTCCCCTTCCTGACCGGTCTGCTTAAGCACGACAGCCCCAAGCTGGGTCGCATTCTCGACCTGATTGGCGACGAAGAGGAGCTGTGGAGTCCGCATGGAATCCGGAGTCTGAGCAAGAAGGACGAGTTCTACGGTACCAACGAGAACTACTGGCGCAGCCCCGTGTGGATCAATATCAACTATCTGGCCATTGTCCAGCTTCATGTAAACCAACCTATCCGTTCCCTGTCTCTCTCTCTCTCCCTTGCCACATATGAAACTAACAACCATCAGCATGTTGCCACGCAAAATGGCCCCAACCAAGCCAAGGCGCGCGACCTTTACACGCGTCTGCGCAAGAACATTGTTGACACGGTCTACGCCAGCTGGGAGGAGACAGGCTTCGCCTGGGAGCAATACAACCCCGAGACGGGCAAAGGCCAGCGCACCCAACACTTTACTGGCTGGACCAGTTTGGTGGTCAAGATTATGACCATGGACGACTTGGAGGCCGCTGCTAGTCCAGGGTATGTGCGTGACGAGCTATAAAATGGGCCGTTTTCACGGGAACTGATTACACTGTGTGTTTGCTTCGCAGCGGCTCCTAACCTTTTAGAGCGAGCGAGTGAGCGAGTCAGCAAGCAAGCCAGCCAGCGAACCAGGGGCCAGCGAGTGAGCCGAGCTTTTGATTGGACTCCGTATCAAACATGCTCATATCGTCGAATGCCTAGCCTTTTACGTATACCATTATAGATGACATGGATGCTGGTATGGAATGAAATGGATGTATGATATGATACGATGCAATGCGATACGATAAAAACACACGTAGGTGATAGTTGATAGTTGATAGTTGATGAGAACCAGAACAAAAGTTAGGGCACGATTGATTTAACTAGGTATTTATTTACGAGTTCCTATTCGCTGCCGACTAAATAGTACGAATCACTATTCTAATTACTCTCCCAGCCCAGCACCGACGTCTCACACCCAACCCAGCAGACATGACGCCTCCCTTACCCAGCGATCTACCAGTAACGACCCAAATGTGTACAACTGGTAACAACACGATAGCAAATCATCCCGGGAAACCCTCTGCCAATTTGGATGGCTCCTTCCGCGGCATAGTCACTACAGTTCGACTAAGCAACTGCCTCAGCTCGGGCGTGATAACCTTGACCAGCTCATTCTTTGCCTTCCCCGTATCATGCGATGATACACATGCACCCTGCTGCCACTGCTGCTGCCCAGTGGAATTCCTACTCCCACTCTCGTTTCCTGTTTTACCTGGGCTGGACGAAGGCAGGTTTGATGAAGATGCTGTCGGCGAAGACAGAATCGGCTGGTGTCTGGGTGCGGGAAAATTCTCCTTTTTATCAATGGCGTCAACAAGGCGCTGGAAGCGCTTGAAGAGGGCTTCGGCGCGAATGAGAGTGGATTCGAGATCAATTGTGCCGGAAAGTTCATTTACTAGAGTTTACCTGTCAGCACCGTGGCCGTCACATGAGGGGGCGTAAAAAAACACACCGTATTTGAGCACCTCGTCAAAGTGCTTCAGGTGCGTCATGATAACATCGCGATGTTTTTCCAGAATTGCCAACGCCACAAAGAGATGGAAGCTGCTGCTGAGGCAGTCGGTCCATAGCGTCTCCCAGAGCCGCAATACGTCGGGCCAGTTGAACTCGCGCTTGTACCAGACGAGAAGCATGCGGAAGAAGAAGAAAAAGTTCGTGCTATCGGCCGTCTGCAGGTGCGCATACAGTTTGGGATCCATAAACTGCACGAGGTGGTCGAGTGTGAGTAGTTGGGAACGCATGCCCGACTGGTCCCTGAGGAAGTTTCGCTCCATACGCTCCATGAAGCGCTGGAAAGCCCAGAACGCCATGGCATCGTCCTGCATCACGGCATAGATGGGAGCAAGCAAGTCTGACATGCCTTGCACGTAGCCAAGGCCGTGGTTGTACTCGTTGTAGGTGAGGAGCATATCTTTCATCTGCTCCATATGGACATTGGTGCCGACTCCGGCAAATGGCGAATCCGGGTCGGGGTGGGGGATGTCCTCGCCAGCGAAGATGGGGACGTTTCTGTCGGTGCGGTGGACGTCTTTTTCTATTCGACCCCTTTGCTCCCTCCACCACTCTCCTTCCTCGCCCTCCCCGCCTTGGTCAATCTGCCGCTCCCACCACGAGCCCTTAAGCTTGATATACTCGTCCCTCAACGATGCAGCCTGAGCCTTGCGCTCGTCGGTTGTGCTGTACCAATCGTAGACGCCGAGCAGAAACAGCCACGCCTCTTTCCGTACGCCGTCCTCCGGGTCTAGTCCGCCGTGAAATACGCGCTCCTTGACCTCGTCAACAGTAACGGATAATCGACCGGTTTGAGAATCGAAGAAGGTCTTCCACTCCTTTATCGCAACCGGTTTACGTAGCTGCTCTAGAGTCAAACTGCTTGTGCTATCAAGCAGCTCAAACTCGCCCACATCGGTATCCTCAAGCTCCATAACCTCTCTCGCAGTCCATATCCTCTGGCTTCGATCACGCTCGCTCTGTTCCGCAATTCCCATGGCCCATCGGGCTAGATAAATCCTCGCACTGTCAAACTCATCCTGCAATGTCTGCACCTCAGGGTTCCTGAGCAACCTCCTCATCTGAGGTGGCACTCGTGGGTTATCCAACACATCCTGTGCTGCCTGTCTTGTGAAAGTCGTCACCTTACTAAACTTCTCCATGATGTTCCAGCCTGTCTCTTTGACAAACTTCATGAAGGGGTCCATCTCACCACCCGCTCCCTGCCCTCGCGATGGCCCAGCAATCACCCGACCTTGGGCCGCGCCGATGCTGTCGCTCCTCCCGATGACGGTTGGGGTGCTCGTCGTCAGCTTCCCCCCAAATGCAGCGCTATCCTCTGGCGTTGGTTCAACCAAGTAAATATTTGGCTCGGCCAGGCTCCGCTCTATGTGCACATATCGCCGCAGCCACCGGAGCACCTCGTCGCCGCCCCAGAACATCTCACCACCCTCACCAAATGGGTCGAAAGTGTCACGCGCACGTTTCTTCTTTTGCAACATGGTGCTCTGGCATTCGCTGTCATGGAAGAAAAGCGCCGGGAAGCTGTCGCCGGCACGGCTGTTGATGATGACGCTGCCAAACCACCAGCCCAGGCTGGGCGGACGCACTAGCAAGCTGTAGACTGCGCTGACAGGAATGGCAAAGGCGTAGTGGCCGATAGACCCGCGATGGGTTGTCACAGTGGGTGGGGGGGGGACGAGGTAAGATTGCTTTGGAGGTGAGTCGCCCTCGGAGAGGTCGACCTTGACATAAATGCTCGCTGCATCGCCGAGCTGGGATTCGGGGACCCAGGCTAGCAACAGATCAGAAGAGGCGGGTGTAGATTTACTAGAGGATGATGATGTCGGCCGGTCATTAGGTGCACCCTTTTGCTGGAGCAGGGCAATGTATCCCGGGATATTATCTTTCGCGGAGGGAGTTGGATGGATGTAAACCTGGATATGAACACCATTAGCTCAGAGCGGTCCCGGATTCCGAAAGCTTCTGCTTGCCTTGCTCTTGGAGAAGAGCAGTTTCACGCCCCGGCTTGTTGGGTTGTGGGTTATTGTGTCATAACCGCCCTCCTCGTCGTCGCTCATGGCGTAGAAGCTTCCGTTTGGCGAGGTAGATCTTGGAGGGACAAAGATGGCAGACGAAGGCGATTCCTGCGACGGCGCCAAACTCGTCGTGGACTTGGTGACCCTCGTCATGTTCGTCCAAGGGTTCGGCCGTCAAATAGCTAGGTATTGACGATAAAACTGGGTGGAGCAGTATGGTGCGGGTGCTTGAAAGCAAGTAACGTAGGTGAAGGAGCTTATGACACCCACGAGCCGCGCTGTGAGGACCCCGCGTTGCATGATGTGACTGTGGGAGGGGTTGGCCGCGTGTACAGGTACCTTGTACCACTACCAATTAACAACATCTTCGCCGTACCGATACTCAGCTTCCCCAGGGCGCAGTCACACTTTGCCTCGAGCAGCACATTGTCGTCGTCATCTGCTCCTCCGCATACGAAAACGACACAGAAGACTACGCCATGTTGCACATATTCGCAAAACCCACCCCATCACCCATAGAAACGGGACAAGCGCAAAGCATGGTGCAATACCAGCCTGGTCGCGTTCACGCCAGGTTCAGATTTCTTGTATTTCTTCATGGTAACATTGCTCCGTGCACGTCGAACAGAATTTGCTGTCCACTTGCTTCATTCTACGAACGCAGCACACCCATTTGAAGTCTCTACCTCATACGTGGACCACTCGGTAGACCGCCCTTCCTTGGTCCACTCGGTAAGCCACCAGCAGGCCGGCGCCCGGAGCTGCCTCCCCCGCTGTTTGAATAGTCAGGATCGGCGGAATAAAATTCCATATCCCCGCCTGACCACGGCGCATTCGCCGACATGACAGGCCGATCATCCCGGCCGCCATACCCACCAGCCGGAGCAAACCGATCCTCGTAGTTGCCACCCCCACCGCCGCTGTTCCCTCCCCACCGACTACTACTCTGCGATTGTTGTTGCGGAGCGGGTGGCTGGAAAGGGCTTCCACCGCTTCCAGGACTGGTCGTCTTGCTGCCTCCCCAAAGTCTCTGCTTTAATTTGTCCTGAGCACTGCCACCCCCAGATGGCCCTCCCGGTGGCGTCGATGTGTCGTTCCGCCCGTAGGAACCTGTTTGTTGTTGATAGCTGCCGGCTCGCTGACTCGGAAGAGGTCTGGATTGAACCTCCTCTCTGGCTCCCCTCCCACCTGGGGCGCTCCCTGCCCGGGCGGCGAATGGATTTGCCCTCCCTTGCCTCAGCGAAGCCGGTTGGTTTGACTGGTTGTTATTGTTGTCCCACAGGGTGCTCAGTCCGCTGCCGCTTCCGCCTCCGCCTGCACCGCCGCTGCTCTGGGAGCTGTTGAACCCACCATAGCGGCTGCCGACTTGGTTCTGGTTCGCGTAGACTGGTTGAACAGGCGGAGGCGCTTTCGGATCGGGCGGAAGCCAGCCAGGGAAGGGCTGACCCTTCTCTGTGTAGTAACCGCGCAGGACACGGCACACGTGCGTGTCGTCTTCGGTATCGCCGTCGGTTTCACCGCTGAAATATGTGCGCTGCAGCTTGGTGATGTTGGTAGAGGCGTTGGTAAGGAGATCCTTGTACCACGACGCCATGGCGGCGGGTGGAAGGGTGCAACGGCTGGGTGGACTTGATAACGGTGGGAATGGCCAAGGGCGGGGTGCACTCTTGTCGGCTTCACTCGGTCGTTCTACAGTGGATGCCTGGCATTCAGGAAACTAGCGATTGTGTCGGAACACTGTTTGGCTCTCTGGGATTTCTCCTAGCAGGTATCAAGAAACGTTCCCGTATCGTGTCTCGGACTGCGATTTTGAAGTCGGAAGAGTGAGTTTTTGTTGTTGAATTGGCTACGGATCCGTAGCGCTTGGATTCTACCGACTCATAGAAATCCAGCAGACGCCCCGCATTTGAGGGTTGGGGTTGATGCTTAACAGAAGGAAGCCCGAGGACTGCTAGCGTAGGACTATGCTTCTTTATTAACAACGCAATTCATACTCAACGGTCACTGTGAATAATGATATATAAAATCCAAGAGCCATACTACAGATCGAGTGCGTGTGATGTTTTATTGTTTGTCTCTTTGAGCATTATTGATGAGACAGAAGGCAAAAGCTAGGGAGTGGGCCATGCCGTTCTGCACTAACAGCATCTCGCGGGCCCTTTTGCTGGTCAATTAAAGTCGCGTCCTGAGTGTGGGGCGGTCACGTAAAAGACCAAAGGCGCGTCCCCCCATTTCATCACTCTCCCCCAACATTTGCACCTCGCGATTGTCAACAAAACAAGCAACCTAGAATGCGAGTTCAATCGTTAGGCTCTCCTCCATGACCTGAGAACCCACCAACAACATCAGCACAACAATGGCAGCCACAACGCTGCCGCAGAAGCGCGTGTTCGGCGAAGCTTCGAGTGCCCGTCGCAACATCCCCGCTACTCCCTCGTCGGCCTCGAAGAAGCGTCGACTCGATGTTCCCTCATCCTCACCTGCCCTCCATCCACCCAGCTCCCAGAATGACGGGAAAGGGAGGTTGGCCTCGAGCCAGCAAAAGAGCACCTTTGAGAGCGAGGTTCTCGAGCGCATGAGCCAGGACATGACAGGCCTGCGACAGGTAAATTCCGAAAAAGATCAACCTTGGGAACGTCCCCCCTTGCCGACCGACTTCGACCCATCGAAAGATAGCCTCATATTTCAGTCCATCGAGGCTGAGGAGGGCACGCTGGCTGGCGGACAGGCTACCGTCAAGCTCTTCGGCATCACGGACCACGGAAATTCGGTCTTGCTCCACGTCAAGGACTTCAAGCACTATCTCTACGTCGCTGCACCTATTTCATTCAGTCCCGAAGACTGCCCTAAATTTAAGACCTATCTCGACTCCCAAGTCGCAATGCACCAGCCCGCCATCCATTCGGTAACCCTCACGATGCGCGAGAGCATATATGGCTTCCAGGGCAACACTCAGAACCCCTACCTCAAGATCTCCGTGACCGACCCCAAGTTCATAAACAAGGTGCGCACAGCAATTGAGAAGGGCGATGCCAATTGGAAGGGCATGTGGAAGAGCGCCGACGGTACTATCATGACATACGACAATCTCCAATATCTCCTTCGCTTCATGGTCGATTGCTCCATCGCTGGCATGTCGTGGGTCGAGGCCCCAGCGAACCTTTATCAGCTTGTCCGTGACAAGCAGTCAAACTGCCAGATTGAAGCCGAAATAAGCTATCGTGATCTGATTGCTCACAAACCCGTGGGAGAATGGTCCAAGATGGCCCCTCTAAGAATCCTGTCCTTCGATATCGAATGTGCTGGTCGCAAAGGCATCTTTCCAGAGGCAACCCACGATTCTGTCATTCAGATCGCCAACATCGTCACCAAGTACGGAGACAGCAAGCCCTTCGTACGTAACGTGTTCTGTCTCGACGAGACCAGCCCCATCGTCGCGACACAGATCCTGTCGTACGAACGAGAGGAAGACATGCTCTCGGCGTGGCGGGACTTCCTCGAGAAGGTCGACCCTGATGTCATCATCGGCTACAATATTGCCAACTTCGACTTTCCTTACTTGCTCGACCGTGCAAGGCACCTGAAAGTGAACGGCTTCGAGTATTGGTCTCGCACCAGGGTTAAGTCAGTAGCCAAGGAGACGAATTTTAGCAGCAAGCAGATGGGAAATCGTGACACCAAGGCTACCAACACAAATGGACGTCTGCAATTGGATCTCCTCCAGCTTGTTCAGCGCGACCACCAACTTCGCAGTTATACATTGAACTCGGTCTGCTCTCACTTCCTGGGCGAGCAAAAAGAGGATGTCCATCACTCCATCATCACAGAGTTGTTCGAAGGTACGCCCGAGTCGCGACGAAGACTGGCGTTGTACTGTCTAAAAGACGCCTACCTCCCTCAGAGACTAATGGACAAGTTGTCGTGTCTCGAAAACTACACAGAAATGGCAAGAGTCACAGGTGTTCCGTTCAGTTTCCTCCTTGCTCGAGGTCAACAAGTCAAGTTCCTCAGTCAGCTCTTCCGCAAAGCGCTAGAACAAAAACTCGTCATTCCCAACCTTCGATCAGACTCCTCCGAAGAACAGTATGAAGGCGCTACTGTTATCGAGCCAACCAGGGGCTACTACGACGTCCCCATCGCCACCCTGGATTTTGCTTCCCTGTACCCAAGTATCATGCAAGCCCATAATCTCTGCTACACCACGCTGATAAAAAAGAAGGACATTGAGAAGTGGAACTTGAAGAAAGATGAGGACTACATTGTCACACCAAACGGCGACATGTTCGTAACGGTCAAGCAGAGGAAGGGACTGCTAGCACAGATTCTCGAAGAGTTACTAGCCGCCAGAAAACAAGCCAAGAGGGAACTGGCCGTTGCGACGGATCCTTTCAAAAAGGCTGTGTTGAACGGTCGTCAGCTCGCCTTGAAGATCAGCGCCAATTCTGTCTACGGTTTGACTGGAGCTACCAATGGCAAGCTTCCTTGCCTTGAGATTGCCAGTAGCACCACCGCTTTCGGTCGGACAATGATTGAAAGGACGAAGAAAGAGGTGGAGCAAAGGTATTGCGTTGCCAATGGCTATGCGCATGATGCCCAAGTCATCTATGGCGACACTGATTCAGTCATGGTTAAATTTGGCACCAAGGACTTGGTCGAAGCCATGAAGCTTGGCGAGGATGCCTCCCAGTTTGTGTCCAGCAAGTTCGTCAAGCCTATCAAACTGGAATTCGAGAAGGTTTACTTCCCCTATCTTCTCATCAACAAGAAACGCTATGCTGGTCTTTACTGGACAAAGCCAGAAAAGTATGACAAGATGGACACCAAGGGTATTGAGACGGTCCGACGTGACAATTGCCTCCTTGTGCAGACGGTTATTGAGAAGGTGCTGAGGATGATCCTCATCGAGCGGGATGTCCCCGGTGCTCAAGAGTATGTGTGGGGTTATTGATTGTGGAGGAAACAACTAACCGGTTACAGATACGTCAAGGACACCATCTCGGCGCTCCTGCAGAACAAAGTCGACATGTCGAAGCTTGTCATCACAAAGGCTCTAACCAAAGATGACTACGCAGCCAAGCAAGCTCACGTCGAGCTCGCGCTACGGATGAAGAAACGTGATGCGGGTTCGGCGCCCGCACTCGGCGATCGTGTAGCCTACGTGATGGTGAAGGGCGCGGCAGGCTCCAAGAATTTCGAGCGGTCCGAGGACCCGATATACGTGCTCGAACACAATGTGCCAATTGACACCAAGTACTATCTTGACAACCAACTTGCAAAGCCGCTGAGCCGCATCTTCGAGCCTATTCTCGGCGAGACCAAGGCCAAGTCACTGCTCCATGGCGACCACACGCGTGCCATATCAGTCACAGCACCGACGGTCGGCGGACTAATGAAGTTTGCCAAGAAGACGCAGACATGCATGGGTTGCAAGAAGCCCCTGACTAAGAAGGAGGAGAGTCAGGGTGCCGTTTGCGCCGACGACGCATCGCGCATTGGTGAGCTCTACAAGAAGACGCTGGACAAAGTGTCTGACCTTGAGGTGCGGTTTGGTCGGCTGTGGACGCAGTGCCAGCGATGTCAGGGCAGTATGCACTGCGAGGTTATCTGCAGTAGCAAGGATTGCCCCATTTTCTACATGCGGATGAAGGCCAAGAAGGATTTGGAAGATGGGAATAAGGAGTTGAGGCGGTTTGATTTCGACCAAGCTGCCATCTGGTAATTTTTTCTCAGTGGCGTTTTTTTTGGCGGGGGGCGGGGACATGGTTACTAACTTAGCATCATGGGTTTTGGGTGGTTAATATGTCTAGATACTTGGGCAAGCCGGAAAATTGGGGACTATCACCTACATATGTTTATCGTGAGTTGCTACATCTTGTATTCCTCGGGACCTAATGGATGAAAACCATCTGCCAGGAACAGCATTTAGAACCCGCTAGTACTTCGTACTGTATTGCACAAGGCCATGTCGTGGTAGGGTGGTATATCTTTTGTTTGCATAATACATGACTGTACTAAGCTAACTTTACGATACCCGAGAAAACTGCTCCACTGCGTTTCTTCGGAACTCTCACTGGAGATGGATGTAGTCATTTGCCCGCTTCCACTGGCAATATATCATGAGGCTGAGGAACTCGGGCCTGGCCCAAGATACTACGTAGATAGGAGGTGTACGATGGTCACGACAAATGCCTCCATTCCGGCTAGAATATCGGAGGTAAAAGTCGAAGCCCCAGGTGTACAGCATATATAGTGTCTTCATGGGATCCAGCTTGCGATCCAAGAATCTTCAAAGGAATGTTTTGACTGATTAGATTTTGTCTCGCCATGCCTGCTCAACGTGTCATGCTATCTACGTAGACCATCCTAGCACAATCCTATCTACTCTTTGCTGACGGTGAGGGGCAGGACTTCCTAGTCCTAGGACGTCCAGCTTACTACTAAACCGAACAAGTCGAAAGACTTGTTTTGGGGTATAGATGACATCCCAACCAAGCAGGTAACGACAGAAAAAAAAACATGTCCAGTGCTTGCATCTGGATCAGGTATCTGGTATCTTGAAAAAGACAGGTCGCGGAGGGGAAGGAAATAATGGGGTAGGGTTAAAAAGAAGTGGTACGGCGGCGAGCGGAGAGAAGATAAGAAATGGCGGTGATGAACTGTGGAAAACAGGGTAGAGAACCCTTCAAGAAAGAAAGAAAAAGGAGAAAGAGAACAGGGTATAAACCAGAACAAGAGGGGAGCAAGACCAGAATGGCACCTCTAATACAAAACCGTCCCCTCCCTCTTCATCCTCGTAAACCGATCTTCCGGTTCAACAAATCTATACTCCTCGCCTCTGCAAACGCGATCCACCTCCTCCAGCACAAAAGGGTACACATCCTTCCAGGCGTTCCTGCCCATCCAGCCATCCAGATGCCCATAACCAGGGACAACCCTCCGCCTGTACTGCCCGTCGTTGCCAAACGTGTCGCATAACGCCTCAAACGTCCGCTCCGTCGCCTCGGTTGAGAGCACAGCGTTATCACCACCAACCCAGAGTAAGAAAGGCAGCCCCTTCAGCCGCTGGATGTTCTCTGGGGTAGTCAGACGCTTGGCGTCTGGGAGATTAGACATGACGTGGCCCTCGTAGCCAATCTTCATGAGTAGGCCGAGCAGGCGCATGTTGACGCCGCCAAAGAAGCGATCCATCTGACGGTGAGTAGCCTCATTGAGGTTGCGATGATTCCAGCATCTCCCAAAAACAAGCGAGCAGCGATGGCAGGCAGCGTTGTGACACATTTCCTTGCGGGTCTGGGGGTACAAGCGGAGGAGCTGGTTGATAACCCGCTGGAGAAGGGCGTCGTTGGGCGAGGTGGAGCAGTCGAACCAAGTTCCGGCGAGCATCGTGTAAAACTTATCCATTGGGATGGGCCCTGCAAGGACTTTGGCCATGTTGGCGGGGCCCCAAACGGGGTTCATGAAGGTTTGGGAGCAAGTGAGACCGAGGATCCAGTCAGTGGGGACGGTGCCGTCGAGCATGCCGCACGAGAGGGCAACGCTCCCCATGCAGTGCGCAATGGTGTAAACCTTAGCTGGGCCATAAACCTTGCGAATATGCTCTAGACAACCGCGCAGGTCAAGGCGAGTATCGTAAGTGGTGTAGAGGTCTTCAGCCACGGGAAGCATGCAGATGCGATGAACCGAGACAAAAACGCGATAGCCGGCGCGGGTGAGAAAGTTGACAGCATTGAAGGGAATGGTTGGCATGGCGAAGATCTGGTGGTCGACGGCTGCGCCAGGTACCATGAATAGGTTGTGGATGTTGCACGGGTCGTTGCCAGGGACGTGAGTTGGTTCCCAGACCTGCATCAGCGTCTCGACGCCGTCCAAGGCCATGATGCGGACGGTCTGGCCAGGGGGCGTAGGGTTGATGTACCCAATATCCTCTGCTTTTGGATACTGCAGCGGTGCCAACGGTGCCAAAAGCAAGCTCAGCGACTTGCGTGAGAAAAAGGTCGCAAACTTGGCGGCTGTGAGCGTCTTGCGGAAGAAACCGGCCCCCTTAGGCACCATCGTCTTGAGCTCGCGGCGGAAGTTCTTGGTCGTAATCCGGAGCATGCCCTTCGCCACAACGTTACCGCGGCGCCAGCCCTGATCATCGCCGATGTTGACACACAGACCTGGCAGATAGTCACTGATAGTCACATAGAGCGTTGTTGTGGCCCTCCACAGGTTTGTCGGAGACAAAGCAACCGAAGCATCAACAACCTTGTAGCCGTGGAAATGCAGCTTCTTGCCGTCAGTGCCACGCATGTCGAAATCATATGTCAGGTTGCGGGTGCCCGGAGCCTTCATTTCCACGGCCAACAAGTTGAACTCGCCGCGTTGCACCATGAAGGGGGAGCCCGGGATTGAAGGACAGACAAAAGTGCCCGTCAGCATCCCGCGATGATGGCGATCGCGGAACATCTCGTCGATGTCAAATGCCTGCACACTGAGGAAGAAGCGCGCATTTTCACACCGCGACTCGGCGATACGGTGCGCCAGTTTGTAAGTGTCCATCGTGTCATCCTTGAGTCGCGTACCGTAGTGGACGAAACCCTCCATGATCTCGGTGAAACCAAGACCGCCAGCATTGTTCTCCTTTGCCCCGCGGACCACGTCGCACGCCAGGCTCAGGCTCTGATGCTCAAATGCAGCCTCCGACTCGGGCATTGGCGGCTCCGTGTATGCAGCAGGAAGGTGCTGCGGTTCTCCAAAAAGATCGAGAACTTCATTCTTTTCATCGCTGATGATCAAACCCTTAGACTTCGCATATGCCTCGACTGATCGTTCAGCTAGAGCGGAAATGGTAGCGAAAGGGTTAGCGCCGAGGGCCGTTGGGATAACGGATCCATCCGTGACGATGAGCCCGTCGTGGGTCTCGGGCCCGTTTCCGGTGAAGACAGCACCAACATGGTTGACGACGCCCGTCCTCCCCGTGTTGTCCCGGGCCATGCACGCGCCACTGTGGTAGTCAGCCTACTCAACTCTTTTTCACTCCTTTCTTGTTTCCTCTCTTCGCGCCCACGGCCCCCGACCCACCGTTTTTAAAATAAAAAAAAATAAAAAAAAAGAGGGGGAGACCAGAAAAGAAAGCGAGAAAGAAACTCACCCAATCGGATGCACTGTCATTTGCTGTCCCATCAAGGCATACCACGGGTTATGCACCAGCCTGCCACCCACCGCCTCCGTTGCCTTCGCCAGCAGCTTATTCAAATACTTGACGTGTGCACTCCTCGCCACACCGCTGAACTCCAACACAGGTTTATCATCCTCAAGCGACAAAACCGCTTGGTTGCTGTCATGGGACATGACCAAATAAACTTGCGTCTTTTGCACCGCGCCGCCCTTGCAGTAAGGGCCCAGCAATTTACTTCCAAAGCGGGCGAGGGCAGACTGGGTTCGCCCCAAAACATTGCGCTTGTCGTTATTGTCGGTGGATTTGCTGCTATTGGGCAAGTGTTCAAGCATAAGCTGAAAAACGTGGGCGAGTGCGTGGGGCACGGCACCCTCCTCAATAATAAAGCCGTCCAGCGGGTTGTTGGTCCTGTCGCGGCAGTCGATAACACCGGTAATGCAGGGCCCGACAGGATCATCAGCATTCGGCCCGTCCCGCCCGATCGCGTTGACCAATTTGTTCGTGTTGTAACTGTGAGGTTGTTGGTCGTTAGCGTAAATCTTG
>Ga0247765_1000886_pt1 | contig 18689 bp, 8 predicted proteins | sample UWRJL106311C6_FD_179949 | JGI IMG/M metagenome (GOLD analysis project Ga0247765, IMG submission 179949) | Plant litter microbial communities from Arlington Agricultural Research Station in Wisconsin, United States - UWRJ-L106-311C-6 | ecosystem: Environmental > Terrestrial > Plant litter >... | reverse complement strand
AAAAAAAGGAAAAAAAAAAGGAAAGAAAAAGAAAAGAAAGGAAAAAAACCATGGGGAAAACACAAGAAAATCCCACCAGACTAGATTGTCTAGTGTAGAACAACAAACTTCAGCCCATCACCCAACAGGTACAACAGGAATTCCTTTCGTCAGGAGATTTGGTCCCATCTCCACTAGTAAGTATTTAGCAGTACGGACACTAGAATTATTCATATGTCGGTCGCTCGCATGCAACCTCGTCGAGGAGATGATGCAAGACGACCGATTAGGATTGGCCAAGAGAGCGAGGGGCAGAAAAGAGATCGCGAGCATGGGGGTTCCTGTGCTTCAAGCGCGACTTTGCCAAACGAGACTCGGTCAGGAACACAGTAGAACGCAGCCTCCAAGCCGCCGTGGCTGTGGGAAGCTAACTGAAACGAGGCGTTCTTGATATGCAGACTCACCGCTTCAATGGAGCGACAAGCATCATGTGTGGATCCGAAATTAGGTATTAGAAATTCTGTCCACGGCGCTGGGATGTTGGGCATTTGTCACACGTGCGCAAGTGGGCAAGAAGCGCAGGGAGGACATAGGTTCAGTATGATTCAGTATTGTAGCCGAACCTGTGGCCCATACCTAGCTAGAAACCCTTGAAGGGTTGAGCTCAAGCTAACAAAAACATCCGGTACTCCTCCCAGCATGCTTTTTCGTAAATCAGCACCCGAAGTCCTGTCCCTGCCGTTCCCCATCCCTAACTGAAAGCACTTAGTGAGCCAAAGTCTGAGCGCGTCTGCGGTCACGCTCCTCGGCGATGGTGAGCTTGACACCCTTGCCCTTGGGCAGGGAGACCCACGGCTTCTCGGAGCCAATGACGAAAACATTGGTCTCACGAGTAGCAAAGGTGTTGTCAATGGCGTCCTTGAGGTGGACGATGGCGAAACCACCATCGTGGCGCTCACGGTGAGTGATGACACCAACACGGCCCATGTTACGACCACCCGTGACCATGGCAATGGCACCAGTGTCGAACTTGATGAAGTCCTCGATCTTGCCAGTCTCGAGGTTGATCTTGACGGTGTCGTTGACCTTGACCAGAGGGTCAGGGTAGCGAATGCTGTTCAAGGCAATACTCGTTAGCACAAGGAAGAGGGATACTGACATACCAACCGTGAAGATCCTCGCTCTCTCATGACCGAGGTTCTCAAATCTCGAGGGAGAAAGAGCACCAACGGTCCACCAAAGCTTGGTCCAACGGCTGACAGATGTCGGTAGAACTCACGTTCTCGCATCATGCGTAACCAAGAATGGGACACCGCCACGGCCGAGCTGAACGCGTTTGACCTTGCCGAGTTTATACTTGGCCTCTGACTCCTGGATGCGGTGGACGGTGAAACGGCCCTTGGTGTCGTAAATGAGGCGGAAGTGCTCGCCAGTCTTCTCGACAGTGATAACATCCATGAAACCGGCGGGATAGGTCATGTCGGTGCGGACCTTGCCGTCGACCTTAACCAGGCGTTGCATAAGAATGGACTTGGTCTCGCGGTAATTGAGCGCATATTTGAGTCGATTGCGCACGAAAACAATGAGTGGCATGCAGTCGCGGAGCTTATGAGGACCGGCCGAGGGGCGAGGAGCATAGACGCCCGACAGCTTGTCGAGAAGCCAGTGCGAGGGCGCACTCAGGCGCTTCTGGTGCTTCTTCCTGGGGTGAAGAGTCAGCCATCACAGGTCTTGACTTTTTGATGTCGGCTGTGGTGGTGCGATTGTGCGCTGGTCTCGTGAGGTGAAGAGCGTAGGCCGTCGAATTCGCCAAACTTGACATTGCAGTAGATGGAATGGTGTTCACTTACGGTCCTCTGCCCATCTTGACTCGTTACTCGTGTTCCGAGGTGGTTGATGGGAATGTAAAGTTGGGCGTGAAGGTGGTGTTTAGTGGGCAGGGAGTGGGAGATCAATTCGAAAATATTTTGTGCCCGGTAGCCCTAGCGAAAATTGGTGGGGCTGCTGGTCTGTGCGGATCACGGTCGTCAGGCGGTCAGATGCGGCAAAATCTGAAGCCGCAAGTAATCTTTGCACCAACATGTCAACCATGAAAACTGGATTCGCTCCGTGACTTCAAATATTCGGTTTCAGCGTCTGCTCCTGGCATGTCATAATTTGATGAAATGTGCTCGACAAATGCAAATCTTTCAGATCTTTGGATCAAATGCGGTATATCGAACATACACAGTTGGTGACATGTTCATCAGCTACAAGCTAAAGTCTCAAACTTTTCCGATAAGGACAGAAACAGGAAGATAAACAGCAAAAAGAACAAAAGACAGTCCGATATCGCGCCCAAACACACCATCCTGGCGGTAGAGATTGCTCCCTTTCTAGCCTTTAAGAACCCAAAAACAAGACAACAGTGACCGCAGAGGAGGCAGTCCTGCCATGACAAAGCAGTACTGTGGTGATGACAAGTGGCTGGCCACCTCCTTTCCAAGCAAAATATTTCCCAGTCCGTCTTTCCTGTAACCAACTGAGTTTTTTGTGTAGCCCGAGCCTCGTAATGACAGAACACCGAAACCATTTCTCTAATGACAGACAGTCTTTAAAGTTTCCCAACCCACTTCCCAAACCCTACGCCGAGCCAAAGAAATGCAAAGGAAAAGAAAAACAAAGCCGATCCGCTGCTCCAAACAGAAAATGAGAGTCCAAGGGTTTGCGTGTGCGTTGATCAATCCGTTCTTATCCGTTCCAGTATAGTCCAGTCTTGTACATCAAAACTCCAGAAAATATCCCATAAACTCTCAGCGGAGAAGAATCAGTGAGAGGAAGAAAAACAAACTCCTTCAGGCACGTCTGCCTGGTCCATAATCGTACCGTCCGAGCGCTGGACTCGGACTTTCACCATACCTCACGTGATGAGATTGTGACTGCGGTGGCTGCGGCGGCGGCGGCACGGGGTGCTGGGATGCGTGCTGCTGACGGTACGGAGCTTGTGAATGAGAAGACGGGTAGTGATGCTCCTCCGCCATGCGCTTGACACTCGAACCAGACGGGTCATCCAGCAACAGGCGGCTAATATCCATCTCGCTGGGACTGAGAAAAGCGTTCTCAGTGATTGCGATACCATTGACTCCTGCGATACCCAACCCCATCGGGACTTTTCCCTTCCACCGTTCAGCTGTTGTATCCGACGTGTCGGCGAGACGAGGTTCCTGGACTGGGTAAGGAGCTAGCGGTATAAGCCTCTGTACCTTTACTCCTGGCATGGCCATCGGCTGGTCCGTTGCATTCGACCAAGTCTGATCTTGGCCCGGTCCCTGTTGTTGCAATGCTCTTTCGATTGTCGTACTTACTGCCGGTTCAAGAAGTTGCCCACCAGCAACTTCTCCGCGAACTCGAAGTCTCTCGCTTGACCTCAACGGCAAACGGGTGTCAATGTTGCCATCTGCTTCGCCATTTGCCTTATCTCCAGCCCCATCAGAGCCGCTAGCTTGGTTCCCTCCATGGTTTTCCTCGTCCCTGTGCTGGCTGCCTTCGCCTTCACCTTCCCCATCCTCCCCAGTTTCACCATCCTTTCTGCCGCCACGACGTTTGTTCTTGGCATGGAACGAACCCTTCTCAATCTTGGAATAAATGTCAGGGTACTTGTTACGGACTCGGTCTCTCAGGTCTGTCGGCTGGCGACTCATAAGGTGAAACCGCTTGTCACGCTGTATCTTGGTCCACGCAGGACCGTAGTAGTCGAGGCCCTCAAGGATTTCCTTGTCATCCTGCTCCGTGAAAGGGCGACGCTCGCGCCGATGGGACTTTTTGAAGGGCGCATGGATGCCGAGCTCGGCGAGATCCTCAAGCTTTTTACGGTGAGCCCTGCTCTTGCGCTGGCGCCCAAGAGACCCAGGTGCAGAGTCCGAGTCGACCGACGAAGGGTGAAGCAGCTCGCGTTCTGTGCGTTGACGTGGCAGTTGATCTGCAACTTGCTCTGCCGCTGTTGCTACCGTAGCTGTAGTGTCAGAAGCCGCGGCTGAAGTTGCGGGCATAGTCATTGCTACACTTTCGGGCTCACTTGGGAGCTCATCGAAGGGGGATTTGGTCTTGCTCGCTTTGGGCAGTCCGCTGTTGTGGTAAAACTTGGAAAGTTGAGCGGCAGGTACGCACTCCATTGCTCCACGGCCGTTGCTGCCGCTCTTTCCGGAACGTCTAGCTTTGGCGGCGCTCAAGACTAGGCCAAGGAACTCATCAGGGCAACAGGTGCGGAAGCGGTCCTTAAGGTCGCCAGCGGTCCGATCGTTGAATTTGAAATCATTGTCTTCGAGAATACTTGTCCACTTCCCCACACCGTATCGGCTGACCCCCAGCAGGAGGTTGTTCGTCTCTTCATCAGACCACTTCCTGCGCGGTTTTGCAACACGGCGTTTGCCCTTCGCTGTTTCCGTGGCTTTGTCGCCCGAGTTGCTCTTTTCCCCCGAGTCGCTCGCGTTTGCCCCCAAAGCCATGGCGCAACGGTCTTCATCCACATTGGGAAAATCTCCGCCAAAAAGTCCAAGTTCATCGGGCTCGGAGTGGATGGGCGGGAAGACTCCCGGATTGGGCGGGGGTTCGTGCAGACCAGCAATGATTGGGGGCACCACTTGTTGTGTGGACTTCTGCTTCTTGAGAGGTTGTGGGAGTTGCATAAAGTCATCCTTTTGGGATACGCCGCGGTGTCGTTTCTTGGTTGATGGATCATCTAAGGGATCGACAGGGTCGTCAACAAGCATACGGAGGGGGAGGCTCGAGCTGGAATGACTGGGTTCTCTGTCGCCAAGCAGCTGCTGCAACGAAGGTGCCGACTTGACCACCCGGCCTGATGGCTCACTGATGGTCGCATTTTCCGCGGATCGCGCGGCTGGCTTGGTGAGGAGATCATCGCCAACGGCGTGGAGAAGGGGTCTGTGGGTGGTGGTTGTGGGGTGATCGCTCCTATAGCTGATATCCGGCTCGATTGGGGGAAGCGAGACGGCACTGGGGACATCAAACGGCACACGATTCAGAGGTCGAAGATTGGGTGTCTGCGGGTCGTTGTTGAGTAGGTGAATGAGGCGAGGCTCGATCGTGGCCATTATGAAGGAATGGCCCCCGGGAGGAGGTGGGCATCGGGCACGATGGAGCAGGCGATAGCCCAGAAGGCACGGCGAGACATACGAGACGAGCAGACCGAGCCAAATTGGCGGCGATGGCAAGTAGAAAAGAAAAAAGACTAGAACTGGCAGAACGATGAGGCAGGCACGCCGGAGAGCATTCAAGGAGCGGGGGAAGCGTTAGGTTGGGATGAGCAGAGTGGTCGCGAGATGCTGGATGGAATGGGGCGGACCCTCGACCAGGTTCAGCTGGGAGCTCTTGGTTTGGTCGATAGCAGCAAGGAGAGAGGGACAAGGAAAGGCAAAAAAAAGAGAACACCTGGTGAAACGAAAGAAAAGAAAGTCTTGTCGTCCACTCAATTCAACAGTGGCATCGTCTCCTTGTGAATGGCGAAAGAGAATGTTAGAGAGCAGAGGCGGGCTGGGCGGATGCCGATTGTAAGTTCCCCGAAGAAGGACTCGTCCCTTTCCAGAGACTGTCTCACAGCTGCGTCGTTTCTTGGCGGGTACCTAGGGTGTGGACCCGGCGCTGCACGCAGTGCATACAGCCCATCACGCCCACCTCGTGGGTCTTGCAAGAACGGAGGGGAAAGAATTGGCCGCTCATTCACGCGCATTCAGCTGTCATCCAGACAATTTAGGCGAGCCCCCATGTCTGCGCCCTTCACTTCGTTCTCGAGTTGCCACCACAAGACTCCCGTGGTTGTAGCACGCGGCATGTGGGGAGGCGATTTTTGACCTTGACGACAGTTCGGAGCTGAGCTCGATCGGGGAATCTCGATCTACGAGGGCCCAAGAGCCAACAAAAACCCGGGATCTTTGCGAGGAACGGTCTGGGCATTCGCGCAGTTGGCGGGAGAAGAACGACTGTGCCACTTTCTGGCCGACAGCCAGCGGGGGAGCGACTCGGCTCATGGTGGGGTGGGCAAAACCGAGAGCACCGCAGCGCACTTCCCAAGCGCGACGCCGGCCAGCTGCCCCGGCAATTGCCTAACCCCCCGTTTCGCCAGCCCCTCGGAGTGCAACCTTGCCGCGTCAAAAAAGCAATCGCCATCCCACCTGAAGCCTCGAATGCGCCCCAAGAAAAAAGAACAAGAACTTGTTCCATCCGGAACACGCAGGATACAAAGGGGGAACGTCCAATGGACAATGTACCTGTGGGCTGACAATTGCCTCAGAGGCTTCCTGAGGGAAGAAAATTGGCGACAAATTTCTCTCACAACCTCGCAATTTCTATCCTGGCGAGTCACCCCCCACCTTCCACCTCCTCCCGAACGGGAAGGGAGGAAGAGAAGAGGGTGGAGGATGAGGAAGAGGAGGGAGGGGCCAAAAAAACGATGAATCACGCAGCGCAGCACTTGAAATGGGCCGCGCCCAACCAGAACGGCGAGCCGCGACGGCAACCCCCTCCTCCTCCTACTCCTCTTCCTCCAGCCTTGGTACCTGTGAGCGGGCACACCCGTCCCTTTCCCGGGTAATATTCTTTTGGCACCAAAATCCACCAGCCCGGTGGCCAGTGGGCCAGCAACAAGCGACGTCGCGGCTAGGCCGCCTCGCCTCGGTCTTGCAATCCAGGCAGGCAGGCATGCGGCAGCCCAAAAACAGAAACAGGTGAAAGGGGGTGTCCACCAAGAAAACACATCTGGTACAATGCAACGGAACATCTGTTCCTAAGAATTGGCCAATGGGTTGTGCGTACATACCGACCTACCTATACACAATAGAGTAGGATACCAAGGGTAGGCCTCGCAGCGAGTTGGTTATACAGGCAAGCGTCTGCACGCAGCGAGTTATTGCGTGTCACAGAAGCAAAGTCGATGAAACCCCTCGGCTTGCTGGACCTATGACCTGGCTTGTCCTACGTTTGGGAGGTCAGCAGGCCGCATCACGGCCGAGGCTGCCGACTGGACTCAGGAGTGCGGGAGCACGACCTGGCAGAGCCAGCATGATGAGGACTTCGCTTAGGCTTGCTTCCAACACCACACATCTCGTCACTTGCCCGAGCTCGACCCAGAAATCACATTATTTACCAGACTAGGCAAGACACGGGAAAAAAGTGGTATCCATGTTAACCTCAAACTGAATTGTTCAGGTAAAACCTCCTGTCATTCATGTGAACAAGAGTTTAATTTGCAACACAGGAACCATAACAGTCATGTAGTTCAAAGCCCGTTTTCCATTATCAATATAGAAAAGAAAGACAATATATTCCCATCCACAAGATGTCACCTTACAAGGTTAGGAAAAGCAAGGCGACAACTCCAGTTAGGCCAAGGGCAACCGAGTTGCGAGCCGCGCCGTCGACCTGGACAATTGGCTTCGCAGTCGAGGTGGTGATCGGCTTGGCATAAGTCGGGGCGGCAGTGCCAGCGGGATACGGCTCGCTGTAGGCAGGCTTGGCAACATCGGGGCCGCCATAGGGCTTGCTGTAGACGGGCGCCACGCTGCTCGCCGGGTAGTCAGGTTTGGGGACAGTGAGTGTGGTGAACTGGGACTTGGTGACCTTGGTGCTGAGATCGTAATCGTGGTCGGGCTTGGGCTTGTAGTCGTCGTCATCGTAGTAATTGCCCGTTGGCTTAGTCGGGATGTCCGAGATGGGGCAGACAGTGGTGCTGACGGCAACAATCTCGGTGGTGGCGTACGGGCCCTTGCCGGGGTAGGTGAGGGTGCGCGTCTTAGTCGCGTAGATGGTTGACGTCGTGTAGCCTGCGGGCCACGAGCGGGTATAGGTAGGCTCATTGTCCTCGGTGATCGTAACGGGGCACACAGTAGTCGAAACCGCAACAGTGTGGGTAACCACACGTGTCTTGCCACCCTTGCTGGTGGGGGTGATGGTCTCGCAGCTCTCAGTGTAGACAACCGACGTGGTCAGCGTGACATAAGTGACATGCGGGGGCCTCTTGGTGACAGAGGGCTTGCCAGTCGGCTTGTACGTCGGCTTAGAGCTCGCTGAGGGCTGGTAAGTCGGCTTGTACGTCGACTTAGAGCTCGATGAGGGCTTGTAAGTCGGCTGGTGGGTATTCTTAGTACTGGTGCGCGTGTAGCTGGGATAGTCACCGGGCTCATCTGTGCAGTAGTCATCGTCATCGGTGGTGGTGGTAGCAGAACGAGTGTACGAGCTGGTGGTCGACGAGCCACCGTAGCTGCGAGTGCGGCTGGTGGAAGTGCCGGTGCTAGTAGTCGACGAGCTTCCGTAGCTGCGGGTGCGGCTGGTGGAAGTGCCGGTGCTAGTAGTCGACGAGCTTCCGTAGCTGCGAGTGCGGCTGGTCGAACTGCTAGTGCTAGTAGTCGACGAGCTTCCGTAGCTGCGAGTGCGGCTGGTCGAACTGCCAGTGCTGGTAGTCGACGAGCTTCCGTAGCTGCGAGTGCGGCTGGTTGAAGTCCCAGTGGTGGATGATTTGGTGGTGGACGTCTTGGTGGTGGACGTCGTGGTGGCTGATGTCTTGGTGGTCGATGTCTTGGTGGTAGACGTCTTTGTGGTGGACGTCTTCGTGGTGGATGTCGAGGTGCTAGAGTCTGAGCCCTTGACACATTTGTAGATAAAGTTGAGATAAGAGACACCAGTCGAGACATCATTGCCATCGGCAGTGAAAATATCCCACAACATGACACCGCCGAACGTCTTGGAGCTCTCCGACTTCAGCTTCTTGATGAGGTTGCAAGCAGCTTCCGGTTGCATGTACCCCGAACCAGCTGATTGCTTCGTGCTGTCACCGGGAAGGCCGAGGAAGATCTTGGCCGCGCTGCTAGGTGTTCCCTTGAGGTAATCCACCCACTTGTTATAGTTGAAGGTGGCCGAGTTCCCGTCGCAGGATGGGTTGTTGTAGAACTGGACAAAGAAAGCGTCGAATTTGGAACCATCAATGATGTTCTTCATCTTGAAAAACTCGTCGCTGAGTGGGCACTCGGGAGCGGCGGTGACAAGTAGCTTTTTCAAAGAAGTCTTGTTGCGGTCATTGATTTTCTTGATCATGTTGACGTAACCTTCACCGCTAGCCTGCCTGTGCTCGATATCAAAATCGAAACCATCAACCACGACGCGCACATCATTGCCGTTCTTCTTATAGTCGAAAGGGCGGGGCTCCGGCTTCAAGGGATTATAGGGCCCAAAGGCGTCATACATGAAGTCGCCAAAGTACTCTCCGTTTGTCTTGCCCGTGACATCGTAGTTGCCAATGGCGCCGCCAATCGAAAGCAAAACCTTCTTGCCCTTGGACTGGCAGTAGGGAATATCTTCGGCAATGAAGGTACACTTGCTCAGGAGCAGCGAGGCCTTGCCGTCCTTATCCGTGTACTTGTCTGCCGCGCAGTGAGCGGCGAAGTTGGAACCGGGATACTTGAGTTTCGACGGGTCGTTTTCTGGAGAGTTGTTGACAAAGCCAATGGTGACATAGTCAAACTTCGCGTTGTCACACCACTCCCTCAGCATGGTAGTGCCCTTCTGTCCCCAGTAAACGTTGACATCATAAGCAAGGGCCGGCACGGAGGCCAAAGCCGCGGCAAGTGTAAATTGTCGAAGCATGACGGGCAGGTCGGTATTAGAAAATAAAGAGTGTGAAGCGTCAAAAAGAAGGACTAAAAGATGGCCGAAGCCGTAAGGAGCGTGTGTTGACAAAGTCAACTGAACAACGAAAGGACGCAAACGCGATGTTTGCAAGGACGAGAGAGCCGGCCGTCTTGGTGTTGACTGGAAGACACAACGGGGAAGGGGAAAAAAAAGAAGACCGGGAGGATGAGGAGGGAAGCGTTCCCTTCATATTGCTCCCCGATCGGGCCAGGACTCGCGGCGGCCCCCTGCCCAGGAGGACTGAGACGGCTCTGCAGGCAAGGCGGCGGTGCATGGAATTGAAAAGAGGTGACGGCTGAAGGCAGGGGTGATGGCTTCATCCTGCGTAGCGCCAGACCAAGCGCCTCGGCCGGGTTGCCGCTCAAGGCCATGAAAATTATCGTGGGATCACCCCCCTCCACTGTTCCTGTGAGCTGGTGCTTGCGCCGCCAAATTCCTGGCCTTTCCAGCCCTGCGGACGCACTCTTCTCCAATGGTAACGGTGACAGCGGGCCTTGAGCAGGGATTTGTCTCGTTCGCGAAGTTGAGGGGCGAAACATCTCTTGACGGATCGCAGCATCGAAGGATTCGAGTGATGTCTTGTGTGCGGAGTTGAGCCCCGTCGTCAAGCAAACTAGAATTGGAGTACCTATCGTGCAGCGACGGGGGCACTAGGCTTCTGCTGCCCTCTCCATGTGCGTATGAGAGGTACCTGTTGTCACTCGTAAAACGTCGTCCAATCTGCTTCATTCTGTCGTTGGAATCAAGCACCGCCGTTGTGCTGGAACTTTCACGCAGTCGCATCGCAGGAGCCAACGTTTGTGCGACCATCAGGTTCAAGCGGGCGGGTTACCCCTGCCAAGGCTCTTTCTTGGTGGACGGCCCGTGCGGCCGCTGTCTCTCATCGCAACACCATCCCAAGATGGCAACCACGTCCTTGGCGCCATTCCTCCGGCCCATGTTCTAGCAGTCACTTTCCCTCTTCTAGCGATTCAGCGCCGCGTCACTCCTGCCTTGCACCACCAAACTGAGTCAAAACTCATTTTGCCATTCCAATTTTTCGCACCGCATGCGCCCACGGCATCTTGGCACCAGGCGTGACACGGCTCCCCCGCTAACGTTGCGCTGTTGTGGAATATTTTCTCCTGGCACCTATCTGACGCGTCCCCGTTGAGGACGGTCAGCAAAGATCAGCGTTGATTGCGGCTCTGTCCGGCAATCAAGCTTATTTTCGTGTACCACTTACCAAATATCGATGCCGACGATCCGGCTGTATGCGAACATGGAAACCGGGACTTGAACGAACCCCTACGGCTGACTGCATTGTTAATGATGAAAAATCGCGAGATCGTTCAACCTCTTGCAAATTCCGCGCCTCCTTCTCCTTTTCCCTTGCTTGCTTCCTGCAGGATAGTGGCGCTTGCATCCATGTAAGGTACCCGTCCTTGCAGGTCCGATTTTCTGGTTGGCTGCTGACCAGGTTCCCTGTGCTCTCCATCTCAACTCTCACCATCGCATTTTCTGTCTACGGAAGTGTATCTGATTTTACCCAGTACGGGTGTAAGATACATCGCCAGCACGGCACAAATTACGCACTGTTGACTCTCTCCGGATTTCGCGTCCCAAATCACTCAAAGCCATGGCTTGGTGGCTGACGCCTCCGGCATTTTCCAGTCGTGCACTAGTTAAAAACGGCGACTTGCCAACATTCATTGCTAGGCTGCCCACAGGGCAGATTGACAAGCTCTCACCCGGATCCTGGATGGTCGCCATCGTGCTGTCGACCTCTCAAAACTGCACGTGATGTTCATAGTAAGGACAAATAACGCCCGTCTCGTGGCAGTCGGAAATTATGAACCATCAAATGTCAACTCGGTCTCCAGAAATATCTCAATCAGACTGGGCACCCTTGCCCAGCATGGACTAACTGATACCAACTCTGCACAACCCACTCATTCATTTACCACGCAGTAACGTCAGGGGTGGGGGATGCTCCTGATGGGCAAATTAGCAAGCAGAGCCTCAAAGTCATCGACAGCTTCAAATCACTGCCCGCCAGCCTCCGTCCAGTCCCCGAAAGCAGCCCATTGATACGGACTAGGTAAGACGCCTGGCCAGACTGAACGATCTCGCGTCAAGGCAGGTGTCCAGCGTCAAGTGACAAGTAGACGACCTCTGGCGTCCGGGGCAGCCCCGACGACATGATGAGGATTGGGTCGAATGTCAAATGAGGCACCGGCCTCTGCTGTGTTATTCCCGCCCTCCGGGGTCAGTCCTTCCTAGCCACGGGTATACATAATAAAGTCCGACGGAAGTTAATGCTAACTAGTCGCTACGAGGTAGTGTAGTGTAGTTACTCTGCTGCTCCATTTTCTTGAGGTTGCGGCGCAGAACTTTTTAGATGTAGTGTGCTGTGGCAACATGACCGAGGAGTCTTGCTTTCCTCTTTCCGCCTTCCTCAACCCATAGGATATCACTTATCTGGTTGTTGAATATTCTTCTACCACGATTTTGGTAATTCTGCACCCACCAGATGCTGGTATAAGTGGAGCAGAGGATCTTCCCCCGTGACGGCGGCCCAGACGGCCGCTAACTGCATACTAACTAACTTACCACTGTCTCGGCGGGGTTTGACTGCGCTATCCTGGTGGAACCTAACCCCCGACAAGGTGAGAGGTTGGATTTGACGGTCACAAGCAGAGGATCTTGAAGACATGAAAAGCGAACATACTGGGAGACGCGGTTTATCAATCGCCCCTGAAAATGCGCTATGTATATGTGCGGATTCGCACGTTTACAGCAAGGGGGGGATTCGGCCCAAACCAGGTCGTTTGTAGGGAGTCGTATCCGCATCGTAGCCATGATGGGCGGTCCGCGACAATCATGTCAAATTCGACATCTCTTACTGAGATGTCCCCATCCTATCTCCGGACCACTTTTTTTTCACGCTCCCGGTGAGATGGTGGAACTCTAGAGTTCTAGTGGACTTCTGAGGAGGACCGGTTCGAATCCTTCGCGCGACGGAAAGCGCAGAAAACCGGCCCGGCGTTTCCTAGTGTGGTTTGTTATAGAGCATGTGAGATGCCTCGGAGAAATCTTAGGTCTAGCTTGACGATAAATAATCTTAAGGGTGTCTCGCCGCTCCCTCGGGGGTGGCGAACACCAGAAACCCGGGTTAAATCTACCCTCAGCCGTTCACTGGGTACCCATGGCTCAGTCGGTGAAGGGATATTCTCTTCAATGTTAGTTATACTCAACGGTACTGGTTGTGGGCTGGTGACGATTCAGGGCAACATTCATCACAGAGTACATGTATTCCCCACCCCCGTGCTAGATCTGCGCCCACCTCCCAACATGCTCGTAGGTTAAGGATTTCAAGTCTGCTAGCAAGCGGGGAATATCATCAAGGCTAGCGCGAATTTCTGGGTTTCCATCACCCGTCTGACCCCCGAGGGATTGCCCACACTCGTCCATAGGCGGCTAGGCAGTCGTCAGTTGTCCTCAGAACCGCCCCAGGACTATTCCGAAAAGTATTTTCCCACTCATCAATGGCCCGAGGTGAAAGCGTACTCGAGGTCTTCTAATCTTCATTATAGGGTTAGACTGCCTTCTCTTGACGTCTCTTCAAACAGCCCTCCAGCTGTCCGCATACCATTAATATGAAGGCCTGCTCAACGCCCTATTGAGTCCTACACTGGCAATCTTTTAGAAGCTGGATCATGTAACTCCAGAATCTGTAGGCGTCCTTCACTTTGCTTTTTCTCCTTCGAGCCGAATATACACATGTACTTCAAAGACCTCAAGTGCTAAGATCTAGGTGACGCACTTGTCGTGCTCCAGTCAGCTTGCAGAGATAGCCGTGGTCCTTGGAGGTGACTCAGACCGAGGCTCCAAATGCGGCTTTCATGTTCCTCCAAATGTCATTTAAACGATAAAGTAGAAGGTGCAAAGCGTAGGAACTCGTAGAGAGAATTTCCTCGCCTAGCCACGATCATCAGTGCTATGAAGAACGAACGAGGCATCACAAGGAGAAGCTGCCTTCCATTCGGTGGCATCTCCTCGATCGCCACGAGGTGGAAAAGCGCGAATAACCCGTCAATATGTCCATGTCATCACAGAAGAGCGATGCAGGAGAGACCAATCTTTCATACTTTAGATGGCATCAATAAGTTCCAGCACCTAGTACATCTGCCTTCTCGCTAGTTTCGAGAGGTCGAGTGGGCAACTGCTCTCATAGTTTCCATCCAGAGACCATAGTGAAATCCAAGCAGCAGGCCCGGATCTCAGCCCTACGGGTACTTGCATCATGTATCGGCGGAATTGGGAATCATTATTGGATGTAGGTTGTGTAATGCTTCTCTCCTTTAGCTGATCACAAACTACATCCGGCCGTATATATAAACTCTAGCCGTCCCAACTCACATAAATGTCAAGCATTTCATTGGCCAAGTGCAAGATAACTAACTGCCGCGGGCCCCTGTGGTGCAAACCGCCTGCCATGCCGACTTTGCATCCTTGTATCTGCAAGCAACCTGGAACTTGACGTGGTGGATCGCATTAGATGATCCTGGCTTGCAATGGAGAACGACGGATACTTATTTTTCGATTAACTCCAGATTCTTCGTCTTGTGTCGACACGATTGCAATGACCCGTTTGCGGGGCGGGAAATAGTGCAAGGATATCGTAACCCCCTCTCTCATGGAACTGGGACGACCTTCGGCCGTGAGCATGGTTGTATGGTTGTTCTAGATGCCAGCACGACTGCACTTCCTGGGGTGGATGGTGCAGCGCTCGTAAGTTGTCAGCAACTAAATCGAACGGGGACTCTAGGTAATCAATGTCGAGTGACCGATGAGATATTTACTAGTGTAGTCGGCGTACAGTTCCGGCAATTCTTCGGCACGCCGGCCGATCGGCGCTGGGTTGTTGATGACGCAGCGGTATTGAGGGTCACATCGGGCGCCACCGATTGCAAGTGTCAGGATTTTCCACTTTGGTCGGCGGCGCTTTGGAGTGAGATGACGACAGCATCGCTCCTCTGCCCTGATGAAACGAATAGACGACCCTCTGCCGAAAGCGTGTATTTAGTGATTGCGAATGTGGTCTCGTCCGATGCCCCTCTTGTATTCGTCCAAACCCCGCAGAGGAGCACACTGCAGGTCGGTTCGCTATTTTAGTCAATTGTCAACGGTCGAACTGTTTTTAGCGCCACCTTTGCGGGGCCCCTCCATCCTCAACAGTGGAGTTTGTCCCGTGTCGAGGGAGTTCGTTGCTGGTACCTGCCGGATCGCATAAACTTCAAATTTCAATTGACATCGGAGGGCCCGCTGACAACGCGATTAGCAAAATCACTGGGAGGAATTATGTATCAAGTGAAGAGATGTGCTGCTATGTTGAAAATGCCAGGAATACCATTGGTAAGTGACGAGGCGGTCAGCTTGCAGCACGTAAGACATCCCAACGGCGCGCGATGAATGCAAGATCACTCGCGTTCCGTTGAGTTCGACCAATTATCAGGCGACAGTGCCTCACCACCATCGCTGCAAACCAGGAATCCCCCAATGGTGTGCGACTGAATCTTCATGCTTGGTGGAGGCAGCCCAGCAAGAAAACGGCACTGAGTGGATCAGCTGCGCCGTCGTTCCTCGCCGCCAGCCCCGAGGTTGCGCCTGAAGCCCCGAATGGATCATGGGAGTGGCTTGCGGACAGGGAATACGAACAATGATTGGGTCTTGGCCCCTGCTGCATTTCCTTTCGTTTCGTTTGCCCTCCCATCGTTCTTGCGCCCGCTTCCGTTTCATCGCCACAACACCCAGGTCTCCAATACTATCGTTCTTTCCTTCAGTCATATCTGGAAAGCTCATTCCAGGCGTCATTCGTTTTCTTTCCCATTGCTCTTCACCAGAATTCCAAGCGAACATTACATTTTCGCGCCACAATATTCGATTTTTGCCAAGGACTACAGTGCCAGCAGATTTTCCATCCATTGATAATACTCTGATTTCTGCCGGCCCCAGACCCCGATAAATTCGGGTCCTCGTGGGTAATCCTCAAAAGGCCGCCTGGCTTTTTCGGTTTCAAGTGCCGTCCGGCATTGGGACCACTACCCAACTATCGCGCGAAAGGAGCGGTAACGTCGATCGCCCACAAATTATTCCACAACAGAGTTACGATGCATTCCACGAAGTTATTCAACTTTGTCGTGCTGGGGTTCTCGGCCTTCTCGGCCGTTGAAGCCAATGTGCGGCTGCCAGTACCCAACGGGGCTATGATCCAGAGGCGACAATCTGGGAGTAGTTCGAGCAGTCCGACTTCGTCTAGTTCCACGCCGCCGCCGACAAGTTCTTCATCCAGCACGAGCTCAACCGCATCCCAGACTTCTCCCTCAAGAACTTCATCCTCGACATCCCGTACGTCCGCACCCTCAACTACGAGCTCCACACCCCCACCGACCGGCTCGAGCCAGCCTCCGAGTGACTCCTCCACATCTGAAATCGTTGAGACGATCACTCGTATTATCACGACGGTTGATGGCAACGGTGTCGCCACGACCCTCACAACCCAGACGACGAGCACAACAACCCCTGGTCTCGCCAACAATGGCAACAGCCAGCCTTCAGGCATGACCCCGGAGACGAGGAACACTGTCATCGGTGTGGTAGTTGGCGTTGGCGGTGCTATTGTCCTCGGAGCGCTGGCATTCGTTGCCTGGAGGATCTGGGGTCGCAAGAAGCAGGCTGATGAGCGCGACGATCTCATGGAGTATCCCAACAGCGTTGGTGAAAAGCCAGACACCGGCACCTCGACCAATAACCGAACGCCGTTCCAGAGTACGCTTGAGAGTTACCACGCACCGACGCAGGTGAATACGGCATCCAATTTCTAGACAGACCACCACAAAGCTGCGTGGCACGCTCCTAGAATTGCACCTTTGGTGCGCCGGATATTGTTCTTGACGGCTCACTGCTGGTGCAAATTTTCATCGTCCGTCATCCTCGAAGCGACTCGGTGGGACGTGGCACAATTCGATCATTACGGTACCCGCCTTGCTTATTGGGACTCGGTTTCTTCTCTTCACTCGTTGTGATTTTATTCAAATGTTCCAAAGCACGGATTTTCGCATCCGACTCAGTAGAGGACGGTTCAGTAATCATCATTGCCAATATGGGTCGTCCAGCATACACCGGAGCGGCATGGCCTGGAAATGGGGGGCGTTCGGAGGAGGGAGGGGAGAATGGGGAGGCCAAGCTGGTTGAGTCAGTCTGGTTCCGCAGCGGCGACACTGTGACGGGAAGGCTTTTCCTATGTACTTTTTTTTTCTTACGATATTTCCATGTGGAGCAGCCCAGAACAGAGAAGCCAAAAGCGTACTTTTATGTGGTAGGACACTTTAATAATTAGATCGGGCTTAAGTCCTCATCTGTTCACGGGAGCCAGGTCTGTTTCTGCGTCCCATCTTTGGTTCCGCCTGCTTGGTTCCATTTTACTAGCGCAATTTTGCACTTTCGCGGCGCAGTGGCGGAAGGGCCCGTCGCAAACAGCAGCACAAGCAGCGCTTTCAAGACCTTGCTGCCGAACCATCTGGCTCCCGCCTGAACTCTTGCCGTTGACCGACAAGGTCAAGGGGGTAACCCCTCCCCCTCCATCTTCTGGAAAGGGAGATTCTGGATTTTGCCTATACAGTCACGTGCATTACCCCGGGTTTCCACTTGATTGGGCGTGGTGTGCTTGTGCGCTCGCGAACCCTCCTGGTAGGCTGGCAGCTTCGGTCTCGTCTCAAGATGGTTTCAGCCGACGCCGATTGTTCCTGGGATGAAGTCGAACAGAGTGAATAGCGTGAGTGCGTGCGCGCAACACGTGGGACTCGTTGGAGGAGATCTTCAATGCTTTTCCTTTTTGTCCTCCGGAGAGACGGCGTTCCGTGGAGAGATAATGTTGGTGGTCGGGTGGGAAATACTCTCATTCTCTTCTGTTCCATATCCTATCGTTCAGTCTCCCGATTTTAGTTTATTGGGGTGTTTTCTTTTCGCCTTGCCGCTGGTCGTCTAGCTGGTTTTACCTCCTGAATTTCCTCGTTTCTTTCTTGCCTCCAAATTGACGGATCCAGGAGAGTACGTCTCTGTATGTATACGGATAATAACCGACTTTGACACGCAGTTGGGACGACGACATCACTTCGAGTTCGTCTCTCGTGTCAATATATTTCTGGCCCCAGTATCACGAACGTGACGGCAAACAAAATGAAGTGCGACTCCTTCCTATATCTGCTCGTGGCTGGCCTTGTTGGGGGTCGAGCAGTAGCTTCATCATCCGATGGCGGCGCGATCCTTGCAGGCGAGTACTTCCGCATGGCACTGCTGGCACCGCGACAGGTGTCGGCACAGAACTTGCAGGGCTTTTCTGGGTCGCTGGGCGGCGTAAGGGCATCTGCGATCACAAACTCGGGTGATCCTCTTCGGCAGTTTGCCGTGGATGGAGATACCTTTGTAAGTTTCTATGATCTCGTATCACCACATTGGGGGCTTCCTGTTGCTGACAATTTCTCGCCTGGGTAGAACGACTTTGAGACGGCAGCCAACAGAGCGTGCGATAACCAGTTCAACAAGTGTGCGGATATTGCAAACAGTGGGCAGGGGTCTTTCCAAGTAGGGGACTGCGATAGGCAAAACAGTATGTTGTCAATTTTTTTTTATCTGCTATCGAGGGGGTCTTGTTACTGACGGACATACTGCATTCTAGGTCAGTGCAAAAGCTTCCAGCAGCAATCGCCCACCAAGTCGTTCGCCGCGGGTCCACCAGTCTTGGTCAGTTCGACACCTGAGTTCGACATTTTTTGTGACTCGTAGTGGCGGGGGAATTTTTGGGGGTACCTGCAGGATTTTGGACACCTGGGCCACCATACACAGACAAAGTGCTCTGTTTTTTTTTTTGCGGAGTTTATATCTGGCTGGAGTTAACGGACGCTCAAAAAGCGCTGGTATATGGGAAGACTCGGATTCGAACCGGGGGGGGGGGGGGGGTTGGGTTATGGGGGTTTTTTTTTTTTTTAATAAAG
>Ga0247765_1000885_pt1 | contig 18692 bp, 23 predicted proteins | sample UWRJL106311C6_FD_179949 | JGI IMG/M metagenome (GOLD analysis project Ga0247765, IMG submission 179949) | Plant litter microbial communities from Arlington Agricultural Research Station in Wisconsin, United States - UWRJ-L106-311C-6 | ecosystem: Environmental > Terrestrial > Plant litter >... | reverse complement strand
TCTCATGTTCAAATCAACATCCCTTCTAGTCTGTTTGGCTCAGGCCTTCAGCTTGGTCAGCGCCGGTGTGCTCTATTCAGAGCGCGACCCGGGGGTTCAGGTGTCGTTCAAGGAGGTAAGTAACTAATCCATCCCCCATCCCCCATCACCCATCCCACTTCCACTTCGCCTTCCTTCCAGTTTGCCGTAATAGTGACACTAATTTACCAACAAACAGAACCGCATCTGCGGCACATCACGGTCGTATGCTGGATACGTCACAGTCCCCACGGGAGCCCTCTCTGGGCCTGCCCAACTCTTCTTTTGGTTCTTTGAGTCGAGCGAGACCGCTCCACGGGATGCACCCTTCACGCTCTGGCTTCAGGGCGGCCCCGGTGCGGCAGCGGCCTCGCAGGTCGTTGGCGGGCACAATGGGCCGTGCATTGTCCGAGCCGATTCCAACACAACAGATCCAAATCCGTGGAGCTGGAACCGTGTCAGCAACATGCTCTATCTCGACCAGCCTGCCATGGCGGGCTTTTCCCTCGCTGGCGACCCACAGAAGGGCGTGAGGGATCAGTTCACGGGGCAAATCACGCTGAACACGACGGCACCGCTGGGAAACTGGACGAGTAGAGAAGGCCTGTTTGCCAATCAAGACCCCCAGGCAACCGTGATCACGACGGACTTGTCTGCTAGGGCTGTGACGGCGTTTCTCGAACTTTGGTTCCGCAAGTTTAATGCGTACAAACGGGATAGTGTCCATATTTGGTCTCAGTCTTAGTAAGCCACGTCTTTCTCCTCGCTGTCGCCTGTGTAGAGGAACTAACACATTCCAGCGGCGGCCACTATGCCCCTTCCATTGCAACCGCTCTCCAATCCCAAAACATCAAGGTCGGCTCCGTCGGCATCATCAGCCCCTTCACAGACGTCGCCACCCAGGTGCCGTCCTTCCCTGTCTTCGCTGTCAACAACACATATGGTATCCATGCCTATAACGACTCAGTCGCTGCGGCTGCTCTCGAAAGCTGGGGCCGTCCTGGCGGCTGCTCCGACCAAATTAAGTCCTGCCGTGCCCTGCAGGACAAGTATGACCCAGAAAATACTGGCCTGAACCAGACGGTTAACGTGGTGTGCGGAGAGACGTTCGCCTTTTGCTGGGGCAGTGTCTATGGGCCGTATGAGATGCTCTCGGGTAGAAATCCCTTCGACATTGCCCATACCATGCCGGATTCCTTCCCTCCTGTTTATTCTCAGGGGTTCCTGAACAATCTCTGGGTGCGACAGGCACTGGGTGTAAAGGTCAATTATACGGACGTGAGCGTTGTGGTTGCTGGTGGTATGCTATTTCTTCCCCCTTCAGTATCTCAGACGACGGGACACGGCTAATGCAAAGGGAATTTTCCAGCCTTCGCTCAAATGGGTGATTTCATCAGGGGCTACAACAAAAACCTAGAGAGACTCCTCGACTCGGGAGTCAAGGTTGCGCTTCTTTTTGGCGATCGCGACTACCGCGTGAACTGTGAGCCTCTCTCCATCCACCAACGCGGGGAGAATCATCACTGACGGTGTCAGGGTTCGGAGGCGAGGACTTGTCCCTCGCACTCAACTATACCTCCAAAGCAGCTTTTGCCTCCGCAGGCTACGCCGACATCAAAGTCAATTCGTCAGAGGTCGTCGGCAAGGTTCGGCAGCATGGCGTCTTTTCTTTCAGCCGTGTATTCCAAGCCGGGCACGAAAGTATGTTCCTAACCCCCCCTTTCCACCCGCCAGACGCTAACACCATCCGCAGTCCCCTACTACGCCCCCTCAGCTGCCTTCTCCATATTCCACCGCACCCTCCTCGGTAGAGACGTCGCCACGGGCAAAATCGACGCAACCTGTCGCTCCGGCCCCTACAACTACCACTACTCAACCCGCGGGCCGGGTTCCATCCGCAACGTCTCGGCCGGGAAGCCAGTTCCTCCCCAGGCCCCGCCAGTTTGCTACGTCGAGTACGCCCCGTTGCGGGATATCTGCACGCCAGCTCAGCTTGCTGTGCTAGCGGCGGGGACAGCGGTAGTCAAGGATAGGGTGGTCCTTGACCCCGCGCCGACAGACAAAGCAACGGCATAGTCATGACTCGGTGGGATCAAGATCAAGTAATGTTCTCTGGTCGGATTTCTTTTCCTTCTCTTGTGGTCAGTCAGTGTTAGGTGGATAGGTATGTATGTCCGTATGGAGTAGGAATGGCGTTGGTCTGAAGTGTGGATCCCGAGACTCCACAGGTCTAGATCCACTCCATCCACCGAATCGGCCGATGAGCTTGATCTGAATCATGGGGCCATGGGCTGATGGATAAGATAAACCTAGCGGACTTGACCGTCGGTCAGTCAGTTGGTCGTCTAGGGAACGGCTCGGGTCGGGTAGGGTCGGGTCCGTCGGACGAGTGGGGAGGCGATTCCGGTAGCTGGGTCGGTCTGTGCGAAGTGAAGAAATCTTGCCTTGGGGTTTGACGGTTAAGATCTGGACTCGCGCCCATCATAGGTACACCAGGCGTTGGGAAATTCAAAGTAGATGAGGGGGTAAGTTTGTCATAGTAATCCTAGTAGTTAGAGGTGCCTGGAAAGAAGAAGGGACAAAAAAGCCGATTTTATATCACGTTTGCGGTGGGATAGGGGATTGGGATCCGCCGTTTCACAACTTACCTTTTCTTTGGCACCAACTCCACTTCTTTTCTCGCGCTGGCTGCGTGTACACACCTCCCTGGGCCGTTTTCCATCCCGCTCCGGTCCTCAGACAATCTTGCAGGCAGCACGACATCACGGCGATGTGACCTTCCACCACTGGGCCTCAAATAGGCACAGGGCGGGGAAGACGCAACCATTTCGGGTGCCGTTCGAGACGACAGATCGTACATACGCACAGATATTGGCCTGACAAATCCAAGCCTCAATCGCCTTCATATGTGCTGAGGTAGAGGACTGCATCTAGCCTGCCTATGTCACAAAAATATACCCGGATCTATCACCACTGTTCATATTCCAGCAACAAGCTTGTCAATGGTGTTCACAACATCGTTTCAATGATCTCCATTCATCTTTAGTGTCTCTCAACCCATCCCATCTTTCCAATTCAACCCATCCATCTGAATGGCCATTTAACTTACAAGAAAAAAAAAAGATTATCAATCGCCAATGCTCCATATGTGCATGGTTGTCAGTCGTGGCTGGTCGTGACTATAACGGAAAGCAAAGGGTCGTCCGATACACTGTCGTCCACCTGACTCTCCAAAAAAAAGACGGGTATTAAATATATTTCATACACAAGAAATGAAATCCAGTTTCGGGCCCTTGTCCAACGCCTTGGAATACCAGTCGTCAATGGTCATACTGAGAGAAGAATTGGATCAGGTCCTTTACCCTCACTCGCGTCAATGTCAGCGGGCTGTGCATCGTCTGCCCTGTTCTGCTGTCCGGGGAGCGGGTCCGCGCCTAGAGAAATCCGCCCTCGGCGCCAAACACGCCGACGCTGCCCCGCCAGCCACATTGACTGTTGGGAAGAGGAGGCGGTGCGTGGTTGTAAGTGGGATGAAGAGGTGAAGGTGGTCGTGGAGGTGCAGATCTGGGATGCAGGTGATGCAGGTACGGTTGCTGTTGGAGCTGCTGCTGTGCATCAATGTCACTGTTGCTTCCACGGCTGCTGGCACCGCCGGGAAACAGGAGAAGGCTACTTGTGCTGCTGAGGCGCTTGGTAAACTCGGTGAAGCTCTGACGCTTGATGCTCGATGTTGAGAGTCGCTTCTCGGGCGCGCTGCGCTGTACAGCTGGTGCCGTCGGTGTCGAGCTAGCGCTGCGGGCCAGCTCCTCGAACGACCGCGCTGGTGCGGGTGCCGTAGTCTCCCTGAGCGTGCCGGGAGCGGGCATTGGGGGGGCCGCTTGGGGAATGGTCGACGATGTCATCATCCCCGCTAGCTGCGGTTGGCTGTGTGTTCTTTGAGCAATTGCCGGCCTTCTATTCTTGGAGTAGCCTGTCTGCGGCCGTAGGTGAGAAGACCCACTGTTTGAGAGAGCCATGAGGGCCTCTTGGTTGTAGCTTAGCGGCGATCGAGTCTCGGAACGTGGCGGCGCCTGGCGGTGCCCCGAGTCCTGCCGCCCAGAGATGAACTCGAGGGCCCGCTGAGCTGATGGCTTGATGCGTGAGCTGGGCGGCTCAGGAAACCGGTCTTCCAAATCTTGCCCCGTTTCACCAACCGGCCCGTCACTGTCATCGTCATCACCGTCATCATAATCATCGCCGTCGGAATCCGAAGAATCATCGAGATCCCAAGCACTCTTCAGGCCAGTGTTCTCGGTCGTCGGGCTGGTTGTTGTTATGGTTGCCGCCCTCGCACGAGTCTCTCGAGCTTCGCGCTTACGCTTCTCGTCTGCCTCGCGCATAAGAGCATCGAATCGAGCGAGTGAGCTGAGTTTCTCATCCCCTGGGACTTCTCGCTCCGACCCCGGAATATAGCGCAACTGAAATGCTCGGTCCAAAATCGTTTCTCGTGGTGCGGGCGGCGAGCTAGATGTCGCCGCGGGCTGGCCCGACAGAGGAAACTGCGAACTAACACTGTCCCGTGTCCTTACGGGGGAGCTGAGTGTCGAGGATCGCCCTTGGGCTGATGTCCAGCCCTCGATAAACTCGCCCTGGTAATCTCCAACCGTGGTGGCGGGCGAAGGTAGATCGGTGGGATGTACTGTGGTATAGTGTTGGTGGAAACCCATATGTGACGGGTTCATGGAGCCCGTGTGTGATGACAAGTCGCTGGGCTTCGACCGGAGGCTATGTGTTTCCGAGTATGTTAATGGCCGATCGCGCTCCCGGCTCGAATTGGTATGGTTGGAGCCCTTAGACAGAAATGGTGGTCGCGAACCGGTGTTGCCACTGCCCGGCCTCTCGTGGGCATTCGGCCGAGGCGCAAACGGGTTGATGAACGTCGGCGAGGCAGGCGTCATGGGACTGAGTGGGGTCCTGTCGGCTAGATTGGACTGCAAGAACTGGTGAATCACGTGTGACCATTCTTGAAGACTTGGGCTCTCCTGTGCTGGTCGGTTTGGGACATCCTGTTGCGGGCGGAAGAACAAAGTCGTCGGAGCCGTGTCCTTGGTTGCTGTCAAACCGGCCGTCCTGCTCGATCTTCGTTTTCGCAGCTTGTCGGTCACCGGATCGGGAATGATGTTGATGATGAGAGTCGGAAGAACAGGTCCCTGCTTGCGGTGCGCTATCATCTGAACCTGGCAGTCCGTGATCGTAGCGATTGCGTGCTGTTGCACTGGTTCCGTATCATCCTGTGCCAATCGAGGTCAGCCATCCATAAGTCCCTAGAAATTGACAGTGCCCGCCCGCTTACCTTGCTCTTATAGATCGAGAGAAAGACGCCCCCGGGGAAGTTGAGGGCTTTCGGCGTCGAGCTACGACTCGATTGGAGACGGCTGCTCGTGAGTGATGAGGGTGTCTGCGGTTCTCGGTGTGCAGGTCCAACTACTACATAGCGAGGCTATCGGCAGATCAGCAACCATCTCCTCTAGACAGCACCGGGCGCCAAACCTTCCAGAGAGCCCTCCCAAGGATGGTGCCCCGATCTGGGGGCACCAACAGCAAACCCTCCATCGTTGGTGCGGGGGTTGATTGCAACGGTGGGTGCGCTTGCGACGGACGTGCCTGGCCGAAGTCGGGTGCTTCGAATGCGGATCGAGCGGATTAAGAATTAAAGGTGTGCATGGTGAAAGGGCAGATCCAAGTGGTGGCCGGCGTCCTTGTCAGGTCTTTGCCAGGGGATTCGAATTCCAGCTCGTTGGTGGCGCGTTTGGTTTTCGACTTCTAGTTGCGCCCCGTCGCCGTGACGATATGAAATCCAGACCGAACAGTGAAGGTCTCATGTGAGAGAAAAGAATAGAGGGCTGTGGATTGGCAATAACCTAATAATAAGAAGAGACGAGCGCACACCGGGACGTCTGGAGCGAAATTAATAAAGTAGGTCGCTCCACCGCGGGCACATGCGGTGCAGGTCGCGCCAAGTTGGGAAAAGAGGCATTGAAAAAATAAGTGCATGGGTACAGACCAGTGTGAGAAATCGCATGGTGCCCTTTCAATGACAGCTGGGCATCATGGGTACCTAGGTACACTAGTGACTCCGTAGCTTGCGTCAAGACTTGGCTTCCCCGGTCTCCCTTGACAACGTTCAAGTTTTTTTGTTCTTCATGATCAGGAAACTTCTAGACAGTAACAAGTTGTTGATCCATGTTCCTATCTACCAAAACGCAATTCCATCGTCCCTATTGTCAAGAATCATCATCACTTCTTGGGGTTTCTGCTCAGGTAACTCCCAGGTCAGCAGACGTGCCAGGGGGAGCAGCCTGCCATTCCATGTTGGATTAATTTAAAAGCGTCATATCTCGGTGACACGGTTTCAGATGGATGGAAGGCACAATCCAGGGCATGCACCACCAAGCCGGAAAGATACCTCTGGTTCTAAAACCTTCTTGCGGGCGAAGTCCAGACCAAGGCTTTCTTGTCTGCTCAGTATCGGGAATCACCCCCTGGTTGATGATCCTGCCTCCAGATGACCACTTGACGGCGATGCGGAACAGCAGTCGCCAATCGAACGTGCACAGGCGATCTAAACCAAAAGAGGCACCGCTAGCAAGTCCCGGGTTAGCGAGCTGGGAAAGGGTCCTCGCACCATAGTGTGCAGTGCACACTGTGCACTCGGCGGAAACCTGGATCACTTTTCTTTCTTTCCCACAAAATGTGCCGTTCGGGTTTCTGCCTGCCCCATTCGCCTGTTCGCGGCCCGGGGAACAAGTCATTGGGGACAGCAACGCAAGAGACAGTAGATAGACGGCAGCGCCATCACGTCGAATCTTGACGCACCACTCTCTTGCCCAGCAGCCCATCTGAACCACGACCATGCCAGGTGTTTCGCCACCAGGCCAGGCCGAAGTCGTCGCAGAATCTAAACCGATTTACGCTACGGCTCACCCCCCGCAGAGTCGCCAATGTTTGGACATGGCCGAGGCTCTCTCGCTGATAACGACGATCGCTGCGGGACCCCTCTTCGGGTGGGCGGCCGGATGGTGGCCCCACACCCCTGAAAGCGAGCAGTTTTCTGTTCAATGCGACTCTGAACCCGCATCATGATCGTCTGCCGTTATTAGTGCAGTTATTCCTTTCTTCCACCCCTTATAAGACAGTCTGATATGGCACTACCCGAGCTCCAGGACAGCAGGAAAAAAAGATGGGACTGCTGCCACGCTGCAGCGGGCGGATGCTCCCATCATCAACGGAACATGACCCCCACGTGTGGAATATGATGCCGTCGCATCCATACCACCAGGTCACCGCAACATTTTCTCCTCCCTCCAAAGGCCACGGCGTTATAATTCCAAGGTCCCTAATTTGACCAAGGTGGGGTCACTGTTCTTGGGTATCACTTTCCGTTGACCTCAACCCCTCCATCCCCCGAGACTTCGTCGCGCTTTTTTGGCTGCAGGTCGAAGGCGAAACCATCCTCCATTTGGCTCAAGTCGTGTGCAGAGAAGAGGCACTGGTCCCACTCGCGGAGGCATAGCGACTAGCCCCAGTCAAAAGCCATGTGGCTCACCCTGCATAAGCTGTGCATGGAGGCACGGGAATACGTGCGTGCGGAGGGTAGCTAAGAACTCCGTACGCAAGAATGCTTTGCAGGTTCCGTCCGGGAGGTCATCCACGGGAACTGCGTAGGAGGGGGGATGGATTACAATATCAATGCGCGCCCGCCAGTCGCGGACCAGCCAGCCCAGCCTGGCCGGAGCTGGCGAAAGCTGCCAAGTCTGTCACCGACACTATTCACCTTCACCACCCTCACCACACCACATATAGTGTGGGTCAGACGGATGGTAGGCTAGCTAAGCAACGTCGAGCGTCGGCAACTACACCGTCCGGGATTGCCGCCATGGGTGGCGGTTGGCTGCACCTTTGGACTCAGGTACCCGTTGGCCAGACATTGACACCAACCCAGGATTTGGCAGGCACGCTGCAGGCGTACCAAGCGAGGGGGGTGACCCGAACGGTGTAGCTGACGCTACGTATAGAAGAGTCGCAGACCGCTCCGGTCATCGGGTTTGACCATGATCATTGGTGCTACCGCTTGATGTGCCTCCACGGCTGTCCCAAAAAGTATGCCACGATCCAACCCCCCGTTAACTTTCATTTACCTGGTGGAGGGCAGTTGATAACACGAGGGTCGTCTTGTGACCGCGCTGGGCGCGGCCTCATCTAGTGTAGTGTACTTCGTGGCAACCGTGACCAAGTAATGGCCAACAACCCACACCCTTCGAGAAGATCAACCCCTGTGTGGGCATTTCGGGTTTACCAGTCGGAGCGGAGGCTTGTTACCATGGTATTCCCTCGATGAAAATCTCCCGCCTGCCTTCAACCTGCAGCGTAACTCGACCCCCTTACTTGGCCTAGCGTCTTCTGAAATGTGCTGTGTAACGGTGCGGGGAAGCCAATTGCTGCGCGGCCTTGAGCTGCTGCTAGGTGAGATGATTGATGTCGGTGCGTCGTGTCACCATCGACGATTTCCAAAGATCTGACAACAAGCGTTGGAAAGATGGAGAGGTTCGGGGCATTTCATTTCTGGTGTCCGCCTTACGGATATTTTGCCGCCGAAGCAAGCACTCTTGTGCCGTTCGCCCTTCAAATGGCCTCGATGAGGCTGGGTGAGTTGGTGCCAAGCTGGTGGTCAACTTGCTCTGGCGATCGGGAGGTCCAAGCTGTTGAGGCTTTGGTGACGACGGTAGTCCGCGGGGTAGGCTGAAAAGAACCCCGAGATTGGCGAAAGGGAATAAATGCACGGCTGGCGCCCTCGGACTGCCAATGGCGAAGATGAGCCATTCACTCTCCACGCCGCTTGCATTGGCTCGCAAATAGTGTCGGGGCGGCAAGATACCAATCGCGATACCCATCCCTTGGAAAGCTGAAAGGTAACCAGCCGCCGATCAGCGTCGGCAGGGAAAAGGAAACAAAGCTCAAAAGCTGCCGGAAAGCCAACCGCGATTGCTGCGCGGGCTCCCCTGATCGACAATGCGGGGAGTCAGGGGTGGCAGGGGCCTCTCCCACACCACCCCAGCGTGCCCGGCCTATCATTGCCATCCTCCCATCCATCCATCCGCATTAGGTGAAAACACCCACACTCCTCTTTAGCTTTCCTGATCGCCCTACCATTGAAACAACTCAGATGTGTGAACTGTATTGTTCTTGCCAATGATGGGAAACTGGAGACATCGCATCCCTGGCAATTAATCGCTCAACCGCCAGGATAGAAGGGGCAACTACCTACACCACGACAAGATGTGAAAGTAACGGGGTCCTACCCTCTTTTGCCAGTTTCGCCTGCGAGGCCCTACAGGACTCTGTAATATACCGAATTTCTCGCCGCGAGACACGCCACCCAGGAAGTATGTCTTAACTGGCGTAACAGTCTCCACGGCGATGACGGGAGAGCATGTAACTATGTCTCGCTGTGACGGCCGTCTGATGTCGGCGTGACGGACTGGAAGCCCACAGATGGGCGAAGGAACACGCAACCACAAGTTTGGATTCCATATTCCACAGTGCTCGAATTGTCGGTGAGCGGGCCACATTACCAAATCGTGACACTGCTTCTCCTGTGCAGCGCACTAAAATAACCTGTCTCCAGGGGGGAAACCGTTGGCGATGCTCGTGGAAAATGCGCTCCCTTGGCATCAATCCTGCCATGGGAATTGATGTGTGTGCATGGATTCTGCTCCGTTGACTCTCTGGGGAACAGAAAGACAGGGGAAAAACTCAGGGCCCTGAGGCCCCCCCGTCGGCAATTGGCCATCAGCTACACAATCTTGACTGGATTCGGCAAGCCGAATGTGTTTGACAGAGCTTCGATCTCTGGTTTGGGGATGGGGGTTAACGAAGGGGGGGGGGGTCAACAGCTTTTTGGGGTATTAATCGACTCACAGCATAACGTGGACTCAAAAAGAGGAGTCTTTGCAAACAGCGCTTGTCATGTTCTTTGCGTTTCACCGCCGTTGCAGCTTTGATGTCCATCAGCGTCTCCACAAACCGAGAACGGCTTCTTGCATTGTCCTTGTCGGAATGGTGGCGGACTTGACATTGACCAGGGGCGGAATCTTCGGCACTCCCAGCCTCTTCCCTGTTGAATTCTCGTGTACTTCGTAATGTCTCTGACTATCAGGTCTCGATCCTGACAGCCAGCCATGTCTCAAAGCGCTGTCGTGATGAGGAGTGGCCAATCTGGCTTTCCCACATGGTCCCATCCTACCATTCTTTTGGCTATGGTCACTCAATTCAATCTTTTTACGCATCCACTACTGAAACCGCTCTCTCCTGAGAGCCTAGTTCAGCGATGGTGTCCAATCCGATCGTTGGATAGGTGCGGCAATACGACCAACACACACCAGGGGTCCCGTCCAAAGGGAAATCCATCATGCGAGCAAGCATCGAATGGCTCTGATTGTGTGGTCAAGGCTCTTCAGCTTGGGCGCCACGCAATTTCCCTTGCCAACTTAAACTTCACCCAACCCACCCCGCCTTCTAGCTCTACCCGCAAGGCGTTCAAGAACGGACAGGCACAGAAGAGCTTTGACCGTCGTTCCTCGCCTCGCAGCATCCCAATGAATGCAATTGCAGCCTCTCTGGATCATCCCGCTGTCCCAGTGTGGCTTGGCTGGTCAAGGACATCGCAACCGAACATGTTGATCCCGCGGTGCCGGTCACCGTCCGCGCACATTGGAGAAGGGTTGGCATTTCTAATGCGTCCAAAAACACTCAAGTCCCACAACCTTGGGAACCGGGACCGTCCGTCCGTCTTCTGGGCTTGTAAGCCGTCTTCTGATCCAATGAAGCTTCAGCCGCGAGTTCATGAGACATCAGAACTTGGCTGAAAATACAATCACACATTGCACTGGCCAAACGCTGGAGCCAGTGGTCAATCTCTATAGTTGAGAGACCGCAACTCAGGCGCAATCAACTGAATGTTCATCAAATAATTGGCCAACACACCCCTTGACTCTCCCTGATAGTCCCGAAACGAAGGCTGCCGAAGGCCGGGGTGGCCCCCAGCGCGGGCCGTTGCGGTGGGGAAACGACCTAATACCTAGGCGCCTCATTGGCGCGCAGTGTAGACATCCCTGTGAGTAGCGTTGTCACAACCGAAGAAATGATATGATGGAAAGATTGGTAGAGGCAAAAGAAAGGAGAGGTGAGTGGTAACAGAAGCGAAACCCCAAAAGAAAAAGAAAACAAGAAAAAAGAAGACAAAGACGCCATCTGAGACAAGTAGTCGCAGGGTCAGGCAAGAGCAAGCAGCGGGCCAGCATCTGCAATCTGCATGTTGCGGCTGCAGCTACGCCAAGACCTGCGAGAACAACCAAACGGAAGCCAGGGTTTCCACGGACGACAGAGTGGAAGAATTGGCCCCTAGGTTCCCCTCTCCTTGAGGCTAGAAAAACAGGATCTCAACTGAGCAGCGTGAGCTAGCTTCCCACCGGAAGACCGAGTTGATTGATTGGGTCGAGGTATCTTGGATACCCCTGAGCTGAACCTTGATCGATCTTGCTCGGTATTTCAGGTTTGTTTGTTGCAAGGCCATGCGCCACTCGCCGGGCAACAGAAGAATAATGCATTGGACAGTTAACCCCTTTCAGCAAGTTTTCGATATCTCATCACAAGAAGCAGCAGCACCGAACTGCCCATCACCGATATGCCCGTCCATGGCTCCTTCCTGTTTTACATCCCAGTGCATACAAACTACGGTGAACACACCCACTTCCCACCTTGGAAATCGCCCAAGAGTTATTTTCAAGTAATACACAGTACTTCTGGTAGTCCTATCTACTTATCTCTGCCAGTCATAAGATCTGTAGTGGAAATGTTTCGAAACCCGTTTTCCTTTCGATTCGCCACAAAGACGGTGAAGCCTTCTCTCTTCCCCTCCCCTCGAACCCGGAGCTCCACTTCCCACAGCAATATGCAGGTCGACCGAAACGGCAAACTGGCTTGTCTTATAAGGGGGTCTCCATTGGAGGCTAGCCGCTGACAGGGGCTTTTGAGCTGACCGCCGCGATCGACTGCGACCGAACGCCACTTCACACCACAAAGGACAGGAGAAATGGCCGCGGAACTGCAGCCCACTGCCCTGACAGGAGGAACAAGACAAACAGAAACATGGCGTTGGAAAATGCAAGTCATCACCCGCATTTCTTCTTTGTTAGTGAGCCTAGCAAGGTCCAGAGGTATCAATTGGTGGAAACAAGGACAACACACACGCGCGCCATACGTCTCCCACATCTAGTTTACTTATGCACATACAGCGGTGTCGACGCTAGGCTAGCCAACGCGGAAGGGGCGGATGTTTTGCTCCGGAGATGCGGCCCGGTCCCCCTTCCCTTCCCCCTTTTTCTTTGCTCCCCAGATGCTCTCCCTTACTTGTCTACTAGGTAAATGATGGCTCGCGTAGGTGGCAAGTCTGTTCGAGTTCTGTAAGGGGGTTTTCCCCCCGGGCACAATACTAGGGGCTTGTATACCTAGGTAGACACCTAGACCCTTAGCCCCCCTGAGTTGCAGTGTTTCTGTGTGTGGCTAGGAGTAGTCCGCTCTACAGGCCGCTCTACAGACCGCTCTACGTGGGGATGCATTGAGTGTGTGCGTGGGTCTGGCAGTCTACCTTCGGGTTATCGACAAAGTTTCGACGACATCAACCAACTGCGAAAGGCCAGAGGAAGGATACACAGGGAAGGAAGGACGTGATCTGGTTTACTTCCTATCTCTTTCACCAAGATGGCGCAGCCGCAGTTGCGATACCTACTGCTAATACTGCTAAACCACCCAGTCCCGGTAACTTTCTAAGCACCATTTGCTGTTCATATAGAGTGAGGTACCTGGTACAGAAATGAGAAAAAGCTTGCCCCATCGCCAGAAACGCCTCAGTTAAAGGCCTTCTCGAAACGCTTGAACGTGTAGCCAAGAAAAGGCAGCACATTTTCCGGGTTAGACGCCTCATCCATGGTTGTAGGCGTGCCATCCTGGATTACATCACCCTCGCTGCCTTGGGGCAGGTCGTCGACGGGAAAGCATGAGGTATCAACATCAGATGAGAGGGTTGGCGCAAAAGGCGCTGCGATGCGTCGCAAGCTGTTGAAGTCAACGCCGTAGAAAAACGGGTGGTTCTTGATCTCGTACGCGCCGTTTCTCCCCAGACGATCCTCAGGCTGGCAGATCATACTGATTGTGGATTGTTAGCACATCTGGCTTCTGTGTTTGTTAGTAAATCTGCGGTTTACCTTCTTATGAGATGAGCTGCGTTATAGCTCAGGCTGACATCATTCGGGAAGAAGAGCGTGTAACGCCAGTTGATAATCTTGCTGTATGTGTCCTGAGGGTTTTCAGAGGCAAAGGGTGGCCATCCAATGAGGCATTCATAGCTAAATTGATCACGTCAACCTACATGTAGAGAACGGAGAAGGGATAGCTTTCACTCACATGATAGTCCCAAGTGACCACCAATCAACTTCAAATGAGTAGCCATCGGGAGCGAACATCTCTGGTGCAATGTAATCTGGTGTTCCGACGGCGGAGTGGGCCAGCAGCCTTCTGGAACGGCGCCACTCGGTGATCTGCGTCAAATTGCGACCCGTAAGGCTGATTTCGTCCATGTTGACTGACAGGCGGTTGTTGGGCTGGCTCTGGTCCAACTGGGGAGTTGGGTTTCGGAGGAGTTCTCGGTAGTAATGCCTCTCGTGAACCTTGCGATAGCTCTTAGATAGCCCGAAGTCGGCAAGCTTAACGTGGCCGCCTCGGTCGAGAAGGATGTTATCTGGCTTGATGTCGCGGTGGATGAAGCCAAGGCTGTGGACAGCTTCGATGGCCATGGTGATTTCGGCCGCGTAGAATCGGGTGATGTCTTCGCTAAAGATCTCGTACTTGATCAATACGGTCATCAAGTCGCCGCCGGGGCAGAATTCCATCAGCATGTAGAGTGACGTGCTGTCCTGGAAGGTCGTGTAGAGCTTCGTCACCCATTCGCTGTCGGACTCGGCGAGAATATCTCGCTCAGCGCGGACTCGGGGTAATGCCTCCTTAGTAACCATCTCTGACTTGACCAAGCGTTTGAGGGCAAAGACCTTGCCGCCCTGGTTCTTTCGAACGAGTTTCACCTCACCAAAGTAGCCCTTGCCAATGGTCTTGATGACCGTGTAGTTGCGGGGCCCGTCTTTGGTGCGCAAGAAACGGAGATACTTGGCCTCGAGCATTCCTGCTTGCACCCACAACTGCTCGCGTCTCGGGATCGCCTCGGGACTTTGGAAATGCTCTTCCAGCTGCTGTTGCCTAACCATTGTTAGCTGGGTGTCCGATTTGATACCATCTACAATCCGTACCGCTCCCGTCTATCTCGCGCTCGCTTTACGGCATCGATGAAGAAGCTCTGAGCCAATTGGTGGCACTTCTTCTGGTTGTACATGGCATTCTTGCCAAATGCCTGGGTTGACCGTTGTGGGGGTGCCGAAAACTCCATGCTGGTTGTTCTCTATCACAAGTTGCCAGTGGTAACAAAGGGAGAAACAACCACGAGAAATTGAAGGGAGCGAGAAGATTGTCCAAATCACCGTTGACTTAAGTCCCACAACACGCTGGCGGAAGACTCCGGAATCCACAACTTCATAGACCGCAGTGTGCTGAATTGAAAAAGAGACAACGCCGAGAAGTGAGTCTCAAACAAACCCGGGTCCATCCACCGTCCTGGCACCGAGAAGGCAACCCACAGGGATGAGGGGGTGTTCATGCGGCCCAGCACATCCGGCAACCACAACTTACATTGTGACGGCACAAACAAGGCATGTTCCTGATGCTGGGACAGACTGTTCCATCTGGTTTGTCTCCTATGGATGGGTCAACTCTTTGCTCTGAGACTTGGGATCACTGATTTTGCCTGCAGCACACGCACGACGCTGAGGTCTTCAAATCGCATTCCATTTTTGGCGACCGAAAACCTCACACTTTGCGGTTCATTGAGGGGGGAAACAGCTTTTTATTGGGCCTGTAAAAGGCTGTTGTCTCCAAAATGGACGAGATACGAGTTCCCGAGCGACTTGCGGGCTGGATGGATGGGCTCCGCCGGATTTGGGGTTGCCCGCCCTATCAACTCGCCAGTGGAGCACATCACTGACAGTTGGGCATGGCTGACGCCAGCACATTCAGCACCAAAGACGGCGCTAAAGCACGTTGGGGCTGGTCAGGGCTTGCCAGCCGGTACGCACCTTGGCGATCCCGTTCCAGCTCATCCCGCAGTGACGACGTGACTCCCTTTCTCCCCACAGCACCTTAACCACCTCACCTGGAAAGGGCCTACGCAGCCACTCTCACCTTACTGCCTAGGTAGTTCAGGCCGACAGTTCAACCAAACGATCATTCAAGAGCTTCTTCGCCACTTTCCGAAAAGCAGACCGAATACCCATTCCTGAATCCCAGCGTTTGACATCTGTGTCCAGCTTCCGGAAGCTCCCGGCGTTGGCATCCTTGCGTGATCGCATCCTGTCGAATGCCGCGTGCTGCCGAGCCCACCTCGCATCGCCCTGGACGACATCATTTGGAACCCCTCTGTCCCATGATCGCTTGACCACCTGCGAATGACGGCATCTACTGGGTAGATACCCGCCAAATGCCCATCTGCTTGGTTTTAAGTGACGGCGAAGCTTTCGCGCTCGACCTCGTCTCCCGAACCGGTCGTGACGATCCCTCTTTCTCCCACCTTTTCACTCCACAACCCCGACTTTAAAGACGTTTCTGCGGGAACGGACGTCGGCCCCGCAGGCCCAAACTCCATCGCCGTGGCAGCGCCTAGCAGCAACCCCGTTTACACTCCAGACACGTCTGACAACCCATCCCTCTCGCAGAACGCCCTCCCGTCCAACACGTCACTCCCGGCCCAACACCCCCTCAGCACGCTGCCGCCTCCGCCTCCGCCTCCGCCGCCGCCAGCGCCCCAGCAGCAACACTTGAGCCGCTCGACAGCTGCCGCTTCCACACAACCGACGACCCAAGGCGCCGAATCTCGGCGACGCACCGCCCAAATCATAGGAGGACGACGGCGAGACAGGTCCGAGGACGACGAGGAGGACGGTACCGAGGCTGGTTCGGCCTCTTCTGTGGGAGACGCGAGCTCGCGACGGAACGCTAAGCGGAGACGCGGCGAAAGCATGCTGGCCGAGGCGGATGGTCAAGAGACCTCTAACGGAGCCCCGCGAGGTGTGTCTAATGGCTCATCCCATGCGGGCGAGGGTGGCGGCCCCCCGGAATCATCCACCAGGCCGCATAAAGCCGCATCCGAGTCAACAAATGGTTTATCGCAAAATGGAAAAGCACCAGGCCATACGCTGCCGCCTACATATCTCGGCCACAGCCGCGAGGAGGTTACGCGTATCCTGATCCAGGCCTTGTCAGATATGGGGTACCATGGTGCGGCCGAGAGCGTCAGCAGGGATAGCGGCTACGAGCTAGAGAGCAATACAGTGTCTGCTTTTCGGACGGCGGTGCTGGACGGCTCGTGGGCTCGCGCAGAAGAGCTGCTTGATGGGGCTGCCGCCGCAGGGGGCCAGCAAACCGGCAACGGGTTAGTGCTTGCTCCTGGAGCAGACCAAAACATCATGCGGGTTTGGTTGCGCCAACAAAAGTTTCTCGAGCTCCTGGAACGCAGGGATACGTCACGGGCGCTTCTGGTTTTAAGGGGCGAGCTCACGCCGTTGTGCTCAGGACAGCACCAGAAACTTCACTTCCTTTCCAGTCTCCTTATGTGTCAGAGTACAGATGATCTGAAAGCCAAAGCTGACTGGGATGGAGCTCATGGGCAATCACGACACATTCTTCTTTCTAATCTATCGAGTTCGTTCCCCGTGAACAACCATTGTCCTTATTTGTAGTTGCTAACTTTATTCCAGGATGCATATCCCCGTCGGTCATGCTCCCTGAACACCGGCTAGCGGCATTACTGGACCAGGTTAAGGAGAGCCAGATAAACAACTGTCTTTTCCACACTAGGTCAACACAACCTTCGTTATATGCCGACCATATGTGTGACAGGAGCCAGTTTCCCTCCGAGGTCATGCTCGAGCTGGAGAAGCATAGCGGGGAATTATGGCAAATCGCCTTCTCCCACGATGGCACAAGGCTGGCCGCGTGTGGCCAGGACCAGTTCATTCTCATCTGGGACGTATCTTCATTTGACATGATCCACAAAATCGAAGCGCATCAGGATGGCGAGATAAGTAATCTGAGCTTTAGCCCCGACGGCAAAATGATGGTCAGCTGCGGCATGGACCGATACGCAAAGATTTGGGACGTTGAAGTGGGCACCCACTGCCGACTCTTGATATCGAAATGCTAATGTCAAACAGGCTGGCAAGTTGATACGGACGCTGGAGCGTTTCGATGAGCCCGTCAGCGGCGCTGCCTGGGCACCAGATTGTCAGTCAATCATCACCGGATCGTTCGACAAAGACAAATCGATTTGCCAATGGTCTCTACATGGTGAGCTTTTATACACGTGGACCAAGAAGCACCGGACCGGCGATCTGGCGGTGTCACCCAACGGGCGCTGGTTGGTGGCCATGGACGACCGTAACTGGCTACACGTTTACAACTTTGTGACGCGGGAACTGGAGTACGAGTGGGATCTGAAGGTCAGGCCGACATCGGTTAGTATCAGCCAGGACTCGAGATTTCTTTTGGTCAATAAGAGCGACGGCGAAGCGCAACTTATTGACATTGCTACTCGCGATGCCATTCAAAAATACCTTGGTCACGCCGGCGGCGAGTATGCCATCAGAAGCAGTTTGGGAGGCGCCAATGAAAGTTTCGTCGTTAGCGGCAGCGAGGGTAAGTGACCCTGTCCTGGACCGGATCTTGTTCATTGACAGGTATTACACAGATGGACATGTCCATATCTGGCACAAGTCAACTGGGATACCCATTGAGAAAATGGACGCCCATCATCCGCGCTGCAATGCTGCCTCCTGGAACCCAACAGATCCCTGTATGTTTGCAACGTGCGGAGACGATGGAAAGGTCAAAATGTGAGTCTATTACATGGATTTGTTGTCCGTCTACTAACAGACGCTTGAGTTGGTCGAACAAAGAGAGAGCCCGTTGGACAACAGCACATTCTAATGGCATAGGTCGAAGCCCATCTAACGGTTGGCGAACCTCAGGGGAGCATCTTCGCGAATGACAGTTGCAGCGTCCGCCTAAGAAATGAGTGGCGATGTTCTGTCTAGTTTTCTCGGAAAAGCCAATGCTCACACCAACACCGGAGCATGGAGTCATTATACCAAATTGGAGACCAAGAGGGAATGCAGGTGTGGGATTCGGGTTCTGACATGGTTTCGGTGGCAGTTGTATCATTGCATAGGGTCCCCCCCCCCCCTCTGTTCTTGAGGTTGCATTTTGCAATTACCCAATACAACCGTGGTCTCTTATAACAGCAACAACAACAACAACAACTCTGTTTTTATATACCTCAACGTAGACTTGGGCTGAGCGAGGTGGAACTCGGAATGCTGGGCGTTTACTGCCATGTCGGCTTGGGTAGACATGATGGGCATATGCGCTGGTTTTGCTATCCTTACTCCGGGCGTACGCGGTTTGTTCGACAGGTTTGGTTG
>Ga0247765_1000884_pt1 | contig 18699 bp, 24 predicted proteins | sample UWRJL106311C6_FD_179949 | JGI IMG/M metagenome (GOLD analysis project Ga0247765, IMG submission 179949) | Plant litter microbial communities from Arlington Agricultural Research Station in Wisconsin, United States - UWRJ-L106-311C-6 | ecosystem: Environmental > Terrestrial > Plant litter >... | reverse complement strand
CCCGCCTCCACCGGCCCCCCTTCCTCATAACGCTGGGCCCAAGCCCGTTGTGTACGGAAGCTCAGGCATGATCGAGATTGTTATAGACGATGACCAGCCGAATCCCACCCCAGCAGCCATTCCTGTGGCGACTCCTGTCAGTGAGAACACAGTTCCCGTCATTGCCCCTCCAGTACCATCGTCTTCTCGCAATGGTCACCACCGCGGCCGCAGCAGCGTTGACAATAGTATTGGTGCCCGCTTCTCTCGTGCCACGGAGCGCATGCGCTCAGCCAGCCGTAGCCGGACGATCCGCGACCCTGCTTTGCGCGTCAAGTCTCCCGAGAGTGTTGCCCCCTACGAGAGCGTCCCGCCCCCGCCGTCCATGAGTTACCAGATGCGTGCCGACATGGCCAAGTCCCCTCCGGCTCCCAACTTGTACAACCGCGACGACTTTCGCACTGGCCTGCACCAAAGCGAGATGATTTAATCCTCTCTACCTTCTTCCGCATCTCTATTTATACCTCTTTGGATTTCCATTCTTACCCGCACACACACTTTTTGCATGGCGATTGGCGTTTTTATTTGTTCGTGCGCACACGCATATACCAAATACCTCTTCTCTTCATTGATATTGATTAAGTCAGAAAGAAGGAGCTGTCGCATTTGGAAGCACTCGTGAGGAGGAAAGAAGAAAACGATTCAATTCGAAAATTTACGAAGGGGGCAAAGTAGCCCAATGACCACCCCATTCTTAAACTCTATACCCCTTTTTTTGTGTAAGGGAAAGCGGCAGCGCGGGGATATATAACGTTTCATCATTTGGGGATCAAAAAATCTATTTCTCATGAGCGAGGTTTCAGGGATTAGTATGATGGGTGATTTTTTTCTTCCGAGATGAACAGCGCATAGATGATTTTATAGTCAGTGAGTGAGAGGTAGCAGATCAAGGGGAAAACGAAGCCGGGGAGGGAGATGCAATATTGTTTTTGTACACTTCTCTCCACTATCATATGCTTGGGCATTGCTCTTCTTTCTTCGATCTCCCGTACATGTGTGTGTCTGTCGTGTCTTTTTTTCTTCTCGTCTCTCTGATTTCGTCACTTTGCTCTTTGCTCATGCTCTGCTTTCTTTGGCTTGCCATGCTCACGATTTATGACAGAAGCGGCGTGTACGTGCTCTGTTCGTACGCTACAAAGGGAAATGCCTTTTGGCAGTTTTGTGCTTGCAGAGGCAGGCGAATGGATGGCGGTTGGTACATACAGTGCTGCCTCACGGCATATTTATCTATGGTCAATTGAGACGTAGGATGGGCTGGGTCTAAAGTAATTTGCGTTTTGATTCGAGATTATCCAGTTGTTCTTTCTGTGTCGTGTTTTCTTTCTTTCCTGCAAAGTCACCCGTTGCTTAGTTACACACCCAATTGAGATTAATCGCTATCTACTAGATTTGGCAATGAGGATGAGAATTCGAATGATTACCACCTTGATCATGGTTACGATGAGGGAAGGGAAGTGGGGTAGTTAGCACCCCACACTACCGGACCCACATCCTCATCCGATACCTGGAAGAAAAAGAAAAAAAAGATCGGAGGAGCAGCAAAAAAGAGGGAGTTGACATCTCCATCTCAACACCCGATCCCAAGCCCCCAGCGATCGTAATCCAATTCGCCACCTGACGGTGAAGATGTCTCTGCAGAGTGGAACCTCTCTCAAGTGTCATCTTCATTGCTTAGGGCCACACCAGCGTTCGCGGGTTACCCATGCGAGTGGGTGACCACCGCAAGGTTCGAACTGGGCGCCACTAGGGGGTTCAAATGGAAATGGAATCGGTGCGTCGAGAAAATCGAGCGCCTCCTAACCCAACTTGACCATTACAGTTGAAATGGACCCATGAAATTTGGGCCTATAAACAGGGCTCGCTTGCGAAGAGGGCCTTATCGATAAGAGCTGTGCTGGAGCTCGCTGGACTTTGCTCCGGAACAACACTTATCAACGACGACTTCACAATCCGTCAAACGGAGTCAACACAACTCATGCTGCATCGATCCATTCTGCTATATACAATCTCCCCTATCGGCACATTTTAATACGCCCCTCCAAAAAATGCAAACATCTCCCCAAAGGTGACACCCACCATCACCACATCTCAACCATGCTCTCCACCTCACCCACCCTCTACATCCGGCGCCCCTCGCCCACCACCGCCGAATACACCGTAACCACCCGGCCCCCTTCAACCCTCCCCCTCCGTCTCGCCCTACTCTCCCTAACCACCCTCCGCCTCCTCGCTACCCTCGCCGTCCTCATCGCCCTGCACACGCGCTTCTCCTCTTCCCTCCCATCCTACCCCCTCCTCGAACACCTCCACGCCCTCGGCGCGTCTTCACCAGGGCAGGTCCTCGCGCAACTTACGGCTCCGCTGCCAGGCTGGGCGCTTCTCGGCGGGGCACTCGCAATGCTATACCTATGTCTCCTCTGGTCGCTGCATACAACCGAGCGGCTGCTGGTTCTGCGCGGACTAGGTATGCAGACTTCAACAACAGGACAGGGTCTATGGGGTGCGTGGCGGCCCGCAACAAGGTTTATTCCTACGGAGAAGATACGGGATGTGCTTATCAATGAGGCGTTTCGGGGGTTTGAGGTGCGCTATTACCTAGTGGTGGTGGTGGAAGGGGAGGAGGATGTAGTTGTTGTGTTTCCACGACTGTTACCGAGGAGGAAGATTGTTGAGGCAGTGTGGAGGGGGGTGAGAGGGTGTTTGTACGAGGCGCCGATGGAAGGGGGGGGATGGAATGGTGTGAGGGAGAAGAATTGACCGGTCATCACTGCCTGGTTTCACGATTCACACGAGACGAGACGACATAAGACGACATAAGACGAGACGCAAATACGACAGCAAAGTGGGTGGGTTTTATTCACTGTGGTTATCTGACTTGGGTGCGCCGCCAGCTGCCTTGGCTGCTTTGAGGGCTGATCTCCAGTTCTTGGTCTGGGTCATCTCAGCAGCGTTGACAAAGCCCTTGCTCTGCGCCCACTTATCATTGATTTCATCCACCGATGCCTGAACCGGCCTTTTCAGCACCGGAACATACGCCCCCATCGGCCGGCCCATGTTGCTGCCATTGAATATCCTCTGGCTGACGGGGCCGCTTCTGTTCGGTTTGGACAGCAACACAGTGCTCTCGGGCTGGGTTCCCGAGACTAGGGGCACCTTGGTGGATATGCAGTCGAGCAGTCTGCTCGCCAGCAATTCGTCTATCTTTTTCCCTCGCCAATATTCCCACAGCTGGGAAACAAGATCGTTCTGCGAACCCGGCTCAGTGACCCAAGCCCAGTCAATAGCATCTTTCAAGTTGGTGTCGACCTCGGCGTCGGGGTTGTGGGCTTCATCATCCATAAGAATGCCCTCGGCTGCTGTTTCCGCCGCTGCGACAGCTTCGTCAAGTTCCGGGAAAATACAGTCCCAAAGCACCAACGGAACCTCATCCGCCATGAGGTAGTTGGGTTTCCGCGGTGTCTTGACGGTGTCAAGGAGATCGGATATTATCGAGGGTTCCTCAAGCCCTTGTCCCACAAGGAAGAGGACGGAAATCATATGCCGAATCTGGTGCCAGAGGAAGGCAGACCCTCGTACATGGAAATAGTATACCTTGGGGTAAGGTCCTTCGGGGAGGGGCTGGGGCCTGAACTCCGGATGGTTAAGATAGGGCAGAGCCGTGCTGACATCTTTGACCTCAACAATATTCGACTCAAAAACACGCCGCCTAAAGTTGATGATTTGCTTGGTTGGGTCAATCTTACAGAAGTTTCTAAAGTCATGCACACCCTCAAACAGTTTGGCCGCGGTGCGCATGGCGTCAATGTCCAGCCAGCCGTCTTTCATGGCCCCTGGCGTCGAAGGGCCTTCAAGGTTGGTTGGAACGGGGGTAAAAGCGGGCTGTGTAAAAAAGTAGCAGTACTGTCTCTCCCGACACGAGAACCGCGCCGAGAAGGTTGGCGGGAGAGTCGGCGCCCAAGCCAATATCCTGATATCTGGGGGCAGCAGTCTGTTGAGCACCCTGCAGTACTGGATCTCGTCGGCAACCGGATCCCACGCCGGCTTGTTCTCCTCCGGGTCAACCTGTTGTTCCCATTTCCCTCCCTCTTCACCTTCTCCCGTCATGACGGCATCTTCACTCTCTCGCGGTTCCGCCTTTGGTAGCGGCCGATTGCTCCTCAGCCGAATTGCAATAACCTGGCCAAAGGCACTAACCCCACGATCCGTCCGGCCACACTTGGAGTACCCCCACGGCCCAAAGTCGACCTCATCCGGCCTGTCCGGAAAAATAAGGCAGCTCTTAACCAAGGCCTTCCACAGCTCTTCTTCTATCGTCGGCAAGTTCCCGCTCGGCTGGTATTCGAAACCATTGTAGTTCTTGCCCAGGTACGCCAGCTTGAGTGCAACCAGACGCGTCGAGTACTTAGAGGGGTCGAGCTTCCTGTCGTTCTTCCTGCTCTTGTCTCGCCGCTTGTCCTTTTTGGGCGCCTTTGATGGCGATGCGGGTGGAGGCACCACGCCGCCGTGCTGGAGCTTGAGTGCTTCTTCAAGTTCTTTGACGCGCTCGACGAGGCTATCTTTGGTCCATCTTGAGTAGTCGACCATGGTTACCACCGCCGGTTTGGGGTTTGAATTTGGTTTTCTTCCTGTCGGGGTGTTTGGGCTGCTCGGATTTGCACACTTTAGCTTCGAAGCGCCGGCCGTGTTGGTAGATTTGGTTCGGAACTGAACACGGCACCAAGTCGCCTTCAGGATGGCGAGGGGTGTAACATTATGCGCTTGAGGTGTAACTTTTAAAGATGTCCTCCAGCCGGTGCTGGAAGTGCCCAATCGCAAGGGAGTCATTTGGCAGCTTCGACTCCGCCACCCTCATGTGCGCTAGGTTGCAAGAAAGAAATTGTGGAGCCGGTGCGATACCCTACAATGCCCATACTGTGCTTATCCTTATCGATTACAGCTGCTAACGGTTACGTACCTTATCGTCCTCAGCTCCCAACAGAATACGCTGCCACCGGTTCGGGATGTCTGCGGCATATTCTCCAGCGACACCCCTCTCTGTCTATCACATCGTTAAACATAAACATGGGGAGCAACTTGTGTTGCCTTGCGAGAAACCTTAACTTCAATGGAGGAACAAAAAATCACCATCCTACTTCTCGGAGATGAGAAATGTGGGAAGACTACTTTCTTATCGTAAATTTCTCCATCTCTCCGATACGCTATCCAGGCTCTGACACTTAGTAGGAGAATCAGCCTAGGGCGCCAATGCCTCAGTGGAAGCATGCCCGTCATGCTCCTCCGAGACTTGGACCAACCGTTTGTCTTCGAGATCCGCTCTCGAAGGGGTGAATACCGCTTCGAATTCTATGACACATCGAGTCCCGAGTCTTGGCGGCTGTTGCATCCAGACCTTGTGATTGTCTGCTTCGATATAAACAGCCGACCCAGTCTCCTCAACATTCAGCGACTTGTAAGCAATTACCCGATCATCTTGCGCCACTGCGTTCAATCTAACTTGGCTTCTTACTCAGTGGATCAAGGAAATTCGCGAAACATTCCCTGCTGGTGATGTGACTCCCATCATGGTTCTGGGATTGAAGAGAGACCTGCGGACTGAAGATGACCCCAACGGCATCATGTACCCACAGGAGGCGTATGGGCTTTCACAACAAATTAGGGCTGATAGATATATGGAGTGCTCTGCTGTGACAGGAGAGCTGCTAGCTGAGGTTTTTGACGATATATGCCAGACGGCCGTGGCAACTACTACCGCCGCTGGGGGCCAAAGCGAAGGGGGCTGCATGGCAATGTAATCAAGTGGTCTTTCGTTCAGTTACCGTTCTCAATAGATGGCATGGCGTTGTCATCGTCGGCTCTAGCTTCTTCAGCGAGCTCGTCTCGGCCGAGGACTTCTGCAATGATATCGACAATTCGGTTTTGCTCATCCTCGGTGAAACGCTCTTCCATGTCCTCAATTGTGGTGCTCAAAACGGCGGTAGAGCCAGGGCGAAGATTCAAGATGGCGAATAGCTCGCCTTTGGCCAGGTCGCTCCGAAAGTTCTCCTCTCGGAGTCTTTCGAGCAATCGGGGAATAACGGTCGAGTCGTAAGCGCCTGTTTCTTCCTGCTTCGCGAGGGGCCCTGGTTTCTCTCGGAGATACGTGAGAACCTGCGGTAAGGTTAGCCCGTCCGTCGACTTACCGCGGGATTACCACGCGGGGAAAACCGACCTCGGTCATCAAGGTAGCGAGATTGCCCGGCATGCGCCGTTTATGCGCCTTATTGCGCTTTTGCTGGTCAACAATGTGCTGGTATACCTCATAGTTGGAGAGGAGGGCACTTTGGGCCTCAAGGATCTTCATTATGGTGGATTGGCTAGAAGCAGAAGATGGGGAGGGGGAGGGAGAATGGGTGGGATCCGACGTCGGATCGAATTTTCTGGTCGTTCAGCCTTCTCGACGCTTCGTGCGCCGCACCTGGTCACCCAACGTGTGTTGAGTACGGGCACCACTGGCAGAGAGGTGCAGAGCGACGTCGTGAAGTGGCAGCTCGATCCGGACTGACGCAGCGCCCAGATTTGCTTTTTTCGCAGACTTGCCGCTCGGGTGTGGGGTCGGGAGCCTGGACCGGAGGCATCATTGCCCCAAAAAGCCCCTCCATGCAGCCGCGAGCTGCAGCGAGCTAATTGAGGGCTCTCAGCCAATCAAGTAGGCAGCGAACCTAACCAGGCCCACTGCCTGAGGGACCACCAATGCAAGGCAAGAGGAAAAAAAAAATCTCGCACCATCCACCGACAAAGCTTCGGCAACACAATGCACCCTGGTACCCTTGCACGGTTCCATATGGCGACGTCAAAGGGGGTGAGTGAGGCGACAAAGCAACAGCGGTCCAACGTGGATAACCCGTAAAAAGTTTTTCTCTGCCTCCAGGGTTGTGTTTTTCTTCCCCTCCCCCCTCTCAAATCCATCCCTCTTCCCAACGCTCTGCTGCTGGGTTGCTCCACGGTGACTTTTCGCAAACCCCACAAGACGCCTCTGGCGATAACCCAAAGCAAGATGATTCCCTTGTTACTCTAACCTTCGTCATTTCTTTCCCTCCTTCCTCACTGTTCTCCCCCCTCTCCCTCCCCGTTCCCAACCGACCATCAGCTTGGCCCCCCAGTGTCTTCTTCGGACCCTCTTTGGGCCGTGTACCCTCGGCATTCTTTGTGGACACCGGCGCAGACACGAAGACACCAGTCGCGGAGGACCCTCGCCCCTCCTCCCCCCGGCTAATACCTAAAGCACACAACGGTCACACGCACTCAGGACCGCGTGCCATTGCGCCATCGCACAGCAAGCAGAGCCTCATATCTCGCCCTCTCTCGTCCCTTTTGCCTGCTGCTTGTCGGTAACCGCGCTCGCAGCTCAGTGCGTGGTCTTGTGCTGGATAACCCATCCTTCTAACCTTGACCCGCCTGCCACCCTTAAACTTTTCTGCCGTCGTAGCGTGGCCGTTGCAACCACCGCCGCACTCACCACCTCTCCTTCTGTTTCGGCAGATTTCCGGTCTTTCGGCACTGCCCAATAACCGAATCATCAGCATGGTCCGCAACATTGTGGTTCTCGGCGGCAACTCACATCCCAAGTTGGTCGAGAGTGTCTGCGCCGTTCTCGGCATCCCGCCATGCAATCGTGTCCTGGGCAAATTCGAATGTGGTGAGAGTCGTTGCGAGATCAAGGATTCGGTCCGTGGCAAAGATGTTTACATCATCCAGACCGGCTTCGGCGGTAATGGCGCCAAGCTCAACGACCACTTCATGGACCTGTGCATCATGATATCAGCCTGCAAAACAGGATCGGCCCGCCGCGTTACCGCGGTGCTCCCTCTTTTCCCCTACTCGAGGCAGCCTGATCTTCCCTACAACAAGGCTGGTGCGCCCCTATTCAAGCCTCCATCGCCGTCCGAGAGCGGGAAGAAGGACTACACGTTTGAGAGCGTGCCTGCTACACCCGCCCCTGGACTACCCAAGAGCGCCACCTTCAGCAACGGCACCGATATCAGCACGCGGCTGGCGAAGACTTCGTTGACAAATGAGACAGGGCCCCAATCTCCACCAGCCAACGGCAAGGCAAATGGCGACAGTTATTTCGCTCCAAAGGGCGTTAATGGTGTTAACGGCGGCCATCAGCACTCGAGCTCCAGCTCGTCCCAGACTGGAGTCTTTACCAAACACGACTACGAGAATCTCTCGCTTATCAGTGCATTTCAGGCCAAACCGGGCTACAAACAATGGGTTGCACAGGCAGGGACACTGATCGCAAATCTCCTTACGTGTGCTGGTGCAGATCACGGTAGGTGAAAAATTTCCCATGTCAGCATGGAGGTGCATGCTGTGCCTCCACGTGGTTGGGTGTCGTTATTTGCTTGGCTTACAAGATTTTGGCACGGATACTGACGTTGGTTACACAGTCATTACCATGGATCTGCACGACCCTCAAGGTAAGCAGCTTGCCTTCAGGGTGCTTGGCGTCTCTACACGATCGGTTACTAACGCTTAGAAATTGCAGTCCAAGGATTCTTCGACGTACCTGTTGACAATCTGTATGGGAGGCCGCTGTTGAAGCGGTATATAATGCAAAACATTCCCAACCACAAGGAGGCCGTAATTATCAGTCCGGACGCAGGTGGCGCCAAGAGGGCAACGGCAATTGCGGACAGCATGGGCGTTGATTTTGCCCTCATTCACAAGGTGATTATCTCAAGCTCCTCTCTCTCGGTCAATACTTAGCCCCCGAGCAGGAACGACGTCCTACCAGGATCACTGAGAGGCAAAACGCCAGCATGATGCTGGTGGGCCACGTGGCGGACCGCGTATGCATCTTGATCGACGACATCGTAGACACAGGCAACACCATCACGAGAGCAGCCAAACTCCTTAGAAAAGAGGGCGCCAGTAAGATCTACGCATTGATAACTCACGGCGTCTTCAGCGGGGATGCCATCAACCGCATCAATGCTTCGGCCCTGGACAAGGTTGTCGTGACCAATTCGGTTCCACAACAGGAGCATAAGGCGCTCCTTGGCTCCAAGCTCGACGTTCTAGATATCTCGCCCATCTTTGCCGAGGCAATACGCCGGGTTCATCACGGGGAGTCGATCAGCGTGCTCTTTAACTACGACTAGTGATGCAATTGCTGGGCTTGGAGCATACAACCATATCATCAAACCATCAATCTGGCTTTTCTCTTTTTCATGACGGTATTTTCGCTGCTGACATCAAGGACCGAAACCAAACAAACATTGCATTGGTGGCCGCAAGTCTTCCACGTTATCCATGATTCCGGCCTGCAACGAAGAAACCATCGACGCATGGCCCGTGTTATCTGGCGTTCAGGGTTGGTCGATTCTTAATTCCTTTGGGCAGACTCGGGGTAGAACCTTGTCTTTCGGGTGATATCGTGAGGGCGGCCATCGTCACTTTTTTTATATCTCGTTTTGCGCAGTCTGTCCGCGCCCGTGGGCGAAACAGCCCTGGTGGCTGGTAAGGATTAGCTAGGGGCCATAGGATCCTCACAGCAACCTTCAGACACACACTCATACTTGTTTCATATGGGTTCAACTTCGTATCGGCTCGACTGTCGTGGTTCCTGCTGCGCAATGCAAGAGAATCAGAGAGAGAGACAGAGAGAGACTTCATTCCTTGGAGCTCTCGTCGAGTGTGCTCTGTCGACAGTAAACCGGGGGGGTTGGTTGTGTGCCAGCCAGCCAGTCTTTGGGTCGCTACGCACAGAATTGCTACACATATTGCATACTTGCATATAGGTATACAGGGGCAAGAGGATATGATTTAGAAAGGGGTTGGTTGCCTACACGCATACGTAGAAAGACGTATTCGTGCTACCACTAGAAAACATTGGATGCGCAAGGATTCGTTTACTAGATTGTGGACATGTGAGTTTCTACGAAGTAAAAGGATAGGCGAACCGCTAGAGAAGCTCGGTTTATAGAGAAGATATACAGCTCACGCTTTCAAGATTTGTCTCATTACAGCTCTGGCTTTGTGTCAGGCCATCGTGGGATCAGGCGTCACGAATGCACCTAAAGGTACACCAGTACACCATTGCGGCTGAGCCGGCTGAACTTATTTGTGTACTCTCAACTTGGTGCAAGGCTACACGAGTACTGGAACTTCCATACCCGAGAGATTGGATCGCGGTTATAGAGTACCGGCGTGGAGCTGTCGTGACACTCGAAATTGCTCGATCTAGGTCTAGATTCAAATCTAGAATCGAATATCCAATGTAATAAGACAAGCTTAGGTTTGTTTCACGAAGGACATAGTCTAGATTTCGATAAACACAAAGAATTCTTTTTACGTGCCTTCGAGGGCGATGGCATGGCATGAGAAGTTGTGTATCTTGCTCATCGCAATCAGTTGGTCTTGAAAAGCCGAAAGTACGTCATCATGGTGATCTTGGATGAGTCAGGTGATGGCGATGAACCTTCCAAGAGGCTGGGAAGTCGTCACGCTTTTTTTTTTTTACACTTCACAGATCTGTAAGTCTGCTTGTTAGAATGCTAACTCATTTATCCCTGCTGGTCCAATAAAAATCAGTGAATGTGCTGGGTCGGTGAGCTTGGTGATCAGCTGTCAGAGAGACACAACCGTGGACGTGTAAGTGCTGCAGTGAATTCTTGAGATGGATGACGCATGCGGTTGGTGTGGGTGTTGGCAAGGTACGTCTAGGGAGGAGGTGGGTCGTAGCGCCGCGAGATAAATCTGGGCTGTGGAACCGTCCAAGACAGCTAGGGGACAAAGAACCATTGGGCTGGTTGTACCTTCCTACAAATGATCCGGAGATAGGGACGCAAGTTAGGTATGATATGGCTTGGATTTTGCCCGTCAGAGCAGAGGTTTGATGCATGTCTTGGGGCCAATGTTCGTTGCCTCGTCCGCTATCAGCTGAATGGCTGACCCGGGGGCTGCTCAAAAGCTCAGACAGAATTTTCGGCTCCTCTCTTCCAGCCATTGACGTAGAGCTGCGGAGACACTGTTGAGTTGTAGTTGTGTAGGTAAATGCACTTCGTGGGAAGGAACCGCTCAGCCCTGGAAAGTGAAAAAAGCTGCATGGGCAAACGAAATCCCTGCAGATCACAACGACGAAAAGATCAATCGCACAAATTCGAAGAGCTCGTGTCCGTCAGCCTGTGTTGCCCAGTGCCGGTTTTACCGACTTGCCCCGCGCCAAGCAAGGGCTAACAGCGCTGTTGGGTTGCGGTCTGCGGTCGACAGAGGGTACCATACCTTCCTTGGTTGCGCTGGCATCCAGCTCTCCCTGGTGGTATAAAGGGTGGGACTGCCCAATCCATCACTAATCCATCATGTCGAAGATGGTGGTTGTTACCGACGGGCTATTCCAGCTCATCATTTTCCTCAGCGTCATCGTGGGGCTGTCGGACATCACGGCCACGCTTGAGGCAAGAGGTGAGGAATCCGGTTTTGTTCTACTCGTTTTTGTTGTCACCCGCGTGCTGGCTCGATGGCAAGAGGCTGGGGCCATGTAACCCCCTCCACCGGGGGGTCCGGTTACGAGTCGCCCGTCGATGGTGACTGTCACTTCTCCCCACCTCTCCGCTCTCCGAACCGACACCACCTCCGAGCTCTCGGCCGCCAAGACCCGGCCCCGGACCTGGAACACAATGCCGGAGTCAACACGCTCAACGGAATGCTTTCAAAGGCTCAACGCATTCAAAGCAAAGTTAGCATCGGCGACCGCATCGCTTGTTTTCGCTGGACATGGTTTACCATGACAATGGCAACTGGAGGCATCGCCAATGTCTTGCATACTCGTCCGTACAACCAATGCTCACATCATCGCCAGCCTGGTCGACTGACCTCACCCAGTTCCCTACAAGTCCCGTTGGCTGACGGGCGTTGGCCTTGCATTCTTCTTCTTGAACCTCTGCCTCTTCGTCATGAACACCACCCTAATTACTATTCGCTTCCGTTTGCGACCGGGGAGCTTTGTGAATTCCTTTACCGACCAGATCGAGTCCCTGTTCATCTCAGCTTTTGTGAGCCTATCTGCTACTCGTGTGTTCCGAAAATGCCGCTGACTGAGCACCAACAGTTGGTTTCGTAGGTAGTTCCATTCCTACCTGTACAGACAAATTTGATCTTACAACGCAACACCAGTATTGCAACAATTCTCATGACCATCTGCCAGTATGGGATTCCCCGTGTGGGCTCCTGGCTTCTCGAAGTCATGGAAATCATGTTTTGGATCTACATTGGACTTAGTACCGTCATAAGTGCCGGCCTTTATTTAACCCTTTGGTCGACTCAGTAAGTCAAGACTGTCACGCCGCCATCTTCCTGCTCATAGAGGATACCGCAGAGTATTTCCGATTCACACAATGACGCCCATCTGGGTATTTCCAGCGTATCCCCTTCTCCTGAGTGCGCCATTTGGAAGTAATCTCATTGCTGCGGCAGCCAAATCCAAACAGCTCGGGTCCTTGAACGCCGTAGCGGTCGCCCTCGCATCAGTTACCGCTCAAGGGACTGGTTTCCTGATCAGCTTCATGGTATGCGCTGCATTTTTGTATCGTCTGATGACGCAAAAGCTACCACGCGATGCACAACGGCCTGGTGTGTTCATCTCAATCGGACCCAGTGGCTTCACCGCAGCTGGCATGGTTCAACTCGGCAACTTGACAGCAGACATATTTCCCCGCGACTTCATGGGTACCGAGCAGGCTGTATACATTCTCAAACTCGTTTCATATATGACTGGGCTTTGGCTCTGGGGATTGAGCATCTGGTTCTTTCTAGTCTCTGTCGGGTCACTCTGGAAATACTTCAGACCCGACCATAAGGGGAAGCTACCATTCCAAATGACGTGGTTTTCCTTTGTGTTTCCCAACACTGCATTGGTAAGACCCTCTTTCCCCTGTGTTAACCATGCAAATGCCGTGTACTCTCCATCACGCCGCAGTGCTGACGTTGGTCGATTCCTTCCCCAGGTCACCGCAACTGAAGCACTTGGAATGGCAATTGACAGTGCGGGACTTCAGATCCTCGGGTGTATCCTTGCGGGATGCATCATCTTCGTTTGGATTTTTGTATTTTCATCAATGGTGCGATGTCTCTGGAGGAGAGAGCTGTGAGTTGGCCACCCTTCTTTTTCTGCATCCTGACTGACAGTGACCGGACAGACTATGGCCCAAGGATGACGACTAGGAGTCTCGTTCCCGCCTGTCTATTCGCTTTTCTGGGTTAAACACCGAGTAGCTTTTTGCGTTGATGAAGAGTTGACCACGACAACTCAATCTCCCCGGGTTTTCCCTCCTGTTTCTTTGAACTCGCCAGTCTGCGTTGTCATCTTCCGTGAGAAAACATGGTTGGCGTTACGAAGAGGAAAACCAACGATAACTCCCGAGCGTAAAGTAATTTTCAGTGACATGTCTTGATTCAATTGTCTGTCGTTCAAACTATTGTAGCGTATAGAATCCCCCTGTGTTGGCATAGCATACTCACGACGAGTCATCTTCTGGTAATTTTCTGTTCTTGAATTGCGTATTTCCGTAAGAATAGTAACCCCCACCATGGTTTGTCATAGATACGCAGATGGAACAATGATGAGATGGGAGAGTCAGGGTAAAGATAGAGATAGTTCAAAACTGAAAGATTATTGACGCGGGACTGTCCCGTCCGGCGATGCCCTTCGTATGCTCGAATGGTACCGATGTCTGTACCGATGTCAGTCTCGACCCCCGACCCCCCCCCCACGTGGATGCAGGGACACAGAGGACTGAGGTGACCGCACTCATCATTAAGAAGTCTAGTTCAGAAAGCCACACCTAGATCTCCAATTACCTAACTTCAACACCAAAATATCCTCAACCCTACTAAATAGGTCGCCCTTGTAACCTTGAACACAACCAGTGCTGCCAACAGAACACCCAAATTCTCCATGGGTCAGATTCACTGTATTACTCATCGCATTAAGTCATACATGGCTTGTTACTCCCAAGGAGAAAATAGTCCATTGAAACCCATCACGCTCTTCGAAAATCCATCCCTCCTCCCATTCGTTTATTGGTCCATTTTCCCTTCGTGGGAGGCAGTCAGAATGTGCCAAAAACTCTAAAAACGACTGGAGAGAAGGAAAAAGGAAAAAAAAAAAAAAACCACAACTTTGACTCCATTTCCTTTCCTTTCCTTGCCCTGAACACCTCTTGCTTGCCGTGCTTGCCCCTTGCCGAAGTGGCAGAGGTAGAAGTTAAGTGGCTGTGCATGTAGCAGAAAAAAAGACATTTGTCCATACATATGGCCGACATTAAGGGTAGATAAGACCATCGTTCTCTTTGGGTTGTCTGTTTGTTTTGTGCGGACCCCCCAATTGTCCTCCATCTCCCCGCCCAAAGTTATTTCCGTCCCTCCTCACTGCGCGTTATCAAAACATGGGTTGACCGAGCGAAGACTCGAATCTCTGTGTTAGACGGACATAGGCATCCGCGCCGTTCGAGGGGAATGGATTGTCATTGCCCTCGACAGCCACGCTGGCAGCGGAAGCAGTAGTGGTTTCTGACTTCACCTTCTCCGATTGCGATCTTCGCAATTCTTCAGACCCGGACGAGGATCTCGATGATCGCGAGAATCTCCTCTGGGCAAAGGCGCCGGGCTGGCCGTCTTTCTATTTCGGGAGCCACGGGAACTTCTTCTTGCTTGACTCGGCTCCGCTTCCAGACGCGGGCTCGACCTGGAGGCTGCGCTGGTAAATCTCCTGTGGTCATTATGTTAGTAAACCCGGGTATCCTTGGTGAGCACGGTGGCTTACCTCGTCATCCGCCGCCATCCTGCAATCTAAGATCAGTTCCCTGCTCAAATCATGGCGGTGGAGGTTATAATATGGCTGGCCCTGGCTCTTCATGATGGGGAGCAAAACCTCGCCCAGAACCTCAAATTTCTTCCAGTTGATCCGGTCGTTATTAGGTCCGACAAATGTGCGGCTGCCTTCCTCGGCAGACACCAAGTCCCGACGGTGAAGCGGCATAAACGGTATCCTTGGCAGTGGCGAGTTTTCCCACGCCAAGCGGTACGCGAAGTGACTCTTCTGTGTTCCCATCAGGAGGACCAGCCGTGCGAAGCGCTTCTGTACGTCAGCTGAGACGAGCGCTCGTGTTTGTGCAAGTCGGTGGATGGCGATTCCGTTTATCCCCGCTAGCACGGCAGCAAGGCCGTTGTAGTTGTTGAGCTGACGAAGCTTATGGGCGATAATCATGAACCTCTCCAAACAGGGAGCACGATGTTTGGCCTTGTCGCGGATAAGGACCATGTTTGCCACCCACCGAGCTACGTGGTTGAAGTGAGACACCATACGGTTGACGTTTTTAAGGCTGCGGCATCTTTCTTTCTGATCCGCCGGAAGACTGACGTGACGCACCATGTCGCGGATACGAATCGAGCTAAACATGATCCAGTCGATGCGTGTTATTTCCTCGGCTATCCAATCTGGGTCAATCTCCATGAACACATGATAACGTAGCTTGTCCAAGGCAAACGAGGAACCAGGGACCAAGGTCGCAGCTTCGCGCTCATAGTCTTCGTACTGGTGATACTGAAATCGCGCCAGTATTCGAAGCTGTGCGTCTGAGCCTGACAGCTCAGAACTCTGTGAGGGCCGTCGTTGGTCCGATGCCACGTTCGAGTCTTCCAACTGGAGGGAGCTCATAGAATCAGTGAACTCGCTCTGCCTCCGCCCTGCGTCAATGTTTGCTCCAGAGAGACGATCGTGAGAATGTCCATCTTCTTCTCGCTCGTCGCATTTCGCCCATCCTGTGTCGTCGTCTTCTACAACCTTTTGCATATGTAATCGCATCTGATGTGCAGCTGTTGAAAATACAGGGTCCGCAGAAAGATGCCTCACCAGGTCTTGCAGGCCGTTCCTAGTGGGTGACCGCGCGAAATCGCCTGGGTATAATGAAACCCATTTCGCTACAACTTCAATCATGCGCATTTGGACTTCGGTCTTGACCAAAAACTGGCTTGCCCTGTCGTCTTTAACTCGGTCTAAGCGCATGACGATGGCTGTGAGAAGCTCGCAAGGGGCGGCAAACTTTCGGTAAAGACAGAGGAAAATGTCGGCGAAGTTGTTGTCCGTCCGTGTCATCCTGGGCGCCAGCAGCCTGTCAACGAGTTCGTCGAAACTCACACCTGTAAGCCGCGCGGGTCTATCGATGAAGGCATCGTCGTTTCGCTGGAGTATCGGGATATCGTCCGAGTACCGGTACGACTCGGCGTCCGATTCTTCTACGTCTAGGAATGACTCTGGACCAGCATCCAGGCGAATGCCGGGGGTTCGGAGCATGCTGGATACCGTCTGTGACGGGCCATCTTCAGGGACGTCTAACCCGAGGTTCGTGCCAAGAAGGTTGTTCGTTCCGAGATTCACGGTGTAATTTGGTGGGTTGTATGCCGTATGAGTCTGGTATTCCAACCTAGGTGACCGTGAAGAATGTCCTCTGTAATAGCCCCCCTCGGAGGGAGGAGGCGGCGGGAACCCGCGCAAGAGAGATAGATCAGAGCTCGCACGGCTGTGCTTGCTGTGCTGACTCAATGGGCGGCCATTGAGTGTGTCTGGGATCGCATCCAGGTTGGCTGTTGAGGCTGCTCGTCTCCTTAGGGCTGCGCCATCGGCTTTCTCCGTAGCTCCTACTCCGCAATTAGTTCCACCGGGCTCTCGTCTCCTCGTCGCCCCTCTTACAGAAGAAACACGCAGCTCACCTCTCCGGACTGCAACAACAGCCCGCAACATTTCTTGTAGACATTCCTTCGTGCTCCCAGGAGCATTGGGCGAGATCTTGAAGTGGCCAGCGCAGGCAGGAAAAGCGGCTGCTACACCAGCCGGATCGAGCTGTCTAAGTTCTTCGGGGGCGTCGTACTTAGTGGCGACCAGAACAGTGGGGAGGGAGGAATGCGCCAGGGCGGCTACATCCACGGAGTTAGGGTCATTTGTTCCGCGCCGAGGGACGGTAGTACCTACATAGTGTGGAATTGAGATCCCGTACACTCTCCTTGTTTGTGACGTCGTACAGGATGAGAGCCCCGTCCATTCTGGGTAGCATGCTGCCGCCAATCTGCTTGGGCCACTGAATTGGCTGACCTGGGTCAACTTCGAAGCCTTCGAGATCGAGTTCCACGAGTGTGATTATGCGGCCCACGCCGTCCAAATCAAGTCGAAAGGGTGTGATATTGTGGTTCGGCGGAAGCGGTGATCTCAAGACGCGCTGGACGAAAGACGACTTGCCCACGCCATTGGCGCCAATAATGGCGATGTTGATGGGCTCGGACATTTTAGTCTGGTCAAACTTGTGAAGGCGGGGGCTGTCAGCCGATGTTCTCTCTGGTAGACCGCGATGGCTTTGTGCTTACCCACGGTGTAGGATTGTCGCTCAGAGACTCTTTGCGAGGCGGCGGCCACGGCTGCTGCCGCAAGTCATTGCGCTGATCGGCGGTCGCTTCGGGTTTTGTTGCACCGGAAGTGGGTGCGTGCGGGTCGAGGAAGAAAGGGCCGGTGCCGGTTGAGGAAATGGAATCACGAGAGTACGAGGCCGAGGCCGAGGAAGCTTGAGCTTGAGCTGGAGCCGGGGGGTCGTCAAAAAACAGGAAGCTGTTTTGTCTTGATACCAAAACCGAGGTTCTCAACCGGACAACGGGTTGCAGAACCGCTGCCGGATCACCGCCGCTTAATACGGGGCCAGGTTGGCGCGGGGACGCGGGGAGCGCAGCTAGAGCAGCGGAGCGGTCTGGCACGCTTTGTTGGTGAGCCACCCACATTGCTACGGCGAGGACATGGCAGTGCGAGAAGAAAGAAAGAGAGGGAGCATACCCCTTGGGGTCCGGTGCGACACAAGATCAGATCTCAAACAAAAGGAATTTCGAAAAGTATAAAGAGAGGCAGAGGGAACTCGAGTGGGGATACGAGGGAGGTGGTTCAAATTCGGGGTCGGGGCTGCTGCTGGGGGTGTCCTCGACGAGGGATGGAGGCACGAGCAAGGGCACAGGCACAGCGCAAGGGTCCTCGATCGGTCGTCACTCGTCACTCGTAGGGAGGAGAGTGCACGGCGCCGTGTTGTCTTGGCTGCTACGTATCACAGCGGCGGACCCTCCCGTAGGCTCGCTATCGATTGACGGCGGCTGTGATTTTGGAACCCGGAATGCCCGCCGTAAGCTACCCGACGACCCTGTCAAGCGCGGCGAGGCTGCCCAGGTGGCGCTGGTCACTGGGTGTGGTGGTGAGCTGGCCTCGAGATAAAATTACCTGGCTGCAGCAGCTGGTTTCGAGCTTCGCGCCCCTGCGCCTGCAGTGCAGCGCAAGGCACCCAGAGAGACGGGATGTGGACGCAATTTTATGGCGCCCGGGGATTGCAAACGGAAGCGCGGCACTTGTCAAGAGATTTACCAGACCGAGTGGAAATCTGGAATCTGGGGCCAGGCCGATGTGAAATGCGGTTTCACTGGAGGGGTTGGTAGCTCCCAGATCTACACCAGCGACCCCTCATTCCCCGACCTACAGTGGGGTGACAAAAGTATCGACCCAACCCCACATTTGCATTTTTCCAACCCACTACCCCTATACTTGAAAGCTTTGCAGATATGCCAGTTATATAGCAAACCCCATACAAATTGCATTTC
>Ga0247765_1000883_pt1 | contig 18706 bp, 12 predicted proteins | sample UWRJL106311C6_FD_179949 | JGI IMG/M metagenome (GOLD analysis project Ga0247765, IMG submission 179949) | Plant litter microbial communities from Arlington Agricultural Research Station in Wisconsin, United States - UWRJ-L106-311C-6 | ecosystem: Environmental > Terrestrial > Plant litter >... | reverse complement strand
GGGGGGGGGGGCGGGTTGACGGGTTGACCGGCTTGGTTATTGGTGGGGTGATTTGTACGAAGAAGTACTTGGCTTCCTTCTTCAAAGCTTTGCTCTTGAGGTCGTGGCCAAAAACAGTTAGCACAACCCTTTTCTCTCTCTTTCTCTGCGTCGTGAGTCGAGCTGAAAACGCTCACTACCAAATTCGGCCGTGTGGCTGAAATATTGATTGGCTCACCTGAACTGAATGGGAACAAGGCTCTGGGTTCTAAGCACGTCATTGGTGAAGTGGACATGCATGTACCCCTGCTCGTATGATGTGACTTTCCAGTAAGGGAGAAGGGGAAAGGCTCTGATTTATAAGTTAAAAAGTCTCAATGTCCCTTTTTGAGCTTAAATTATTCTTCTCTTCATCAATATCAAATAACTGCTTGTGTGCAATGTCGCCACTCACATCCAAACAACTCGCTCTCCTCGTCTTCGCAGCTGCACCCGCTGCCGCCTTCACGCGCTACCAAGACGACGGCTCATGCAAGATCATCGGTGACACCGACATTTACGGCCAGGGCGTGCGGATAGGGTACTACCTGACGTATTTCGCAGGAGTGTTAGCCGTGGCGTTCAACAACAACAAGGGCATTACCGACTCCCTCAAAGCCGTAAACATCATCTTCAGCGCCATCCTCGTCGTCCTCATTCGCAATGTCACGCTCGGCAGCTTCGCCGTGCTGGAATGGCAGATCGCCACGGTGCTGGTGTTTTTCCTCCCGCTATCGTCGCTGATGATGGCTTTCCTCCTCGGCAGTCCCGGGCTCGCGTCCTGGGGAACTTTTTTTATCCTTTACGGTCTTTATTCCGCTATTCAACCGTGGTTATTCTGGACAATGATCGACCAAGGCCGCGACCTGTCGTGTCCTTCCATTCGCATGTTTATTTTTGCTACTTTTGACTTTTACCATCCGAGTTATGTGAAATTCCTCCGCGCCATGTCGATCCTCGCCTGTATTGGCTCGCCGCTTCCGTTGATTGGAGGAATCGCCTTGATTGTCATGAGCATGCGGGGAAGGAAATCATTGAGGGACGACGACGATTCCGACGTGGAAGAGTTAAACGTTATTAAAAAGAGCGGCGTCTTTCGAGGGTTTATTGTGTCTGCCATCCTGTTTGGAGGATGCACGGGTATTGCGTCTATTGAGAAGCTCATCTCATTGAATGGTATTGACCTGTCGGATGTGGCGTTTTTGAGTACGGGACAGTTGATTCCATTCTTGGTTGGACTGTTTACGTTTATTTCGACGGCTTGGGGGATTTTGACTAACAAGGGTCATGACTGAAACTTGGGAAAATGTCTTTATTTGATGGGGTAATATAGCGGCGGAGCAATGAATTTATCGTGCAGAGCTGGTATTTGAAGCAAAGTCCGCGTCGAAACACTGTCTGGGCTAGGGGGCGCCACTTACATAGGCACCTAAGGTAATCAGATCTCCAATTAGGCCAACTTGATCGTAACACTCCCCAAAGTCAATCCCGGAGACGAAACCGTAACCACAATCTCCCTCCCCGCTCCTGGGCCTGGATCTCTGTCTTGATCAGCCCTCACAATTCCCAACAACAACCCTCCAAAAGCCTTTCTCGTGGGACTAGAGAACCCCGTATAGTCCATGGGATCTCCATTGTCTGTACTCACTAGCACCCCTGGTCCAGATACCGTAAAGGTAATGGACTGGCTTGCCCGCGGGACGACCAGACCTTCATTATCGACCACGGCAGCGGTGATGAAAGATAAATCATACCCATCCCCAAGAATAGTAGTCCGGTCAGCCGTGACGTTTATCTTGGCTGCGCTGCCTACTGTCTTGATGGTTTTGGTCGCCCACGGCTGCTCAATACTGTTCTTATAAGCCACGGCCCGCACACTTCCTGGCTGGTAAATGACTTTATCAAACCGAAAGCGATACGACGACGACGAGCTTTTCGTTACCCGGCCTTGGGAGACATTGTTGACAAACAATTCAACCTCGTCGGCTCCGGAAAAGACATGAATAGGCACACTCTGGCCCACCCGATCAGGCCATGTCCAATGCGGGAGAATATGTACCATGGGGAAATCCGATCTCCATCTCGCCTGATAAAGCCAAAAACGCTCCTTCTTAAACCCAGCCGTGTCGATAATCCCAAATGAGGATGACCGCGGCCTTGTTAGGGGATGGGGTTCACCGAGGTAGTCAAAGCCCGTCCAGACGAATTCTCCAGCGACGTATGGTGAGTATTTATCCTGCTGGAGAAACGTCTTGTCTGCCGAGTTCCCAAACCCGGCTGCGTAGAGCTCGTATCCACTAATCTGGTTGTTGACGGTTCCGCTGCTGCTCTGGTCACCGTACGACGCGCTGATAACGCTCGAGGCCGGTGGGGGGAAGAAGAAAACGCCGCGGGTGCTGACGGCGGCACACGACTCGGAAGACCACATGGCCTTGTTGCTGTACGCGTTTCTGAAAGACGGATAAGAAGACCCGTAGTTGCTACTGCCCATGCCTTCGCCGAGATAATTGAGGCTGATAATGTCTAACACGTCGGTCAAGGCGCCGGGCCCAACAGCGTTGACTGATGCCGTCACGGGACGGCGGGCCGGGTCTTCGCTCTTGACATAGTCTTTTAAAGGTGAAACGATACTGCTGATATTCGCGGCGCCTTGCTCGGGAACTTCGTTTCCGACAGACCAGGCGACAACCGAAGGGTGGTTCCTATCGCGACGCACCCAGAGGCGAACATCGGCTTCTTTCCAGTCGGCGAAGATGTTGGCAAAGTCATTGGTGCGACGGGGCTCTGTCCACGCGTCAAAAATCTCGTTGAGAACAAGCATGCCGCGCTGGTCCGCCAGATCGAGATATTCTTGGGCGGGCGGGTTATGCGAGGTGCGTATGGCATTGCAGCCCATCTCCTGAAGTATCTCCATCTGACGCTCGGCGGCGCGGACGTTGAAGGCTGCGCCGAGAGAGCCGAGGTCGTGGTGGTTATTGGTGCCTTGGATGCGTACGGCCTGTCCGTTGACAAAGATGCCCTTGTTTGCATCATAGGTGATTGTACGTATGCCAAAAGGGGTTTGGTACGTATCGATTACAGACCCAGCAACCGAGAGCGTCGTAATAGCGACGTACATGTTGGGCTTTTGCACTGGTGCGGGACCCCAGAGCTTCGGGTTGGCGATGGTTGTGGAGCCCGAGGTGGAAGATTTACCGTTGGCCGGTACCGTCATGGACGCCTTGGAGATAGTGGCTATGACTTGGGCGCCGGACTGTTTCGTTGCTGGGTTCCAGGTGCGGATTTCGGTCACTACGTCGACTGAGCTGCTCGCAGATCCCCTGATATTCTCCACCTGCACTACCAGGCTGACGTTTGCGGACGAGTTTGAGATAGATGACGTGGTGATGGAGGTGCCGTATTGGGCCACGCGCATCGAGTTGACCTTGTTCAGCCAGATGTTGCGATATAGCCCGCCACCGGGATACCAGCGTGAGTTATCATTGGGGTTATCCAAGCGGATAGCCAAGATGTTATCATCACCTAGGGTACAACAACCCGAAGTTAGCGGCAATAGAGAGGCTTTGTGCTGCTGCGGATGGCCTTGGTAGGTAGGAACTTACCTGTCTTCATGTACGGCGTAAGATCAAGTCGGAACGAAGCATACCCAAACGGCCAACCCCCAACAAGGTTCCCGTTGAGCCACACCGCCGCGTAACTCATAGCTCCATCGATATCCAGCAAAAAAGACAGTCCCTCCTCAGCTGTCGTGCGGCTTATATTGCGACGATACCACCCGACACCAAACGAGGGCAGCGTAGCCATTTCTGTGCCAACATTGGGGGCTCTGAAGGGACCCTTGATGGCCCAATCGTGCGGGAGGGTAACGGCTTCCCAAGAAGAATCATTAAAGGTCAGCTGCGTGTAGTCGATGTTGCTTCCCGGGGCGGGCCCGGAGGGACGAGAGAACTTGGTGCTGCCGCTGATGAAGTCGTTGGCGGTGGGGAGCATGTACGCCTTTAGCTTGCCGTACGAGAGGGAGTCCGGGTTGGAGGTGAAGCGGTGGAAGCGCCAGCCGGCGTTGAGGCTGATGCGTGCCCGGCTTGATGCCGAAGACGCAGAGCCTGTCAGTGACAGGAGGGTCAAGAGGAGCATCAAACTAGCCCTGAGGGGCCAAGTGATCCTGGGTGCCATTATGACAAACCTGGCAAGTTGGCACATGGCCCCGTTAGGATCGCGACGGCGAGCACCGTGTTTTGTACCTTTCTAGAAACCAGCCGACGGCCTGGCCTCAGCCTGGATTCCACATGGGTTTCCTGGTTGAATGCCTACTCAATTGTGCAGTGCAAGGCGGTCATTGGATCGCGTTTACAAAAATTAAAGTCTTCATACCGCGACGGCTAATGATTGGTGGCATCTGATCCGTTCTGGATGGTGCCGAACTCACCCCGCCTGGAAAAAAGCGCCCGAATCACAAGCCAGGCGATAATGCGATGGCTTGAGCACTCGACCAAGCTGCCCTAGTAAAACTAAGTTGAAGTTTCGTCTCCTTTCCCGTAGATACCGGAGAATGAGTTTCTGGGTCGTGGGAGTTGAGGATGGGAGTTGATCGTGGAGGAGAGAGGAGGTGATGTTGAACTTGTAGGAGAGCCCCACTTTTCTTTTGCGGTGTTCGACTCTGGCCTTGCTACAGATTTTTCTTCTTCTTATACTTGTTAGAAATATTCATTCGCGGGTAACCTTGGTACCAGCCACTTTACTTACTTCATTGCGCCGCTGTCTGGTGATTTTGTTCTCCAAACTCAAAGTGCGATTCCATCATGTCTGCTGGTCCCCCAAAAGGCCGGAAGGTGCACAAGTGACGTGACGACATGGATAAGATTGGATAAGATAGAAGATAGCTAATGCCGGGAACATCCCTGCAGCCCACATCACTGGGAATTTCTCCCCTCGTGTTGGGCCTGTGGCAGGTACGATGGAAGAAGGATGATGTGATCACAACCCCACCTACCAATATTTAGGCCACCAAACCAGTCACCTAGGACCCGACACAATTCATCTATGTACCTTGAGCTATCTGCGGAAACGACCGTGTATGCGACACGCTTGCAACCTCGGACAATCTCCAGTCTGTAATTAGGAGCTCTTTTCAAACTCAACATGCTCCGGTGTCTGCCATTTCCGATTCGCCGAGTCCTCAACATCGCTCTCACCACTTCTCATATACGTTAAACCTAGCTGACCTTCAAAGCTGTCAACGGCCGCGGCATAGACAAGAGTCGGGATGCCACGGGTATCCACCACGGGTACCGACTCGGGCGTAATCTGCTGACATGGGATGTGCAATTGATATTTCCTTGGATATCGAGCCAGTTCTATGAGTGATCAGCAACTTCTCCCCACTTTGAGTACCTACTTGGGTAGGTGCCAATTTTAATAAATGAGCCCTGTGTTAATGCAGACTCGCTCTTAGCGGCTCAAATCCTTTGCATAATGTGTGCAGGTTACGACTTGAGGCTCACGCGTTTGTTTGTAGACTTTCTGGACTCCTGCCAAGACCCTGAATGCTCCAAGTCAGGGGGTAAAAACCATGCAATGCCTGAAAGATTCCAGCACGGACTTGGCAGGGTGTTTAAGAGGTTTTTTTTTGGCCGCATGCCAATGTGCCCCAGAACTTGGAAATACGATGTTCTTTCATCCCTCCCTCTTCCCGGCTCTTGTACGCATTGAGGAAGATAGTCCCACCTTGAGTTCCTGAACCAAGACATCAAGAACTAGACTAGAAGGCAGGTCTCCGGGTTTTACGGGGCCTTAAATTTCCTTGAGGTGCATTGGGGAATGTGCTTGCATTTATCTTGAATCGGTTTTATTTCTCCCTGCTGCCTGGGTAGGTAGGTAGGTAGGTAGGCACAGTCGCAGCTGCTTTCGGCTGTAAAACACAGCGCCAATAAACCACACGATTACATTTTAGGTGCATCTGCATGTGCTGGGCCATATCCATACAGCGAATTCATTCCCTAGAGATTTACCCAGATTTGTGTTTTCACGCACACTGCCACAATTTCATCTGGCCCCTAGATTGAAGTAGTTTAGCGTGCTCAAAACTCAAGGCTGACATGATATCCAGTTTTGCCCCTGGGGAAGAAGCAAACAAATACTGTTAGAACTCTCATGCAGACACCGACGGCCGAGATTCAGTTTGTGTCGTATCCAACCTCTTGATTTACGATTTACGATGCAGCAAAGGTGGGCAGCCAATTACCGGCTGAACTGGCAGCGGTAAACTATGCGCCAACGTAGCAACCATTTCACACAATACCCGGTTATCTATCTATCAGCTCCCACTGCCAGCCATTCGCTTGTTCGAATCCCAGAAACAGAAGCCGGGGTTTGGTTTATTTGTCCCTGATCAGCCCGTATTCTTATATTAAATATTAAAAACCCCAAGCTACGTCAGCGCCAAAGATGCAGCTGTAAATGATGGGGGTTGTCTTGGATGCAGGTTTTGTGGATAGACTACCTAGACAATAAGAAGGTTCCAGGCTGCTCCGTCTCGTGAGATCCATTCATTCTAGATCTTGACAGATAAAACTGCTCTTAAAAGTCTCTCATTGTATTTTTTTTTTTTTTTTTCCTTGGTTCTTTACTCCTCCCTTTTCGTTGGCTTCCGGATAGTACCTCCAAATCTCTTAAAAGATGGCCCTCTTCCTGCTCTTCCTCCCCCTCACTACTGCCGCCATTACAATCCCCCCAGGATTTTCTCGGATTCTCTTCTCCGACGATTTTTCCCTCCTCTCCCCCGGATCTCAACCCTCCACCTCAAAATGGTTCTATTCTCTCGGCACAAGCTACCCAGGCGGCCCTGCTCGATGGGGAACCAACGAAATCCAATCTTTTACCTCCTCTCCTTCTAACATTGCCATAACCTCCTCTAATCCACCTTCTTTACGAATAACCCCTCTCGTATCCTCTTCGTCTCGATGGACGTCTTCACGAATTGAAACTCTCCCAAAGCACGATGGGGATATAGCCTGCCCCCCTTCTTCGCGAATCCGGATCGAAGCCAGCCTGAAATTCGGCTCCAACCCTGCCGAAACCCAACTGGGGATCTGGCCGGCCTTTTGGGCCATGGGATCAATTTTTAGAGATCCTTCAGGGAATTATACGGCATGGCCTGCCGCCGGGGAGATTGATATTGCGGAATCGGTAAATGGCGTGGAGAAATTATACCACGCGCTGCATTGTGGCTGGGCCCCTGGGGGTCCGTGTGATGAGTATAACGGACTCAAATCCATCACTCCTCTTCCTAGAAGGGAAGGGGAATTTCACACTGTGGCGGTGGAAATCGACAGGACGAACCCTGGGGGAAATTGGCGCGGAGAGAGTGTGAGTTGGTATCTAGATGGGCGGAGGGTTTTTCGGGTCGATGGAAATGGCTTTGCCTCCGACCAGGAATGGGTTTGGACAGCGGTGACGAGGGGAGCTAAGTTCTTGATTTTAAATGTTAGTGTGGGAGGGGATTTTGCCGATAATGCAGAGAACCCTGGGAGAGTTAAGACGCCGACGCCGGCGACCAGAGGGGGAGAAGGCGCGGCGATGGAGGTGCGGTACGTTGCTGTTTTTGGAACATGATGATCCTCCTCTGTTGGAGAATACGGCATGTGGGTTGACACAGTGGTTGAGTTTCAGAATTTGCAAGTGTTGGATTATAAAGAGACAATCGAAACAAATATTACCATAAGAGGCTGAACGCCGAGTCAATCGAGCTTCCCCGTCCATTCCTCTTTCCAGGTCCCCTCAGAATCCCACCACACATTGAAATACACTAGGGCAACCACCAACAGACAAGCAGCAATGGCTCTCGCCCACCATACCAAAACAGAATCAGCGAGTCCCTTTAAAAGTCCTGCCGCCTTGGATAACAACCACCACATGCCAAAGATAGTAAGTCCCGCAATGGCCAGTAATCCCAGGGATGCTTCTAAAGGCAACATTACGAAACTGGCCATGACATAAAGGAGAATAAAGTGCTGGGGGATCAAAAGCAACGGCGTGACCATCAAAAGGAAAACCAAAAACGCCGCAGAAGCCCACTTTGATGTGTCCTCATCACGGAATAACGAGACTAGATACTGAAAGGGTCGGAAGAGAGGGATTTTGATCCAGGTGAGGGCTTGACGTCTTGCGCCTTCCCATAAACCCCACACGATAAATTTAAGTATTTCCGTGAAAGAGTTTCCGTATAAATATACCGGTGGTGTTGATTCCGTGGAGGAGGAAGAAGAAGAGGAAGAGGAGGAAGAGGAGGAAGAGGAGATAATGACGACGGTAAGGGCTGCACCAATTTGGCCGGCGAGCATCAAGGCTGTCATCCACCCCAACCACGCTGGTGGGATACTGATCCTGGCTGCGGATACTCCAGCTACGACGTGCGCTGGCGCAGGACTGGTGGGCTGTGCGCTCGTCGGTAGCGCACTCGTAGACGCCGCCGCCACCGCCCCCGTAGATCGCACTGTCGTCGCCGCCAAATGATGTGGCAACACCTGGGGCTCCTCGTTCTCTTCATCGGGGATCTCGACAGCGGCAATAAACCCCCTATTGGCTGCCCAGACCAAAGCAACCGATACAAGCCGAAACAACTCAATGGCGACCCATGCGATAAAGTATCCAGTCGCCAGGATGAAGGACATCGGTACGCTGTGAAATCCACATAGCTTTGCGTACGCCGCGGCTACGACAATGCTGGCAATGACGTGCGGCAAGATATCCCCGTGAAGAAGACTGTCCGATTCATTTGGCATATTCCCGCGCGCCAGTCGACGTCGTTTTGCAACACGCACGGCCGCTCTCGCCAGCGACGTGCGTTGCCGGTGTTGTGCAGATCGCCACTCGAAAAGCCAGGTTGCGTACAATGCGAAGGCGTCAACTAAACTTGACAGAGGAAACATCCGAACATAAGGCGCCAGACCATTCGCTAGCCCTAGCGACGAGCCCAGTGGGTGCAGCGAATTGACGGATGCTAAGGCGAAGAGGCCCCAAAAGACATTCATGCCTTCGACAGGGTCGTTGTCCATGGCTGTCGAGATGTCTTGATTTGAGCCCAAAAAAATTAGTATCGTTGTACGAAGTAAATTCGAAGATGTCGATTAAGCTGTTTGGCCTCAATAGACTTGAGAAGTTGAAGAGACGAGGATGAGTCAGATGAACACCTCTTGCGCGCGCCATTTGGTGGCATGACAATCATGCACTGAAGTGCGGCTGGGTCGAATATATGCAAGAGAAATCGACAAAACGAGTTAGCTTGGCAGCCTTCATGTTCCCCCTCGCCATGGGGAACGCCTCCAGTGGTGTGATTGCCAAACAAGGCTCTTTGTAAACATTTTTTTCTTTTCTTTTTTTCTTTTTTTTTTTTACCAACCCCTTTCGTTTCCGCTTCTTAGCATAGAAGTTGTGTATTATTGCTGCCCTCAGGCGTATTTCACAACCAAGGAGTTTCGATCAAGCAAAGAACTCAGAAAAGAGGAGGAGCAGGCAGGTGCACTGGTTTTTTGGGGTGCACCTTCCTGGCAACAGGTCCTTGAACACCTCGCAGTCTGCGCAAATCTGCCTTTTGCCGCAGACTCTGCTCTCTCTGTAGACTACAAGTTCTAAAATCAAGACAGCCTCGCTCCTCACTGTGGAATTCTCGCCCTTGTCAACTCGCCCCAGAGTTCACCTCCTGCAACTCAACCGTCCTCTTCAACGTTCCTCTGCCTTTGCTGAAATTTTCGTTCTTTCTTCTCGCATTTACTGACTGTGTCCACACAACATGCCGTCGGCGGCATCCAACACGACGTCCCCGGCTACAATCGTGCAAACGATTTCTCAAAATGCCACGAGCGGGGCATCGTAAGACCAACTGCTCGGAATGGACAAAGTGACCCCGCATATATCACGATCCGCCAAATACCTGGAAAATGAAATCAAAAGCTCTTGTCGACCAGACGTGCGTGCATTACCAAGTACCTGTTTCGCACACACAGGAGCCAGTCTGGTTCGTTCACCTTCCCCCAAAAGGGTAGCTGGTTGATACTCGTGGGGTCGGTGCAGCGTGCCAGGGGTACAGCAAGACAACTTCTTCAATGCGACTGGCTCGCTCCTGATAATAGACGCGGGTGACGAGTCTAATGACATTTCGCCATGGCTACTCCTCTCGACGCAGACCAATCAACCCCATCCCCGCGGCTACCAAATCCTACAATCAAGGCTCCACCGTTGTTATTACGTTCCTTGCTGGTCCAGACCCGCGAACCCCAGATCCGGGGATCGGTCGCAATTAGGAAGGTCATGCAGGCACCGTCGGATCTACGATAAGATTCGGCTCCTCCCTTCCCCTGAACGGCAGTTGCTAAGTTGGCCTTGGCGGTAATATGTCTTGGCATCCCACCCCCCAAGCCTCAACGTCTCGCTGCCCACCTCGGTGGGTGGGTAAAGATGCTTGGACCACATGTGACCATGCTGGGGGGTTTGAGGAAATGGCTCAGATCTGGTGAAGTTCCCGGTGACATAAATATCAGCATCATCTTCGTTCAGCCAACCTTCTGGTAGCTATCGAGACGTCGCCAGCCTCCATCCGACATCAAGATGAAGTTCTCGCTCGCCACCCTCGCCGCTTTGGCCTCTTCTGTGCTGACTTCGGCCGTGCCCAAGGAGAGTAAGGTTTCCTACGACGGGTACAAGGCCTTCCGCATCTCGACCCATAACCAGGCCGATGCCATCAAGGCCAAGATTGCCTCGCTCGCGGCGGTTCCTTTCAACCTGAACACGGACGAGCATCTTGATGTCGCCATCCCACCGAAGGAGGTGCAAGCGTTTGAGGCTCTTGGCCTCGATACTGCCGTTCTAACTGAGGATCTTGGCGCTGATATCGCGAGTGAGGGTGCCTTTGGTACTTACGAGAGCAGTGAGTTCTAGCCCGCAACTCAATGCAAAGAAATTTGCTTACTGACATGTCGTAGGTGTCTCGGCCCAGGCTATCCCTAGCGCAACGTGGTTTAACTCGTACCACGCATACGCAGATCACATCACCTTCTTTAACGACCTGCAAAGCGCGTTCCCCTCCAACTCCGAGATCCTCAGTATCGGAAACTCGGCGCAGGGTCGCAACATCTTTGGTATTCACCTCTGGGGAAGTGGTGGCAAGGGATCCAAGCCTGCCATCTACTTCCACGGTAATGTCCACGCTCGCGAGTGGATCACCTCCAAGGTCAGCACCCTCATTGCGTTGCAACAATCTGTGTGTCACGATCTAACCGTGGAGCAGGTTGTTGAGTACATCACGTACCAGTTTGTTGCTCAGTATGATACCAACAGCACCGTCAAGTCCATTCTGGACAAGTACGATTTCTATATCCTGCCCTTTGTTAACCCCGACGGTATGTCGTTCCCTGGAAAACCCACCCATGCTCAGTTTGTGACTGACGTCAACTTTCCCAGGCTTTGTCTACTCTCAGACCAACGACCGCCTCTGGCGCAAGAACCGCCAGTCACGCAGCGGCCAGTCTTGCGTCGGAACGGATCTGAATCGGAACTGGCCCTACAAGTGGGAACTCACCGGCGGCGCCTCCACGTCGGCTTGCGCTGAGACGTACAAGGGTCAAGCCTCGGGTGATGCTCCCGAGATGAGGGCTCTGACCGCCTTCACATCCACGATCGCTGCCAGCAAGGGCATTAAGCTGTTCGTCGACTGGCACTCCTACGGCCAGTACATCCTGCTGCCCTACGGCTATAACTGCCAGGCCCGCGCTGCCAACCACAACAAGCAGCTGTCTCTCGCCCAGGGTCTTGGCTCCAGGATCCGCTCCGTCGGCGGCACGAGCTGGACTGTCGGGCCCAGCTGCAGCACCCTGTACATGACGACCGGTAGCAGCACCGACTATCTCATGGATGTGAGCAAGGCCGAGTTGGCTTGGACCATTGAGCTGCGCCCCAGCGGGAACAGTGGCACCAGCGGGTTTGTGCTCCCGGCTGCACAGATTCTGCCGAGTGCCAGGGAACAGTGGGAGGGATTGGTTTGGCTGCTGACCAACTCGTCTTTTTAATTTCATTGCATTGTGATTAGCGAAGATAATTTATTTGATTTGAATACCACCAGCTCTGCCTGCCTTACATGCCAAGAAATATTCTTTGGCATACATACAACTTTTGTAATTCACAGGGCCCATTATGAGTCATGACCTTGCGAAGACAAAAAAAAAAAAAAACGAGAAACTTTTGACGTTTGCCTTTTTCTATCGTGCAACGCAACGCAACGGACCAAATCAAAATAGAATGGAGAGAGTAGAATATCCCTGGAAGTTCTCTCTTGAGAGAATCCCCTTGCAACACAGTGTTCTATCCCGCGCAGTCCATCAAAACATCAAATAAGCCAGACAGGTACCTATTTGGCGTTTCTATACAAATATCTATAAAGCTGGGAAGCTATTTGCAAAGGGGGGTTGCTGAAATGCCTTACATGCATGATGCCTTTGATTGGGTATAGGGAGATACCTAAGGTGTATGTGTCGCCGCCAGTAAATACAGGCCTATTGGGATGGGGATGGAGATTGTGTGGAACTCGCGAAATACCCCCCATGAGTGGCAAGTAGGTAAGGAACCTAGGTAAGGTAAGGTAGGTAGGTAGGTAGGTAGGTGGGTCCATATGATCTACGTGATCACTGATCAGACAACATATTCCCCGAGCTGAACACAGCAGGCAGCCTTTTGCATACGGCTCTATTCTCTTCCGCTATGGTCTCTTCCAGTCGACAGCGTAGTCCTAAACATGACTATCTACCTAGACATTACAGACATTTCCAAATAGTAAAGGAACATTAAAAGGGAACTTCCAGTCAATCCGCGTGCTATGCACATTTATCCGGCCTCGGTAATTTTAACTTGCAGTGTTCCCGTTTGACTCGTGTGTGAAAATTCCATACCTATCCAACGAGTAGATAACATGGTACGATCAAGCCACCAAGCCACCTACGCGGTTTGGCTGACAGAGAGTTTTTTTTTGCTAGCTACGCGCTATCCCATCCACGTCATCAGGTATCTAAGGTAGGTACCTAGGTAGTCAGTGAGGGCGCGTCAAAAACTCTCAAAAAAAAATTAAAAAACTTAAATTTAGAGCACATAAAATGGCAGCTGGAACGGTCAAAATTCTCCAACAAATTTCAGATCAGATCTCCTCCAATATCTCCTGCAGTTGTTGAACCACAGTAGATAGATCCAGATCCAGGCACACTTTGACATTCTAAACATCTTTTTATCTCCTCCTTTTTCAAATCACATAGGATTGTTTTGTTTTGTTGTTAAAAAAACCCCCCACCGGACCAGACACACCATGTCGCTTTCCTTTTCTCACCCCGAAATCAAACCCCCGCCGCCGGTGTATTTTCGCCGCAATAATCGCCAACAAGATCATCATCATCCCGAAATCGGACCGCTGCCGCCCATCCATCCAGAAACAGAAACGGCTTTTCCCCTGAAACCACGCGACCGTTTGACGCGCCTGCCGGTTGAGCTCCTTTTGATCATTGGGGAATTTGTACTCGGGTCAACGACCGACGGCGACGAGGACGACGACGACTACGACGACTACGACTACGGCTACGACTACGACGACGACGACGGCGGCGCCAACAGCCATCATCGCGTGTTTTCTTCGGAAAAAACTATCACCTCCCGCCGAAAGGACTTGTCTTGTTTGTCCCAAACCTGCCGCCGGTTGCGAGACGTGTCCCAGCCTTTGCTTTTTCAGGACATGCGCATAACCGTGGGGCAGGGCTACCCCCTCGCCATCTTCCTGGGGTTGGCCAGAACGTTCCGGGAACGACCGGACCTGGCCAAAAAGGTCAGGTTTATCCGTGTTTTTGACATGCCATACAACCGAGTCCATGGTGGTATTCATTTCGCCGCGTGGCGGAAGCTCATGGCGGATCCTGCATATCATGAAATCCTGGGCCAGACTATCCAGTGCTGCTCCTCCGATTCTGGCGGCGATGGGACAACAACGACAAGGGTGTTGGTTCCGTTTTTCCGCGAGCTTGTCTACCCGGAACCTAGGCTACTTCGTTTTTCCCGTGAGGAGGAGCCAATGATGCAGATGGATTGGAGTGCTGGTGCTTCCGAGTTGATAAGCTCGCATTCCTTTGGCGAGCGTTACAGTGACCTCGCTTATGCGGGACCCTTCTTGTTCGATCACTCATTTTTCTTTACACTAAGGGACATATTCCACTCCCTCCCGGCACTCGACTACACTGAGTTTGTCGGATCGCACCAGGTTCCCAGGAGACTTGTGAATGGACGGTATATTCTTCCAAAAATGACCCAGCCTATTTCTCGTATCATAATACCGAGGTTCCCCAAAAGAACCCGGCCTTCTTCGATTTCTCAGAAACCTTCCCAATCATCACCCATCTAGCCATCGAGCTGAAGGGGGGGTGGCCACGAGCTGAGGCGGTTATCCTTTTATGAATCACTAGGTAGGTCACTCTTTCGGTCGAGTCCTGTGTGCGAACGCCACAGGGTTACTCGGACCTCATCTGACGTTGACGGCATCTCAAGATTGAAAATGCGATCCGGGAGAATACCAGGCGAGAGACGCCAGACTCGGACACGGCGTCTTTTTCCTCCATTACACATGGGTGAATGGACCCTCACGGCCTGACCTAGCCTGGGAGATGTCAACTCGATCCGGCTAAGCCTCACGCAAGCGAGTTGGGGAACTCACCTTTCCCTGGGGCCAGGTTACTTGTGCTTGTTATCATGTCTGAGGGATTTTTGGGAAAAGAAAAGTACTAGGATTAGAACAGAACTAGAGGTTGACAACAATGAGTTGAACTTGGATCAGTTTCCCGCCAACTTCACTGCCGCCATCAAATGTATACGATGTACGACTACTGCAACTCAGATTGGGCCGGCTGTGTGTCCAATTCTGTCCTGCTATCGTGATGACCCATTTCCTGCGGTTTATGGATGCCTTGCTCCTGTGGCAATGGCATCACTTGTGGGTTTCGTGATGTGGGGTAATGAGGATTCAGTCTTCCGCCCGTATAGTCGACGTGAGTGACGTAGGTTGATGACGATATGACGTCCTCAGTTGGAGGTGCAATGACGGAAGCCATAATCTTCTTTCTCTTCCACCGCCTCAAAGCCCACCACCCGGCGCTGACGGCGAGCACAGCGGCCAAGGCGCCTCCCACCCCCGCCCCAACTGCTGCACCTGTGGGAAAGTTGTTCCCGCCACCTCCTACCCCCGCCGGGCTAGTGCTTCCCGCCGCGGTCGAAGTGGGAGCTGTAATCGTTTTGATGACGGTCGTTTCCGCCTCGCCCGCCGCGCGTACAATGTTGAAATAATGGGTATTGGACTCGCTATTGGTGTTGCCCTCCCGGTAGAGGCCCATCATGAACAGGTTGGAGAATGTGAGGTTTTTCCGCGTCGCCACGATCCACCTGTACACGCTGATATCAACAACGCTCTGGACGATGGTCTCCATGGGCTGAGTGAAATTATGATGCATATCCGGTCGAACCATCTGGTAGAGAATTATCGATATCGGCACCCCCTTCTCAATGCCCGCCCATTGGAGGACGACCAAGGAACCCATATCGTAGACTGGGTTGTCAGCTAGCTCACCCCCAGTCCCGTCCGGGGAGGCTGGGGGGTTGAGGAATGTTAGAACAGACGCTGAGGGACACGCCAGCGCCACGAGGAGGAGGAGAAGCATCCGCGATGGTGACAAGGGTGGTGCAGAAAACATCTTTGACCAATTTTGACCAATTCCCTGCTTTGGGACGAGATCTTAGCGCCACGGGGGAAAATAATTGACAGCAGAGGCAAAGAGATGCGGGCACTGCATCAGCATGGGGATGACAAAATCGAGGATCACAGTAAGGGATGAGCCCTTGTTTCGGGTTAAAATAAGAGGAAAAGAACTCAGGGTTCAAGCACAGGTCTTCATGTGATGCGACAGCGAATGTTGCGCAAGTCCATCCTGGTGCCAGTCGCACCTTCCCCGTTTGCTGCCGGCTGGTGGAGCGCAAATGTCTCGCTCCCGAGATGGGACGACGGTCCCGATGCAGCCTACCGACACCAACGGCCGAAACGGGCCAGTACGTCAACAACCATCAGGCGACAAGTAAGCATCCCCGGGCTCCCGCGCCACGCAGATACTCACACCAAGCAGATCCTAAGACATCTCTACCGTTCTGTGTCACCATTCACTTGGGTGCGCGTCCTCGACCACTGGTCACTGCCACCGAAAATTTCCTCCCTACCCCGCTGGTCTTTGGCCATTTCGTCCACGAGCGCAGTTTCCTCCTCTATGATGACAAGACCGTTCTCCCTTACAAACACAATGCCCCGCCTCCAGCTCCGCCCTCTCAACCGACGTCTTGCTTTCACGACCATCTTCGCCCTCGGCGTATTCGCCTTCATTGCCTTTCGCGTCTGGAGGCTCGATGAAGCTAGCAGCCGCATCTTCCTTGCCTCACCGCAAACAGAACATCTTCCTCCACCACCACCGCCGCCACCGCCTCCCAAGATTCCCAAGAAGTTGTGGTACAAGCTCGGCCCTAGTGGCCTGAACCCCGACACAACCCAGTGGACCAACAGCTGCATCCACTCCAACCCCGACTACAACGCCACATTCCTGACGGACGCCGACGCCGATGCCTGGGTCGCCACCGCGTTTGGCGCTACCCACCCAGACCTTGTCGCCAGTTACCAAGACTTGCGCGTGCCCATTCTCAAAGCCGATCTACTTCGCTACCTACTGCTGTTTGTCGAAGGCGGCATTTGGTCAGACCTCGACGTTTCATGCGACCCCGCGCACCCCATTCGCGAATGGATCCCCTCTGCGTACCGAGACACGGCGAACATGGTGGTGGGATGGGAATTTGACGTCGGTTGGGGCGACAACATTGTGCGCCAGTTCTCCACTTGGACAATCATGGCTTCACCGGCGCTGCCGCACATGTGGACAGTCATTGAGGACATCCTTCAAGGCCTGCGCGACAAGACAGCCGAGCATAAGCTGAACAATGTATCAGAGTTGACATTCCATATGGTGGGGGATGTGGTGGACTTTACGGGGCCTCGCAGGTTCACAAACAGTGTGTTCGCCAGTCTGGACAGGAGTCCGGTTATGAATGGTACAAAGGTCGACCACAAATCGTTGGAGGAGTTGATGGAGCCGAAGTTGGTTGGAGATGTGTTGATCCTACCAGGCTATTCGTTTTCACTGTCGGCGAACCGGTACGATGAGAAAGATATGAATCGGGTTGGGCTGGTGTTGGTTACACACCACTATGCAGGCTCGTGGAAGAATGACAAGGGGGGCGAGCTCACATAGGTTGAGGAAAAGGCTCTGCTGGTGGAAGGCCACTTCTTGGAGGAAGCTTCAGTGACAAAAAGCATGTGAGGCGTTGGCGTTCGGGTCTTGTCGAGGACAGGTACGGGTTTGTTTCACTAGGGGGGTTCAGAATTTGACATAAACCTTGAACTGTAAGTGGACATGGCATTAAGATATTTGGGAGGTAATAAAGGGTTCGCTGACTCCTTTCTGGCGCATAACAGCCAAGACGCGGGCTTATCGTCGGCAAGCTTTCCATAATCGGCCCTGGCGTCAGAGCTTGAGGAGGGTCTAACTATCCATTGGACAAGCCTGCCAGCCCAATATAAGCGCTTTACTGGTTTAGAGCTGAACTATTAGTATTTTGTTCAACTGTTTCCATGTCTTCAGTGGCAGGCCCGTCAGAACTTCCACCAGGCACATTCTGAGACTAGCTTGTCAAACTACTCGAGAATGCCGTGTCGAGGTTGAGGCCTGATACCACAAACTAGCCGGCACCTGGGGTGTGTTTGTGGCTCGAAAGGCGACTTACGAAGCTTTTTCCTTTCCTCGGGCCTCACGCGTGGAAGAATTGGCAGCGGCGCGGAATGTGGTGATTTCCTCGTTGGCAATAAATTAATTTTTTTTTTCTTGGCTTCCTAGAGCCCTTCATTTCGTCTCTTCCGAGAGATATGTCTCTAGTTAGCGGTTATTTGTTTTGTTTCTGAGGGACTTTATGATTTTGATGGAGAAGATATACACAGAGAGCGAAAGAGGGAGAGTAAGAGGGAAAAGAAGAAGTTGATATCGATATATCCCAACAGAAGTAGGCTTCATAGTCTAACAGGCAGCTTACCGTCCATACATACCCCTTTCTTGACCTTCCTCGGAGCATGTTTCGCCACGAGATGAGCTCGCGCTTGACAGAGGGCTTGCCAAGGACTGGGTTGGCAGGAAGTTGGTTGAAAGCATGGAGTTTGTCAGTCAGTGTCTGCTGAGAGCTGAAGTCGGGCGTTACCATGAGCCAGGGAAAAAAAGAGAAAGAAAAAAGCCCTCGGTAGGTGAATGCACCACAGTTATAAGAACCCCAACGTTCTGCGTCGTAGGAACCCCGCAGCAACTCATGATCGTAATACTATAAGTAAACAAAAATATATCTGTGACGAGTTATCTGAAATTGCATTTGAAAGTTGAGAGGTCCATGTCCATATGACCATGTCCTTGCCAATGTAGAGTGAAAGTTTGTAATGTGACCTGCGAAACCCCGCCGCAGCGCCTGCGCAGCGCCGGGGGCAGCAGTGACGCAATAGGTCAGCACACGCATAAAAGCCGCTGTAGGTAGTTGGCGCTCGCAG
>Ga0247765_1000882_pt1 | contig 18738 bp, 18 predicted proteins | sample UWRJL106311C6_FD_179949 | JGI IMG/M metagenome (GOLD analysis project Ga0247765, IMG submission 179949) | Plant litter microbial communities from Arlington Agricultural Research Station in Wisconsin, United States - UWRJ-L106-311C-6 | ecosystem: Environmental > Terrestrial > Plant litter >... | reverse complement strand
GGCGAAGGCGACGTCCGCGGGTGGGCGGAGGAGCTCGCCTTCGGAGACGCTCGGGCCGTGGACCAGATCGTTCCCCCCCTCCTGGCTCGCTTCTTGGTACTCTGGAAGGAATGAGTCCGGTGCCGGCGCGCCGCCCCCTTCCCTGCCTCACCGACCGGTTGCCGCTGGGCCGGAGCGGCCTGCGCGTGAGCCCGGTCTGCCTGGGTATGGTCCCGCGGCCTGAGACCGTGTCCGCGGCCTTCGACGCCGGCATCAACTTTTTCTTTCTCTCGGCGGACCTGCACTGGCCGAGGTACGAGGGGATGCGGCGCGGCCTGGAGACCCTCCTCGCCCGCGGCGGCGGCGTGCGCGACGAGATCGTCGTCGGCGTCGTCTCCTATCTGGAGCAGCCGTTGTTCCAGTCCTTTCAGGTCCAGGAGGTGATCGACGCGGTCGCCGGCCTCGATCGGGTCGACCTGATCATCGCGGGCGCGGTGTCGAGCCCGGCCAGCTTCCACTCCCGCCTCGACCCGATGGCCACCGCCCGCGACATCCAGTTTCGCGGCATACGGGCCATCGGAGCCACCTTCCACAGCCGCCGCGCGGCCGTGACGGCCGCCACGCTCGATCTCCTCGACATCCTGTACGTGCGCTACAACACCGCCCATCCTGGCGCGCGGACCGACCTGTTTCCCCTCCTGCCGTCCGGCCGCGCCGGCCGGATCTTCAATTTCAAGAGCACCATGTTCAAGGTGACCGCCGGGATGCTGCCCGGCCTGGGGCTCCCCCTCGCGCACGACCCGCTTCCCGACGTCTCGGACTACTACCGGTTCGCGCTCAGCCGCCCCGAGCTCGACGGCATCCTGGCCTCGCCGAGCACTCCGGAGGAGGTCGATGCCCTCGCGGCCGCGCTCGCCAAGGGCTCCCTGTTGCCCGAAGAAGAGGAGCACATGCTCCGGCTCTCTTCCCTGGCCGTCTCGCGCGGGTTGTTCCGGGGCAAGAAGCCCACCGCGACTTCAGAGTGAGCGGCGGGCGGAGGGGAGCCCGCGAAGACTTCGCTTCATTCCCGAAGGCGGATCCCTCGTCGAGTCACTTGCCGGACCGTGGGCGCGTAGCTTGCGGCCTCTTCAATTCTATTCCTGAGCATTGAGGAATTCCCTGACTGGAACAAGCACCTTCTCTGGATCTGTCATCACAACCACATGCTCCGTGTTCGGGAAAACCGCCAACTGCGATTTCGGAATCAGCTTGTGCATCTCAACGAGATCCTCGAGGCTGACATCATTGTGATCGCCCGCGCTGATAAAGACCTCCGCCTTGATGGCTTTCATCTGCTCCGGCGAGAAGCCTTTGAAGCTCCTCACCGATTGGAGTATCTTCGCCGCCAATCCTAGCCAATTTGGAGCGGGCGACATTTTCTCGTAGGGCTCCTTCAATTCTTTCGGCGCGAAAGATTCCGGCGTGGCTTCGTTGAAAATTTTAAGGACATTGGGCGGGAACGATTCTTCAAAGGATCGGTAAGCCGCGCCGAAAATCGCCAGCCGCCGCACGAGCTCGGGATGTCTGATGGCCAGTGCAAGCCCGACCTTTCCGCCCAGGCTGTAGCCGAACACATCCGTCTGCTCAATCTCGAGTTGTTTCAAAAGAGCCGCCGTGTCATCGGCCATTTGCTCGTAAGTAAATGGACGATCAATGTCGGCGGTGCGCCCGTGTCCCTGCAAGTCAACGGCAATCACTTGCCTGCCCTCGGCGAGTCCCGGATAGACGGTCGCCGACATGAAGGCACCGTGGAGCAAAACAAGAGGCCGCCCCGTACCGTGAATCTCGTAATACATTTTGAGATCGCCCACCGAAGCGTATTTGCCATCCACTGAAGTTTCTCGGGTGGCATGATCCTGATGGGCGGGCATCGCCGTGTTCGTTTCAGCGCTTGGATTCATCTGTCTCTTCTTTGACGTTGGTTTGGTAGTTAAACAACACCCCCCACGAGGTGCCCGTCGAACATTTTAGCCCAAGATGCCCTCCTGCCGCCCCGGCCCTCCTCGCCGGCACGGCACTGGAAGGGGTCTGGATCAACCGGACGGCGGAATACCTGGCGAAGCAGCGAGGCGAGACGCGCGGGCCGCAGGACTTCGAGGAGCCCGAGACGCTCATCCTGGTGCTCTTGCCCTGCTGGAAGCACCTCTCCTCCGAGCAGTACCGCCATCAAATCGAGATCATGGTTCAAAAGATCGAGAATACGGCCAGCGCCTAGCGGGAGAAGAGCGGCAAACAACCGCTCGGACCGGACGCGATCCGGCGGCAGGATCCGAGGACAGAGCCAAACCGGACGAAGAAGTCTCCAGTTCCGCGTTTCCACGCTTTCCACAAAGAAGCGCGGCAGGAACTACACCGGCTCTACTTCGAATTCGTCGCCGCCTTCCGGGAGGCGGCCGATCGGTTGAGATCGGGGGACCGACACGCCCGGTTTCCGATCGGCAGCTTTCCGCCTCATCTCCCGTTCGTCAGGGCTTTCCCCTCGGCGTTCCTCGCGCCAGGGTAGCTCGTAGATCCGAAGCGAAAGACTCCAACCATCCCGCAGCCCTACCCGGGTAGCTGATCTCCCCGGGTGTTACCGTATTGACGTCGAATCCTGACGCGGGCTCTTTCCAGCACAGAAAGGGCTGCGACACGTTACCTTTCCCCCAAACCGAGCCGCTTCGACCTGATCCGTCCGCTCAGCAAGCTGCGAGGGGGAGGCGGCTGACATCTCCAGCTTGGCGACTCGGAACTATTTGGGTGGAACCTATTTGGCTTGGCTCACGACGAGGTCAGATTGCGACTTAAAGAGCCCCCGAGAGGCCTCTCAACGCCGTGGCGACGACTCGTGAAGGTTCAGTTCGGTAGCTCCTTGGTTACTCTTCACAGAGTCGGCTGGCACCTATTTGGGTGTCCTATTTGGGTGTCAGAAGCCTAACTTAACTTACAGTAGCAGCGGTAGCGGCCGTCGGTGCAGAGAGTGGCGGTCATGTTACAGAAGCCGTCCTTGGGGTATGCGCCGCAGTAGTCCCCAGGGGTCGCGCCCAGGCATGTATTGCTGCTACAGGAGGAGCTGCAGATCAACGCGTCGACGCCCACGCCGAGCTCTGTGGCCAGGTTCGGCGGGAGTCCCTGGGGTGCGGCGGTGGCAGGCGCGGCAGCGCAGAGCGCGAGGGGGTCGGGCTCGGAGCCCGCGGCAGGGGCGGGCAGGCGGAGCGGGTCGCCCGCCGCGGTGGCGAGCCCGGGGAAGGACAGGGCGAGGAGCAGGGCGAGCGCGAGGATGGTCTTGTCTCTCATGGTTCTCCTTTCGGATGAGACTCCCGTCTGATAATCAAAGTGTGAAGAGATCAAGAAAACGTGACACAGCGGCAACGCCGAGACTCGGGCCGGGTGGGGATCGCGTCCCCTGGAAGCTTGAGAGAATTCCACAGAGTCGGCTGGCACCTATGGGGGGGCATACTTTCTCCGGATCCGGTCTATAAGGACCGTGTCGACCTTGGGAAATGATGCTAGTGCGTAGTACATAATCCTCCGTGACGCACAACGCTATGCCGATGAGCGGCGGGAACCGCGCTGTTTGCGGTTTCCGTCCGCTCGATTGGCAGGGTTGTGCGCCGTTGTGGTAAGCGGCCCCAAGTGGAATCTCTCAGTTCGCATCGCTCTGGCTCCGTGAGGATAGGAGGGAAGGGTGCCCCGCGCCCAAGCAATTACCACGTCTGGCAGTTCTACGAGATCCAGGGAGTCAATTACCCACGAAAGCTCAAGATCAAGCTCTTTCACCTCGCGCAGCGCCTGAGCGTAACGGTCTTCATCAAAGTCAGCCTCGCTTGGGTTGTTCCAGTCGGAATTCCTACCAGCCTTCAAGAAATGCCCGAGACCAATATGAGGTTGGAAGATCTCTGGCCGCGCAAAGTCGCCCAAGAAACCGCTATACAGGTCTTGATAGAGTTTTGTCACAACAGATGCTCCCTGCCGCAGAGTAAGAAGCAGCCAGTGATCGGGCGATTTCACCAGTTGGCCAGCAGCAACTGTGAATGCTCGCCACTCTTGAAGCACTCCGGCGAAATGTCGAACCAACTCCCATTTTCCCAACGATTCCGGCAGCGGGAATACGACCGTTAGATGTGGTTCGATCAGGTCGACTGTCGGGTCATACTTTCTCCGGATACGGTCTATAAGGACCGTGTCGACCTTGGGAAATGAAGCTAGTGCGTAGTACATAATACTCCGTGGCGCACAACGCGATGGGTCTCAGCGGCGGAACCGCGCAGTATGCGGTTTCCGTCCGCTGTAGGCCCGGGTTGGGCGGTCTTGCGTGTGCCTTGAACCATTGTCCTCCCGAGTGGCGTGATGGCTGCTTTGTTCTGAATATAACGCACTCGCTCTTTGGACGTCATACCTTCCATGTCTTCGCTGAGTTTATCGCCGAGATCACGCATCAGCTTTACAGATAGGTAATGGATCATAGACCAATAAGCCAAGCCTGACCCCATTTTGACCCCATTTCTTTCGCGCGAGAGCACGGATGCCAATCCTGCAAAGGAGTTCGCTCTTATCGATGGTAGAGCCTCCCCTTGACGTGACAATCGCCGCCGTTAGAGTCACGCTCGCTACAGCCGAAGGAAGCGCGGCTCAGCCCGTTGATACCGCTGACCGCAGCCTGACCGCTGCTGATGCTAGTGTTGCCAAGAGTACAGCTTCCCTCCGATGCGTTATCCGAAGCGCGCAGCACCTTGACGGAGTTGGCGGGCACCCCGTTCAGGTCAGCCGAAGAGACCGTGCCGAACTCCAGGTTGCAGGCGGCCTTGGCCCCGACGATCTTCTTGCCCAGCGGGACGCGGACCGTTTTCTGGCAGCCGTTGTTGTTGCCGGATGCTTGGCATTCGAAGTCCACCTGGCTCACCTGGCTCACTTGGCACGTGGAATCGCTCGATCGGCTAAGCGCGCCGTCGTGGCACGTTAAGCGGTAGCCGCGGCAGACCGGTTCGCCGTTGGGGGTGTGGAAGAGGTTGACGAACTCCCCGTCCCGGATGAAGTCTGGATAGCCGTCGCTGATGTAGCAGCCAGCCCTGCGCGCAATCTTCTCGTCGACGGCCTCGTTCTCCTTGATATAGTTGGGCGTATTGATGTCGGGACGGTCGACCCTGATCATTGTGCTGGCCGAAAGCTGATGCCTGCCTCTACGGATCTGGTTCTGCATCACGACGTTGAACTTCGCAAGGTCGAAGAAGTTGGGGGGGCATGTGACAGTTCCGGTATTTTTGCCGTTGCGCGAGGCCACAAAGATGGAGGGTTTGCCGCCCTCGTACCGGTCATAGTAGAAGAAGTTGTTGATGATGGTGTTGTGACTGGGCCTCCCCTGGCGCATCGAGCCCTGTTCGCCACAGTTGCGATAGAGGTAGATACCGCCGTGGTCGAGGCCGGAGAAGTTGTTGTTGATGATGATGTTCTCGCTGGAGCCGTCCATGGCCATCACTTCACGCCCATCCGTGTCGGGCTCGATGCGGTTGTTGCGGAAGGTGTTGTGATAGGACGTGTCGTCCAGATAAATCCCCACGCCTTTACTGTCGACTTTGCCATTGATCGTGGAGTTGAGCATCTGGAAATAGCTGACGCCGGCATGAAGATAGAGGGGACAGCAATCCGTTGACTTTGAAGCACACGGCAGCCCTTGCCCGGTGATAGTCACATGGTCGACGACAATGTTGCGCGGCGCGTTGTTGCGGACGAGAGTCACATAATCCTCGGTATCAGTCGGTACGCCAGTCGTGCCGACGACGATGACGGAGCCCTTGATCTTGCAGTTGCGGAGCGTGATGCCCACCGGGGGCGACCAGCGCCGGGCGCCGGTCGCCGGGTCCGGATCGATCTCCTCAGAGAAGAGTTCCACCATATGCACAGCATGGTTTGGGTTATAGTTGGGCGTGCCGGGGCCGCCGTCGATGGTTGCGCCGTTACCCTCCACCGTCACGCCGGACGCCCTCGCGCCCTTAAAGACGAGGCGTTTGGTGATGACATCGCTGCTGCGGAGCGTCAGGGAACAGTCAATGAATACCGAAGCGGGCTCGAAAGAGCCATCGTGCCGTAGCGCGCCGGCCCGGGCGCGCACCTCGGCGGTCTTTTGCTCGCTGCACGGCGGCTTGGGGATTGGCTTGATTGGCTTGATAGTGATCTGAGGGGAGATCTGCCTTTGGGCTGCGCTCTGCGCCGCCGGGCCGGTCTTCGCTTGGGGGAGCGCCGCCGCACCCAACGCCGCGAACGCTTCTGGCAGCTTGGTGTGTCGACCATAGTAGCCACTATCCTGCCCGCATGCGATGATTGCGAATGCGGCGCACGCAATGACTCCGAGAACTAAACGGCACAGAGCTTTCATAATTCCCCCTCATTAAGCGCCCAACCTATGTATTAACGTTTCACCGCCCCAACCCCTAAATCCATATTGCTAGCTTCTGAGCGCAAAGGAGGTGGCATAGTAAAAGAGTATGTTAATGATTCTAGGTTGCTTGTATCCTATACCCCTTCATCAGGATCGTCAATACCACAGAAAGAAGACGGATTGGATTCCGCAAAATGCCCGTGGCCTCAACCTGCTCCCTTGCCTTATCCAGCCCGCATTGAGAAAAAGCTATCTATCACTAAAAATCGCGGTTACCGATTCCGTGAAGCGTATAAACTCCAGGGAGATCAGGGGGCATGGATGCTTATACGTGCCGATATGTAGACTCGGTCTTCGAGAATGGCGTACCGATGTACGCCGAATCAGTGAGTTGCCGGGAGTAACTTCCGGAGGGGGAGAGTCTTATACGCTTGCGGATGGACAGATAAGGTGTGGCGGACAATCGGCGAGCCGTGGAGTCAGAGTGACGCCGGCGGCGCCCTCCTCGGGGGAAACCCTCTTCGCTTCGCGGGGCCAGGAGCCCTACAGCAAATCGACTGGACTTTTGACTCCGCGGCCACCCCGGTTGAGCACGTGGGTATAGATCATCGTCGTCTTCACGCTCCGGTGCCCCAGAAGCTCCTGGACCGTCCGGATGTCGTAGCCGTTTATCAGCAGGTGCGTGGCGAAGGAGTGACGCGGGGTGTGGCAGGTCGCCGGCTTGAGCAGTCCGGCCACTCGCACCGCTTGGTGAAAAGCTTTCTGCAGGCTCAGCAGTTCGGCGGGCGAGCAGATAGTGGTAAGGAACGGCTCGCCGCCCGGGATTGAAATCCCGGGCTACCCACGGCCGTCCCATCCGGGACTCCCACAATCCTTTTGCAGAGCCACGGCAAGGGGCGCCTGTCGGTAGAACGGGATTTCAATCCCGGGCGGCGGGGCACCGTGGCCTTGTTCCTCAGGAGGGGAGGCCAGGAGGAGCGCCGGACAAGGAGCGGTCAGTACCGCCCTCAGGACCGCGGGTCGAACCCGAAGACGCGCAGCTCTTGCTCGCACCGGCAGGCCTTCGCTATGCGCGCGGCCCACGCGACGGCCTCCTCGCGCGAGGGCAGTTCGAGCACGGTGAAGCCGCCGTCCAGCGGGGGCGCCCACGGGTAGCCGCCCTCGGCGACCGAACCGTCGAGCGAGACGAGCACGGGCGGCACGGCTTCGTCGATGCCGCCGCCGAAGACGTGAACGCCGGCGGCCTTCGCCTCATCGATCACGGCGTGCGCATCGCGGCCCACCGCCTCCCACTCGCCGTCGGGCACGACCATCGCCGCGCTGGGGAAGGAGATCAGGTACTTGGCCATCGTGTGCTTTCCTTGGAGATTGATGACGGTGGCGAAGGAGTGGCGCAGAGTATGGCAGGCCGCCGGCTACCCCGGCCGCCGCTTGGAGTAGAACGCCTCGTGGGCGGCGCCTCCGGATTGGACCTGGTGGAGCTCGCCGGCGTCGCGCAGGCGGCGGAGGACGACCGAGGCCATGCGCGCGTCCACCGGCTTCTTCAACTGGCCGCGGTAGCGGCGGTTGGCCTCCTCTGCCACCTGGCTGGCTCCGAAGGTCTCGTCCTCGCCGAGGCGGTGGACCACGCGCGCGATCAGCTTGCTGGTCATGATCCGCTTGCCGACGAATTCGCCGAGGTCCTCCCGCGCCTCCTCCCTCGCCGCCGAGGCCACCGGCACGCCGGCCAGATCCGCCGCCGGCAGGGCGGTCGCCTTGAAGGACTCGAAGTGCCGCCGCACCGTCTCGAGCTCGGCGGTGTGCGCGGCGCTCTGCTCGCGATGGTGGACCTCCTGCTGCTGATGGAACGCCACCTGCTCCTCGTGATGCGCGATTCTCGCCTCCAGCCGGGCCAGGATCTCCGCAACGGAAAACGACGTGCTCATCTTTCATCTCCTCGCCGGTGTCCAGCGGGCAAAAGCCCGCTCCTCGGCCGTAATGTCGCGGCACTTCGCATCAACAGTAGACGAAGTTGCGGCAACCAGAGCCCGGCCGGGAGAATACCACGGCGCGTCGGCGCAAGAACCAACTACCGTTGACGCGATACCCTCCGAGATTGCAGCGACTGACCCTCCATCAACTCGCTGTGGATAAAAAATGGCGCATGAGACGCATCCGCAGCCTCAAATCCAGATCCATCGGCGCAAGACAGAGAAACATTGCCGCAAAATGGACCAAACTTGGTTCAATTACTGGATCGAATGAAGCGATAGATAGACAATTGGATGCAAGCTTGTCCCAGATGGACAGAGATTCCACGCACATTGCCGCGTCCTCCAGAAGCATTGCACCGAGATAAGGAGCCGATGCGGCAAACTTCCACGACTCGCACCTGGATACCTCCGCATGCAGGCAAAGTGGTGCGATGTCGCGGCGGCTCAAGGCAAGGTCGAGCCAAACTATCCCAATTTTGCCGCATATCCGCGCAAGCTTGCGCCGAACGTTCCCGCGGCGGAGTGTAATTTCGGGAAGTCAGGAGACCGCAAGGGCACATTGCGGCAATATATCGATACGACGCATCAACATAAGGATACGTTGCGGCAATGTATCGATAGTTTTGGCGGATGCGCGCTTGTGTCGCGTCGCCTGGGTGTCGCTCGCGGCACCTCGCGCCCGAGTGGACGGAGACGACAGGGGCTCGGAGCGTAGCGAGAGCGGCTCGTCGGGGGCGTTGCGGATCTCGACCCTCACGGGCATGCGATCGGCCTGATCCCCTGCACTTCGCAAGTCAACTCGCGACCATCTCCTGCAGCGACCGCACGCTCAACCCCTCGCGCTTCAGGGCGGCGATCCCCTCGGCGCAGGCCATCGCTCCCGAGAGGGTGGTGATGCAGGGGATGTCGTACTTCAGGGCGGTGCGGCGGATGACGCCGTCGTCCTCGTGCGACTCGCGGCCGAGGGGGGTGTTGATCACCAGCGCGATCTCGCCGTTGATCAGCAGGTCGCCGATGTGTGGGCGGGCCTCGTGGACCTTGAGCACGGTGCGCACGGCGAGCCCCTGATCGCTCAGGTACCCGGCGGTGCCGGCGGTGGCCGCCAGCTCGAAGCCGAGCTCCGCCAGGCGCCGCGCGACCGGCAGCAGGCCCGGCTTGTCGCGGTCGTGCACGGAGAGGAAGGCGGTGCCCTCCAGCGGCAACTGGTGGCCGGCGCCCATCCAGGCCTTGGCGAAGGCGTTGCCGAAGGTGAGGCTCTCCCCCATCACCTCGCCGGTCGACTTCATCTCGGGCCCCAGCACCGGATCGACGCCGGGGAAGCGGCGGAAGGGGAAGACCGGCGCCTTGACGAACACCCCGGGCACCCGCGGCTCGGCGGTGAAGCCCAGCTCCTGCAGAGTGCGGCCGGCCATGGCGCCGACGGCGATCTTGACCAGCGGAATGCCCACCGCCTTGGCGATGAACGGCACGGTGCGCGAGGCGCGCGGGTTGACCTCCAGGACGTAGATCCTGCCGTCCTTCAGGGCGAACTGCACGTTCATCAGGCCGACGACGCCCAGCCGCAGCGCCAGCCGGCGGGCGATGTCGCGCATGCGGTCCTGGTCTTCCTGGGAAACTTTGTAGGGGGGCAGCACCGCCACCGAATCCCCCGAGTGGATGCCCGCCTCCTCGATGTGCTGGAGGATGCCGGCGACGACGGCCGTCTTGCCGTCGGAGATCAGGTCGAGGTCCACCTCGAAGGCGTCCTCCAGGAAGCGGTCGATCAGCACCGGGTGCCCCGGCGAGACCCCCGCCGCCTCGGCCATGTAGCGCTCGAGGGTCGAGCCGTCGTAGACCACCGCCATCGCCCGGCCGCCCAGTACGTAGCTCGGCCGCACCACGATCGGGTAGCCGATCCGCCCGGCCACCTCGCGCGCCTCGTCGAGGGAGGTGGCGCTGCCGTTCTCGGGCTGCAGGATCCCCTCCTCGGCGAGCAGGTCGCCGAAGCGGCGGCGGTCCTCGGCGAGGTCGATGGCGTCCGGCGGGGTGCCGAGGATCGGCACGCCGCGGGCGGCGAGGCCGCGGGCGAGCTTCAGCGGCGTCTGGCCGCCGAGCTGCACGATCACCCCCAGCGGCTTCTCGCGGTCGAGGACCGCCATCACGTGCTCGAGGGTGAGAGGCTCGAAGTAGAGGCGGTCGGAGGTGTCGTAGTCGGTCGAGACGGTCTCCGGATTGCAGTTGACCATCACCGTCTCGTACCCCAGGTCGCGCAGGGCGAAGGCGGCGTGCACGCAGCAGTAGTCGAACTCGATCCCCTGGCCGATGCGGTTGGGGCCGGAGCCCAGGATCACCACCTTGGGGCGGTCGTCGGGCTCGCTCTCGTCCTCCTGGCCGAAGGTCGAATAGAGGTAGGGGGTGGTCGCCGGGAACTCGGCGGCGCAGGTGTCGACCCGCTTGTAGACGCGCCGCCACCCCGTCTCTCCGGAGTAGGCGGCGGCGAGATCCGCTTCCGGGCAGTCGAGCAGGCCCGCGATGCGGGCGTCGGCGAGGCCGAAGGACTTGGCGCGGCGCAGCAGCGGCTTCGGCACCGAGCCGAGATCCCAGCAGGCGAGCTCGGCCTCGAGGTCGACGATCTCGGCGATCTCGCGCAGGAACCAAGGGTCGATGTGGGAGGCCGCGGAGACCTCCTCCGGCGTCCACCCCTGGCGCAGGGCGGCGAAGACGGCGAACAATCGCTCCCAGTTGGGAACGGCGAGCCGCTGCCGCAATCGCACCGGATCGGACATCCGCCGCTCGCGCGAGGCCGGGCTGCCGTCGAGCTCCAGCGCCGAGAGCCCCTTCATCAGGGCCTCTTTGAAGGTGGAGCCCATGGCCATCACCTCGCCCACGGACTTCATCGAGGTGCCGAGGTTGGGCGAGGCCTCGGGGAACTTCTCGAAGGCCCAGCGGGGGATCTTGACCACCGTGTAGTCGAGCGTCGGCTCGAAGGCGGCGAAGGTCTTGCCGGTGATGTCGTTGGGGATCTCGTCGAGGGTGTAGCCGACGGCGAGCAGGGCGGCGATCTTGGCGATCGGGAAGCCGGTGGCCTTGGAGGCCAGCGCCGAGCTGCGCGAGACGCGCGGGTTCATCTCGATCACCACCTGATCGCCGGTCCGGGGGTCGACGCCGAACTGGATGTTGGAGCCGCCGGTGGCGACGCCGACGCGCCGGATCACCGCGAAGGCGTCGTCGCGCATCCGCTGGTACTCGCGGTCGGAGAGGGTCTGCTGCGGGGCGACGGTGATCGAGTCGCCGGTGTGGACCCCCATGGCGTCGAAGTTCTCGACGGAGCAGACGACGATGGCGTTGTCGGCCACGTCGCGCATCACCTCGAGCTCGAACTCCTTCCAGCCGAGCACCGACTGCTCGATCAGCACCCGGTGGGAGGGGCTCGCCTGCAGGGCCGCCGCGACCACCTCCTCGAGCTCGTCCCGGTTGTAGGCGATGCCGCCCCCCTCGCCGCCGAGGGTGAAGCTGGGACGGATGATCACCGGGTAGCCGACCTCGGCGACGATCTCCCGCGCCTCCTCGAGGCTGCCGGCGTAGCCGCTCTTCGGCACCTTGAGGCCGATCTCCTCCATCGCCTGCTTGAACAGGAGGCGGTCCTCCCCCAGACGGAGCGCGGCGATCGACGCCCCCAGCACCTCGACGCCGTAGCGGGCGAGAGCGCCGCTCTCGTCCAGAGCGACCGCCAGGTTGATCCCGGTCTGGCCGCCGACTGTAGGAAGGAGCGCGTCAGGCCGCTCTTTTTCCAGAATCTTCTCAACTACATCCGGAACCAGGGGCTCGACGTAGGTGGCGTCGGAGAACTCCGGGTCGGTCATGATGGTCGCCGGGTTCGAGTTGACGAGCACCACCCGGTACCCCTCGCGCTTCAGGACGCGGCAGGCCTGGGTGCCGGAATAGTCGAACTCGCAGGCCTGACCGATGACGATCGGGCCGGAGCCAAGGACGAGGATGGAGTGGATATCGGAACGTCTGGGCATGGCGGGGCGGAAGTGTATATCAGGGACTCCCCGGCCGCTGGCACGAAGTTGGCAGTGGTCACAGACCGGTTATAAAAGGGGAGTCAAGAGACCATGAACCAGGCCAATCTCGAACGGCTGCAGATGTTGCTCAAGGGACACGAGGAGATGATCGAGGAGAAGCGGCTGCGCCCCGAGGGGGTGCTCCGCCAGAACGACGCCTTCCGCGAGCAGTTCAAGCTGGCGGCGCGATCCGTCATCCTCCCCGTGCTCGAGGAGATCAAGGACGCGATGGTCGGCAAGGTCGAGTCCGCCTCGATCTTCCACCGCTCGACGGCGGCCGGCCTGAAGGTGAAGCTGGACCGCTGGGAGGACTATGACCGCTCGCTCCTCTTCTACGGCGACGACTCGACCAAGGTGGTCAAGGTCCTCCACGAGGGGATCGGCTTCGGGCTGCTGATCGAAAAGATGCCTCTCTCCCAGCTCTCCTCGGAGCTGGTCGAGGAGGAGGCGATGAAGTTCCTGAAGCGCCTCTTCGGGCAGGAGCAGCTCCGCCGCCCCAACGGTCCGACCACCGGCAACGGCGTTTCCGGCTCCAGCGGCGGAACCCGGCCCGCGGGCTCCAACGTGGCCCATTACGGCTACGAGCTCGTCCGCGTCTGAACCCCCACGACTCCCGCGAGGGCGGCCACACCAGGGCCGCCCCCGCGGGCACGCCCCGCCAGCCCCGAATCTGTAAAAATTTAGTAAACAAGTCCCTCCCTCGCGGCCTGGCGTACCAGTACTATTGAGGCTGGATCGCAACTCTCTTCAAGAAATCAAAGCCTCTGCGCCAATCCCACGATCTATGGATCGCCGATGTCCGGCGATCCTCTGAACGAGGAGGTCTGCATGAAGCGTCTTTTGTCGATCGGTTTATTGCTTGCGATGGCAGCGGTTCCGGTGGGAGCTTCGACGTTCCTGAAGATGTCCCAGCAGGAGCTGATCCGTGACTCCGCGGCGGTGGTGCAGGGTCATGTGATCAAGGTCAGCTCCTTCTGGGATGCGACGGGCCGGGCCGTGGTGTCCGAGGCCCTGGTGCGGGTCGAGTCCAAGATCCTCGGCGACGCTCCCTCGGTCGTCGTGGTCCGGACCTTCGGCGGCACGGTGGGGAACTTCACGGTCGAGGCCCATGGCTTCCCGAAGTTCCAGGTCAATGATCATCTCCTCCTCTTCCTCGAGCCGGAGCAGGATGGCGCCACGCGCGTCGCCGGCTACCAGCAGGGGCAGTTCCGCGTGGTGCGGGACAAGTCGGGCGCCATGCTCGCCGTGCCGACGTTCGAGGGCGCCACTCTCCTCACCCGGGACGGCCGCGCCGCGGCTCCGGCCAAGGCGATCGGTCTCGACGAGCTGAAGCAGTCCATCCGCAATGAGGCGCGCCGTGCGGGCCGCGTCGTCTACGAGAACTAGCCAGGAGAGGAGATTTAAGATCATGAAGAGATTTGTACCTTTCACGACCGCGATCGTCCTTTCCTGCGTCGTCGCCGGCAGCGTGTCGGCCTACGTCCTGCTGAGCCCCCGGCGCACCTGGGACAGCCCGCCGACCCTGATCGTCGACAGCCGCGGCCTGTCGAGCGTCACCGACGGCGACCTCGGCCGCACCCGCACCCGCAACGCCATCGTCTCCACCTCGGCCTGGAACGGCGCCGGCACCGGCACGCGCATCAACGCCAGCGTCGGCTCGGTCTCCGGCTGGGCGATGGGCGACGGCCGTCCGATGCTCAACTTCACGGACCCGGTGCGCGCCTGCACGGGCTCCTGCCTCGCCGCCACCTTCACCGGCTATTACCAGTCGCGCGGCAACGGCACCTACCGCATCACCGACGCGGACATCGTCACCAACGCCACCGGCTACAACTGGGCTTCGGCGGGCGAGGCCTGCTCGAGCGAGATCTATGTCGAGGGCGTGATGGTGCATGAGGTCGGGCATCTGCTGGGCCTCGGCCACAGCAGCGTCGCCGGCGCCACGATGTACCCCTCGGTGGCCTACTGCGACAACGGTCCGGCGTCGATCGCGACCGACGACCGCAACGCGATCAACGATCTGTACTAGTCCGGCGATCGCCACCGGACTTCAAAGCGGGGGCTCTCCGGAGCCCCCGTTTTTTTCAGGCCCGCAACCCGCCCGGAGGATCTGCCTCGCCTGTGCCGCGCCGCGCGGGTCGTACCCCGCCTCGGACATCAGCCGGGAGCCGATCCGGTCCGCCTCGAGCTCGTCCCGCTGGCTGAAGCGCTGATGGGTGAGCTGGCCGACCAGAGCGGCGACGGCGGGGTTGCGCCGGCTGGCGGGGTCGTTCGGGTCGTAGCGGGCGAGCGCGGCGGTCCGGGCGCCGGCGAGATGCTCGGCGCCGTGGCGCGCCACGACGTGGCCGATCTCGTGGCCGAGCACGCCGGCGAGCTCGCCGTCGGTGCGCAGCTTCGCCAGCAGCCCGGAGGTGAGGAAGACCTGCCCCCCCGGCAGGGCGAAAGCGCCGGCCGTCCGCTCGTCGGCGAGCAGATGGCAGTCGAAATCATAGGGCGTGCCCTTGGCGTCGGTCTTCTCGACGAGATCGTGGCAGATGCGGTCGACGTGCCGCTGGGCCTGCTGATCGGAGGAGAGCCCGCCGTAGCGCTGAGCCATCGCGGGCGCCGCCTGCAGACCGATGGCGACCTCCTGCTGCGGCGTGATCCTGAGCGAAGGACCCGCGACGGCGGCGGGGTCGTAGCTGTGACTTCCGTAGTACCCGGCGACGGCCACCAGGGCCATGGCGACGGCGACGAGCAGGCGGCGGCCGCCACCGCGTACTCCACGATCGAGAGGGCTCATTCTCGCCCCTCCTTTCAAAACGACGACCGCCGTACAGGCCGGTGTCCTTGGAGGAGAGCAAGAAGTGTACCGCTGGGGTGGAAGGCGGGGCCGGAGCCCCGCCCATGGAGGGATCAGAGCGCCTCGATACCGCCGTTGGAGCAGCCGGGGCCGTAGTAGATCGTCCAGCCGGCCGGAGCCGAGCAGGGGGTCGGATATTGGCAGCAGAGATTTTCGTCGGGGCTCTTGGCCCACACGATCACATCGATGCAGGCGCCGCTGTACTGCCGGGGCGGCGGACAGGTATCCGCGGTGGCGACATGGGTGGCGGTGGCGGTGAGAGCGAACGCGGCGGCGGCGAGGAACAGCTTTCTCAAGGTCATGCGAGGCTCCTTTGCTCGTTGGGCCGAGTTCCGCCCGAAAAGGCGGCCTCGGGTATCTAAAAAGACAGGTAGCCCAAGACTCCAAAAACGCGCTTTCCTGGAAATACTAAGTTCCGAGTTGGAACTTCATCCGGCTCTCGCAGTCCGTTACCTGAACGGCTCCGGAAGATCACGCCCCCCATTCGGCGGATACCGTACTTGCCTATCCCAGGCGCGAGATCTACGATGAACTTGTATCCAGTGCGTGGCAAGATGCCACAGGAGATGCCGCCATGAGAGCTCAACCCGAGAATGCCGCCGAAAACCGGATCACCATCGATCCGGCCATCTGTAACGGCAAGCCCACGATCCGGGGCAAGCGGATCACGGTTCAGACCATCCTCGAGTTCCTGAGCGCTGGCGAGGATCGCGAAGAAATCTTGCGCCAGTATCCCTCTCTCGAACCGGAAGACATCGACGCCTGCCTGGCCTTCGCGGCGGAGCTGATGGGCCATAGCTACATCATCAAGAGGATTGCCTGACCTTCATGGCCGGGTATCTGATCGACGTAAACCTTCCCTACTATTTCAGCCTCTGGCGCGGCCCCGAATACATTTACGTACGTGACCTGAACGACGAGTGGACAGATGCTCAGGTCTGGCTCCACGCGAAGCGAGAAGGTCTTACGATCGTGTCCAAAGACGCGGACTTCTCCGTCAGGGTCCTGACCGAGGGACCACCTCCCCGAGTTATTCACATCCGGCTCGGGAACCTCAAGATGCGAGAGTTCCACGAGCGGATCTCTGGAATCTGGGACAGCGTCTGTGAGCTGAGCGCCCGGTATCGGCTGGTCAATGTTTTCCGGGATCGGATCGAAGGGATCGACTGAATCACCGGAACCCCAGCGCCATCGCGTCCTGCCCCACCTCGATCCACTCGCAGGGGATCTCGCGCGTATCGATGCGGCGGAGGACGTAGAGCTTCTCGCCGCTGTCGCGGCGCTCGAGGAGGCGGAAGCCCTGGTCCTCGTAGAAGGTCTCGGCCGGCTTGTTCTTGGCGGTCGGCAGGTAGCGGCCGCGCAGCTCCAGGTGGCCGGGCTCGTCGAGGAGGCGATGCTTGACGTGGTTCATGATCGCGGTCTCGATCCCGCGCCCCATCGCCCGGCAGCTCATCAGGAAGCTGTCGATGTAGACGACGCGGCCGTCGCGCCGGAGGAGGACGACGCCGATCGCCCCCAGGTCGCCGAAGCGGTCGCGCCCGCGCACCACCCAGAGCTCGCAGATCGGCGAGGCGATGAAGCGCTCGACCTCGGACGGCGTGTAGCGCTGGGTGGTCAGGTTGAACTGGTTCGTCTTGGTGAAGAGCTGGTGGATGCGCGGCAGGTCGTCGCGCTTGGCGCGGGTGATCGCGAGCTCGGTGCGCAGGCTCGCGAGATAGGTGCCGAGCTCCCCCGAGGCGGTCCGCAGGGCCTCGCGCTCCCGGTTCTCCCGGTACTGGGCGGTCTTCCGGGAGTCCTCCTCCAGCACGGCGGTGCGCTCGAAATCGGTCAGCCGGTCGATCACGGCCACGTACTCGGCCGGATCGGGGGGGAGCAGCACGGCCTTCACCTCGGGGAGCATCTGCTGGATCAGGCTGATCTCGGCGGGATTGTCGTCCATGAAGACGAGGCTGTCGGTGCCGATGTTGAGCGCGGCGGCGATCTTCTTCAACCCCTCGTGCTTCGGCTCCCAGGAGATCTCCACGGCGGCGAAATCGGTGATCCGGAGGGGGATCTCCGGCCGGCTGTCGAACAGCTCGGCCACGTCCTCGGGGTTGTTCTTGCTGCAGACCGCGAGGAGCACCCCCTGGGCCTGGAGCGCTTTCAGGCGGTGGTGGAAATCGAGGAAGGCCTCCCCCTCGGGGTCCCCGGGGCCGATCTTGACGCCGGCCGGGCCCTCCTCCCCCACCACGCCCCCCCAGAGGGTGTTGTCGAGGTCGAGCACCAGGCATTTGCGCGCCTGGGCCCGCGCTGCCCGGGCGTGGCGGACGAGCTCCGCCGCCACGCAGCCGAGGAAGGCCGGGCTCCACTCCATCTTCGCCAGGTAGTACATGCGGCGGTCGAGCACGCGGTCCTTGCCGAAGCGGGAGGCCAGGCGGTCGAGATCGAAGATCTGCACCCGCGGGTGCCCCTTGAAGCGGCGCAGCAGGTCTAAGTTCAGATCGAGGAAGAACTCGGTCTCGCCGTATTCGGTGTTGAGGTCCGCCACGCCAAAGGCGGGCTGGGCGGGCACCGGGAAGTTGGCGACGAGGAGAGTGGCCGGAGTCCGTTCCAGCGCCGCCAGGGCCCAGGACTCGACGTGCGCGGCGACGTCCTCCTTGAGATCGCGGCGCTCGGCCGGCGACAGCGTGGCGAAGGCGGCCCAGGCCTCGGGTCGCAGCAGGCGGAGCGACAGGGCGAGCAGCACGAGATCGGGTGCGAAGGCGGCGAGGCCGGTGTTCTCGCCCAGCACCTCCTGCACGTACTGGCCGAAGCCGCCCACGTAGTGCGCGGCGCGCCACCCCTCGCGGGCGAAGTGGAGGTCCACCCAGCGCGGCAGCGGATCGAGGGTGAAGTTGGCGAGATAGCCCAGGCGGAGGTCCGGCGCCTCGGGGCGCGCCTGGAGGGTGCGGGAGAGAAGGCTCACGTCGTTGCTGGTGAGCTTCTCCAGCTCCAGGGGGAGGATCGCGCGCTGGAGCGCGGCGGCGTCCGGCGCCTTGGCGAGGGCCTCAGCTACGGCCCGGGGTTCGAGCTTGGAGTCCCGTGGTCTGTCCATCGTTCCCATCCTCCAGAATGCGATTGGCGACAGCGTCATAGAAACCAAGGAGCTTCCGGCGGAAGGCCTCGGGAGTGAACTCTCGTTGCGCGAACTGGCGGGCGTTGCCGGCGAGCCGGTCGCGCAGCTCGCCATCTTCCAGCAGCCGCGCGAGCCCTTGCCCCAGCGCCTCGGGGTCGGGCTCGACGAGGAGAGCGATCTCGTCGTCGAGCACCTGGGTATGCGTCGGCAGCCGGGTGGCGACCAGCGGCACCCGCGAGTCCAGGTAGGAGTAGACCTTCATCGGCGTGTTGGTCCCGTGGACGCGCGGGGAGACCAGCACGGTCGCCTGCCGGAGGCAGCGGCCCAGCGATTCGACCGGGCGGGGGCCGGCGAAATGGACGCCGGCGGCGATCCCCAGCCGGGCGGCCTCCCGTTGGTAGTGCGCGATC
>Ga0247765_1000881_pt1 | contig 18758 bp, 15 predicted proteins | sample UWRJL106311C6_FD_179949 | JGI IMG/M metagenome (GOLD analysis project Ga0247765, IMG submission 179949) | Plant litter microbial communities from Arlington Agricultural Research Station in Wisconsin, United States - UWRJ-L106-311C-6 | ecosystem: Environmental > Terrestrial > Plant litter >... | reverse complement strand
TGGGTGTGTGTTGTTGTTTTTTTTTTTTTTTTTTTTTTTGGGCAACACTAACAGCTTACAGAACAGGAACGATTCCCCTACACTGAAGGGTTCTCCGGGGTTGCCCAGCCCATCACGATCGAAAAACTAAGTGATGTTTCGCTAAAGCTCGGCGCTGTCATGTAATCACGAGATACCTAGGTAGTCTAGAATACAGGGATGACCGTCATGTGTCATGATGCCATCTTTTGCACAGATCTCGTTCCCACTCTTGCCAACGTCAACGTCACAGTTTGCTTGTGCAGGAACTGTCCGAGTCATTGGCCGGAGCTAGACTCAGAAAAAAAATATGTGAGACACGTCGATGTGACGAAAGATGAGGTGTGCGTGTGTGTGTGTGTGTGTGTGTGTGTGTGTGTGTGTTTTTATAAGGGGACGAGGCAAGATATTTCTTTTCTTGTCCCGATACCATTTACTCTGGATGCCATTTAAGCTCCGTTTACCTGTCTCGACCTTTTCTTGCTTCGCGCAAATACCCGAAACAAACGCTCAAACTCGCTCTGACAGCTATAATGGACGGCACCAGGAGCTCCCTGAGCAATCTCATCCCCCGCTCGCTGCTGGGGCTGAGCAATTTCATGGTGCTCACATCCTCGGCCATCATCGTGGGCATCATGTCGTGGTTTCTGCACCGCTGGCCGTTCCGCAACACGCACATGGTTTACCAAGAGGTCATCGCCGTGCTCACCCTGTTCATCTACCTCTTCACCACGCTCCTCCCCACTCTCAAGGGCTACCGCGGATACGGCCTACCGCTGACGACGGCGCTGTCGTACCTCTGGCTCACATCGCTCATCTTTTCGTCTCAGGACTACAGCGGCGGACGCTGTGCTTATAATTCGCCCCCCCTCGTCGGACACCGCAGCGACCAATGCGTCTACAAGCACACGATTCAAGCCTTTACCATTATCGGCTTCGTCTCGCTATTCCTCAACATGATCATCGAAGCTATCATGTGGGCCGAAGCCCGTCGGAACGCGGCCGCCACCCATCCGGGGAACATGGACAAGGCAGTGCCCCCTATGAACTCGGTGCCCGGCACTTCGGTTCCCGCCAATGGCGGCCAGATTGTGTGATGTGGCGGGGAGGGGGGAAACAATACAACCACGCCGGTGGTGAGTGTGGAAATGGGCCCCCATGAACCCATCCATGAAGGGGGGAGGGTTAGGGAGGCGAGGCGACAGGGGGACGATCCAATGTTGAATACGAAACCGTAATAATAATTACTCGATCTGTTCTAGTCCATGTTATTTTTTTTCTTTCCTTTAATATCACCTTGTTTGTTTGTTGTACCTGCTACCTCTCCCCAAATCCACCATCAAGTACTGTTCCATCCAGTCTGCATTCCTCACTCCATGTCCATGTGTCCATCCCGTTCGTTCGCTCAGATATGGACCCGCCAGGATCGATCGACCCCATCATCCCACGCTTCATCCCCGTCCTTTCCCTTTTCCTTTCCTATTGTACAATATGCAACACCACCCACACACACACACACACACTTGTGCTCTCTGACCATTTATTTGTTTTCCCCACGTCCAGAATATTGAAAATCCCCACGCACCGGTTTTACCGGACATGTTTCCGTTAGGTCCCATCGCGGCACAGCACATGACAGACCCGCGGCCGGCACTCCCAATCTTACCCACCTACCCACCTACCCACCTTGGACGCATCGTCGTACAGACACGCACATCTTGGGCATTTCCGGTGTGTGTAACGAACTCTGTCACTTCAATAGTACGGGATTGGGCGGGGCAGGACAGGACGACACTAGACCCCCCCCCCGGCGCGAATTTGATCTTGAACTTGAGGGAGATCGGCAATACCGAACATGTAAGGATGGTTGACATTTCATCACAGTCCAACCTAACCCCGCTAGACCAGACCAGACCAGACCAGGCCAAGTTTATGCCTCACACACACACAGTAGTACCAGATGAGTAGGTACCTAATGTAGGTACCTAAGGTAGGTAGGCATGCAGGTGGGTGGGTAGTAAGTAAGGTAGGACAGGGGACGGGATATATATGCCTCACCCCCCCAAAAACGTGAACGTGACACACCAGAACATGATCGCAAACACAAACACACACACTCCACTCGCCCTCCCTTGATATGTCACACCAACCCAGTCAACTCAGTCATCCCCATCCCCATCCTATCAAGTGTAACCCACCCAACCCACCCATAAAGGACATTTTGTCGACAGAGTCACACACACCCCTTGATGTTTCCCCATGTGCATACATAACAGACATGCAGACATACAGACATGCATGCATGCAGACAGGCATGTAGGACTTAGTTCCCCCGGTCTAGGCCCGGCGACACAGAACTGCAGCCGAAGGCAGGCAGGCAGGCAAGCGAGCAAGTGTGACAAAGTATCTGACCGTGGGGTGGGTGGGTAGGTAGGTAGATAGCGTGGGGGGTTTTTGCATTGCCGGATTACGGATAGGGGGACAAGGCCGGTCGGCATGCAGAAAAGACAAGTGGGCAGGCAGGCAGAGGAAGAAGGAGGGGGGGGAGGTAGTGAGGCATATGCAGGCAGGGAGGTAGTTCGTATGGCAAACGGCCAGGCCAACGTCCCAGTCTGGTTCGATCCAGTCTAGTCTAGTCTAGCAAAAGCAAGAAGCAAGCAAGCGCCACTTCACCCATGCAGCCAGCCAGCCAGCAGTTGAGGGACAAACAAGCATGCAGTCGCAAGAAGAGTCCCAGTGCCAATCCTAGTCCCAATCCTAGTCCCAATCCCAGTCCGGTCCCAATCGCGGATCCGGGCCAGAGCCCCGAACAGACCCGGGCCAAACCAATCTTTGATCCGGGCGCGCAGTAGCAGCAGCAGTAGCATATGCATATAGCCCAGCCAACCCATCCTTGAACAACCCGTGCAGAGAGGTCTGTGTTAGAACATCAATGTCGGGCCGGGCCTAACCTAGCCTACCTAACCTTACAAGACGAGAGGAGATGAGAACAAAGCATGAGGAGGAGAAGCATGGAGAGAACACACACACAGGCAGAGAGGTCCGACCAGACCAACCAACAGCCCTGGGGAAATGTGCAGCAGATTAGGCCAGTCCAGTCCAGACCAGACCAGACAAGGCCAGACCCAACCGAGGTAGACCTGACCTGACCTGGTCTGGCCTAATCTGACCTAACCTAGATAACCTACCTGTAAGCGTAAGTGGAACCGGAATTGGAATTGACCACAGCGAGTGAGAAGAGAGGGGGATCTCCAGCAAAGAACTAGAAAGGAGGAACCCCAGTGAGTGAGCGAGTGAGAAAGAAACGATTAGCGATTGAGGAACCGGGAAACCCAAAGATGGGCAAGGAAAGGAAAGGAAAGGAAAGGAAAGGAAAGGAAAGGGGAGGAGGAATCCCAACGAAAAAGGGAGGAAACAAGGAAACAGGAACAAGGAAACAGGAACAAGGAAGGAAGGGAAAGAAGGAAACCAAAATTTCATGATGACTTTTCTCTTCCCTCCCTTCCTTTCTTTTTTCCTTTTTCCTTTTTCCAGTCTCTGTTCCGTTCCCAGTTTGGGAAATACCCCCTTTCCATTCCCATCCCATCATCCCATTCTGTATCCGTGCCCGTGTCTTGCCTTCTTCGCCTGTGTCGGTCTGACGTTGGCAGGTATGTTGGCAGTCCGGCAGGCAAGGAACGTTGGCATTAAAGTCATGCATCCGTGCCCAGTGGAGACTTGACTCGACTTGATCAGACCAGGCTCCGTACCTAGACTGGAAAAGAAAAAAAGGTTAGCATCCGACAGACTTCGGGAACCGGGGTGAATGTACATCCGCGGGTTTCCTTCCGTGGCGTTTACCTTGTGCGCTGTGTTGCCTGCTTTAACTTTCCCCGAATTCCTGGACCTCTCTGCCTTGCCTCACCGTAAGTTCCCCCGGACAAGATCCGAACACACGCCAAGAACAGAAAAAGAAAAGAAAAAACGTCAGCTGAAAGAAATTCAGCACCAACTCATCATGACATGCCAACGCAAGTGAGACAAGTGAGATGCAAATGTGGTTGCACAAAATCCTAACTGGAAGTCGCTCTTACGGCGCCATGTTCCCCGCCCCAAGCCTACCTACACCCGACACAGACCCGCACTTCGCCGACCTGCACAATCCCACACCCGGCCACCAATCGCCCTGCAGCCTGCAACCTGTCCGGGGAACGGGGAAGACACTGCCCGGCACATCCGGATCCCCGCACCAACTCAATGTCCTGCACCAGACATCTGCAATGGCACGCCGCGTTGCAGAGCAACCACCGCATAGGATTTAGATACCACCTCAGGGCTCGGGACATGAGAATTGGGTAGAGGCGGACCGGATTGTATGATATCATCAATCATGAACAGGATCTATGACCTAAGTACACCCCGGCAGTCGAAACAAACTCGTGGCTCGTCGTGCAGACCCGAAAGCAAAGTCCCCAAAGAAAGTCCCCTCGCTAACTCTATGCTACCAATGCAACGCCATAATAACCTTTCCCTCTGCCCACGTCCTTCAAACAACCCCAGCCAACTTGAGGACCTCTTGATGAGCTGCAAAGAGTTCGGGCTTGGCACCATAGAGGGCGGCCACGGTGCGACGGACAATCTCTCGCGTCTCATCGTCGAGCTGATCAACCGGGGGGCTGAGGACGGATTGGAAGACAGGAATTAGGTTAGGCGTCAATGACTGGATGGTAGGCTCGTTTTGCTCATCTGTTCTCACGTTAGCATTGCGATCAGCACCACAACGGACGGACAACATACAAAGCTGGTAGAGACATTTGTAGACGGGCGTGTTCTCCTCGTAGTCCTCCTTCAGAGGGAGAAGACCGACGAGTGCCGGCAGAACATCGGCGATAGGAACCCGATCGGGATGAGCCATGATCATGCGGCACAGGCAGCCGGCGGCATTGTCCTTGATGCGTGCGCCGTCGATCTGAAGCATGGGCTCAAGCTTGCGGAGGATAGTTTCATAGTGCGGCAGATAGGTGGCGCTGTCGGTCGAGTTGAAGATGAGCTGGCCGGTAGCGTACGCAGCATTGCTCTTTGTCTCTTGGTCTGTATCTGACAGACGCTTGAGCAGCAGGGAAAGAAGCTTGCCAGTGTAGGGGGTGACAGCAGCCTCCATATTGGAAGCGCACTCAGCGATGACACCAACACCGGTAGAGCGCTCAATGTTCTCCGACTCGGACGAAGCAAACTTGAGGATGGGAGACTCGAACAATTTCCAAAGCTCAGCAAACGACCCACCCAAGGCGACAGCAAGCCCAATGACGACGTCGAGGGCCGTGTCAATAACAAGCCAGTCGTACTCAGAGGTCCCCTCAACCTCCTGCTCTTCGTCCTCGTCGCCGAGATCCTGCTGGCAAGGGTGGGAACGCGTGATGATAGACGTGGTCACCGAGATGACTTCCTTCATCAGTTCCTCATCAGCCAAGATGGCGGGCCCGCACGCCTTGAGAGTGGCAGCGACATTCCGGTTGATGTCAGCAACAACAGTCCTGCTAATGTTAGCACGGGGTCGAAACGGGGCTGTGGTACAGAGATTGACTGTTAAGGCAGAGAGTTTCAGAAGTAGATAATACGCGTTCTCAGCATCCACAATTGTGTCTGAGTGAGCTGGGTTTAACGCAGTGTAGTCATCATGTTGATCATGTTGCAGGATTGAGAAAAAAAAGGCCCTTACCGGTCAGCCTCCTCAATCCAGATGGCGCTAGTGGCCTTCGACACGATTTGGCCGAGTTTAAGCAGCGTAGCGTTCGGTGGCCGTTGCTGCGATGGCAGACCAGGCTCCCAGCTAGTACCCGTTTCTTCCTCGTAAAGCTGCCAGACACGAGCGTAAGATCGCCACAAGGTGCCGACCGCAGCCTTGCGGCAGCCCTCATAACTGTTTTCAGCGAGCGGGGCAATCAACTCGACAGCCTTCTCGAGGTACTCGCTGATCTCCGAGGCACCACAGGAGTAAGTGATGACGTCTCCCACGATCTCAATCGCCACTTCTTTCTCAAGGGCCCCGGGGGTGACGCCGATGTCGTCCCAGTCGGAATCATCGTCATCCTCATCCATGCCATCGTCATCCGTGTCTTCGCTCTTGCTGGCCTTCTTGCCAGAGATGGTGAGAACTGACTCGTCTGTTCCGATAATCTCCTTGTCCTCTTCGGTCAGGTGAATCTGGATCTCATCGTCATTCCGCTCCAGAGCCTGGAATAGACCCTTGAAGACGCCAGAAAGGAAGGCTGCGAAATTCTTCTCGTAAACCTTGGCGAGTGCACTCCACAAGATGAAGCAGCTCTCACGAAGACGCGAGTTGTCAAGCGTCAGAGCCTCATCGCTGGATTGCATGAGTGGTAAGACGTAGGGCTGGAACGTGACGGCACCAACGGCGTTCGCGATCCGACCCACAGAGTCCATGACACCGCTGCGTAGGGAAAGGTCATCTTCGCTTCCCTTGATAACAAGGTACGGCTCAAGGGCATGCATGATCTTGTCGAAGAATGGCGTGAACTCAGCGCCGAGAGACTCTGCAATGGCACCAATGGCGCCAGATGCGGCGACCTTTACCTTATAGTCGTCGTGGCCAATAAGAGCGCCGATGTTCTCGATCAGCTCTCTAGCATATTTCTTCATGAAATCTGCGTCAAGTCCCTCCGACATTGAGTCGAGAGCACCGCAGACAGAGCGGATGATCTCAATGTTCTTCTTGGTCATTTTCGCATTAGGGATCGGCATCATGGCGGCCTCGAGATTCTTGACTAGAGCCGTCATGATGGCCTCATTGAAGTCGGTGAGCTCCTCGGCGATATCGTCGGCAAGGCGAGCAAGGCCAACGAGAGCAGTGTGGCGGACACCGACATCGGGGTCATTGAGCAAGCTGATGACGTGAGGCATCACAGACTTAACCTGAGACGCAATGAAGTCGGGTGCTCCCTCAACAACGGTGCCGAGAGCGAGGATGCCCGCCTTCCGATAGCCCGTCGTCTCGGACTGCGCAAACTTGGGGAAGACGTTGAGCAGCGGAACAATGACTTGGCGAGGAGGCAAGTCATTGGCAAGTTGGTCCAGTAGCGCAAGGGCGGAGCGAGCAGGACCCATCTCGTCGTCATCCTCTTCGTCGTCAATCTCGGTTAGAATGACCATGGCCTTCTGAGTGAGGAGCTCGCCCATGTCCTTCATGCCCTGGATCTTCATCCGACGGTAGCGAACCGTCTGAGCGAGAAAAGACAGGGCTTGGGAGCGAACATCCTCGTCAAGTTCAGTATTGGCAGCAACCTCAACCATGAACAAGACAAGGTCCTTCAAAAAAACACCAAGCAATGCGGACTCGTAGGCCAAGAACTGTTGGAAAACCTCGAAGCCGTGTCCAATTTTCTCTTCATCACCAGCCTGGATCGCGCCTTTGAGGACATTGAGCAGATCGGGGAGAAGGGCGTGGAGACTGCTGATGAGTTGTTCATCCTCTTCAGGCTCAAAGACCAGCAGCATCGCGCCAATCGACATCATGGTGTTGATGCGGACCTCAGGGCTGTCGTCTTTGAGGCGAGGGTGGAACGTCTGGAGAGCCGCTCCAACCTTATCCCCGAGGATAGTGGGGTTTGCCTCCAGCAGGCTGAAAATAAGGTAAGAGCTCACCTCCCGTGCCGTAACGTCGTTGCTCTGGTAAAAGCCGAGGAGTGTGGGAAGCAGGTCGGGCCACAAATTCCCCTCATCGGTAGTATCGAGACTGGCTACTGTCGCGACAACGCGAGCTGCGGCATGGCGAACAGCGGGACTCTGCTCCTTCATTGTTGCATCAAACAGATGTTGGCGAACAGCTGGCTTCTGACCCTGGTCGACCTTGTCCCAGTATTTGGGCAACAACCGAGCCGCCTGAATGGCGGCCTGTTGCCGAACGCCAGTGTCGGCATGGGTGACGATTAACTCGACAAGCGGGAAGAGGCATTCGGGCTGGGAGTAGTAATTCTTCTGAAGATCGGCGGTGACGGTCTTCAGGTTCTGGGTATTGGCTATTGAACGGTCAGCGACGTCTTGATGGCAGTGCGCCGAACTCACGAATCTGCGACTCCTTGAGGAGCTCGGCCAATCGGGCTGTATCCATTGTATGATAAAAACTCGACCAAGTCGAATAACAGAACGTGTGAAAGAAGGGGAAATTGGGTATCAACTGAAGTGTAGAGGGGAAAAAGCCAAAAGGGTGTGAGGGGAAGGGAAGAGAAAGACAGCACCTGCTCTGCGGGTGGTTTTGTAGAGAGAAAGAACCTTGGGCGGGAAAAAAATTCGTTTTTCAATTTCTAGGGTGGATCAGTGGAACGGCGATAAGGCCTGATAAGAGCACCTCGACGCTAACTGCGGGGCAACCTAGCGGGGTACCGTTACCAGCAGTCCGACCTTCACCTTTGCGCACTGAAATGGGTGTGCAGTTCAAGGCGCTTGGTATAAGCTGGACAGCAAATGAAGCCCCCAAGTTCTTTTGAGTCCTCAGTATTTCACATGGAGGGCTTGGAGTCCCTTGACGTGCTGAGAAAATCCCCTCGACACCGGGGCTGCTGGAGCAGAGAGTCGGGTGCAACCCTTGAAAGATTGTTAGTGCGTAACTTCAGGGCACGCCAACAGAGCCCAAGGGTCCAGGGCGCCTGCGTTTTGAACGACAGTTAAGCAAGGTATTTAACTTCCGACTTCAAGTTTTGGAATTGAGAGCCCTCGTGACGAGGACAACACCTGAAAATTCGATGCTCAGGGCTACCTGGTTGGAAAGGAAGGTACCTGCGCAACCACGCAAACAATCTGCAGGGGCTGACCTGTAACCTCGTGCGGGGCAAGAACGTAGCGTCACCGAATCCGACAGCGGGGCAGCGGGGTGTTTTGCAAAACTCTGTGAACCATGGCCGTTTCTCGAGCGACACGTCTCCGATGGACCTAACCGAACTTTTTAGAGCCTGGGCTTTAGGCTTTGAAGACCTTCACCGTTTACGCACATTTTTATTTTTTCGGACAACGCCCATTAGGGCAAGAGCTATCGGTATGGCGGCGACTCGGATTGCACTCCTAAGCGGCGGGGTTACATTCTGCCGGTTCTCGCCGCCTTTCTCGAACCTTACCCAGCAGCTAGCTTAGGCCCAGAAGAATTTGCAAGGCGAACCCCGCAGTGGACCCTCTGTGCAGCGTAGTTCCCAGCTCAATTTCTGACCGCCATTGGAGCTCGAGACGACCTACCTAGCTAAGTCATGATTTTTTTTCGTCGTCATGACTTGGCTGCATGCTCGCATTGTCAAGCATTCCAAACAGGCCAAATTTGATCAACCAAACACCAACTGCTCTCCCAGTCAAAGGCACCGTGCACTGTGTGCTGCTGTGCTCGGAGCTTCGGCCGTGGGACGACGCACTGAAACGTGGCCTGGGTCTGACGATATCATTGGAATGCTGCAATTGGGAATATTCTATCGTATCGGGTCCGAGTCATCTCCAGCCCAGATGACATGCCAACAGCAAGCAAAGGAGCTTGAGGATCTAAGAGTAAAGAGACAAAAGAAATCCAGAGAAGCACGGTCTTGCTCGTTTCGTACACGTCCACATTAAAACACACTCCACACACACACCACTATTATCCATCGCCATCATGTCATTAGTAACCCCGGCCTTGATCCCGGCCCTGGTATGTCTGCGCATACTGGCTTGGCGTAGGCTGTCTTTGCGTACCATCACTGCTGTCATTCGTCTTGGATGTCTCGAATCCTGCCGGTGCCATGGGATAGCTGTCGCCACTGGTTTCGACATCCTGACGACCATCGACATTTTTGTAGCCGATAAGGATCTTGCCGGGATGATACCACAGAAAGACCACCGAGACCAGAAGCATGAGAACTCCATCAAAGACGAGCAGGTATGCCTCGCTCCTCATCAGCACGCTGTCCTGTCCCATGCTATACTCGATCATGCGGAAGAGGGAACGGATGAGGATCAGTATGCTGGTGAAGTAGAGGACGTAGATGAACTGCAGCCAGGGCGCCGTGACGGCGAAGCTTCGGGCTGTCGGCTCGCGTTTGATGCGTAGGTGGAACATGACGGTCGTGGCCACAAAGAGGCCGAAGAAGACGATCTGGACGGCCAAGCCTGTAAGGATGACGCTCTTTCCCAAGTCTTGGGCGCTCTTGGTTTCGGCATTGGATAGAATTCCGCCACCTAATTTCTATTAGCCCACCACTGTCTTCCCAAATTTCTCAGTTTATGTGTAAAGATCCATACCGGCTCCCTGTATCATAAAAGACAAGACATCTCCAATGACAAAGATCTTTGTCAACCAGTTGATGCGAACGATGGAGAGGTGCGCGGCATCGAGCAGACGGATAAGACGGCCGAGGACCATGTAAATGGACGCAGCATAGAGCGCCGGGGCCAGGAGGATGAGCAGGGCTTGTACAAGGTAGGGGTTAAGGGTCCATTTTGGCGTTTCGGTGGCCCCGATTGCTCGTCCGACGTATCCGACCGATTCAACTGTTTGTGCCTGTCAATAACTTTTCTTCCAGTCTCTACTTTCCGTACCCTCTGAGGGGATAACAGAGAGCAATTGAACCAGGGGATCTAGACTGAGAGAAAAGAGAAGAAAAAAAAAAGGGGGGGGGGGGAGGGGGGGGGGGGGGGGGGGGAGTAGTGGGTAAAGCAAGGTAGGTACTTACATAGACAACCCACGACAAAAGGGATAAAATACCACGTCCTCCCCCGAATCAAGAGAATCGTATGCCCAATCGCCGGAATCGCAAAGAGGACGATAAAGATGATATTTCCGGCTAGACTCGGGTCGTAGTGGTAGAACTTGAAGTGGTTTTCTTGTTTTTGATCCGACATTTTTTTTTTCTTTCTTTCACGACGGATGGATTAACTTTGTCGACAGTTGACAGATGAAAGATGAAAGATGTATATGTATATAAACCGTGGCGAGCCGAATATGGATGATGTTGTTGGTGGTGATGATGACAATCAGCGCTGATGGCAATGCTGACGATGATGACGATGATGACAACGATGATAATGAGGATGATGATTACAAACGCAAGGTAGGTACCGAGGTAAGTAGGTAGGTAGGTTAACCTAGGTAAGAAACACCAATAAAGTGAAAATCGAAAAGCGAAGAAATCGGGCTCGGGTTGTATATAAGAGGATTGCTGACTCGGGGGCTAGGTAGGTGGCTCGGAGACTCGGTTCGGAAACTTGGGCGGGAACCAAAGAACAGAAAAAAAAGGAGCAGAAAAAGAAAGAGACGGAGGTTTTATTTTATTTTATTTTGCGTCTGGTGCATGTGTGCATCAAATCAGATCTTTTCGTATGTACATGTACTTTGTACTTGAGAGAGAGAGTAGCGAACCATCCTTATATTTTTTTTTGTATAAAAAACACCGATGACGATGACCCGGCCGTGGCCACGCCATGAAACTCCAGTCTAGCCTCAATCTGTTCCGCGGACTGGGTCGGGGTCGATGGATGGATGGATCGAGTCCACGTTCCACGTTCCCACGAGTGGAATCCACTGCACCGCATCAAATACACGTATACTTTTCAGTCCTAATACAGGGAAATGCGCACAATGCTTCCCTCTTCAGTCACCTCATCTCGTGTTTACACCGGTTTGGTATTTGGCCGGCACCAGGCTAGCGGCTCCGGTATGTACGGTAGGTATCAGTCGGGGCTGATGGCATGGCATGGCACGCATGTTGCGTCTTGGCCCCGACTCCTGCGCCAGGTCGGCAGGTCGGCAGGGCAGAAAGGGGGGGTCTTATCTTGTACGCGTATCGAATTATCGTCTCCGGTTGGTTGAACGGGGTCGGCTCCGGCGACAAAAAAGATGGGGAGGCGCAGCAGGTCCCCATATTCATACCTGTACGCGTATAGAAAAAAAACGGGGTTCGGGCCAAGACGACTTGCCGATGGGTTGGATCCACTTTGATCTAGATTCGTCCACCCACCCCAATATTTGTCGGGACCAGTCAGTTTCAGGGCGTAGTTTTTCCTTACGTGTATTTAAGGTTGGTTGGCGTTGGCGTTGGCAGGGTGTGCGTAAGCAAACGGGGCTGACTGTCCATCTCGCCTGACGGTAGGAATCTCGGTTTCGGTTTTCTTGTCTAATGCTTGCCTTTCATGCTCTAACCAACCACAACTGGCTCTCTTCCAATTTGCATTGACCTGCAAGGGCTTTGTGATTCACGAGGCCTCTTGTTCCAACCTCTCTTCTCGACTCAACGTCGAGTCCTCTGTTCAACATCTTTATCCCCATTAGGAAGTCTGCCTCGCGCCTCGTCTCGGTCAAGAAACCACAGCCTCTCCGCCAAGGTAGGTTTGTACCTCCACCTTTCTCTTCCAACAACTTTCTCCCAGTTTCCCGCCTAAAGTCTCCGTCCAAGTCTCCCTCCGTCAACATCCATTCTCCAGAGCACCCCGATGAAGACAAGAGGAAAAAAAATCAGATAACATTCTTCAACTCCTGTCCTGCCACAAACCTCCTCAAGTTCTCCACAATCAACCCTTCCGCCCCTTGCGGTCTCCCCCCGGCCGCATGTGGCGAGACGATCAAGTTGGGCGCCAACCACAAGCGACTCGACTCGGGCAACGGCTCCGTCTCAAACACATCTAGCGCCGCTCCGCCAATCTCTCCCCGTTCCAAAACATCCGCCAAAGCCTCCTCGTCCACCGATGTCCCCCTCCCTACATTCACCACCCACGCATGTCGCGGGAGTAGACCCAGCCGCTCCCGTCCGAGAGCATGTCTCGTCGACGCATCGCCCGGCAAGATCATCACCAGCGCGTCCGTCTGCGGAAGCAATTCCCCCAGCGCGGTCTCATCAAAAACCTCATACCCATCCCGCACGCTGGCACGGCGCGCTACACCTTTCACCGTGGCTCCCAACGCCGTGAGATGCGGCGCCAGGGACTTTGCAATATTCCCAAACCCCCATATCAGCACGCGTGCGTCCCTTAGCGTGGTGAAACGATCGGCCGGACGATCTGGCTGGGGACCACCGAGATGGCCAGGCCAACGGCGCTGGAGCTGAAAGTCGCGCATTTCGTAGAAACGACGGGCTGCGTTGAGGAGCAGGGCGAGGGCATGTTCAGCGACAGTGCGATCGTGTAGCCCGGACCCCGTGGTGACGGTTACGCGGGCTGGGTCGAATCCCGCCGACAGGACATCGTTAGGGCCGGCGGCGAGGGATTGGATCCAGCGGAGGGAGGGGAGGGAGGATTTGGCGTGGGAGAGGTTTGCAGGGGAGTTGGACCAGGTGACGAGGACGGCGGCGTCGGCGTGTTCGGACGGGATGGTGGGCGCACGGGGATCGTAAGGGTGGAAGGTGATGGTGGGGAAACCTTCGAGGAGGGAGGTGTTGATCTTGAGGGAAGTGGGGTAGAGGATCTTCATTTTGGAGGGTGACGAGAGGTGAGTTGATAGACTGCGGAGGAATTGGCGTGCAGGAGTATGCATTGATCGATGCTGTAGACAGAACTGCGCTAGGGGTAGTGGACCCAGATGATGGGCGTATGGTTGGGTTTATATCTCCTCTCTGAGGTTTGCCGTTTGGCGGTTTTGGCGGGGTAGAATATAGCGACGGTGCGGTTTCGGAGTGGGCCACTGTCGTCCCCACTGTAGCACTCGCAATGCAACACGCTGCGGGCTGCGGTGCTTCGGGAAGGTGCTGCCCGTTGCAGACGGCCTCGGTTCGAGCGCTCCGGCGATGAGGTCATTGGTTGCTGTGTCTTGGTGATTTGCGTGACTTGTTGCCCGGCCTGGGTGATGACTGATCTGATGCTGCACAGGGACAGAGCCTGTTCGAGGTCGCCTGCATTTCTGTTCTTACCGCGGCTGTCGATTATTCCAACATTGGTCGGCCTGCACTCGTCGACGCGACGCTGTAAGGTCGGAGTTGGCTCGGCATCCGGTCACCTCCGGACCAGAGCCATGCCACTGCACTGCACCACTGTGTAAGAGAGGCCATGTAATTACCATTTCCGTACCTGTGTCGCAACAAATTCACCTCGGATCAAGCATCATGAGGGCGAGCAGGTCACACACACGGTACGGGGTTTAAATGTTTCCTATTCCGTTTGACATGGAATGCAAGCTGTTCATCTACTAGGAACCTACTCAGTCCTGTCACATCCGCGCAGGGCATAGCTCTGCCACTTCTCGTCATCGTTATAACTGATGCACATCTTTTCGAGAATGGTGACACCCCCAACTTTACAGTTCTTATCCTGATACACGGTGACTGTGGGCTGTCAGTTTCTTTTCTGACTAGTTCATTTCAGGAAGACTTCACTTACAGCTGCACCTTTCGTCCACAACATCGGGCCTCAGACTCCATGCATCCCAGGTCGGGTCGATGGTGACACACTCATTGGCCTTCTTCAAGTCATCCAGTTCGGCCGCCGTCGTCACCTTAGTCCAGTAGTGATCCATGTGCGAGCATAAGTCTCCGTCAAAGATGGTGACGGTAGAGAGGACACCCCCACAGGATGACGGGGTAGGAGCAGCGGTAGCTCGCAGAGCGAGTCCGACGAGGGCACTGATAATTTGAACCTTCATGTTGGTTGACTTTCCGGATTGACTGATTGACAGATTGACAGATGCACTAGGAGAAAAAAAAATCTCAGTTCAACTCAACCCGACCATGCTTCTCAACTTTTATACAGTTTCAGCCATTACGGTTCAATATAAGGCCTCGCATTGCCGCGGAGTGTGGGAGAGGGGCAACATCTGCCCCAAATCCGATGACACCTATGGCGGCGCAGCATAGATTAAATCTGTCTACGAAACCTTAACTCAACGCTGTGTACAGTCTTGGTGGTTTGTTAGGGAGACACACACCGGCTAGTTCTATTGGCTAGGGGATAGTGCGCTTGAATCCTCCCCGTGTCTATTTTATCAGTTTGTTTGTCCAACTTTTTGGTTCCTCAGTGAGGGGAAAGGGATGATGAGGTCCGTGGGAACACTCGTGATTCGTGGCGGAGCTGTTATTCCCGTAGATGAACATCCGTTGCCGCATCATACCCAACCCATGACAGGTTTGATGAGGAGGGATAATATATGACAATATCAACGTATTTTATTCCAGTTCGCTCCAATAGAGAATACACGGAACGGGAGGCTTTACATTGTTTTTGCCATGGTTGTGTGACGCAAACTACTTGAGTGGTTACAGCGTTGATCCTGGATAGCTACATGTACGAGTTTCCTTTTTTTGCTTTTATTCCGAGTGAGGTTGCGGTCCAGCCATATTGAAGGGATTGAAGGGCATCTCCGAAGGGAGAGAGGGGAGTTGAGAAGCGGCCCTGTCAAAAATCTGGGGAAAGCTTGGCTGAATTCCGTGTCTGCCCATCTCTGGGCTGCCTTGAACAAAACTTGAACTTGCTACGTACATTAAATATGCATTCACCCTTCAATGTTACCCTATCACTTAGCCATGAGCATCGCCATCTCCAGACGTGGTCCAAACTTGTCCATTCACACTCTGCACATCCGAACCAGCATCGTCCAAACTCTGCACGCGAGGGGTCTATTACATGTACCAATCGGCCGATTGGATACGCAACTCCAGTCTTGTCTTGGAGATGAAATTTCTTGGGAGACTGGATTGATGGACAACCAAGCCGGCTCGAGCGTTTCGAAGCAGTTTTTGCATAAAAGAAGGGTTTTTTGTGGTTGTGATCGACGCCCAGGGGCTGGCTGTATGTGGGAACACCAGATGCTTCTCAGTGATGTGAGTTCGCAAACGCACGGGCAGAGTAGTAGAAGAGAGTAGAGTAGAGCAGAGCAGAGCATGAAAAAAAAGTGAATTTACCCGCTTCCCGGCTCCGCCTCCCCCACACATCACGGCACTTTTCACTTTTGCCTGTACATGTATCACATCACACATCACACATCATAGGTAGGTGCACATTACATCTGGTGCGGCTGCGCGAGAAGGTAAATGTCCACGAATAGCAAACTAGAAAAGTTCAATCTAAATAGTCTTTTTTTTTTTTTTTTTTTTTGGACACATAAACCGGGTAGAACAACCGAACCGAGGGTTTGTTGTACAAAACCTACCTGACTTCCCATCAATACATGTATGTAATTAGTGCTAGAATAGGGGGCGAATAGATATAAACATTTTTTTCTTGCTATGTTTATATTGAAAGAAAGAAAACGATAGCTGAGCACAACACCAGACATGACAAAATTGAAGTTGGTCCTCATCAGACCCCGTCCCAACAGCCGAGCAAATCCCGGAAAAACTCGTGGGGCAAGTCTGGCGTCTTGAACTGTGGTCGATCATTATGCGGTTGCGGCAACTTTTGAGATGGGACAATGGGATGTTTTCTTTCCCGATGTTGCGGTTGCGGGCCATTCCGGTCCGGTCTAGTCTGGTCTGGAGACGGGTACCTTTTTATAAGGGGTTGTCTCGCACACTGAATCGATCTTGACGTTTGTCTGAGGTTGGTCTGTGTAAAATACCTAGGTGGCAGTTTTTTTCTTCTCTTTTTTTTTCTTCTCTTTTTTTTTTCCTTCTCTTTTCTTCATTCTCTTCTTCGTATCACTCCTTTATTCCCTTTATAGATATTTTTTCCCGTCATGGCCCCCCTTACATGTAATCTCGCAGCTGTGCTGCCTTTTCTTCTGGCTGTGTCGGCCCAAAAAATCGGCACGATTCCCGAGGTCCACCCCAAGCTCACCACCCAACTCTGCACCGTCGCCGGCGGTTGCGTCGACCGTCAGACCTCTCTCGTCACCGACTCGCTCGCGCACCCCATGCACGCTGTCAGCGATCCCTCGGTATCATGCACCACCACTCCGCTCAACGCCACGCTGTGTCCCGACGCCGCCACTTGTGCGCAAAACTGCGTGCTTGAAGGTCTCGAATACGGCAGCATTGGCGTCCTCGCTTCCGGAAGCGCTCTCACGCTTCGTCAGTACCTCTTTGACGGAGAACAATACAAATCCGTTTCCCCACGCCTGTACCTCCTCGCCGAAGACGACATGAACTACGAACCGCTAAAACTGCTAAACGCGGAGCTCACTTTTGACGTGGACGTGTCGAAGCTCGCGTGCGGTATGAACGGCGCGTTGTATCTTTCCGAAATGGACATGTCCGGGTCGCGAAGCGATCTCAACCCGGCGGGCGCGCAATACGGTACGGGGTACTGCGACGCACAATGTTTTACGACCCCGCCGTTCATCAACGGTCTCGCGAACCTGAATGCCTCCGGAGCGTGCTGTAACGAGATGGATATCTGGGAAGCTAATGCCCGCGCGACCGTATACACGCCGCATACTTGTTCTTCTTCGGGTTCGTTCCTCTGTTCCGGGGATGAATGTATCCGCACTCCGGCCGGTGGGTCCGGGGTATGTGATAAAGACGGCTGCGGGATAAACCCCTATGGCCTGGGATCGCGCGGGTTTTACGGCCCCGGGTTGACGGTAGATACGACGCGGCCATTTACCGTGATAACCCAGTTTTTCACCTCTGATAATTCGTCTTCTGGGGTACTTTCGTCGATTCGGCGGCTATATATCCAAGATGGGAAACTCATTGCTTCTCCTGCGCAATCTACCATCCCTGCGGTGACGCGTCTGGTCGATTTCACCGGCGCCATCACGGACCCGTACTGCGCGGCCAGAAACCGCACGGATTTCGCCCGGCTAGGCGGGTTCAAGGGCATGGGAGAATCGCTTGCGCGCGGAATGGTGTTGATTTTCAGCATCTGGAACAGCGAAGGGGATTTTATGAACTGGCTGGATGGCGCCGAGGATAATAACGGCCCGTGCAATGCGACCGAGGGAGACCCCGCCTTGATCCGCGCGAGAATGCCGGATGTCTCGGTGACGTTTTCGAACATCCGCTGGGGGGAGATTGGTAGTACTTTTAATTCGTCCGCCATGACCGAAGACGGGAGGGTCGTGGATGGGGAGGCCAAGGCGCTGAGTGCGGAGAGTGGAGCGAGAAAAGCTGCGGCGGGGGGTATGCTTGCGTTGGCCATGTTTTTGGGAGTGTTGCTTTCTTAACATGGACCTAGGTGTGACTTTGTGACTACCCTATATGCTTATAGGAGGAGTTGAAGAGGAGTTGTGAAAAAGAGTGGTGGTATATCAAGACGTGTACATAGATTTACTTTGTTTGTTTCGCTATTCGGTACGAGTATTGTGATTCAGATTATTAGGGACTAGAAACAGTCGGCAAGTACGAGATCAGAAGCAGCCAATTTTTAAAACCTCATGAAATTTAAAACCTCGTGAAATTTAAACCTTGAAATTTACTGTCACTGCGTCTTCCTGCTAAAATGAAGAGTAAAACCCCCCTCCCCCCCCTCTTTCTTAGAACTAGTACTTCCCCCTCGACGCAAACCGCATCTCCTGCTTCTCGACGTCAAAAACCGCCACCACGTTGGACAGAAACGTCACCCCGAGCGTGTTCACGCCATTGTCTGGCCCGTCGGTGATGCCAATCCGACAGTACTCGCCCGTCGGATCGCGCGCCCCTTGCCTGAGTAGATCCTCCTTGGCCATGTAGAAGATCTTTCCGCCGAACTGGATGCCAAACTCGGGGACCTGGGCGTTGCACTTTGCGTAGAACAGGCCGTTGGAACTCATGTATTCGGCAGGGGGGTTGAACGCGGCGTAGAGTTTGTTGACGAGGGCTGTATTTGTTAGGATTCATTTTGATTGTTGATGGTATAAAAATGAAAAATGAAAAAAAATAAAAAAAAAATAA